>ERZ772764.2485-NODE-2485-length-10791-cov-2.372578_pt1 | contig 10791 bp, 13 predicted proteins | sample MGYA00512163_ERZ772764 | MGnify/ENA primary metagenome ERZ772764 (study PRJEB29015, sample SAMEA2737903) | human oral metagenome | biome: human oral; feature: human-associated habitat; material: dental | place: China | collected 2094 ...
TTTTAAATCATCGTCTTCAATCAATCCTAAAGCCCATATCAAACTCCAGTAACATTCATAAGTCCACGCTACATTAATGGCATCTTGTTCGGTATAATCTTGATCGAATAATCTTTGTTCATGACTCAATAAGCATTCTTCTACCTGAAACTTTTTTAATAAATCAGAAATAATTGATTTTGACTCTTGATAATTGCCATTTCCACAAATATCGCAAGCTAGTTGGATAACAAGTAAACACGCAATAGCTCTTTTGATGATGATATCTACTTCTTTTAGTTGCACTTCTTCACTTGATTCAAGCACTGGTAAATTTTCCAAACAGGAAATTCCCATTTCTTGAATCAACCGGTTATTATTATCTCTTCTTTCCATGGGACTTAGAGGTTGATGGCTATTTAAACGATTGAATAATTTCATTATGTCATATCCTTTCTGTAGGTGGAGTTGGTATGTATTAAAATATCAATGAGTCATTTTGATATAAGACTTATATACCTACAGATAATATAATATCATGTTTGGGTGCGCTTTCATAAATTTTCTAGACTTAGGTTTATTGGGAAGTTTTATGATATGATTTCAGAAAGGAAAAGAGGGAATATGAATCGTTTTAATAAAATCATAGTGGCTTGTATCACGGCTTTATCTTTAGTGGCTTGTGCCATTTCTAAGCAAGAAGTCAAAAGAACAGAGGTTAAAGTGGTTAGCTTAAAAGGACCGACTTCTATGGGGCTTGTCAAACTGATGCAAGATAGTGAACAAGGAAAAGTAAAGACACATGCTTATCATTTTAAGATAGCATCAGCGGTGGATGAGGTAACTGCTTTAGTAGCAAAGGGAGAAGTGGATATCGCTACTGTGCCGGCGAATTTGTCTTCTGTTTTGTATAATAACACTAAAAAATCGGTTCAAGTATTGGGGATTAATACATTAGGTGTTTTGTATTTGGTGGAAACGGGAAATCAATTGAAGCAACTTTCTGATTTGAAAGGAAAGACCATTTATGCCAGTGGAAAAGGAGCTACTCCGGAATACAGCTTGAAATCCTTATTAGAAAAGAATGGAATTTCAGATGTTCATATTGAATGGAAGAGCGAACATACAGAAGTAGTACAAGCTTTGGCGAAAGATCCCAAGGGGATTGCTTTATTGCCGGAACCTTTCGTCACCGTTGCCACGACAAAGAATCCTAAGATTCGTGTAGCTTTGGATTTAAATAAGGAATGGGAAAAGGCCAATGGTAGTCCTCTATTAACAGGTGTGGTGATTGCTCGTAAAGAATTTGTTGAGAAAAACCCGGAAGTCATTCAAGATTTCTTACATAAGTATAAAGAATCTGTTGATTTCGCGAATTCAAAAACGGATGAGGCAGCAAAATTGGTTGGGCAATATAATATTGTGAAAGAAGCTATTGCGAAAAAAGCATTACCGAATTGCCATATTACATTAGTAACCGGAAAAGATTTAAAGAAACAATTAGCGAATTATTTAAGTATTTTACACCAACAAAATCCAAAGGCTATAGGGGGGCGTTTGCCGGAAGATGATTTCTATTATGGAGTTCAAAAGTAAGAAGAAATGGGCGTGGTGGGTCATCCTATTTTGGTTATTGATTTGGGAAATAGGAGCTCGTTTATTAAATCAGGAGATACTGTTGGTGTCTCCTTTTGTCGTATTTCAAAGGCTTTTTCAATTACTGAAAGATAGTCATAATTGGTTTTTGATAGGTGCCTCTATGGTTCGGGTGATGTCAGGCTTTTTGTTAGCTATGATATTAGGGGTTTTATTGGCCTATCTAGCGTATCGTTGGAATTGGTTTAAAACGTTGATGAACCCGGTTTTTTATACGGTGAAGTCTATTCCGGTTGCCAGTTTTGTGATTTTAATTCTAGTTTGGGTGAAAGCGAATGCTTTAGCACCGGTGATTTCCTTTTTAGTAGGATTGCCTATTTTCTATGATCAGATTTTAAAAGCCCTAGAATCGCAGAATCCATCTTTAGAGGAAATGAGTATTGTCTTCCATATATCCAAGAAGAAAAAGTTTCGTTATCTGACATTGGCCCAGATTTTACCTTATTTGGAAACGGCTTGTTCTTTAGCCATTGGTTTTTGCTGGAAAGCAGGAATGGCAGCGGAAGTGATCGGTTTACCGGATGGGGCCATTGGTAGTCAGCTACATGAAGCCAAAGTTTTTTTAGATACCACTTCTTTGTTTGCGTGGACTTTATTGGTAATCATTTTAAGCAGTCTTATGGATCGAATGGTTCAAATAGGTATTCATAAAATGATTAAGGAGGTTTTACGTTCATGAACATCAGACAGTTATCTAAATCGTATGGTGATCAGGAGGTTTTCCATTCATTTAACTATGATTTCCAAGATCGAAGTTTATATTGGATCAAGGGGAAAAATGGTTGTGGAAAAACAACTCTATTGAGGATCTTGGCCGGTTTAGAACCATATCAAGGAAGTGTGGATGAAATCAAACATAAAACCATGGTTTTTCAGGAAGATCGCTTAGTCATGAATTTGACAGTCTTTACCAATTTATGGATGGTGATGGATGAACCTAAGGAGAAAGCCAAGAATAAAATTAAAAAGGAATTAAAAAAACTTGGCTTAGAGGATTGGATGGATCAACCTGTTGCCACTTTATCAGGAGGGATGCGAAGAAGAATTGCGATTATAAGAGCTTTTTTAATTCCCTATGATTTAGTGTTATTGGATGAACCATTGAAGGGATTTGATTCGGAAACGAAAGAAATGGTGTATCAATATTTATTAGAAAAGTGTCATGGTTCATTGACACTTTGGGTAAATCATGAAGAACTTGACTTTCCGGAAGACTCTTTGTGTCTAGACCTTTCAAGTGATCTGCGATTACAATAGAAGTAAAGAGATACTTACTGTTTTTAGAGGAGGAAAACAATGAGTCAATATCAAAATTTAGATAAGCGTGTTCCGATTGCCTTGGATAATGTGTCTTTGGTTCAAGATTTGGACAAGTGTAAGAATTGTACCCTATGTCGAAGGGCTTGTGTCAATGATGCGGGAGTGATGGATTTTTATGATCTAACAACTAATGGTGATCGGCCAATTTGTATTAATTGTGGGCAATGTGCCGTTGCCTGTCCTTTTGATTGTATCAATGAGCGCTCGGAGATTTCAGAAGTAAAGAAAGCCATCATGGATCCACAATCAGTGGTGGTTTTCCAAACCGCTCCGGCGATTCGGGTTGGCTTGGGGGAAGAATTTGGCATGGAATATGGTTCCTTTGTGGAAGGAAAAGTGATTACTGCCCTTCGACAATTAGGGGCTGATTATGTGTTAGATACCAATTTCGGAGCGGACATGACGATTATGGAAGAAGCTTCAGAATTGATTGAACGGTTGACAAGTTCTAATCATCCATTACCTCAATTAACAAGTTGTTGTCCAGCGTGGGTAAAGTTTGTAGAAACATTTTATCCTGAATTGATTCCGCATTTATCGTCTGCTAAAAGTCCTATTTTAATGGCGGCAGCAACGCAAAAAACTTATTTTGCAAAGAAACATCAAATTGATCCATCTAAAATGGTCACCGTTTGCGTCACTCCATGTACAGCTAAAAAAGCGGAAATTCGTCGTCCGGAAATGAATAGTTCAGCACAGTATTGGAATCAGGAAAATTTAAGAGATGGAGATTTGTGTATTACAGTACGCGAATTAGCAAAATGGATTCGAGAAGAAGAAATTGATTTTGTGAATCTGGAAGAAGGAAGTTTTGATCAGGTGATGGGAGAAGCCTCCGGAGGTGGAGTTATCTTTGGAAACACCGGTGGAGTGATGGAGTCTGCTATGCGTTCGGCGTATAAGTTTATGACCAATGAAAATGCGCCATTGTCTTTGATTCCATTTAAAGAAATTCGTGGATTACAGGGAGTTAAAGAGGCAGATGTACAAATTGGAAAGCACACTCTTCATGTAGCGGCTATTTCCGGTACTGGAAACTTTCGTAAGTTTTATTTGGAAATGAAGGAATCGGGTAAGCATTATGATTTTATTGAAGTCATGGCTTGCCCGGGAGGTTGTATTGGTGGCGGTGGAATGCCGAGAGTGAAGATGCCTAAAGTGATGGCGGCTAAGCAGGCTCGGATTGATTCTTTGTATAAACGAGACGGTGAAGTTGTGATTAAAACGGCTCAAGATAATTCGGAAATCCAAAATATGTATAATGAATTTTTTGGAGCACCATTGAGTGAACAGTCTCATCAGTTATTGCATACTGAAGGATTTATGGATCGTTCAAGTGATCTCGGCCCAAATGGGGCTTGTACACCGGAAACTTGTCCAACTTCTATCGCCAACTTGAAGAAAGCAGCTTTAGCTGCTAAACAGAAAGAACATGGAGAAAAAGCTTAAAGGTAAAAAAAGAGAATTTGTCATGGCAATCTTTCAATCTTTTCAAAAAGGAGAAATCCAGGAAATCTACCAACAATATGAAGAACAGGGAAGAATGTATGATGTATTTCGTATTGAATGTTCAGCTTGTTCATATATATTAAAAAAAGTAGAAAAACAAGAAATTTTTGTTTATGAAACGTATTTGAAAGATCATCACTTAGCGGTCCCTGACTATTTTGGCTCTCTAAGGACAGAAGAGGGAAATTGGTTGTTGATGGAATATTGCCAAGGAAATGATTTGTCTGAAATGAGGGATGATTTGGTGATGCCGCTGGTTACGAGTCTTTCTCAATTGCAACGAAAATATTGGAAAACCGATATCCAAGACGATCGTTTTGAAAGGTATTTAAAAAGGATTCAAAAGAGAGCTGCTTTTTTGAGAAATAGACCAAGATGGGAAAAAATCTATCACATCTTTATAGATCGACAAAAGGAATTGCCCTTAACTCTATCTTGTGGAGATTTATTGGCTTGTCATGTGATAGAAACTAAGAGTGGAGTTAAAATCATTGATTGGGGATTTGGTGGTAAAATGCCCTATACCTTGGATGTGGCTCGTTTCATAGCTCATAGCACCGTCAATAAAAGTACCTTCCCTTTTTACATGAGTGATGAACAAAAGACAATATTTGTACAGAGAATGTATGAAAGATTACCGGAAAAGATGGATCGTAGGCAGTATCAAATAGATTTGGAATTAGCTATTTTCAATGAATATGTGGAATTTATGGAAGCTAAAGAGGACTTTAATCATTATTACGAACGGTCTGGAGAAGTGTTATTGCAAAAAATAGAAGAACATTTTTGAACGCTTTTTAACGTCAAAAAGATAGGAGAAAGTTTATGAAATTGGGAATTATTGGAGCTATGGATATCGAGGTTCAAACTATTTTGCATCAATGCCAAAGTCTTCGGGAACATGAAATCGGGCGGTTTAAAATTTATACAGGTAAAATCAATAATCAAGAAGTTGTGGTGATGAAATGTGGTATTGGGAAAGTTCATGCGGCTATCGGTACTCAGTTATTGGTGGATCGATTTGGTGTGGATAAAATACTGAATACCGGTATTGCAGGAGGGCTTAATCCCTCTTTAAAGGTGGGAGATATTGTAGTTAGTACAAAGGTGGCTCATCATGATGTGGATGTCATGAATTTCGGTTATGCCAAGGGGCAAGTACCTCAGCTTCCTTTATGGTTTGAAGCGGATAAAGAGATGATTCATTGGGTTCAAACCATTCGAAGTTTGCAAGCGGGACCGATTGTCTCAGGAGATCAATTCATTCGAGAAGAGACGGTCAAAAAGAAATTGTGGGAAGATTTTAAACCTCTTTGTGTGGAAATGGAGGGATCTGCGATTGCTCAAACTTGTTATTTAAATCAGGTACCATTTGTGATTATCAGAGCTATTTCTGACCAGGCAGATCATCAAAGTTCACTGACTTATGAGCAGTTTGAAGAACAGGCTGCAAGAGATTGTGCAAAATTAGTTCTAGCATTAGTCATGCAATTAGGAGGGACACATGCGGTATAATAAAGCTTATTTTCAAGAAGCCCTAGATTTTATTCGTACTAAAACTGATATGGTACCGGAAATCGGTTTGATTTTAGGTTCGGGGTTAGGAACTTTAGTGACACAATTGGAAAATACAATCACGATTGCTTATCAAGAGATACCCGGTTTTTTACAAACCACCAATCCATCTCATAAAGGTGAATTGATTTTCGGCTTTCTAAATGGCAAAAAAGTGGTTTGTATGTCAGGTCGTTTCCATTCGTATGAGGGTTTTTCTTTTTCGGAATTGGTTATTCCTGTTCGTTTATTGAAATTGTTGGGGATTCAAATTCTGATGACCACCAATGCGGCAGGAGCGGTAAATGAAAGTTATCGACCTGGAGATGTTATGATCATTCGAGATCACCTGTTTTTTGGCATTGAAAGTCCGATGCGAGGTTTCAATGAAGAAGATTTCGGGTCTCGTTTCTATGATGTTTCCACGTTATATACTCCGGAATTAAGAGAAAAAGCGAAAGAAGTGGCTCGTGATTTTCCTTTAACTTTTCATGAGGGCAATTATTTCTTTATGCAGGGGCCTCATTTTGAGACACCGGCAGAAATTAGGGCCATTCGGATATTAGGGGGAGATACAGTGGGAATGTCCACGGTCACAGAGACTCTGACAGCCGGTCATTGTGGTTTGAAGGTATTGAGTTTTTCGGTTTGTACAAATATGGCTGCCGGTATTTTAGAACAACCACTATCAGATGAAGAAGTCAATGAAGTAGGAAGAAATATATCAAGTCATTTGGCGGCATATATGTATGAATTAGTGGGACAATTATAAAATCCCACTATTTTTATGGCTTATGAAAAAAATGGGGAATGATAGAATAGAACTATGTGGAAAGAAATTGATTTGATCTGGTTAGGAAGCCTTTCTTGTGTCTTTATCTCTAGCTTTTTTCTATTGATCGCACTAGTCAAGGTGATTTTTCAACCACGAAACCGAAAATGGAGACGGAAATTTCGACAGTATTTTTTAGTGACTGCGTTATTTACTTCCTTTTTGATAACGGAATATTGGCCAAAGAAAATTTCGACAGTAGAAATGGAAACGCCTGTCTCTATTCCAAAATATGAGGGGAAACATGTTGTCGAAATGAATGCGAATATCCCTTATTTTTCAAAAGCGGATTTGCGTCAAAAGGCCTTTGAAATATACCAACCTTTAGATTCATTAGGTAGAGCTAGAATGGCTTATGCTTTATTGGGGGTGCATACATTACCAAAAAAGAAAAGAGAATCCATTGGTATGGTGAAGCCAAGTGGTTGGCAGATGGCCAAGTATGATTTTATTGACGGTAAGTATTTGTATCACCGTTGTCATTTGATTGCTTATGAATTAAGTGGACAAAATGCGAATCCTTTGAATCTGATCACAGGAACCAGACAGTTGAATGTGGAAGAGATGTTACCATATGAGAATCAAGTGGTGCGTTACATTCGTAAAACGGGGAATCATGTCTTATATCGTGTTCGCCCTTTGTATGAAGCAAATGAATTAGTGGCCAGAGGAGTTTTAATGGAAGCACGATCCATTGAAGATGGAGGAAAGGGAATTCATTTTTGCGTCTTCTGTTTTAATGTACAGAAAGGTATTTGGATTGATTATCAAACAGGGAAAAATCGCTTGAATTAATGTTTTGCGTAGGGGTGGAAAATCCTTTATAATGAGGTTGACCAAAGGGAGGATAATACTCATGAAATTAAACAAATTAGTGGTTGCGGCAGCATCAATTGCTTTATTGGCAGGATGCGGTTCTAAGAAGGTTTATAAGGCCGGTACGTATGAAGGAAAGGCGAAAGGTCGTAATGGAGATGTTATGGTTGCGGTAACAGTATCCGATACAGCGATTACAAAAGTAGAGATCAAGGAACATAAAGAAACGGCCGGTCTTGCAGATCCAGCTTTAAAGAATGTTCCTGAAGCCATTGTTAAGAAGAATTCAGTAGAAGTAGATGGTGCTTCTGGTGCTACAATCACTTCCAATGCAATCAAGGAGGCTGTTAAAGCGGCTTTAGCAAACGCAAAGGCTAACTAAACATAGCGTAAGCTATGTTTTTTATCGTATGAACATCGAAGAAATCAAAACCTCCATCATGAATGATGCACCAAATAGGGTATATACTGAAAAAGGCATTGAACCTCTATTTTCAGCTCCCAAAGAGGCAAAATTGGTTATCGTTGGGCAAGCTCCCGGTATTAAAGCGCAAGAAAGTCATTTATATTGGAATGATCCAAGTGGAAATCGCTTGCGAGATTGGCTTGGCTTATCCAGAGAAGAATTCTATCAAACTAATTTGATAGCTCATTTACCAATGGACTTTTATTTTCCCGGAAGTGCAAAAAGAGGTGACTTGGCCCCACGGAAAGGGTTTGCCCAAAAGTGGCATCCGCTCCTTTTAAAGCAGTTATCGTCAGTGGAATTATTCCTGTTAATTGGTCAATATGCACAAGCGTATTATTTAAAAGAAAGGCGGAAAAAGACGTTAACAGAGACAGTCAAAAACTACTTTAACTATTTGCCGGAGTATTTACCACTGGTACATCCTTCAGGAAGAAATGGGATATGGTTGAAGAAAAATCCTTGGTTTGAAGCAGAGATTGTTCCATTTTTACAGAAAAAAATCATAAAAATGGGTATTAAGAGCAAAAAATAAAAGAAACCTATTGAAATTAGTATGAAAATTTAGATAGAATTGAACTAGGTTAAGGAGGCCGAGAATCATGGCAGAACAAGTAACGAAGAAAACTTTAGCTGAAGGCATCGCAGCTGAATATGAAGTATCGAAAAAAGATGCAAATGAATTGGTAAACTTTGTGTTTGATCAAATCACAACAGCTATCAAGAAGGGTGAAGAAGTTTCCATTAACGGTTTTGGTAAATTTGTGGTTGTTGAAAAAGCGGCTCGCGAAGGTTTAAACCCAGCAACTGGTGAGAAGATTAAAATCAAAGCTTCTAAGGCTCCTAAGTTTAAAGCTTCTAAGACTTTGAAAGATTTAGTCAACAGTAAGTAAGTCTAACGAAACTCCTGCGGGAGTTTTTTTGTTGGTAAGATAAATCTGTGCTAAAGTAGGGATGATAAAATAATATCGGAAATAAGGAGCTTGTATGCAAATAAAATCAGAAACACAGCACTTTACAGTCTTGGCTTTTTTTATAGCAATCGAACTGCTGCTGGCATTGACCCCTCTTGGCTATTTGAATGTAGGAGTGATTTCAATCACTTTAATGCATTTGCCGGTGATTTTATCCGGCGTGTTTATGGGGAAAAAAGAAGGAGCGATCATTGGTTTTGTGTTTGGTTTAGCCAGTTTTCTAAGAGCAACTTTTGCGCCAAATTTAACAAGCTTTTGTTTTACACCATTTTATTCGGTTGGAAACGTGCAAGGAAATGTATTTAGTTTGGTAATTTGTTTTGGACCACGAATCTTTTTAGGATGGTTTGCCGGCTTTTTGAAAAACTTTGGAAAAAAACGGTTCTCTGAATTACCTTGGATGATGGCTCTATCGGTGATTTGTACTTTGGTGCATACGATAAGTGTTATGGGTTTGATTTGGCTTGTCTTCGGGTCGGTTTATTCAAGAGTGGTTGGCGTTGGCGTTGGATCGGTGATTGTAACTGTGTTATTAAGCAATGGCTTATTTGAAATGATGGCGGCGGGGATGATGGTTCCTTTCATGTATCGAGCTCTAAAACCGATTCGTGAAAAAATGAATATTTAAAAAAGGCCGAAGCCTTTTTTAGTTTTCAATATAAACACGTTTCATGATAACAGGATGAGTTGGTTTATCCTGGAATCCAGTCGGTGTCATTGCGATTTCATCTACAACATCCATGCCATCTACAACTTTTCCAAAAGCAGCGTAATGGCCATCTAAATAGGAAGCATCAGCGTGCATAATAAAAAATTGAGAACTGGCAGAGTTTGGATCTTGTGAACGAGCCATTGAGATGACTCCACGTTTGTGAGGTAGCGGGTTTGGGATTCCGTTACTTGCAAATTCACCAATGATATTCGTTTCTGATCCGCCCATGCCATTGCCAAGTGGATCGCCTCCTTGAATCATAAAACCGGGAATAATTCTATGAAAGGTCAATCCGTTATAAAATTCTTTCTTGACTAAGCTTTCGAAATTTTCTACTGTTTTTGGAGCAGCGTTGACGTCTAATTTAATTTTAATCACACCACCATTATCCATTTCAATTACAATCATTTTAGGTCTCCTTTTAGTTATCATTATACACAATTCTCAAATTGCATTGCCTATATGATAATGATAAAATACATAAGATATTGAGGTGGATGGTATGGCTTTTGTTTGGAATATTTTCAAAGCTGTTTTATATGGCATTATGCAGGGGATTACGGAATGGTTACCGATTAGTTCAACAGGACATTTGATTTTGATGGAGAATTTCTTACCTTTAAAGGTATATACGGATCCTGCTATGAACACGGCTTTCTGGAATTTATTTAAAGTGGTGATCCAATTTGGTAGTATTTTGGCAGTCCTTTTATTGTATTGGAAAAAATTGACTTATGGTAAGAAGGCGACTTTGGAGAAGAAAAGAAGAACGCAACGGCTTTGGTTATTGGTGGTCATTGCTTCTATACCGTTGGTTGTTGGAGTGGTGATTGATAAGCTGGTGGATACGGTATTGAGTAGTTCGTATGTGATTGCGGTAGCTTTGATAGTGTATGGCATCCTCTTTATTTGGATGGAGCATCGGGAACACGATGTTCTTATTGATCGAGTGGGCTATATTATGCCAAAAGAT
>ERZ772764.2487-NODE-2487-length-10782-cov-3.396756_pt1 | contig 10782 bp, 9 predicted proteins | sample MGYA00512163_ERZ772764 | MGnify/ENA primary metagenome ERZ772764 (study PRJEB29015, sample SAMEA2737903) | human oral metagenome | biome: human oral; feature: human-associated habitat; material: dental | place: China | collected 2094 ...
GAGCTCTATACCCAGAGTCGCTCTATGGGCTTCCGCTTCTATGGGCTAACGGCCTCAACGGATGAGGAGATAGCTGCTTGGCGTTACCTCACAGGGGCAAGCTATCCCATGCTACGGATGGATGCCACACCTATCCGTACGATGATTCGCTCCTACCCTGGACTTGTCGTCCTACGCAATGGACGAATCATTGACAAGCGTAGCTATGTAGATCTTCCCGAGGTAGAGAGTGTAGGTCGCTACCTCCATCAGCTAAGGGAGTCTGGCTACATCGCCCCACGACCTTCGCTGGCACGCACCTATCCCTTGCTCGCATGGGCTGCATTACTTATCCTCGGCTTCCTACGCTTTTGGGCACGGAAGCTCCACCTCACCCTCTATCTCAAGAGACGTATAAATTACCCATATAAACGAAAAAGATCAATGAGAAAGAACATCGTCGCTGGCAACTGGAAGATGAATAAGACCCTCCAGGAGGGTACTGCCTTCATCAGCGAGCTCAAGACTGCCCTCTCTGGCAAGGCCCTGCACTGCGAGGTCATCATCGGAGCCCCATTCATCCACCTAGCCTCTATCGCTAGCCTAGCCGAAGGAAGCCCCATCGGTATCGCTGCTGAGAACTGCGCCGACAAGGCCGAGGGTGCCTACACCGGTGAGGTCTCCGCAGCTATGGTCGCCTCTACGGGTGCTCGCTACGTCATCCTCGGGCACTCCGAGCGTAGAGCCTACTACGGCGAGGACAATGCGATCCTGACGGAGAAGGTGCGCCTAGCTCTGGCCAATGGTCTTACCCCTATCTTCTGCATCGGCGAGGTAAAGGAAGAGCGTGAGGCTGGTAAGCACTTCCAGGTCGTAGAGGAGCAGCTCGCTGGGACGCTCTTCTCCCTATCCCCCGAAGAGTTCGGTAAGGTTATCCTCGCCTACGAACCCGTATGGGCTATCGGGACGGGGCTGACGGCTACCTCGGCTCAGGCTCAGGAGATCCACGCCCATATCCGTCACCTACTGGTCAAGAAGTACGGTGAGCAGATTGCTAACGACTGCTCGATCCTCTATGGTGGGAGCTGCAACGCTAGCAATGCTGCCGAGCTCTTCGCTCAGCCCGACGTCGATGGCGGTCTGATCGGTGGTGCTTCGCTCAGCGTAGAGAAGTTCCTCCCCATTATCGAGGCCTTCCACTAAACGAGAGCTCGGGGGGACTTCCCCCTCCTCATCTATCCCCTAGGGGCTACACACCTGCCGAGCAGGCTGTGTAGCCCCTAGTCTTTTCTTCGCCTCGGGGCAGGTGTCAGGGCAAGCGTACGATCGCTCTTAGTTCTCTCCACCCCTTCGCCTCTCGGGGAATATTCTTTTATCTCTCTAGGGAGGCTATCCCTCCCCAGGGTGTGCCTAAGTATTTGCCCCGAGAATAGTCTAGCCGAGGGCTCCACAGAGGATATACCTAGAGCGAGGTGGTGTACACGTGGGTACACTAAAGTATACACGCGTGTATACTTTAGTGTACCTGCGTGTATACTTTTCTCTCCTAGGCGGAGGGGATACTCAGGGTAAGTCGGCCCCTAGGATACCGTGTAGCTACCTTCGCTCTGGGCTCCTTGGTCACCCAGCCCTGAGGGCGGAGAGAGAGACTCACGAGGGGAAGGGAGTCCTCCCCCGAGGCGGAGAGGCGGGGGCTTTGAGCGCCACTATTAGGGTGCTGTAGGAGCATTAGCTGTACTTAAAGTATCTTTGCAGTTAAAGAAGCTAAAAAAAGAAATAGTGATGAAGCGATCCTATAGACCCCTTTTATTCCTTTCCCTTCTCCTTGTGATCGGGATACAGGTCGCCTCAGCGCAGGCAACCCCTACCAAGCAGCCCCATCGGAATATCCTCGAGGCTCTAGAGACCCCAGCCCCCGGCGAAGGGGTGGTCACCATCATCCAGTCCCCCGAGCTCCGCAGGCTCATCGGAGTCCAGGGCTCAGCCTCCGTCCTGGGACGTGACGGCAACTACACCCTCCTCATGGGCTACCGGGTGCAGATGTTCAATAGCAACCGCTCCGGTGCCAAGGCCGAGGCCTATGCCCGTGCCGAGCAGATACGACACATCGCCCCGACGATGAGTAGCTACATCACCTACAAGGCTCCCTTCTGGCGCCTCGCCGTAGGGAACTTCGCCACTCGTGAGGAGGCTAATCAGGCTCGAGCACGTCTGGTCTCCACCCTCCCCGCTTGGGCCCAAGAGTCCTACGTCGTACGTGACAAGGTGCGCATACTCAATTATACCGAACCCAATACTCAGGAAGACTAACCACCCCCTCAATGACAACAGACGAAGAGCTCCAGTACCATTACTCCAAGATCCTCTCTCTGCTGGGTGAAGACCCCCAGCGCGAAGGCCTCATCAAGACCCCAGAGCGTGTAGGCAAAGCCATGCGCTTCCTCACCCAAGGCATGACCCAGTCCCCCCACGAGATCCTCCGCTCGGCAATGTTCAAGGAGGACTATCGGCAGATGGTCATCGTCAAGGATATTGACTTCTATTCCCTCTGTGAGCACCACATGCTCCCCTTTTTCGGGAAGGTGCACATCGGCTACATCCCCAACGGCTATATCACGGGACTCTCCAAGCTCCCACGTGTTGTCGAGGTCTTCGCTCGTCGTCTGCAGGTGCAGGAGCGTCTGACGATGCAGATCAAGGACTGTATCCAGGAGGCCCTCAACCCCCTCGGGGTAATCGTCGTCATCGAAGCCCAGCATATGTGTATGCAGATGCGTGGGGTGGAGAAGCAGAATTCGCTGACGACGACGAGCGACTTCACGGGCGCCTTCCGTGAGGCGAAGACCCGAGAGGAGTTCATGCAGCTCATCACCCACGGCCGTTAAGGGAGGGGCACCGCCCCCACCCCTAGGTAGATCCCTATTTAAGCCTCTAATATGACCCCATCCAAACACTTTTCCTCCGTAGTCACCTCCCTACGCTTCCCACTGATACTGCTGGTGGTACTGATCCACACGCAGCCTGTTCCCCCCGAAAGCCTTGGGAATGACCATAGCCTCTACGTATATGTAGCTACCCTCATCAAGGAGGTCTTTACACGCATGGCAGTGCCTGCCTTCTTCGTCTTCTCGGGCTACTATGCCTTCAAGGGGAAGAACCTAGAACAGACTCCGACCTACCTCTCCGAGACCAAGAAGCGAGTATGGACGCTCATCGTCCCTTACCTAATCTGGAACCTCATCTTCATCCCCGCCTCTATCGCTAGAGAGTCGCTGGCAGCCTATGTCGGACTTCCTAGGACAGAGTCCTTTGACTTTGAGTGGGCTAAGCTCATAGACTACCTTTGGTTCGCTCCGATCAACTACCCTCTTTGGTTCGTACGAGACCTAATCGTCCTGACCCTCATCACGCCCGTTATCCACTTTGTACTTAGGGTGACACGGGGATACTTCGTGCCCCTGCTCTTCCTACTCTGTGTCTTCGTCCTAGAGCCCTTCCGTATCATTGGTGCCGAGCCTAGGTCGCTACTCTTCTATTCGATAGGAGCACTCTTTGCCATGAAGGGATGGGATCCAATCGCTAAGCTCAGGCCACTGGCTATCCCGAGCTTTGCTGTCTGGGTTGTCGGGACGTTCGTCCTACCTTGCCTCTTTACGAAGAGCTACTACCACATGCTGGAGCTACCCTACCTAGCCTGCTCTATCGTGGCTTGGGTCCTGATGTTTGCGACCCTCGTGGAGCGAGCACCGAAGGTCACCGCATGGCTGGAGGGGATGAATAAGTACGTCTTCTTCATCTACGCGGCTCATGCGATCCTGATTATTGGCTTTGCACGCTCCCTCGTTGGGCGTATCTCCTTCCTATCGGGAACGGATATAGGCCTGATCCTCTCCTACTTCATCGTCGCGGGTATTACGCTCGTCACCGTGCTCATCGCCTACTGGGTGCTGGCACGCATTGCCCCCAAGGTTCTCTCCATCCTCTGCGGTGGACGAGCCTCGTAGCCTAAGGACTTAGTTCCCGGGGCATTCCCCTACGGCATCCGTCCTAGCCGAGTATGGTGTAGGCTACGACAGCCGCTCACGACATACCGACCTCACCCCACCCCATCCTAGGGGTGGGGGTGAGGTCGTCGGAGTCTCCTGGGGGCGGGAGGTGTGGCCCTCGGGGGAGGGTATTCGCTGGCACGACGGAGTGTCGTATCTTTGTAGGGGACAAACAAATCCAAGAGATCGATGAAGCAAAACTTAACCTATAAAGAGGCTGTCACCCGACTAGAGACGATCGTACGCCAGATCGAGCAGGATAGCCCCGATGTGGATGAGCTCACGAAGCTCGTCGCCGAGGCGGTAGAGCTAACGAAGTTCTGCCGGCAGAAGCTCACCCATGCTGACCAGCAGCTCACCACCCTAATGGCTGACCTCACGGAGGATCCAGCACAGCAGCGTACCGAGTCCTCCACAGCGAAGGGCTAACCCCATCTACCCCTAGAACCATGGCACCCAAGAAAGCTAAGCACCCCAATATGCTCCCCCGCTATGCCGTCATCGTCGCTGGTGGTAGGGGCGAGCGGATGCAGAGTGACATCCCCAAGCAGTTCCTCCCCCTAGGCGGACGACCCGTACTCATGCACACGCTGGAGCGCTTCCAGGGGCTTGTGGAGCGGATCGTCCTAGTCCTACCCCGTGACCAAATCTCACAGTGGGCTAGGCTCTGTGGCGAACATGACTTCACCCTCCCCCATACACTTGCCCTCGGGGGGGCGACGCGCTTTGAGTCGGTACGCAGTGGGCTGGCAAGCTTGCCTGCTAGTGGCCTCGTGGCGATCCACGATGGGGTACGGCCCTTTGCCTCCCGTTCGCTTATCGAGGCTTGCTTCACCACAGCTGAGGTAAGTGGTGCTGCTCTACCCGTGATCCCTATCTCGAATAGTCTACGTCGGCGCTCCTCCGAGACCGAGAGTGTCGCTATCGACCGCTCTAGCTACGTCGCCGTGCAGACACCGCAGACCTTCCGCCTGGATCGGATACGAGCGGCCTACGAGATCCCCTATTCTCCGTCCTTCACGGACGATGCCTCGGTCTACGAGGCTGCCGAGAAGGGGACAGTGAGCCTCGTGCGAGGAGAGGTAACCAACATCAAGCTCACCACAAGCCTGGACCTCAAGCTCGCAGAGCTACTTCTGCAGAGCCCCCCTTCGCCTTAGCACCCGTATGGACATCCTCCAGACTCCTCTGACATACCTCCCGGGGATTGGCCCGAAGCGAGCTACGGTACTCGCCGAGGAGCTGGATCTGTACACCTACCTTGACCTCCTACACTACTTCCCGACCCGATATGTGGATCGCTCCCGAGTCTATACCATTAGAGAGCTACGGGGGGAGATGCCCAGCATCCAGCTACGTGGCTATATCAGGGACTACAAGGAGGTAGGCGAAGGGCGAAAGAAGCGACTCGTAGCCTATTTCTCCGATGGTACGGGGACGATCGAGCTGGTTTGGTTTCGCTCGCTCTCTACGATTCAGCGTCTCTATCCCATAGGACAGACTTATCTCATCTTTGGCAAGCCCGTATTCTTCAATGGTTCGTACAGCATCAACCATCCCGAGGTGGACGAGGAGAGCCGTGAGCAGGCTGTCAGCGGAGGTCTTATGCCGATCTACCCGCTCACCGAGAAGGTCAAGCGTATAGGCATCGCTAACCGACAGATGCGACAGCTCCTCTACATCCTATTGGAGGCTTGTCGCAGTCAGATCCGAGAGACCCTCCCCGAGCATATCATACAGCGAGCCCAGCTCATCCCGTATAGTACAGCGATCCAGCAGATACACTTCCCCGAGGGCAATACGGAGCTCGAGGCAGCACGACGCCGTCTGAAGTTTGACGAACTCTTCTTCATCCAGCTACGTCTCCTCGGGATGAAGAACGAGCGGAAGGCGACGTCGCCCGGCTTCCCTCTGCCCCGTGTCGGCGAAGCCTTCCGTGGGCTATACAGCTCCCTGCCCTTTGATCTAACGGGGGCGCAGAAGCGGGTGATCCGTGAGATACAGACTGACGTCGTCAGTGGGAGGCAGATGAATAGACTGGTGCAGGGGGATGTGGGCAGTGGTAAGACCCTTGTGGCACTCTTCGCCATGCTCCTTGCCCTAGATAACGGCTATCAGGCCTGCATGATGGCTCCGACGGAGATCCTTGCACGCCAGCACTTCCTCTCCCTCACAGAGCTCCTCGCCCCACTGGGCATAGAGGTAGGGCTACTCCTAGGCAGTACGAAGAAGCGGGAGCGTACCAAGCTACACGAGGGGCTCCGTGATGGCTCCCTTCGGATCATCGTCGGTACGCATGCCTTGCTAGAGCCCGTGGTGCAGTTCCACCGCCTAGGGCTCGCCGTGATCGACGAACAGCATCGCTTTGGGGTCGTCCAACGCTCAGGCCTGTGGACGAAGAACGAGTCCCAGCACCCACATATCCTCATCATGAGCGCTACTCCTATACCACGAACACTGGCGATGACACTCTACGGAGACCTCGACATATCCGTCATCGACGAGCTCCCCCCAGGGCGCAAACCTATCCAGACGTACCACCAGCCCGAGAGCCACATCTTCGAGGTCTATGCCTTCCTCGAGCGGCAGATAGCAGAGGGCAGGCAGGCCTACGTCGTCTTCCCCATGATCGAGGAGAACGAACGGGAGGAGATACGAGCCCTAGAGGAAGGGCTTGTGCGCTATAGAGAACGCTTCCCCGAGTACACGATCGTGATGGTGCACGGCAAGATGAAGCCGGAGAAGAAGGACGAGGAGATGCGTCGCTTTGCCTCGGGCGAGGCAGAGATTATGCTCGCTACGACGGTTATTGAGGTTGGTGTCAATGTCCCCAATGCCTCCGTCATGGTCATCGAAGGGGCTAATCGCTTCGGACTCTCACAGCTACACCAGCTCCGAGGAAGAGTAGGGCGAGGGGCTAGCCAGAGCTACTGCATCCTCCTCACGGGCAACGAACTCGGTGAGGATGCCAAGCGACGGATAGCGATCATGGTCGAGACCAACGACGGCTTCGAGATTGCCGAGGAAGATATGCGTCTGAGGGGCTTTGGAGAGATCGATGGTACACGTCAGAGCGGGCAGCAACTAAGCCTGCGTATCGCCAACCCCGCCCTAGATGGAGCGATGGTGCAGTATACCCGAGACCTCGCCGAAGAGATCCTCGCCGAAGATCCCACCCTCACCCTAGCGAAGAACGAGCCCCTCCGTCAGCGTCTCGACGCCCTCTACCACGAGCGTCCCAGCTGGAGCCAAATATCCTGATGGCGGACGAAGGCAGAGCAAGCAGATAGCCCCCGTCCCCTAAGCCCTCCCCTAATACAACGACCGCCGATAGCGTATGATGCGCTATCGGCGGTCGTTGTATTAGGCTAGTCCTGATCCTTGTCCTTGCCTTCGCTGCCGAAGGTCTGTAGGTGGACGAAGCGGCGGGGGCGGGTACGCTCTCGGCCTTCTTCGTCTCGGTACTTGAAGCGGTCGTTTGGCCATAGCCCTGCACGTTCTTCACGAGGCTTGCGCTCGGGGCGAGGCGAGGAGGTACGCTTGGGACGTCTGTGCTCATCTCGTGGAGCAAAGGTACGCTCCTTACCCCCTTCTTGCTTGCGTTCCCTCGCTCCTTCGTCTGCGAAGTCGTAGCGTCTCTTGGGTCGATCCTCTCGGTCACGACGGGGACGATCGTCACGATCTCTGCGAGGACGCTCCTCCCAGTCTCTACGAGGGCGGTCGGAGGCGGATCGGCGGGGGCGGTCACTACGTTCTCCCCCAGGACGTGCACTACGCTCACCCCTGGGACGTTCGCTGCGCTCGCCTTTGGGACGCTCGGGGCGGAAGGCTCGGTCTCGCTCCCGATCCCTGCGCTTGAAGTCATCCCGCTTGCCAGCGAAGAGTTCGTAGGCTCGGAGTTCGCACTCCAGAGCCCCGTTGAGGAGCTTGTAGCGGGCACTGTGTCGCAGGCCAATATGGTCGAAGTGCTCGGGGCGGTAAGCCAAGATCCAAGCCGTAGAGCCTGCATAGTTGTGCTTCAGTCGCTCCCCGATCATGCTGTAGAGCTCCTCGGCATCACGCATCCGAAGGCGCTCGCCATAGGGCGGGTTCGTGACGATGAGTGCGGGGGCTTCGGGAGCAGGGCACTGCTGCATCGAGCGGTGCAGGATGGTAATCTCCTCCGTGAGGCCTGCTGCACGGACATTGTGACGTGCTATCTGGACGGCCTCCATAGAGCTGTCGGAGCCGTAGATATGGTGTGTGAAGGTGCGTTCAGCTGTGTGATCGGCCTTGATTTGCTCGAAGAGCTCGGCATCATAGTCTCTCCACCGCTGGAAGGCGAAGCCCCGCTTGCGGAAGGAGCCTGGAGCGATCCCACGAGCGATCAGTGCAGCCTCCACCAGCAGTGTCCCCGAGCCACACATAGGGTCGATGAAGTCTGTCTCCCCACTCCAGCCTGCCATCAGCAGGATACCAGCGGCGAGGACTTCGCTCATCGGCGCCTCGGTCTGTGCCATGCGCCAGCCACGCTTGTGCAGGCTCTCGCCCGAGCTGTCGAGGGCTAGGGTGACCTCCTCGTGCGAGATGTGGATGTGGAAGAGTAGGTCGGGATTGTCTAGACGTACCGTGGGCCTCGTGCCGTGCTTCTCCCGGAAGTAGTCCGCGAGAGCGTCCTTGGCTCGGTAGCCAGCGTACTTGCTGTGGGTGAACGTCTCCGAATAGACAACGGTATCGAAGGCGAAGGTGTCGGTAGGGCGCATCCATTGTCCCCAGTCGAGCCTGCGCAGCTCCTCGTACAGCTCATCAGGTGATGAAGCGTGAAAGGAGGCTATGGGGCGAAGGATACGTAGCGCCGTACGCAGGTGGTAGTTCGCCTTGTAGAGCATCTCCTTACTGCCGGCGAAGGAGACCATGCGGCGTCCCTCCTCGATGTCGGTCGCCCCCAGCGTCTCTAGTTCCTTGGCAAGGACGGGCTCCAGAGACTGGAGCGTCTTTGCGATCAATCTATAGTTTTCTTCCATTTTGTCTTTATTACTCATTCCTCTCGGGTGAGTGGGTGAGGCATATCCCTATCGGAGAGGATAATCTAGTGGTAGGGTAGAGCCTGGGGTTGATAAGTAAGAGGAAGGTCTGGGGTAGACCCTACAGGCTCAAAACTGCGATTTGTAGCTCTATCCAGCTGTCTTAGTTTTAAGGAATATACCACTCGAGGTTAGCCCTTCCTTTATGTACTGCAAACATTCTGTGATCCGTCCTCTATGGAATAATCCCATATTCGCGGAGCTTAATTGGGGGAATAGTACCGCTCTGTCGGACTGCATCTAGGACATGGTCTAGGTGCTCAGATGTTAGCTCTCCGCATAGGGTATTTGTAGATAGCTGAGAGGCTGGTACTGACATCAGAGTGGAACAGTCGATGAAGCTATCATGGGAGAGGAAGGCATAGAAGGCCTTGGGGATAGGGTATTGATAGTCCCGTATATGTACGGGGAGTTTTTGATTTATCCTTGAATTGAATACAACTCCTCCATATAAATACCCAGCCTTATCTTGTCCGAGGATGACGAAGTACTTATTCCGGGATGGATAGCCATCCTTTGGTGTGATACCATTCGTTTTCCCCATCGTGATATAGTGGATTGAGCCTATAGAAACGATCTCGGACATTGTCAATATAAAGCTTTTTCGATAGCCTGCCACTCTAGCTGTTCCCGTAGATAAGGAAGCTCCTCTTGATCCAACCCACCCTCACGGGCAATCTTCTCAGAGCTAATCACCTGACGATAAGATGTACCTCTCCACGCATCCCTATGGGATAGCTCCATGAGATCGTGGAAACTTTTGGTGGAGTAGGTAGTGATTGCTTCGTCTAGTGTCTCCACCTCATGTCTTGCGATGTAGTCCATGTTGGGGCTCCTGCGGGGTAAGAGCACAGTCGGAGCATCTTCTCCTGCAGACTGAATGCTCTCCCATAGAGCTTTAGAGAGGGGAAACACACCGATCCGATCTTTGATAGCATCATAAAGGGTTGTGGGTACTGGACCATAATCTAGGGCACAGAAGTCGTCCTCTACCATCTTTCGGCAGTACTTGGCAAGATATGTTCGCTCGGCAAAGTAGAGAATCTTGAAGATGCGATAATAGTCTAGTCCTCCAGTCTTCTGCAGGATATATAACACCTTCTCTAGGAGCGATTGCTGGGCAAGAGAAAGATTTGTATTCATACTTACATTGCGGGAGGCTGCTCCCTTTAGTCCTATTATTACACGTAACTATTGCACAGACAAAGGTAGAGAATAATCTAATGAGATATTCCATCCCCTAGTCTGCGGGGTATCCCTCCCCAATATATAACGTACCTAGCCACTATACCGAGATAGGGCTACTATCAAAGAGCGCAGCAAAGAGGAGTAAAGCAAATGCCTCGGTGGGAGGGCTTAGTGAGGCGACCTAATGGGGTAAATCTACCCTCGGGGCGGGGCATACTTTACCCCACTGTGCAAGATAATAAAAGAATGTCAGCGATACACAAGCCTAGAGGCTTACGACCAACTGACATTCACTTAGCTTCTATCTCGTCGGGATACCAGGATTCGAACCTGGGACCCCCTGCTCCCAAAGCAGGTGCGCTAACCGGACTGCGCTACATCCCGAGCTTGGCTTTTTGGCAGAGAAGCTGTGCTATCTTCTCCGTGAGAGAAGGATGACACAGCTCCTTTAAGCGGTATGGACGGGACTCGAACCCGCGACCCCCTGCGTGACAGGCAGGTATTCT
>ERZ772764.2488-NODE-2488-length-10780-cov-3.578834_pt1 | contig 10780 bp, 17 predicted proteins | sample MGYA00512163_ERZ772764 | MGnify/ENA primary metagenome ERZ772764 (study PRJEB29015, sample SAMEA2737903) | human oral metagenome | biome: human oral; feature: human-associated habitat; material: dental | place: China | collected 2094 ...
ATAATGGAAAATAACAACATTATCGACATCCCAAGCCTCCAGTGGTACCCGGGGCGAATCTAGAAATAGGGAAGTAGATCCTTGAATTTCAAGGGCGCAAGGTTTTTCTTGTCTCCCGTTTTAGTAAAATGTCTCCCATTCGTCTCCCAATTTTCGAGGGAGACAAACGGGAGACGTGTGCTTTACAGTACGTTCTTCACTTTGCCCGAGATGATCTGCACGGGGACGGCCTGCATCTCCGGGCGGTTCTCGATGTAGCGGAGCGTTGTGTCGTAGTCCGAGTGCCCCGCACGCGCCATGATGTCATTCGGAGCCGCCTGTGACTCTCCGAGCATAGTGAGGTTCGTGTGCCGCATGCAGTGAAAGTCGAAGTCTCGGACACCGAGCTCGCGGATCCGCTTGCACTGATACCCCAAGGTCGTCGGCTTGATGTACTTCCCGTTCGGCTGCGTGCAGATAATATCAATGCGCGGCCCCGGAGCAGGATAGCCCTTCTCCAAGGACACAATCTTTTTGATGTCCCGTCCTTGATAGTCTTTTGCCGGGACAATGTAGTTATAAAAGTAATCCTCTCCGTAGTAGAGCTCGTTCTTCGCCTGCTGGCGCTTCCAGCGCTGCAGGAGGGGGAGGATGACCTGTGCATCGAATGAGAGAATCCGATGACTGCTGTCGGTCTTGAGATCGCAGACGTAATGCAGGCCAATCTTTCCGCGCATGGCAAGACGCTGTATTTGCTGTGTGACTGCAATCGTCATGCGCCGCATATCACAGTTGTCCCATGAAAGGCAGAGCGCCTCGCCGATGCGTGTGCCAAAGTAGAGCCCGATCACAAGCGGCATGTGGAACGTCGAGCCGAACGGATGCCGCTGGAAGATCAACGCAAGCTCGCTATCCTCGATGCGCCGTCGCGGCTGCCGACGGCTGAGCGGGGCAAACTCCTTGCCCGGCACCTTGATGAGGCGTGCAGGATTCTCCCGCAGCAGTTCCATCGGATAGATCGCATAGTCCAGTGCCGTGGAGATGTTGCTGAGGATCCGCGCGACGGTCTCATAGGCATAGCCGTCCTTGCGCTTCTGCTGGACGAACCGATCAATGATGGCGGGGGAGAGGGAGGATAAACGATATTCACCGAGCGCGGGTTTTATGTGCAGACGAATGTTTTTCTCTCGTAATTCCAGTGTGTTATTTCGCGCATATAAGCGTGTGCGTTCATACCAAATATCGAGGTAGTCGGCAAAACTGATGCTGGCATCGTTCTTCTTTGCACCGCCGCCGATGTAGGCGTTGTATGCCTCAACTCCGGCCATGCGTGCATCCTGCTCCGTGGCATATCCGCCGCCTTCGCCTCGACGGCGTTTGCCGTCAACTTTTGCCTTCTCAAAGTAGTACGCCCATGACGACCCGCGCTGTTTTACGCGGACGTGATCGAGTGGGTTATTCGATTTTTTTGACATGATAAAAGCCTCCCATGTTGAAAATTGGAGGCTAATCCCATATAATAGGTGTTGGCGTAGATGTGATTAGCCTCACATTTATTCTTTGCCGTCCGGAGGTGGTGCTCCGGGCGGCTTTTTATTTTATGAAAATGCTTCAATACGTCTGCGTTCCTCCGCCTGCAGTTCCTCGGCGAATGCTGCGAATCCCTGCAAATCCTCTGTATTGAGGTAGTTGATGTACTCCTTGCGCCGATCCACGGGAATCACAATCGGCGTCATGCCGGAGAGGAAACAGCTGTACACCATCAGCGCACGTCCGGCGCGTCCGTTGCCGTCCGGGAACGGATGAATATGCTCGAATGCGATGTGCTGGCGGCAGATGGCAAGTACCTTATCCGAATCGGATGCAGCGGCATCTATCTGCGCAGCGAGGTTGTCGATCCAGTCCGTCAGTGCCGACGGAACGAGGTAGGGCGGTGTCGGTGTGAAGTCTGCGCCAATGATCATATTCGGGCGCTGCTTGAACTGTCCGGGTACGCTCTCGATCGCATCCTTGCAGAGGATTGCGTGCACCTCGCGGATCAGAGAGAGGGAGAGTGGTGTGCCAGATGTCGACTGCTCGACAAGAAATGTCATGAATGCCTTATAGTTCAGCACCTCGCTCAGCTCACGCATATCCATTGCTCGCGGGACATAGCCATCAACGAGGACGCTCTTTGTCTCGCCCTGCGTCAGCGTATTGCCCTCGATCGCGGTGGAGTGATGCGCCATCCGCACCATGAGATCACTGAGATAGTCAGGGGGGTATGTCACTGTGAACCTCCTTTCTTGGAGAATACCTGCTTCGCCGCTCATCGTGTTGGCGCACGGTGGGCGGTTTTTTTTATTGAGAAAATAAAAGCCCCTGCATGATTCATGCAGGGGCTCTGTGGCTCAAGACCACGAAAATGAACTGGTTAGCGACTTGATGCCGCTTCGTGTCCATAGTATAACCCCTACAACGGTTAATTGTCAAACCCTATTTGAGAAAAACAAGAAATGCAGCTTATCCTCTATACGCCGCATGCTCTCATCCGACAGACAAATCCCTGAGAGCGGATCGCGTGTCTTGGTCGGGTGAACAATGCGAATTTTGCTGATTGTGCTTATCTGCCCGAGGTCTGCAACACTGGATTTGTTCATCTTCTCTTCCGCGAAATCAATTACGCTGTTTGCTATGTTTAACTGTTTCTTTACCCGCTTTATATCATCGGGAGTGGCGCTTTGTTGAAGTTTTTCTCGTTCTACGCGCCCGATTTCTTTCGCTTTGCTCAGTAGCAAACGAAAAATCTCGGACTGTATATCAACGTGATATACAGCGCTGTATGGTGTTTCTTTTTCGCGCTTACTTTTTAGAGGGATTACTGTTACTTGCGAGTTCGTTTTTGAATTTTTTACGTCTAAGACGATGGCGTAATGACAGCCGCCAAGTTCGCTGCCAATCCGATAGCCAAAGTTCACATATACAATTTGCCCTCGTTGATATTTTATATTGAATCGAGGATTGAATGTGTCCTCCATCTGCAAATATCGAAGATAGTCAAACAACCAATACGTCAGCAGCGCGGCGTTTTTGTATTTTTCATTTACGAGATAGCGCATGTGCCGGGCATACTTTCGCAGTAAAACGCGTTGTGCTTTAATCAGCTCGGTAATATTTTCCGGCTTCTTTAGATCCATGTCTGGATCCCCTCCTTTATGGCGGCTTTTTGTAAAAATGTCTGCGCCCTCTTCAGCTCCATAAAATTCTCCGGCACGCCGACGGATCGCGCGAGTTGGTATACAGTACAGTCTGGATACTCTCGCAGCAGATCGTCAGGAAGAAGAAGCTCGACGGCGAATGTGTTTGCCTGACGCTCAAATTGTGGGTTTTACAAGATATATTCTGTTTTTGATTTTTTCTCTTTCAAAGAGACCAAAATTACTCCAAACATAAAAAATCCAAGTTGGTTCACCGATTCCGATATAAAATGAAAGAATTTCCTTTTTAAGGTCTGTCTGCTTGAATACTTGCCCCGACGGTAGTGATTCATAAAACTCTCGGAGTTTATATAGTGTAGCAAAAGAGAAATTCCCCTTTGCAGGTGGATACTTATCTAAAGAGAGGTTTTGCATACTGTCAGCTACATACTCCAATGTGATCTCATCAAAAATCATCGGGGCGAGATCTAGCAGCACCTCAAAAGCAGGAACCTGTAATTGTCTTTGTGTGGTATCATCTGGGTTGACCAGTGCCCAAGCTGTAAAATCGCGTTCGACCAAGGGGATAGCTTCGAGAGCATCTTGATATAATTGTTGTGAGCCAGCGCTACCACGAACAACCTTTTCCGTTTGCTTAGACGTTTCTATCAACAAATTGTGATGTAACATCCAATGTCCACATTTAGGGCAACGCATAACATCTGCAATTTGCTCATTTGGGGCAGGAATGTAACGCATCGTACCTGTTAAACAATTTCTGTTTTCACAACGAAAGACACCTACAGGATTTTCAATGTAACCGCTTATTGGTGAAGTTTCTATTACGCGTATTTCTTCGTCAGAAAAATAGCCCTGTTGTTGAGGCGGAGTGGGGGTGTTTGACTGTGCAGAAGTACGAGAGCGACCAAGAATGAAATCAAGTAGTCCCAAAATCGCACTCCTTTACACAATATCACTCTGAAAAGCGATTGCCTTGCCCATGATGCGGCATTTGACATAGCTTTCTGCCGTACAGACGATGGGGGCGTACTTCGGATTCTCAGCTTGCAATATAAGAGAATCTTTCTCCTTGTAGACACGCTTTAGCGTTGCCTCGTCCTCGATCAGGACGGCGGCGATCTCTCCGTTGTCTACATCCGGCTGCTTCTTGATGAAAACAATGTCACCGTCATTGATGCGTGCTCCAATCATGCTGTCCCCATGTATCTTCAGGCAGAAATCAGCATCAACGTCCTCCGTGCACTCACGGTATCCGTCAAAGTTCTCATCGGCGTATATAGGAACACCTGCGGCAATCGTACCGAGGAGGGGGACTTTCTTTGTCCGAATTGGGAAAATGTTGGGGAGATCGGGCAGATCGCCCGAGGTGGGGGCGTTTCTTTTTTCTTCTTGCCACCCCATTAGTTCAGCAGGTGTTGTTTGCAAAACTTTTGCCAAGGGTTCAAGAATGGGTGCAGGTAGGTTTTCTATATCATCGCTTTCATAGCGATATATAGTAGCTCTATTTTTCCCAAGCTTTTCCGCAACATCATCAACTGATAAGCCGAGCCGCTTTCTGAATTCTCGTATACGGCTTCCAACAGTCATAACTCACACCTCCTTTTTGATGATAGCATTTTTATCGCGAATATGCAATAAAATTCGCATATAATGCGAAAGATATATTGACATAGATATTCTAGTAGAGTATTATAGTCATAGAAAATCGCATATATGCGATAATTAAATAGGGGGTGATAACGTGGTGAATGTCGATAAGTTGCGCGGACGAATGGTAGAATACAAAGTCAACGCAGATAAGATGGCAGCTTTGATTGGGGTTAATCGAGCTACATTTTACCGTAAGTTGGAAAACGCTGGAGAAGCCTTTACAATTCGTGAGGTCAATGTCATTGCAAAGGCGTTAAACCTTGATCTCGATGAGCTGAATGCTATTTTTTTTAGCACGGAAGTCGCATAAATGCGAATAACAACAAACGCGAGAGGAGGTGAAGGGAAATGCGAGTCACATACTACACGTTCCCGGAAGAGGTAAGTCCGGCGGACTGCATCCGTGCATATCTTAAGGCAAAGGAATGGACACCGGACATGAACGACCGCGAGGACATGGTACACTACCGCAACCTCAAGAGCAAGATTGAGGAGTACGGAGAGATTGAGTGCAGCGTGTCTTTTGCGAAGAAGCTGCTCCGTGCGATCGGCGGCAATGCCTATACGCAGCACTTCGACCGCAGCGGCTCCCTGTTCGAGACAACACCGATCCTTCTCACGGGGAACAACTCGCGGCATCACTACAGCCGCCATCTGTAAGAAACGAAATCCCCCGCCATACGGGGGAACAACAACCGCGAGAGGAGGTGAGGGGATGGAGCTTTTTATTATTGCAGTCCTTTTGTTCTTCGATCTTGTCCTGCTGATTCAGCTTGGTTTTGCAATCAGTAATCTGCGGAATGAGGTCGCGTGCCAAACAAACGAAATCCAGACAAGGATTGATCTGGTGCAGGCGCGTATAACACGCGACTTTGAAGGCGATTTGAACCATCATCACAATATGGTGATGAATACCATTGCGGACATGTATAAGGATATTGTCCGCAATGGGGGGTCAGAAGGGAAAGATGTAGTTGGACAGGCGTCCGAGAACAATCCCGCCAATCATTGATAGCACAGTGAGGATGGCAGCGGCGATCCAGTTGGTTTTTGCAAAGTCGAAAATCTCCTGCGGTGTGAACCCACACTGTTCGTACCACTTAGTGTTGGTCTTGAGTTTGTTCCGAGCGGCAAGCTCAATGATTTTCTCGAATGTTGCCACTTTCCCCAATGTGGATTGATGCAGGCGTATGAAGTCGCGGTTCTCAAATGCTTCCGCTTCTTCGGCACCGGTCAGAAATGTGACGGGGGTGATGCCGTTCAGCTTTATGATGCTCGGCATACGGGGATCGCCGATGTAGGTCTGTCCGTATTTTTGAATTAGGAGTGCGGAGAGGTCAATCTTATGATCATCCGCTATCTTGTAGAGTTCGACGGGCTGCACATCATCGGAGTTTCTTCGCCGCATCTCGTTGCGTAACACCTCGAAGCGGTGTTCAATCGCGTGAAAGCCGTAGTTGATGTCGCGCATGTTCCAGTGAATGAATGTCTTGTCGTCACGTTTTTCCAGAAAGGTCATGTATTCGCAGAGCATATCATATTCGAGTTCGTTGTAGTGGTCGCTGATCTGCTCCAATGGCACGCCTTTTTTCTCGGCGATCTTGTGGATGGAAAAGGATTCGATCTGTCCGGATTCGAGGGAGCGGATTGCGATGGAGGTGATGCGCGGAGATTTTGCCTGATTACGCTCTCGGAAGCTCTCGCAGGAGTAGTGGATGATGAGATAAGAGGCGCGTTTATCCAGTATCCCTTTGAGTTTGGCAACGGCGTTTCGATAATTCGTAATTTGCATGGTGTTGGCTCCTTTCCTGCTTATTGTATCACGGCGGGGAGGAGCACAACAACCGCGAGAGGGGGAATGTCGCAGCAGTGATTCGTCGGACGGTCAAGTATGATGTGAGGCTAAACAAATAGAACGGAGGTGCAATGATGGACAGTGCAGCAATGGAGTCCATCATCGCCAGTGCGATCGAGCGTGCGAGCAGATCGGTCGCGGTTGTGCGGGAGTGTCAAACACCAGACGAACTCCTGACGGTGGTAGAGGTTGCCGCAGTGCTCGGCGTTGGTAAGAACTACGCGAATATGCTGGTGCAGTCCGGTATTATCCGGGGCATCAAGCTGAACGGGATGAAGGTGCGTAGGCGCGAGCTTGAGCGCTGGATGGCCGCGATGGACGGGATGGACTTGGAGGATCCTCGGAATCCCGTCCCGATCGAGAGAAAGGAGGCAGTCGCATGAGCGTCAAGAAGGTGATTGCGGGATGCTGCATCGCAGGGGCGGCAATCCTGCTCGCGGGAGCCTGCAGTCAACAGCCCGATGGACGGAACGCTGTCCTCGTCGAGGAGGTCTACGTCGTAAAGTCGGGCGATACGCTCTGGGACATCGCGGAGACGTATGTCCGCAAAAACACAGGGACTCGAAGGTATATCCTCGAGTACAAGAGCGGCATCGAGGAAAACAATCCTTGGCTGCTCGAACGGCACGGGATGATCTATCCCGGGGATGAAATCAAGGTGACCTATTGGGTCAAGGGGGAACAAGGAGGAGAACAATGAAAACAGAAGTGGTCAGTGAAAAAGTAGCCTTTTCTGTCAGTGGATGGAGCTATAACGGCGATGGAATAACGCAGAACGTGAGTTTCGAAGAACTGCGACATGCGGGTGTTGGGAGCATTTGGAAGGGATTTGACACGAACAACTGCGGACGGGATCTCCATGAGGAAAGCGCAGAGGTTATCCACCGAACAGATAAAGGGATTGCAGTGCTTTTTCGAGTGTGGGGAACAACAGACGAACCGAATCCAGTAGATTGGGAAGATGCGCCTGTTCTTCGGTGGTATGAGTTTGCATAAGGGAGATGCAATTAATGAGCGAATGGAGAATCTCAAGCATGTATCTCGGCGGTAAGAAGGTGTACCAGGTCTATCGCATCAAGGACATGCGTGTTGTCGACCACAGCGGAAACCGCGAATATGCGGGTGGACTGCTGCACGATGAGCGTGAGGCGATGGCACGTGCGGAGAAGCTGAACGCAGAGGAGGGGAAAAAGTCCGAGTGGTATGTGGAATATTACTTTCACCACGGGGGAAGCGGCCCAACGCGTCGGTATCGAGTCGTCCGACTGGTCGACCCCGCTAAACCGGATAGCTATGAAAACAAAGAATATGCAGATAGCTACATCAAAAAGAGTGAGGCGAATGCAGCAGCAAAGCGCTTGAACAGAGAGGGCACGCCAACAGGAGGTAATGCAATATGAAGATCAAACAGATTCAGCGTCAGTATCGCCGGGATTTTTGGGCCATCTTTCGCTGCGAGGCCTGCGGGCACGAATGCGAAGAGAGGGGCTATGACGATGCTAATTTCCATGTGAATGTTATCCCCAAGATGAAATGCCCACAGTGCGGAAAGACGGAGCAGGAGATCAACCCGAACTACCGTCCTCTCACAACGAAGTACCCTGAAGGAATGCAGGTGTAAGAGAAAGGAGCCAACATGACGATCAATATCAACTTGACAGGAATGGATCTCGCGGCAGCGGGTAAAGAAGGTGTGACCGCTCTCGTGAATGCCTGCACGGCATTCGCTGGTGCATCGCTCGGCACGGAGATCGAGATGCCGGACAATCCGCACACGGTGACAACGGGCAACGGCATCGTCGTGCCGGAGAAAGTGTATGTGGATGAGCCGATTCCGGCGAAGCCGGAACAGACGGCACCTGCACCGACCGCAGCGCCTGCTGCATCGGAGACCACGGTATCCGCAACACCTGTCGCCCCCGCGACACCTGCGCCCGTTTCGGTACCGTCCGCCGCCGTTCCAACAGCCGCCGCGCCGACCTACACAGTCGAAGAGTTGCAGCTCGCATGTGCGCCGCTGACAGATGCCAATCGAATGGCCGAGCTGCAGGCGGTCTGCGCCAAATATGGCGCAGCATCGCTCCTCGATATCCCGAAGGAGCAATATGGGGCACTCGCCGCCGATCTGCGCGCATTGGGGGCGCGTCTCTGATGGCCGCCACAGCGCACGCACTTCTCAGCGCGTCGAGCGCACACCGCTGGCTCGTCTGCACGGCGTCACCGAAGCTTGAGGCGGAGTTCCCCGACACGACGAGCACATATGCCAAGGAAGGCACGCTTGCGCACGAGATCTGTGAGCTGAAGCTGACGAAGTACATCACAACAATGCCGCGCGGGACGTACACGAAGAAGCTCAACGCACTCAAGAAGCACGAACTTTACGATCCAGAGATGGATGAGACAACGGACACATATCTTGACTATGTGAAACGGACGGCACTCGGTTATGCAGTGCCGCCGAGCATTCAGATCGAGCGGCGTGTGAACTTTAGCGACTACGCCCCCGACGGTTTCGGCACGGCGGACTGCCTCCTGCTTGCGGGCGACACGCTGCACGTCATTGACTATAAGCATGGCAAGGGCGTCGTCGTCGACGCGGATCACAACCCGCAGATGATGCTCTACGCACTTGGCGCAATGCACGACTTCGCTCTGATCTACCGATTCAAGACGGTCAGAATGGCGATCGTGCAGCCGCGCGTCGGCAGTATCAGCGAGTTCGCCTGTACGGCGGACGAGCTGCTTCACTGGGGCGAGACTGTTGTCAAAGTGAAGGCGGCGGAGGCTCTGGGAGACGCCCCTGTCTTTGCAGCGGGCGAGCACTGCCGCTTCTGCCGCGCAAAGCATCAGTGCAAGGCACGCTGCAATTACTACGCGGATCTGCACCCTGCACTGGGGAAAGACCCACGTATCATTTCATCGACGGAACTCGGACATTATTTGGGGATTGCGGGTGCGCTCAAGAAGTGGGCGGAGGATTTGCAGGAGTATGCACTCAGCGAGTGCCTTGCAGGGAGCGAAGTCCCCGGCTGGAAGGCCGTGGAGGGACGCGGCAGCCGCTCCTTTACGGATGCGGACAAGGCGTTCGCCATTCTCAAGAAGGACGGCATCGATGAATGCCTGCTCTATATGCGCGAACCGCTGACACTGGCGCAGATAGAGAAAGAACTCGGCAAGAAGCGGTTTACGGAACTTGTCGGCAAGTTGGTGGTAAAAGCACCGGGCAAGCCTACGCTCGTTCCGGTATTTGATCCTCGTCCTGCGGTGACAAATGTGCCGCAGGCGGCAGATGTATTTCAGGATTTAGGAACAGAAGGAGAAGAAGAATCATGAGCTACCAAATGCGACCCTCGGATGTGCTGCTGCGGAATGTGCGTCTCTCGTACGTTCGTTTTGACAAGGCAGTATCGCGCAACCCCGGACAGGAGAAAAAGTACAGCTGCACGATCCTTGTGCCGAAGACGGATCTCGCGCAGAAGCAGGCGATTGACAGCGCCATCGAGGCGGCGATTGCCATCGGTCGCGAGAAGTTCGGCAATGCAGTTCCCCCGAAGCCCAAGACGGTGGTCTGGGATGGCGACGGCTACACGCAGTCGGGCAAGGAGTTCGGTCCTGAGGCAAAGGGACACTGGGTATTCACGGCGGGGCTTGCAGAGGCGCGTGGTCCCGTGCAGGTGGTTGACCTGAACCGCAACCCAATTCTCAGTCAGAGCGAGATCTACAGCGGGATGTATGCCAATGTCCTGGTCAACTTCTACTTTTACAAGAACGAGTCCGTCGGCGTTGGCGCGGGGCTCGGTCCTGTTCAGAAGGTTGCGGACGGTGAACCGCTCGGAGGCACGCTGCCGTCGGCGGATGATGTGTTCGGTGCACCGGACGCGGCGGTCCCAATGGCAGGGCAGACATACGCAGCAGGTGCTCCGACGTATGCACAGCCGAGCGTGTCCCCTGCGGTCGCGGCCTCTGCGATGCAGCCACAGATCAACCCGCTGACAGGAGCACCGATGTAATCCGAAGATCTGTAGGACGAGGGGGCATGCGCCCCCTTTTGAGGACTTATCTATGAAACATCTATCCATCGATCTTGAAACCTACAGTG
>ERZ772764.2492-NODE-2492-length-10763-cov-4.605529_pt1 | contig 10763 bp, 9 predicted proteins | sample MGYA00512163_ERZ772764 | MGnify/ENA primary metagenome ERZ772764 (study PRJEB29015, sample SAMEA2737903) | human oral metagenome | biome: human oral; feature: human-associated habitat; material: dental | place: China | collected 2094 ...
CGAGCTACACCGTCTACATCGTCCCCTTCCTCCTCTCCACGGGTGTGGGCAGCCTCCTCGCCTACGTCCTCCTGCGCTTCCTTCTGCCGAAGCTGCGGCGGGATTGATATACGTGTTGATATGTGTTAAAATGTGAATACACACGATGTGAGGAGGCGATCATCACGACCTCGAAGGAATTGCTGAAAATTCTCAAGAAGGATGGTTGGCAGATCGAACGTATCAATGGATCGCATTATATCCTAAAACATCCGACCAAGTCCGGTATGCCAATCATTCCTATGCACAACAAAGATTTGCGTATTGGGACATTCAAAACAATTCTAAAGCAAGCGGGGCTTGAATGAATTAAGGAGGGATTGCTGTGGACAAAATTGTTTACCCGGCTGTTTTTCGCCCAGATGAGTGTGTGGGAGGATATACTGTGGATTTTCCGGACTTGCTCGGCTGTGTTACCGAGGGCGATACCCTCCACGAAGCTCTCTATATGGCGAGTGATGCACTCGGGCTTTATCTCTATACGCTCAAAGCGGACAAGAAGCCCTTTCCGCCCGCGACCGATCCTGCTGACATTGAGACGCATGGGCGCGACTTCACCACACTTGTCGAATGGGACGAGGAAGCGTACCTGCGCCGTACGGACAACCGTTCGGTCAAGAAGACCCTCACCATCCCCGCATGGATGGACACGCTCGCACGCGAGCACAACATTAACTTCTCTCAGCTTCTGCAGAACGCGATTCGTCGTGAATGCGGGATGGAGGTTTAAGGAATCACTGATAAAATAGACCCTCAGATTGGCACAGCTTTTTCGTCCGATTGAGGAGGCAAATCAGGCGCATAGCCAAGGCTATGTGGAGGATTTGCAGGCTTAACATTCCCATAGTAGAAGCAAAGCAGCCGTGTGCTGCTTTTTTGTTGCAGTCTTAAAAACATGCAGGAATTTTCATCGGGAGAGAGAATATTTCTTATTAGTTTGAGATTAAGGGCAAACGAAAGGAGATGAGGCTATGGAAGATCTGTGTGAACGGATCGAACGGGCGGCACTCCTGCGCGCCGTCCGCATTCTCGCGGCGCGTGCGCATCCTGCTGCACACGATGCGGGGACGGCATTCCTCGCAGAATACTGCGCGGAGGATGCGGCGCTTTTGCAGCTGCTGCGTGCCGACGCAGGCGCATCCGACGACGCGATTGGATGGATCCTCGATGCGGCGCAGCGGCTTGCCGGTGCGGGAACATCCGCATCGGAGCATGCCGCGCCGCATGAGCCCGCACACCTTGAGAGCGTGTTCAATCGCTTCGGTGCTGCCGATGGGGCGAAGGAGGGCTTTCCAATCTGCAGTCTGACGGATGGGGCGGGGATGCTCTTTCCATGTCCCGTCGGCGACCTCGATGACGCAGTGCGCGGTCATCGGGAGGTCTGCGATCGGCTCGCGAGACACTTTGCACGCAAATCCCCCGTGCACATGCCGCTCGGCGAACTGCTGCGCGTCCTTGAGGAGACGATGAGCTATGTGCCGTCCCCTGCGGGCGCGGACATCGCGCTCTATGACTACGCACGCATGACAGCGGCGTACGCGGCTGCGCTCCATCGCTATGCGGCGGCACAGGACATCCACAGTGCACACACATACGAGGAGCGGGGCGGCGAAGCATTGCCCGCATTCCTCCTCGTATCGGCGGACATCTCGGGGATACAGCCGTTCATCTACGCGATCCCGTCCAAGGGCGCACTCAAGAGCCTGCGCGGCCGCTCGTTCTACCTTGAGATCCTGCTTGAGAACATCGTGGACGAGATCCTCGCCGCGTGCGGCATCAGTCGCAGTGCGCTCCTCTATACGGGCGGCGGACACTTCTACCTGCTCCTGCCGAACACCGAGGACGTGCAGAACCTCCTCGCACGCTGCCATACGGAGGTCAACAGCTGGATGCTGGAGCACTTCGGCAGCAGCCTCTACCTCGCGATGGCGTGGACGGCGTGCACGGGGGCGGAGCTTGTGGGGCAGGGCACGCAGGAGGCATTTCGCCGCGTGAGCGAGGGGCTTTCGGCGGAAAAACTCTGCCGCTACTCCGAGGATCAGCTCGCAGCGATGTTCGTGCCCGAGAGCGCATGGAACAAAACGCGGGACAAGGATCGTGAATGTGCCGTCTGCCACACCTCCACGACACATCTCATGCACTACTCCGCCGACCCCTCCATTGAGGCGTGCGGGATGTGCTCTCATCTCTTCACCTTTGGCGAGCGCATCCTGACAAAGAACGCCTTCTGCGTCTCTGCAGAGCGCGGTGCGGAGGCGCTCTCCCTGCCCGGCATCGGGCGTACCCTCTACCTCACGGCAGAGGAGCTGGACGACGTCGACCGTCTCTCGTATAAGATCGAGCGCATCTATGCGAAGAACGCAGCGTACACGGGTGATCTGCCCGCCGCACACCTCTGGCTCGGCGACTACTCTGCGCGTGAAAACAAGGCGGTGCTCGAGATGGAGAACCTTGCACGGCGCAGCGGCGGCACGGAGGACAGCAAGGGCATCCCGCGCATCGGTGTCATGCGCGCCGACGTGGACAACCTCGGCGCGGCATTCCTCGCGGGATTCCCGTCGGAGCACGTCACCATGACGCGCACGGCGGCGCTCTCGCAGCGGCTCTCGCTCTTTTTCAAACACTACATCAACCTCCTCTGCAGCGGCAGTGTCAGCGGCGTCGGCGACCGACAAAAGACCGCGCCCTTCTCCCTCTTTGGCAGGGAAAAGAAGGCGGAGCGCGACGTCCACATCGTCTACTCGGGCGGAGACGACATCTTCCTCCTCGGCGCGTGGGACGACATCGTCGAGCTCGCCGTCGATCTGCGCCGTGCCTTCCTGCGCTTTACGGGCGGCAAACTCCGTTTCTCGGCGGGGCTCGGCTTCTTCAAGGACAAATGCCCCGTCGCCGAGATGGCACGCCGTACCGGCGACCTCGAGTCGCGCGCAAAGGATCAGTGCGGCGCGGACGGCAGACCGCAGAAGGACAGCGTTGCACTCTTCGGTGCGGTCACGGAGGGGCGCTCCCACGCAGAGTTCGAGCGACACACGCCGATCTACGGCTGGGACGTATTCATCGACCACGTCTGCGGGGAGAAACTCGCCTTCCTGCGTGCGCACTGCATTTTTGAAGAGGGGGCGCAAGGAGAGCGGCTGAACCTCGGCAAGAGTGCTGTCTATCGGCTGCTCACCCTTTTGGAGCAGGACGGACAAATCCAGCTCGCACGCTTTGCGTACGCGCTCGCGCGGCTCGCTCCGCCGGCACAGAGCCCCGCACAGGAGGCGTATCGGCGCGTGCGTACGCAGCTCTACGAGTGGTACCGCGACCCGGCAGAGCGCAGACAGTTGTCAACCGCATTCCAGCTGATCATATACAGCATCCGAGAGAAGGGAGAGGGATCAAATGGCTGAGACAATCAAAAAGCTGACAGAGACGGATGATATTGCAGGAAAAGCAGAGAAGATCATCCTCGGACTCAAAAATGACCGACTGCTCGGGGGAACAAATGGACTGACAACCAACCAGATCCGTAAATTCCTCACGGCGGTCAACACGCTGACGAACAAGATCACCCTCTATCGCCACCAGCAGGAGCAGACCCGCGAGCTGAGCGAAGACCTCGCCAAGGAGGTTCGGTTTCTCAAGGTCAAGCTCGCCTATCAAGTCGCACGCGGCAACAAGGGGGTTAAGCGGTTCGCAGAGGATACGCAGCTGAAGGAGTACATCGACACGGTCGGCACGGATCTCAAAGAGTACATGGCGTTCGCACAGTTCATTGAGGCACTGGTCGCCTATCATAAATTTTACGGAGAAAAGGAAGGTGAATGATGATGGAGCAGAAGAATACAAGACAGCGGGCACTGAAGGGAAAACTCGACATTGGGGCGATCCTGCGCCTCGAAACTGGGCTGCACATCGGTGCGTCCTCCGACTTTGCGCCCATCGGTGCAGTGGACAGCCCATTCCTGCGCGATCCAATGACGAAGCAACCCATCATCCCCGGCAGCTCGCTCAAGGGGAAGATCCGCACACTCCTTGCACGCAGCTTCTCGACGGACGAATACTTTTTGAACAAGATCGATGAGGACAGCCCTGTGCTCCAGAGACTTTTCGGTTCGGCAGCGCAGAGTGGTGCGGGAGGTTTGGGCGCGCGTCTGCAGTTCTCCGATATCCGCATGACGGAGGCGTCCTGTCAGCGGTTTGCCGCGATGGAGCTGGACACATACATCGGCGAGATCAAATTTGAAAACACCATCAGTCGGATCAGCGCCGCCGCGAACCCTCGTCAGATCGAACGCGTCCCCGCCGGCGCAGAGTTCGACTTCCGTCTCGTTTACAACATCGAGGACGAGGGCGATCTGGCAGAGGATCTCCAGATCCTCGCCGATGGCATCCGCCTCCTGCAGATGGACTACCTCGGCGGGCACGGCTCGCGCGGGTATGGCAGAGTATTGCTGCGCGACTTCCATGTAAAGCACTTTACGATCCATGCCGAGAACGCCATGCCACAGGAACGGTTGCAGGGGATTGCGGAGATGCTGCAGAAGGGTGGCGGATCCATGTGAGCTATGTGATCTATCCGCTCCACTTCGAGACGGCGGTTCACTTCGGACAGCCGGGGCGCGGCGGCAGACTGGACGAGGCGTGCATGGAGTACCCCGCCGATGTCCTCTTTGGTGCGCTCTGCGCCGAGCTCGCCGCCGCAGGGGAGGAGGAGAGCCTCGTACGCCTCGCGGAGGAAGTCGAGCGCGGCGACCTGCGCCTCTCCGACCTCCTGCCGTGGCAGAGCCGCAAAAGCGACGGCGCGATGGCACTCTTCCTCCCGCGCCCCGTCCTGCGTGTGGAGCGCAAAGAACGGGAGCAGCGCGAGGACTACCGAACCACCTGCGCGAACGCCACCCTGCGTAAAAAGCAGAAAAAACTCAAATACATCCGCGCGAGCCGTATGCAGGACTACATCCGCGCCATGGAGCGCGGCATTCCGTTCGAGGAGAACGATTTTGACGCCGCCTTCGGCATCGAGTTCCTGTGCCAGCGTGTGAACACGCGCGGCGAGGAACCGCTGCCCTACTACGTCGCTCAGTTCACCTTTGCCGCCCGCGCAGGGCTCTTCCTCATCGCCCGCGTGCGGGACGCGGAGATGGGCGCGTGGCTGCACCGCCTCCTCGCGTGGCTCGGCATGGTCGGCATCGGCGGCAAGCGTACGAGCGGCTATGGCAAATTCCGTGTCGGTGAAATCATCCACATGGACGCGGACGATGGCGGCGACATTGCAGCACTCAGAGACATGCTCGCAGCGGACAGTGCCCCGTGGCAGCTTGCGCTCGCGCCCGTCCTCCCAACAGCGGACGACCTCGCCGCCGTCAAGGCGGGGGCGTATCGGCTGCGCCGTGCGGGCGGCTTCATCAGCTATCCGACCCATGCCGCCGAGAAGAAGAACAGCGTCTATCTCCTCGACGCAGGTTCCTGTTTTCCTGTGCGGATTGGCGGCACATGCAGCACATTGGGGACGCACGACGGACATCCCGTCTGGCGCTACGGCTATGGACTCTACGCGGGGGTGACAGCATGAAGGGCGACATCATACGGCAAACCTACGAGATCAAGTGCATTGCCCCCGTCCACATCGGTTCGGGCGAGGAACTGAGAACCTTCGAGTATCTCTATAACAGGGACAAGCTTGAGCTGTGCCTCCTGAACGAATCCAAATGGCTTGCCTTTCTTGAGACGCGCGGACTTACCGAGGCATTCATCAAGTACGTTGAGATCGAGGGCGCAGGGCGCAGTCCGCGCAACTTGCTTGAGTGGCTGACTGCCAACCGTGTCACCGAGGCAGATCTGCGAAAGGCGGGCGTCATCCGCCGCAAAGTTCCCGTGGCGCAGCTCTCGGAGAAAAAATATAAGAATAGAAAGCCCACGCTCAACAAAGTCGTGTGTCACCTCGTGCGCTCCGACAACGCGCAGCCCTACATCCCCGGCAGCAGCATCAAGGGCGCACTGCGCACGGGCATCCTCCACCACTTCATCCGCAAAGACCCCGCGCGCTTCCGCCCCTACTGGCAGGAAATCTGTTCCGTCCGCGGCTCGCTGAAGGAGAAGGGACACAAGTGGAACGAGATCATCCTGCGGCTCGAACAGGAACTCCTGCACACCCTCACCTATGAGGACACAGAGCGCGGGGATGCCGCCGCGAGCGCATTGCGCGGACTCTGTGTCAGTGACGCGATGCTCGTCGGATGCGCGGCAAAGGCTCCGACCATCATCGTGCAGAAAATTGACGCAACAACCCTCATCAAGCCCGGCGAGCGGCGCGGCGAAAGCCCTATTGTCCTCTTTCGCGAGTGCATCCCCGCAGACAGCAGACTGCGCTTCACCATCACCGCAAACCTCCCCATGCTTCGCGCGGCAGGCATTGACTCGCTGCCATCCGTCCTCAATATGCTGCGCCCCTGCACCCTCGACGGACTGACGCGCCAGCAGCGCGTCTTTGAAGCCATCGACGCCAAATACTACGGCGCGCTCTTTGACGACATTACCGCATTTAAGGCGAACGCACTCCTCGGCGGAGGCACAGGATTCCTCACCAAGAGCCTCATCTATGCGCTTGCCGACAAAGAAAACGATGCGCGGCGGTTTGCGGCGGCGTATTTTGACGAACAGTTCACCAACCCATCACATAAACACATGGAGACAGACGTGCGCCTCACCCCTCGTACACTCAAGAGAGCGCAGACTGACGGGGCGGACTGGATCATGGGGCTCTGCTCCATCACAGGAGTTGGCAATGCTCAGACGCTTTGAGGCGGAGCTGCGCCTGCCCGACGGTGCGCGTGCACCCTCCTCCATGGGCTCCATCCTCCACGGCGCACTCATCGAGCAGCTGCCGGAGGACTACGCCGACTACCTGCACACAGAGAACCTGCGCCCCTACAGCCAGAGCATCCGTTGGGACAGAGAACGGGAGCGCGTCATTTGGCGTATCGGCACACTCGACCGCACAGCGGGCGAGATCATCGGCGCGGTACTGCAGAGCTTGGAGCACATCCATCTCAGGCAAAAGGGCTACACCGTCGACGTGCAAAACATACAATGCGTCGAGGAGCGCAGCTATCAGGACATCGCCGATGAATACTTTCGCGCGGAGACCGCACCCCGCGGTGCAGAGATCCACTTTCTCACACCGACCAGCTTCAAACAGGGCGGCGCATACATCATCCTGCCCGAGAGCGCACTCATCCTGCAGAGCCTCCTCGCACGGTGGAACAGATTCTGTCCCGACATCCGCATCGAGGAAGACGACCTCGCGCAGATCCTTGCAGTGCATACGCGTCTCACGCGCTATGCACTGCGCTCTGCAGCGTTCTCCGTCGAGGGGTATACCATCCGCGGCTTTCGCGGACAGATCGCACTGCAGTTCGCGGGCAACGACATGGTGCGCCGCATCCTCGGCACACTCCTCGCCTTTGCCCCCTACGCAGGAATCGGCATCAAAACCGCCCTCGGCATGGGCGCGGTAGAGACACATATCTGGAAAGGATGAACGAGATGAAGCGAATTTTGTTCTCGCCACTGGGAGATACCGACCCAATTCGCGACTGTCACGATGGGGCTTGTCTGCATATCCTGCGGCATTATCAGCCCGAGCGTGTCGTCCTCTTTTATACAAAGGATATGGAAAACAAGGAGCGGCGCGATCACCGCTACACGCGTGCCATCCACAAACTCTCACCGAATTGTGCGATCGAGGAGATCTTCTCAGGAATTGTCGCCGCATATCTCTACGAGGAGTTCAGCAAAATCCTGCCGGAGGCTGTGCAATCGGTCAGGGACAGGTATCCAGAACATGAGATCTTGATCAATCTCAGCTCCGGTACCCCGCAGATGAAGACCGTGCTCGCCATGCTTGCGGCAGATACGGAACGATGCAGAGGGATACAGGTACCAAGTCACAGCGGCAAATCCAATCGGAAGAATAAACCTGCAAGTGATGATGTTGATGTGGATATCCTGCTCGAAGTAAACGTGGATGATGAAGAGGGCGCGAAAAATCGATGCGAAGAACCGCCACTTTCTGTTTTTCGTTACCATGCGGAGAAGAACCGCATCATCTCGCTCATTCACGCGTACGAGTACAACGCGGCGCTCACCCTTGCACGCAACAGCAGCCTCGTCCCCGCTGATGCGAAACAGCTGCTCAAACACGCTGCCTACCGCACCATGCTCCTCCCCGACAAGGCACGAAAAATCATGTCCGAGTACGGTGGACAGAAACTCTTCCTGTTCAAGGAAGACGAAGAGCGCATCGTCGAATACTTCCTCGTCATGCAGATCGATCAGGAGAACGAACGCCTGTCGAACTTCATGCTGCGCATCACCCCCTTCCTCTATGAATTCCTGCACGACTACGTCGCAAAAAATGTGAAGGGCGGCAGAAAGAATGCGCAGCACATCGACAACCTCTGTATCAAAAAGTACAATACAGATGGCTACATACTGCAGCGCAAGAAAATCGAAAAAAATGCGCCGAACTTTCTAGTCCTGTTGGATCAGGAATTCGCGGGTTCCAATGCCCACCAATACACCAATACCGACCTGTCCTTCTTGTTGCTCATCCACTACTGTACCTATATGCAGGAGGCAGGATTGGCAAAGGATCCACAACTCCACAGCGATATGATGGGCGAACTCGCCAAGCTGGATGCCGTCAGAAAAGTACGCAATAGTGTCGCTCACGTCATCGTCAACGTGACACGCGAGAGCTTTCAGAAGGACACACAGATGACCCCACCCGCGCTTATGGACACCTTTGCCAAGATGCTCACCCTCGTCTATGGAACGAAAGTCAAGGAGGCACGCACAACCTACAGCCGCATCAACGGCTGGCTCGAAGAAGCCCTCGAAATCCACGAGTAGGGGAAGGGAGACCGCGCCATGAGCTTTGCCTATATCACAGAAGAGGGCGCATACATCCAAAAGCGCGGCGGCAACTTCACCGTCGGACGCAATCGGGAATGTATCATGGAAATCCCAGCTGAATCCCTTGAGGGGCTCACCCTCATCGACACCGTACAAGTCTCCTCCAAGGCAATCGTCGAACTCCTGCGCCTCGGCATCCCCGTCACATGGCTCTCGCGCAGCGGATACTTCTTCGGACGCCTTGAGTCCACCCGCCATGTCAACGTCTTTCGGCAGGAACGGCAGGTCTTCCTCAGAGGCACTCCCTTCGCCCTCGCCATGGCGCGGCAGGTCATCGCCGCAAAGGCACACAACCAACTCATCCTCCTGCGACGCTACAACCGCAACGCCGCCCTGCCCGAGGTGCGTACGGCAGTTGCAGACATCGAGACACTCAGCAAACACATCATGACCTGTGACACGAACGAGCAGCTCATGGGCTACGAGGGCGCAATCGCCAAAGTCTACTTTCGTGCCCTCGGGCGGCTCGTCCCCGACGAATTCGCCTTTGCAAAACGGACACGTCGCCCGCCGCGCGACCCGTTCAACACCATGCTCAGCTTTGGCTACACCCTCCTCATGTACGACATCTACACCGCCGTCACGGGCGAGGGGCTGCATCCGTATTTTGGCTTTCTTCATGCCGTGAAGAACCGCCATCCTGCCCTCGCCTCCGACCTCATGGAGGAATGGCGTGCCGTCCTCATCGACGCAATGACACTCTCCCTCGTCCATCATCACGAGATCAAACAGGAACACTTCGCGCCCGCCGAGGACGAGGACACCCCCGGCATCTTCCTCACACGCGAGGGGCGTGCCATCTTCCTGCGTGCCTATGAGAAGAAAATGCGGGCTGCGAGCCGCTACGGCTGCGGCGACGGGAAACGCTCCTATCGGAACACCCTCGCGCATCAGGCACGGCAGTATGCACAGGCACTCATGGCGGAGAACGCCGACATCTACGAGCCCGTGCGGCTGCGATGAGGTGAGACGTATGGAGTACGACTACGACGAGAGCGAATTCTGCGCCGCAGACGAGCGCCGCTGCATCGTCCTCATCATCTACGACATCACCGACAACAAGCGACGAACGAAAATGGTGAAGTGCCTCGAACGATACGGCGTGCGTGTACATCCGCATTCGAGGCATTCCTCACCGCGCGGAAATACGACGACCTCGTCGCACACACAACGCGCCTCATCGACCCACGCACCGACTCCCTGCGCATCTACCTCCTCGCGAACCACACCTCCGTCCGTTCGTGGGGTGTCGGAGATCGTCACCTCGAGGATGTTATCATTTTTTAGCATCCAAAGGCGTGGAGGGATTGCAGAGAGGGGGACAATGTGCTATACTCAAAAGTGAAATCCGCGCCACACGTAGAGCCGCAACGCTTGCGAAAGATTTTAGAACACAGTGCCGCATGAAAAAGGAGGGGAAACACATCCGCGCCGCAAAGTGCCATTTTGAGGCAGGCACAGCAAGGCTTCCAGCCGCAAGGATTTTAAAACCACATCCCCGCAAGGGGACGGAAACCTTTGCCTCCTGACGCTCCTTCCAGCGCCACCAAGCAGCATTTTAAAACCACATCCCCGCAAGGGGACGGAGCATGAGTCTGTGCCAATCAAAAAACAGGGGAGCAGTACGAAGATGTTATTTCGTGCTGCTCCCCTGTTTTCATGTTCGTTAGGGAGATGATGTTAGAGCCGGATGTGCTCGATGTGAGCCATGTCCACGGTGACGACCGCCATGGCGACCGCGATCTCGTAGAGGATGAGGTCGTCGC
>ERZ772764.2496-NODE-2496-length-10754-cov-3.282269_pt1 | contig 10754 bp, 9 predicted proteins | sample MGYA00512163_ERZ772764 | MGnify/ENA primary metagenome ERZ772764 (study PRJEB29015, sample SAMEA2737903) | human oral metagenome | biome: human oral; feature: human-associated habitat; material: dental | place: China | collected 2094 ...
TGGGTCCTGCCCGCGATAATATGGAACGCCTCTATAAGCACAAGATAGAAAATGTTCTCGGTAGCAACGGCAAAGCTGTATGATGAGAGTAAAATTTGTTTTTTCTTATTTGGAATAAAAAATAGAATAAATGCTGACCCGCTCGCTGCTTCGGACAAAAATAGCTCAGATACTATATGCCAATGCTCGCAATAGTAGTATACAAGCTTTCGACGAGGAACTTAAACTAAGCCTGAAAAAGGCATACGACCTGTACCATTTCCTGCTGCTATTGCCGCAGGAAATGGCTTTTATGGCTCAGAAAGAGGTAGACACTTATAGTACGAGGTTGCTGAAAACAGACAGAAATATAAAGCCTATTTATAACTTGGCTACGCAAAAGTTTCCGCGTTATCTGTCGCAGAACGAGGCTCTTAGCAAATACACACGAGATAATCTTATATCGTGGGCAAATTTCGATACCGAGCTTGGTAACATTTATAAAAAGACAAAATCGGCTATCTTCTTCGATAAATATATTGGAGAAGATAGTTTGGATTTTGACGTGGAGAAAACCTTTTGGCGGAAATTCTTTCGTTCGGGAGAAGTATTCGACGAGGGTTTTGAGGCTTTTCTCGAAGAGGTGAGTATCTACTGGGTAGACGATATAGTCGTTACCCTTAGTTTCATAGACAAAACAATATCAAAATTTACGGAAGACAATATCTCTACGTCGCCTCTGCTGCCTATGTACAGAGACGAGAACGAAAAGGAGTTCGTCGTCAAACTGTCGCATACGGCATTCCTCAAAGGCGACGAATACGAGCAAATGATATCTAAGATAGTACCCAAGTGGGACGTGGAGCGTATCACCAAGATGGATATGGTACTTATGAAGATGGCGATAGCGGAATTCAAAGAATTCCCGCTGATACCGATAGATATTACTATAAACGAATATATAGAAATATCGAAGTTTTATTCGACCTCCAAAAGCTACATTTTCATAAACGGTATACTCGACACGATAGCAAAAGAGATGCTCGCAAGCGGTTCTATGATTAAAGTGGAATAATCTGCAATTTACATAAATAATATAGATGTCTGATACCCTAATTGTTGCAGGTCCTTGCAGTGCCGAAACCGAAGAGCAGGTTTCTCGTACTGCCGAATTGTTGGCGGATATGGGTGTGGAGTATTACCGTGCAGGTATTTGGAAACCACGTACTTCGCCTAACAGTTTCGACGGTGTAGGCAGCATAGGGTTGCCGTGGTTGCAGCGTGTCAGGAAGTCCCTCGGACTTCGTGTCGGTACGGAAGTGGCTAAATACGAGCATATAATATCTGTTGCCGAAGCCGAAATGGACTTTGTCTGGCTTGGAGCCCGTACCGTTACCAATCCTTTCGCCGTACAGGAGATAGCCGATGCATTTGCCAAGTGTAATGTGTCTATGCCTGTGTTTGTGAAAAATCCCGTCATACCCGATATTGCTCTGTGGATAGGAGCTATCGAGCGGTTGCGGCGAGCGGGCATAACGCAGATTGTCGCCGTGCACAGAGGGTTTTATATGAACGACTCTATTTACCGTAACTCGCCGCAGTGGCAGGTACCTATCGAGTTTAAGCGTCGTATGCCTGATGTTAAGTTGCTGTGCGACCCAAGCCATATAGCGGGCGACAGTGCTTTGGTAGAGACCATTATTCGGCAGGCATCTAAACTCGGTTTCGACGGTCTTATGGTGGAGGTGCATAACGACCCGCAGCAGGCTCTCAGCGATAAGCAGCAGCAAATAACCCCATTGCAGCTGAAACGAATACTCGGTAGAGTCAGGTTCGGGTATAACGACGATAATACCGAGCGATTGTCCGTGTTTAGAGCTCAGATAGACGAACTCGACAGGTCGCTGATAGACATTATAGTACGACGAATGAGACTCTCCGATGAGATAGGCGAGTATAAGCGAGATAACGATATAGCTGTATTTCAACCTGCACGTTATGAGGAACTTTTGGATAATATTGCCGTTTATGCAATGCAAAAAAATCTAAATCCCGATTTTGCAAAACAATTGGTGGAACTGATACACCAAGAGTCGATAAACCGGCAACTCTGAAAAATAAACTCAGAAACAATGATTTTCAAGTTACTAAGGCACATGCTATTTCTAATATTAATCTTTATATTAGACTATGTTTTCATATTCTTATCAATGCAAAAATATAAAAATAATATATCTTCTTCTTGCTTAGAATGCTCTTTGGAAAGAGATATTTTTATATATTTAATCATAGGAATAATTGTTTTTTATATACTATTCATTGTCTTATCTATGATAATTAAGAAGAAGTATTATTTGTACGGGGCGATTATTATTTCTCTATTATCCTTGTTTTACTATATTGATTATGTGGTTTTTGTAGATAGGGTTTCCTCTTGGAGCACTTATTGTATAGAAGAAATATTTAGAGAGATATTAATGGGTTCATACATATATATACCTATTGTTTTACTTACATATATCATTTTAGTAAAATTACTATTGATACGTTGATTTTCGAAAATTGAATAGCTCTAAATATGATAATTTTAGAGTAGATATAGAAGATTCTGTATCGATATATCCTGATATATAAAAGAATTTTTCAAATACAGAGAACAAGAAAAGAGGATAGATGGAGCAATTTGGAATGTCAATGGAGCTTATTTAGATGTAAAAGCAGGAAATTATCCCCAAAGGGTACTCTTCCTCATTGGACAAATATACTCCTAAAAAACGAAAGAAAGTATAAAATAAAAAGCAGTTCTAATTTTTTAAACAAAAAAGACAATCTCTTTTCTGTGGTCTGAGATTGCCTTTTTTCGTTTTTTTACTCTTTATTTACTTGATAGGTTTCAGCGAGCCGTCTACATACTCAAACTTACCCTGACCAACCACCTTGTACTGTATGGTATGAGTGTTTTGTTCGACGGGTGTACCTTTAAAGATAGGTATATTTATGGTGTATATCACATCTATACCTTCGACCGGTGCAGCTTCGGGGTGTTTCTTCTGCAACATACCGTTTAGCTCGACGATGAGGTTTTCGGTCATCTTAGCTTCGACCTGCTCGTCGGTCATACTTGCAGGATAGGCATTTTTGATAGCATCTATCGTTGAGTTTTTCACCTGATCGCGAGCTTTGTCGGGACGCATATCTATGTTATTGAAGAAAGCCGACATACCACCGTAGTAATCGTTGTTGCCGAAAGATGTTACATACCCCTGTCCTTTGGCGGTGCATCCTGCCGGCTTGTCGATATTTTCCCAAACCCAATCGACGGCAGCCTGATAGTATGCCATAATGGCAGCATCGTTGCGTATCGGCGGCAGATTGATGGTTACCGAAGGATTGTATATCCATTTGCCGTTGTGTTTTACGAACTGGTCGGTACGTTTCTCTGTCGATATGTTCGAAGTTTTTGCCCAATTGGTGCCGTCGTACACGTATTCATCGGCTCTGACAGTGGTTTTACCCGAGTTGAAAAATTTATATGCGATGCCTACCTTTTTGTTTTTTGTAGCATACGGATATTTATTTTTCAGGAATGCTGGCAAGTAGGTATCTGCCTGTGTACCCGAGAAGTTATCGTATTTTATATTCATCGTAGTGTAATCTGCCTTCTGCATAACGTATACCGAAGAGTTGTTGTAATGTGTCCACGCAGTACCGTTGTTTTTCCACAGAGTGGCAGTAGATACGTTTGACCCCGATATTTTTACGTCGTATGTAACAAGCAGCATTGAGTCTTTGGGAGCAGTAGGGAATTTGCCTTTGAGTATTTTGCTCATATTGCTATTTGCTTGTGCCACAGACTTGAAGTATGTCGTATCGGAAGAGGTAGAGTAAGCTGTGTCGTAGTCGTTTTTGTTGAGATTGTACCAGCCTGCGTGCGACAATGTATCGATATACAGGGGTGTACTTGCCACATTTTTATAATTATATGTAAGTCTGACAGCCGAACCCTCGTCGAGAGTTGGGAACTTAAAAGCAATCAAAGCCGGAGCATATTTTTCGGCAGTTATGATGGCGTTGAAGGCTTTCTGTGTCTCTATCTGTTTCAGTTCAGCCTCTTTGCCGTCTGCCTTTGCCAATCCTTTGTTTGTGCTGTTGTTGGCTACTGTATTGTAGTCGTCGTCGGTCATAGTGTATTCCAAAGTCTTTATGTCTTTTGGAGTATTGCTGTCGTTGTAGCCCGGGAAATTTTTGCTGTTGTAGTCGCAAGATACTGCTGCGAACACAATGGCTACCATCAATATATTCATTATCTTATTCATATCGTTTCTTTGTTTTTTATTGGTTGGTATATGTTAGAAATTGATTTTCAGCCGTGCAGTCCAAGTTCTGCCAAAGCCGTAGAATACACGTGCTGTCCGCCAAGTACCGTCGCTGCCGTTGGTGGCATCGGCAATGTACACCTGGTCGAACAGGTTCTGACAAGTACCCGATATTGTGGCGTTTGTGCCTGCGAATTTGAATTTATAACTTGCGTTAAGGTCTACCACTGCCGAGCCCGGAACCTGCCAAGGTTGTGTGAAATTGTATGGTTTATTGACTATAAGGTTGTTGCTGTTGATAGTATAGTCGGCAAACAGACGACTCATACCGTTGAGGGTAAGTCCGATTCTAAGGTCTTTTACGGGCTTCAGCGTAGCACCGATGTTGTATGTGGTCTGAGCAGAGCCACCCACCTTGATACCTTTCAGGTTAAGTTGTGACCAAGCGTGGTTGCCGCTACCGATAGCGTCAGCAACAGTGCCTTTGAGATCGGCCAGTGGTTGTCCGAGCGAGTTGTAGTAGTATCCTATTGGGTTGCTGTCCCACTGCCAGTCGCCGAGCGACAACATAGCCGTAAGTTCGAGCCAATCGGCAGGTGTAGATTTCAGTTCCAGCTCTATACCCATATGGCGGGCATTTACACCGCTCATATTGATGATGGCACGGTCGTTGACCACAGCTCCCGAAGCGTCGTTGTAGGAGTAGTCGTTGGAGCGTGTCATTGTCTTGTTCATCCACTTGGTAAAGTAACCGTTGATGGTAGCTTGCAGATATCGCCAGCGGAAACCGTAACCCAGTTCCAAGGAGAAGATGTTTTCGTTTACGGCTTTGGCATTTATCTCGTTAGAAGTAGTTGATTGCAAGAAGGCTCCACCCGAGAAGTAGGGTGCTCTGCTGATATAACCTGTATTGACGAATACATTGTGATATGTGGCAAAGTTGTAGTTGAGACCGCCTTTCACGGTATATCCCAAGAAGTTAAGAGTTTTCGAGCGAGCGTGTTCGGCATCGTAGTAGAAGCGGTCGTAACGCCAATATGATGTATTCGATACAGAGCCGGCTACAAAGGCATTGAGATTTTTCTCCAAGAAGCTACCTTCGACCTGAGCAAAGGCTCCCTCTTGCATCACGAACCCGTCGTAGTCACGATAAACTACGTCGCCCACTCCGAGTTTCTGCATCTTCCAGTTGGGGTCGGCAGCAGCGGCGTTGTTTGTTGCTTTTACTTTTTTACGCGAGGCTTCGTCTATGAAATACTTGCCCCCGTAGAGATCTATCAATTCGTTGGTATGTACACCTTTGTAGTATCTGAAATCGACACCGCCGTAGAAATCTATGTTCTTCGAGAACGGAGTAGTATAGGTCGAGATGAGCCCAACCCAGTTGTGGAAGTTTTTACTCTTGCTCATAGCAAGCAACGAACCGGTAGAGCTATTGGCATTTATCTCTTCTATCTTGTTGTATGCAAAAGTACCGTCGTCGTTTCGGAAAGTGTTGTTAACTAAGCCGTTCGAAGTTCCATACCAATTGCTGTTGGTGTATTTTGTTGCGGCATATGGCAGGTTGTATCCGCCTTGTCCGCTATATCCGTTACCACGTCCGATAGAGGCGTATACTACGGTAGACAGACTGCTCTTTTGTCCTAAGTCCCAATTCCAGTTCAACGACAGCTGAGGCTTGTGATATTGGTTGAAAGATGATGCTTTTCTCTGTCCATTCAGACCGAAGCCGTATGTAGGATTGTATTTGTAAGGGCTGTCGCCGTTCATATAGCTGCCTACACGTTGCCATTCGGCGATAGTCAGTTGGTCGTAGGAACTACGTTGATAGTGTTCTTGCGGTGCTCCGAAGACGGTGAACGACAGAGTGTGGTCGTCGTTTATTATCTTCGATATGTTCAAGAAATAGTTCCAGCCCTCGAATCCTGTGCCCTGTATGTAACCGTTGCCCCAAGTGCGTGAGCCGAGTACGGTGAAAGCCCAACCGCCATTGAGCATACCCGACGATATGTTGAACAACAGTTTGTTGTAGCCGTCGTTGCCGATGGTATACTGTGCCGAGCCGCCTTTTTTTGCTTCGTGAGCTTTGGTTATAATATTGATAGAGCCGCCCACCGAAGGAGACGATACTTTCGAAGCACCCAGTCCTCGCTGTGTCTGCATAGTACGGGTAACGTCCGAAAGTCCTGCCCAGTTGCTCCAATAGACGCCGCCCCATTCCATATCGTTGACGGGGACTCCGTTTACCATTACCGCTATGTTTTCGGACTTGAAGCCACGCATATTTATCTTGGAGTCGCCGTATCCGCCTCCGCTTTTGGTGGCATATACGCCGGGAGTCGATTTCAGTACTTCGGGGAATTCGGCATTACCGAGTTTTTCTTCGATAGTTTCAAACGAAATGTTCGATACTGCCACAGGCGTCTTGCGTTGTATGGCTATCTGCGAGGTAACCGTAACGTCTTTCAGCTCGATGGTAGTCGATTTTAGCTTAACGTCTGCCACGGTAGCGTCTGAGGCTTCTATCAACCTTGTCTCGTAACCTACGTAAGAGAAAATCAGGGTCTTGTTACCTTCCACCTGCAACGAATATTCTCCGTTGAGTCCTGTCTGTGTGCCGCTTAGAGTACCTTCTATCTGAACGGATACGCCTACAAGCGGTTCGTCTGTCTCGGCATCGCGTACATAACCCTTTACAACGTTCTGCGACAACGTGTAAGCCGAACAAAGCAATGCCATCAATGTCAATAAAAATATTTTCTTCATAAAAACACTATAAGTTTAAAATAACCAATTGGCAAAATTAATAAAATAAATGTTACTTTTGCAGGGAAAAGTATAGAATTATTGTCATTTTTTTAGATAACAGTAATGAAGAAACAAACATCTGTCTGGTCGTGGCTTCCGTCTTTGTATTTTGCCGAGGGTATTCCTTACGTTATCGTAATGAATCTGTCGGTAATAATGTACAAGCGTTTGGGGTTGTCGAATACCGATATTGCCTTTTATACGGGTTGGCTCTATCTGCCGTGGGTGATAAAGCCGTTATGGAGTCCTTTTGTAGACTTGCTCAAAACCAAGCGTTGGTGGATAGTGTCGATGCAGCTGCTTATCGGCTCGGGTTTGGCGGGGGTAGCCTTTACGCTGCCTGCTCCGTTTTACCTGCAAGTATCGCTTGTGTTGTTTTGGCTTATGGCGTTCGGGTCGGCTACTCACGATATTGCTGCCGACGGCTTCTATATGCTTGCTCTCGACGAACGCGAACAGTCGTTTTTTGTCGGTATACGTAACACCTTCTACCGTCTCGCTACTATCTTCGGGCAGGGGGCATTGGTCGTTGCTGCCGGCTATCTCGAACGTACAACGGGGAATATACCGTACGCTTGGAGTCTGACGTTGCTTGTGGCAGCAGGTCTGTTTGTGGCATTCTCGGTATATCACCGTTTTGTGTTGCCTACGGTATCTGACGACAGACGAGACCTTAGGAAGAGTTACAGCGATACTTGGCAGGAGTTCGGTAGGGTGGTAGTGGCGTTTTTTGACAAAAAGAATATCGGCATAGCCATAGTGTTTATGCTTATTTATCGGCTATCGGAGGCTATGCTCGTTAAGTTGGCATCGCCTTTTATGCTCGATGCCCGTTCGAAGGGAGGTCTCGGTTTGAGCACAGAAGCTGTGGGTGTAGTATACGGTACTGTCGGCATAATAGCTCTTATCGTCGGCGGTATATTGGGTGGCATAGCTATAAGTCGTTGGGGGCTTCGTCGTTGCCTTATGCCTATGGCACTTGCCCTTACGTTGCCGAATTTGGTATATGTCTATATGGCGTTGTGGCAGCCGACCTCTCTTGTGCTCATAAACGGTGCCGTGGCAGCCGAGCAGTTCGGGTACGGCTTCGGTTTCACGGCATATATGATGTATCTGATACGTTTTTCCGAAGGCGAATATAAGACCTCGCACTATGCGATATGCTCGGGCTTTATGGCTTTGGGAATGATGTTGCCGGGTATGGCAGCAGGTTGGATACAGACGACTCTGGGCAGCTACCTGAGTTTCTTTATATTCGTAGTAGTCTGTATATTACCTACGATAGCCATTGTCCCGCTCGTAAGGTCGAAGATGGATTGATGGAGAATATTGTTCGGTTTTGTGCATTCTCAATTTCTCGAGCAGGTTAGATATGAATTTCGATACCTGCAATTATATCCAAATCAATTATATAAATAGCTTGTATTCAGTCGTATTTGTGGGCGGCTTCGGTCTATGTAGGCGAAGCTGTCGGTAGGCGACCTGCCTACACCGCAGTGCGTAAAAAAGAGAGGGTGCATCATTCCGATACACCCTATCCTTAAAAATATCACTTTATGTCTTTTTAATATTGAACAATAGTTTATTTACTTGGAGATTGATACAAATTTTTGGGATAATAAGTGTGTCGGGCTGGCAGAAGGCTTCTTTTTGTTTTAGTTTTTATCGTTGTACCCAACACCTAAAACCCAATACCCAAAACCTAATTTACTTCCTTTCGGTTATGAATATGGAGAAGGCAGCACCTTTGTCGGCAAGTGTGTAGAGCTCTTTGCCGTTTTTCCACACCTTGGCTACAAAGTTTTTGTTCTCTAATTCTAACCCTGCCACATATACATCGCCGTTGTGTACCACTATGGAGCTGGGTATACCATTCTCGGTGAGGGTATAAAGCTCTTCTTTGTTTTTCCATATTTTTACTACCCAATTTGAACCTTCTATCTCGAACCCTGTCACATATACATCTTCGCCGACCACATATACTGATATAGCTTGGGCATAATTAGAGCCGTCTGTCCGGAATATCGCCTTTTTGTTTTTCCACACCTTGGCGACCGCGTTTGTTCCGTTGCTCTCATAGCCTGCGGTATATACATCATCGCCTACCACAAATACGGAGTAGGCGGCAGCACTATTAGAGCCATCGGTAAGAGCAAAGAGTTCGCTGCCTTTTTTCCATACCTTGACAACGTTGCCGTCGTCCCCTGCGATATATACGTTGCTACCCGCTACGAATACGGATTTGGCTTGGGCTCCATTAGAGCCGTCTGTAAGGTCGGTGGCACTTTTGTTTTTCCAAAGTTTGGCTACATCTTTTGTGCCATTGTTCTCATAGCCTGCGGTATATACCTTATCATCCGCTACGAATACGGAACGGGCTTCGGCTTCTTTAGAGCCGTCGGTAAGTTCGTATAGCTCTTTGTCGTTTTTCCACACCTTGGCTACATTGCTTGTGCCGTTGCTTTCATAGCCTGCGCTATATACGTCTCCGCCTACTACGAATACGGAGTAGGCACCGGCACTATTAGAGCCATCGGTAAGTTCGTAGAGCTCTTTACCGTTTTTCCAAAGTTTGGCTACGTTTTTTGTGCCACTATAGTCATAGCCAGCCACATAGATGTCTACCTCCTTGGGAGTTGAGTTGGGTTTGCAGGCAGTGAAGCCTGTTGCTAACATTGCTGCCACGGCAGCTACCATCAAAAATGTTTTTCTCATAGAATGATATTTTTTTTTAGTTAAACAATATTTCTTTTTATTGGCATTGCTAAGTTGTTATAGTTCTATGAAATATTATAAAGCTTAATAAACTATATTAATTTAATCAACGCCGTATGTATTATTACATTTTTGGCAAAATTACTATAAACAAATACACTGTGCAATACGCAAAAACACGTATTTTTATCAGTAAATTCCGAAGTTTTTTTTGCGAGAATCTACGTATTTTTCTACGTGTTTTTCGAAAAATCACAGCCGTAGGCAACCGCTCTGCTCGGCTGCACAGCTGCGATATGGTTATGATTGTCGAGATATGGTGTAAGGTACTCTTATGTACTTTACGCCTTTTGTCTTTGATTGACAGGCGATTCGCTTCTTGCGATGTGTAAAGGCGGAAACCGATGGTTTTAGTTTTTTATCATAGTACCCAACACCCAATACCCAACACCCAATACCCAACCCCCAATTAATCGGCTTGTTTGGGGCAAATATCGGACAGGGGGGAAAACAAAAAAGAACTCAAATGGTTGTTTGAGCTCTTTTTGGTTATCGTATCACCGTTTGTTGTTACTTTTTTGCTTTCGAGGCTCTGTCTTTGTAACGACTCATAAATTTGTCGACACGTCCTGCGGTATCTACCAATTTCGACTTGCCTGTATAGAACGGATGCGAAGTGTTCGAAATTTCGAGTTTTACCAAAGGATATGTTACCCCATCGATGTCGATGGTTTCTTTCGTAGCAACGGTAGAACGCGAGATAAACATATCGTCGTTCGACATATCTTTAAAAGCTACGGGACGATAACTTTCCGGATGAATTCCTTTTTTCATTTTTATGACAAAGTATTTAAAAAAAATTATTCTAATTATCTTTATTTTGCGGAGAAAGAGGGATTCGAACCCCCGGACCTGTTACAGTCAACGGTTTTCAAG
>ERZ772764.2498-NODE-2498-length-10744-cov-3.237815_pt1 | contig 10744 bp, 10 predicted proteins | sample MGYA00512163_ERZ772764 | MGnify/ENA primary metagenome ERZ772764 (study PRJEB29015, sample SAMEA2737903) | human oral metagenome | biome: human oral; feature: human-associated habitat; material: dental | place: China | collected 2094 ...
GCCCTTCCTATGGAAGGGAAGTTGGGACAATTGCGATAATTTTCAGGCTGAACGTCCTAGTCAGAAATGGGTAATGAGGGAGAATGTCCCATACAGCATTCAGCCCTAGGTTGGCAGTATCAGATGGTTTTTTATCAAAAGCAACTGAAGGATAGCGAATTTGGTGCAGAGCATGTCCTGAAGGGAAAGCTGCCTAATGTGGCAATGGAAAGTTTCTTCGGAACATTAAATTTGAAATGTTTCATACATGTTGATATGCTTCTGTTGCCGAATTGGAATCGGCATTGCACAAATATATCCGTTATTACAACCACGGTGGGATTAAGTTGAAATCGCAAAAATTGAGTTCTGTGCAGTACAGGCTTCAGTCCTCGAAAGTTGTTTGATTAAACTGTCCAACTTCTTGGAGCCAGTTCAATGAGAGTTCATCTATATTCAGAAATAAAATATAAATGTTAGTAGTTTATGTCTGCCTCAAAGAGTATTCTCTTTTCCTTCCAATAATGTTCTAGATAGAAAAAACAGCCCGTATCGCGTAAAATGGCGCGGAATTTATTATTGTAGCAAGACCCGCTAAAAGTCCTGCTGCCTCATTTTCCGGAAAAATAACCATGAGCGAACAAAATCATCCGCAAACCGAGCCGCAATTAGATGAAAATCAAATCATCGCCCTGCGCCGCGAGAAACTGCACAACATCCGCAAAGAACGCATCGCCTATCCCAACGATTTCAAACGCGACAGCTTTGCCGCCGACCTGCACAAAAAATACGGTGAAATCAACAAAGAAGAACTTGACCCGCAAGGCATTCCCGTGAAAATCGCCGGCCGCATGATGCTCAAACGCCAGATGGGCAAAGCCAGCTTCGCCACCATTCAGGACATGAGCGGTCAGATTCAGCTTTATCTCAATAACAAAGGCGTGAGCCAAGAAGTTTTGGACGATTTCAACCATTGGGACTTGGGCGACATCGTCGGTGCGGAAGGTACATTGTTTAAAACCAATCACGGCGAGCTGACCGTGCGCGTGTCCGCCATCCGGATGTTGTCCAAATCCTTGCGCCCGCTGCCCGACAAACACAAAGGCCTGGCCGACCAAGAAGTCAAATACCGCCAGCGCTATGTCGATTTAATCGTCAATCCTGAATCGCGCGACACCTTTATCAAACGCAGCAAAATCATCCAAACCGTGCGCAACTACATGGTCGGCGAAGGTTATTTGGAGGTAGAAACTCCAATGATGCACCCGATTCCGGGCGGTGCGACGGCCAAGCCTTTCATTACCCACCACAATGCGCTGGATATGCCGCTTTACTTGCGTATCGCGCCCGAACTGTATTTGAAACGCTTGGTCGTAGGCGGTTTGGAGCGCGTGTTTGAAATCAACCGCAGCTTTCGTAACGAAGGCATGTCTACCCGCCATAATCCCGAATTCACCATGATGGAATTCTATGAAGCCTTCTGCACCTACGAACGCATGATGGAGATGACCGAAGGCGTCATCCGCGCTTGTGCCGAAACGGTGTGCGGCGCGGCGAAAATCAGCTACAACGGTAAAGAAGTCGATTTGGCCAGCCCCTTTGAACGCCTGACCATTCTTGAAGCCATCAAAAAATACAATCCGCACTACACCGACGAGCAGCTTGCCGACGAAGCATGGCTGAAAAAGGAAATCGTCAAACACGGTGAAAGCCTGCCGCCTTCGCCCGGCATCGGCAGCCTGCAACTGGCTTTGTTTGAAGGCTGCGCCGAAGGCAAACTGTGGAATCCGACCTTCATCATCGATTATCCCGTCGAAGTCTCCCCGCTGGCGCGCGCGTCCGACACCAAGCCTGGCCTGACCGACCGCTTCGAGCTGTTCGTCGTCGGCCGCGAGCTGGCCAACGGCTACTCCGAGTTGAACGACCCCGAAGACCAATCCGCCCGTTTCAGAGTACAGGTGGCGCAGAAAGACGCTGGCGACGACGAAGCCATGCACTACGACGCCGACTACATCCGCGCGATGGAATTCGGTCTGCCGCCGACAGGCGGTTGCGGCATCGGCATTGACCGCTTGGTGATGCTGCTGACCGATTCGCAAACCATCCGCGACGTGATTTTGTTCCCACAAATGCGGCCGGAATAGGGCTATTTAAAACAATGGAGAAAGGCCGTCTGAAAACATTTTTCAGACGGCCTTTTTAACTAAAAATATAATCAGAATTCTAAAAACGGTAATAAAAAACTCTTGGAGGGTCCGTTTTGTCTGTGAAAGAATCTACCGTTGAGGACAAACCTTATTTTAAATAACTTCCCAAATTAATAACGGATTCCTTTTGCAAGAGTGATGATTAGGCATTTCTGTATGAGGAAGAATCAAGCATCGCAAACGGAATGCCTGTTTCGGCCAAGCACTAGTTTTCGATAACGGATTGCGCATCATCTCCCCAGCGCGGCTGGTGTGGGATGTCGATGCCAAGTAAATCGAGTGCGCGGCTGACGCTGTGGGTCAGGATGTCATCGACGCTTTGCGGTTGAAGATATAGTGCGGGCACGGGTGGGAAGATGATGCCGCCCATTTCGGTTACGCGGCGCATATTGTCCAAATGTGCCAGATTCAGCGGTGTTTCCCGCACCATCAGCACCAGGCGGCGGCGTTCTTTCAATACCACGTCCGCGGCGCGGGTCAGCAGGTTGTCGCTGTAACCGTGAGCCACGGCTGCAAGGGTGCGCATAGAGCAGGGGGCGACCAGCATTCCGACGGTTTTGAACGAACCGCTGGAAATACTGGCAGCCAGATTGCCGATGGGATGGACGATGTCCGCCATTTTGCAAACCTCCTCTTTGGTGTAGGGCGTTTCCAGCGCGCGGGCCATTTCCGCACCTTTTGAAACTACCAGATGGGTTTCCACGTTTTCAATGTCTTGTAGCAGTTGCAGGGCCTTATAACCGTATTGGAAGCCGCTGGCACCGCTGATGCCGAGCACTATGCGTCGTTTGGTCATGGTCTGTCCTTCTAAATCAGGTAAAAAGCGGCTGGTACCCACTTCTTTGAATTTGCAGTGTTAGAAATGTATTCTATTTAAGTGGAACGAACGGTACGGTGCAGTCGAAATATTCATGTCTTCGTCCGCTGCGGCGGAGTTTGAAACAGGCTGAGATTCCAATTGTGGAGCTGCCACCACTGATATTGATGGTAATCGTCAAAGGTTTATGCCGCTTCCGTTTTTTAGTAGGGTACATCAGCCGCATAGATAATTCGCCCTTGCTCTGTGTACTCAAACGGTGTGCCTGATTCACCTATTTGGGGCGGAAGCATAGCATAAACCCGTCGAGAAGTAAGGGGCGGCATTTTTGCTTATTGGTTGGAGCAGACATCAATGTGCACAAATCATGTCTTTCGGATTTTAAATCTGTTTATGTTTTCTCCTGCGCAAGCCTTTGGAATCAATCTGCACCTACTGTGTATACAAAGGCCGTCTGAAACAGTCATTCAGAAAATTATTTGAAATAAGCAACTAATAAGATGGTTTATAAACCGCCAATATCCGATAAAATAGAACACCACATATACAAAAGCATAGAGACAGGCCGTCTGAAAAAAGGATTACACCATGGCAAAACCGAAAAGCGGCTTGGGCCGCGGCTTAGATTCACTAATTTCCAACAGCATCGGCGACAGTAGCAGCGACCGGCTGACTACCGTTGCCGTCAAAGACATACAGCCCGGCCGTTACCAAGCCCGAGTGCAGATTGATGACGAAGCCTTGCAGGAACTGGCCGACTCAATAAAAGCCCAAGGCGTCATTCAGCCCGTGATTGTGCGTGAGCACGGGCTGTCGCAGTACGAACTGATTGCCGGGGAACGCCGTTGGCGTGCCAGCCAGTTGGCCGGATTGACCGAAATCCCCGTCGTCGTGAAAAGCATCAGTGACGAAACCGCGCTGGCAATGGGGTTGATTGAAAACCTGCAACGCGAAAACCTCAATCCGATTGAAGAAGCACAAGGGCTGAAGCGGCTGGCGGACGAATTCGGCCTGACGCACGAAACAATTGCCAAAGCAGTCGGTAAAAGCCGCAGTGCTATTTCGAATACCCTACGCCTTTTGAGTTTGCCCGAACCGGTGCAAGACATGCTCTACCAACGCCGCCTTGAAATGGGACATGCCCGCGCCCTGCTGACGTTGCCGGTAGTCGAACAGCTCCAGTTAGCTCAAAAAGCAGTCAAAAACGGCTGGTCAGTGCGCGAAGTGGAACGGCGCAGCCAAGTGGCGCAACAGGCAGTCCGCAAAGACGTCAAAAAGACCATCAGTGCCGATATACGCCGTCTGAACGACGCACTGACCGAAAAATTGGGCGTTAACGTTGAAGTCCGTACCACCAATCATAAAAAAGGTAAAATCGTCCTGCATTTCGATACGCCGGAGACGTTCGAATATCTGCTTAAACAGTTAGGTGTGGAATACGAAGCGTAGAATACGACCGGCGCTCTTAGCGCAACACAGGCCGTCTGAAAATTTTCAGACGGCCTGTGTTGAAGAAATAAACATTTTTAGTTCAAAGGAGTTTGAAATATCCGTCCATTCAGAGAGGATATAGTGGCTGTGCGATAAGGGGATTGCATGTAACACTGTGTAGTTTATGTTAAAATCAATAAAGGTCACTGTTGCTGCGCTTTTATGGCAAGGAATATCAAAGTTGTATTTTCACAAAGGTTAACACGCCCTTGACGCTGCGCCCCCTCTTCAATTATAGTGGCCTTACTTGAATCTTTAATATGGTATTGGTTTCCCTGACAATTATGCGGCAGATTCTGATTTGGCAGTGTGCGATGCTGGCGGCAGTTGCTTTTGTCGGTGCAGTTTGTTGGGGAGGAAGAGGATTTTGGTCCGCTTTGGCCGGCGGCGCATCTTACCTGATACCGACTGTGGCCGCGGTTTTACTTTTAAGGCTTTTAAAAAATAGGCCGTACCTGCAAAGTAGAATGTTCATGGCAGGAGAGGCTTTAAAAGTAATGCTGTCGTTGGCGTTGATGTTGTCGTTTTTTGCTGTATGGCATCAATCGCTGGTGTTTTTACCGTTTTTGTTCGGTTTGTTCAGCGTCAGCCATTTGGTTTTTTTAGTATTGTTGAAAGTTAAAGATTATGGCAGGTGAATCAATGACTGCTGCCGACTACATCAAGCACCACTTGCAAAGCTTGACCAGTCTGTCGGATGTAGCGCAGGGGCAAGGTTTAAAAAATATTGCTGATTTCTCATTCATTAATATGGATACTTTATTCTTTTCCATATTGTTGGGCGTAATCAGCAGCTTTTTGCTGTGGCGCGGCGCTAAAAAAGCCACTGCCGGTGTTCCGGGGCGTTTCCAAGCAGCGGTGGAAATCCTGTTCGAATTTGTCGACGATATGTGCAAGAGCATTATTCATAACGAAAAATCGCGCAGGGCTGTCGCTCCGTTGGGATTAACGTTGTTTGTTTGGATTTTTTTAATGAATGCGATGGATATGCTGCCGGTAGATTTGCTGCCATGGACTTGGCAACATCTGACAGGCAATCACCATGCCCTGTTACGCATCGTCCCAACTGCCGATTTGAACACTACGCTGGCTTTGGCTATCGGCGTACTCGGTATCTGTATTTACTATAATATCAAAATTAAAGGCTTCGGCGGTTGGATGCATGAGTTGTTCAGCGCGCCATTTGGTGCGAAGTTGGCGCCGGCTAACTTCTTGTTGAATTTGGTTGAATTCTTGTCGAAAACCGTATCACACGGTATGCGGTTGTTCGGTAATATGTATGCTGGCGAATTGGTATTTTTGCTGATTGCACTATTAGGCGGTGCATGGGCCGCGTCAGGCAGTGTCGGTGTGATGGATCCGATTTTATTTGTACTTCATCTTATCGCCGGTTTAGCGTGGGCGATTTTCCATATTTTGGTCATTACCTTGCAGGCATTTATCTTCATGGCTTTGGCGTTTGTCTACATCGGCCAAGCCCATGATACACATTGATGTTTTTTATAAGTTTTCAGAAATTTTTCCAACGTAGTTTAATTTTTAGCTTTTCAAGGAGTTTTTAAAATGGGTGGTTTAATTGCTATCGCTTGTGGTTTGATCGTTGCATTTGGCGCGATGGGTGCCGCCATCGGCATCGGTATGGTCGGTTCCAAATATTTGGAATCTTCCGCTCGCCAACCCGAACTGATCGGCCCGCTGCAAACCAAACTGTTCCTGATTGCCGGTTTGATTGACGCCGCATTCCTGATTGGCGTGGCTATCGCATTACTGTTTGCTTTCGTTAACCCGTTTGCAGGCTAATCCGGACAGTTAACTGTTTCGATACAGACGGTCAGCCGTTTGTTTGATTAACCCTAATACGAAGGTTAGGTAAAGTGAATATTAATGCAACCTTATTTGCGCAGATCTTAGTCTTTATCGGTTTGGTTTGGTTTACCATGAAGTTTGTGTGGCCTCCAATCGCAAAAGCTTTGGATGAGCGTGCTGCGAAAGTTGCCGAAGGCTTGGCTGCTGCTGAGCGCGGTAAAAATGACTTTGAGCAGGCGGAAAAGAAAGTTGCAGAACTTTTGGCCGAAGGGCGTACTCAAGTTGCCGAAATGGTGGCTAATGCAGAAAAACGCGCAGCAAAAATCGTGGAAGAAGCTAAAGAACAGGCTTCTACTGAAGCTGCCCGAATTACTGCGCAAGCTAAAGCTGATGTTGAGCAGGAGATGGTTCGTGCACGTGAAATATTACGTGAACAGGTAGCCTCACTGGCAGTGAGAGGTGCAGAGTCTATTTTGCGCGATGAAATTGATGTTTCTAAACATGCGCAGCTGCTCGGTGCCTTGAAACAGGAGCTGTAATCTTATGGCAGAGTTCGCAACTATTGCTAGGCCGTATGCGAAAGCATTATTTGGTTTGGCTCAGGAAAAAAAACAGATAGAGTCTTGGTTGGGCGAACTTAAAAATCTGTCGGCGGTTGTACGGCAGGAAAAAGTGATTTCCTTAATCGAACAACCTGAAACGGACACTTCCGAAAAGGCAAGATTATTAACTGATTTGGTCGGTTTAAAAGACGACAGTCTCAAAAATTTTGTGACTGTTTTGGCTGAGCAGAAACGGTTACCGATTTTGCCGGAAGTTTATGTGCAATATCAAGACTTAACCTTGACACTCAACGATACCAAGTCAGCCGTTATTTACAGTGCTTATGAATTGACTTCTGCTCAAGCGGCAGAATTGACTGAAATGCTGAAAAAGCGCTTCAACACTGAATTGGTAGTAACAACCCAAGTCGATCCAAAATTAATTGGGGGGATAAGGGTAGAAGTGGGTGATCAGGTCTTGGATTTGTCTATACGGGGCAAATTAAATGCTTTGTATACGACTATGACAAATTAGGAGAGTTTTCATGCAGCTTAATCCTGCTGAAATTAGCGAATTGATTAAAGCCAAAATCGAAAATTTGTCTGTAAATACGGAAGTCCGTACACGTGGTACGGTTATTTCCGTGACAGATGGTATTGTGCGTATTCACGGCTTATCAGACGCAATGCAAGGTGAGATGCTCGAATTCCCGGGTAACACTTTCGGTTTGGCTATGAACTTAGAGCGCGACTCTGTAGGTGCCGTAGTGTTGGGTGAATATGAGCACATTAAAGAAGGTGATACAGTTACATGTACTGGCCGTATTTTAGAAGTACCGGTTGGTCGTGAATTAGTTGGGCGCGTAGTTGATGCGCTGGGTCGCCCGATTGATGGTAAAGGCCCGATTAATACGACTCAAACTGCACCAATCGAAAAAATTGCACCGGGTGTAATTGCCCGTAAATCGGTTGATCAGCCGATGCAGACGGGTTTGAAGGCAATTGATTCAATGGTTCCGATTGGTCGGGGACAACGTGAGCTGATTATTGGTGACCGTCAGACCGGTAAAACTGCAGTAGCATTGGATGCGATTGTAAATCAAAAAGATACCGATGTTATCTGTATTTATGTGGCAATTGGTCAAAAAGCTTCATCCATTGCTAATGTGGTTCGCAAACTTGAAGAATACGGCGCAATGGAACATACTATTGTTGTGGCAGCTACAGCTTCGGAGGCCGCCGCCCTGCAATATATCGCCCCATATGCCGGTTGTACAATGGGTGAGTTTTTCCGTGACCGTGGTGAAGATGCTTTGATCGTATACGATGATCTATCTAAACAGGCTGTTGCGTATCGCCAGATTTCCCTATTATTGCGTCGTCCTCCTGGTCGTGAGGCATATCCGGGTGATGTGTTCTATCTGCATTCCCGCCTATTGGAACGTGCTGCCCGTATCAATCAAGATGAGGTTGAAAAGTTGACTGACGGTGCGGTCAAAGGAAAAACGGGTTCGTTAACAGCACTACCTATCATTGAAACGCAAGCTGGTGACGTATCTGCATTCGTACCGACCAACGTTATTTCGATTACCGACGGTCAAATTTTCTTAGAAACTGACCTGTTTAATGCAGGTATCCGTCCGGCAATCAATGCTGGTATTTCTGTATCGCGTGTAGGTGGCGCGGCGCAGACCAAAGTGATCAAAAAATTGGGTGGTGGCATTCGTTTGGCATTGGCTCAGTATCGTGAATTGGCCGCGTTCTCTCAGTTTGCTTCCGATCTGGATGAAGCAACGCGTAAACAGCTGCAGCATGGCGAAGTGGTTACAGAACTGATGAAACAAAAACAGTTCAGTACCTTGAATACTGCTGAAATGGCTCTGACTTTATGGGCAATTAATAACGGTTCATATGAGGATGTACCGGTTTCTAAAGCTTTGGCTTTTGAGACGGAGTTTTTAAGTTATGTCCGTACACAACAGCCCGGTGTTTTGGATGCCATCAATTCATCAGGTGCAATGTCTGATGAAAGCGAGCAGATATTGGCCGAAGCCATGAAATCTTTCAAATCTTCTTATGCCTACCAAGCATAAGATTTGAGATGAAAGGAGTCTGAAATGGCGGTCGGAAAAGAGATTCTCACCAAAATCCGAAGTGTTCAGAATACCCAAAAGATCACTAAAGCGATGCAGATGGTGTCAACTTCCAAAATGCGGAAGACTCAGGAGCGGATGCGCTTGGCGCGTCCGTACGCCGAAAAAGTACGTTTGGTTATGAGCCATTTGGCACAAACCGATTCGGATCATGGGATTAAATTATTGGAACCTCACCGCGAAATCCGCAAGGCTGGTTTCATTTTAATTACTTCCGATAAAGGCTTGTGCGGAGGCTTGAATGCTAACGTATTAAAGCGATTTTTGGCGCAAGTCCAAGAGTATCAGGAAAAGGGCATTGCAGTTGAAGTTGTATGTTTGGGCAGTAAAGGTTTGGCGGCCTGTCAAAATATTGGGTTAAATATCATCGCCAGTGCGACAAATTTAGGCGATACCCCAAAAATGGAAACGCTGCTGGGACCATTAACCGAAATATTCCAACGATATGAAAAGCATGAGTTAGATGTGATTCAGTTGGTTTACTCGGGCTTCATCAATACCATGCGGCAAGAACCGCGTATGGAGGTGTTGCTGCCCATCGGACAGAGTGTGATGGACGAAGTCAATACGCGCAATGATTACAACTGGGATTACCGCTATGAACCGAGTCCCGTTGCCGTGTTGGAATATTTGGTTCGTCGCTATTTGGAATCTGTGGTTTACCAAGCATTAAGCGATAATATGGCATCAGAACAAGCCGCTCGTATGGTAGCAATGAAAGCTGCGACCGACAATGCAGGCAATGCCATTAGAGAGTTGCGGTTGGTATACAACAAGTCGCGTCAAGCTGCGATTACCACGGAATTGACAGAAATTGTGGCAGGAGCGGCGGCAGTTTGAGGCCGTCTGAAACCTGTACAGGAAATTAGGATACGATAATGAGCCAAGGCAAAATCGTACAAATTATTGGTGCGGTAGTTGATGTGGAATTTCCGCGTGACGCCATTCCGCATGTTTACGACGCTCTGAAATTAGACGAAAACAATCTGACTTTGGAAGTTCAACAACTTCTAGGGGACGGTGTGGTTCGTACTATTGCAATGGGTAGTTCAGACGGCCTTAAGCGGGGTATGACTGTAAGCAATACAGGCGCGCCGATTACCGTGCCGGTAGGTAAAGGTACTTTGGGACGTATTGTCGATGTATTGGGTACACCTGTTGATGAAGCAGGTTCGATTGATACCGATAAAAGCCGTGCCATACACCAAACTGCTCCGAAATTTGACGAACTTTCTGCAACGACCGAATTACTGGAAACAGGCATTAAAGTGATTGATTTGCTGTGTCCGTTTGCCAAAGGCGGTAAAGTAGGTCTGTTCGGCGGTGCCGGAGTAGGCAAAACCGTAAACATGATGGAATTGATTAACAACATCGCCAAAGCACACAGCGGCTTGTCCGTATTTGCGGGCGTAGGTGAGCGTACCCGTGAAGGTAATGACTTCTACCACGAGATGAAAGATTCCAACGTATTGGACAAAGTGGCCATGGTTTACGGTCAGATGAACGAACCTCCGGGTAACCGTCTGCGTGTAGCCTTGACCGGCTTGACTATGGCCGAATATTTCCGTGATGAAAAAGACGAAAGCGGCAAAGGTCGCGACGTATTGTTCTTCGTGGACAACATTTACCGTTACACTTTGGCCGGTACCGAAGTGTCTGCATTGCTGGGCCGTATGCCTTCAGCAGTGGGTTATCAACCGACATTGGCTGAAGAAATGGGTCGTTTGCAAGAGCGTATTACCTCTACCC
>ERZ772764.2501-NODE-2501-length-10730-cov-4.439344_pt1 | contig 10730 bp, 5 predicted proteins | sample MGYA00512163_ERZ772764 | MGnify/ENA primary metagenome ERZ772764 (study PRJEB29015, sample SAMEA2737903) | human oral metagenome | biome: human oral; feature: human-associated habitat; material: dental | place: China | collected 2094 ...
GAGATACTTCCACGAACTCGTCATGACAGTGATCCTTTCCAATCATCACTGCCTCTATCAAACCCGGAGCGATTCACGGTCTCGGGCCGGGTGGTGGATGTGTTGGTGGGGCCGGCGGGGGCCGGGAAGACGACCGCGATGAATGCGCTGCGCCGGGCATGGGAAGGAGAGCATGGTGCCGGTTCGGTAGTAGGACTGGCCCCATCCGCGGTGGCGGCGCAGGTGCTGGCCGACGATCTGGGGATCGCCACGGAGAACACGGCGAAGTGGTGGACTGCCCACCAACACACCGGCGCCACGTTCCAGGCCGGTCAGCTGGCCATCATCGACGAAGCCTCCCTCGCCGGCACCCTCTCCTTGGACCGGATCACGCAGGCAGCTGAGGAGGCAGGGGCGAAGGTGCTGCTGGTCGGTGACTATGCCCAGCTCCAGTCCGTCGATGCTGGCGGTGCGTTCAGTTTGTTGATCCACGACCGTGACGATGCTCCCGAGCTGGTCGATGTTCACCGCTTCACTCACGCTTGGGAGAAGACCGCGTCCCTGGAGCTGCGGCACGGCCGCACCCCGGCCATCGACACCTACCTCGACCACGACCGCATCCACGATGGTGACGCCGACGCCATGGCCGATGCCGCCTACACCGCCTGGCGCCGTGACCGGCAGGCGGGGTTGGTGTCGGTGCTGATCGCCGAAACCCGCGAGAACGTCACCGCCCTCAACGTTCGCGCCCGCGCCGACCTCATCCTCGACGGCACGCTGAAGCCCGGCCCCGAAATCACCCTGTCCAACGGATCGGCAGCGGGCGTGGGTGACACGATCATCACCCGCCGTAACGACCGGCGGCTGCGCAACCGGCACGGCTGGGTCCGCAACGGCCAAACCTGGACCATCACCGCCGTGCGCGATGACGGGTCGGTCACGATCCGCCGACCCGGTGCCCGGTTTGGCAACAGCATCGTCCTGCCCTCCGACTACGTGGCCGAGCACGTCGACCTCGGCTACGCCGTCACCGCCCACCGTGCCCAAGGCCTCACTACCGACACCGCGCATGTGCTGGTTGAACCCACCACGACGCGGGAGAACTTGTATGTGGCGATGACGCGTGGGCGGGAGTCGAACCGTGCCTACGTCATCCTCGACCGACCCGACGACCACGCCACCGCGCATCCGGGCGACAACCCCGACGCCACCGCCCGCACAGTCCTCTACGGCGTCCTGCAACACAGCGGTGCTGAGCTGTCGGCGCACGAGACCATCACCGCCGAGCAGGACCGGTGGGGCTCGATCGCCCAACTCGCCGCCGAATACGAAACCATCGCCGCCGCAGCCCAACACGACCGCTGGACCACCCTGGTCCGCAGCTCCGGACTCACCGACGAGCAAGCGCAAGCAGTCATCGACTCCGACGCCTTCGGCGCCCTGACCGCGGAACTGCGCCGGGCCGAAGCCAACCACCACAACGTCGACACCCTCCTGCCACGCCTCATCCAGGCGCGCGGGGTCGCCGACGCCGACGACATCCCCTCCGTCATCCACCACCGCCTCGCCCACGCCACCGCACGACCCGCCGGCTCGGGCCGCACCCGCCAGGCACCGCGTCTCATCGCCGGGCTGATTCCCGAAGCCACCGGCCCCATGACCCCCGACATACAGCAAGCCCTGACCGAGCGCTGCCACCTCATCGAAACCCGAGCAGAAGCCGTCCTCGACACCGCCCTCCACACCCACGAGCCATGGACCACAGCACTCGGCCCGACCCCAGCCGATGGACGGGAGCGGCAGCACTGGCGACGCCGCGCCCTGGTTGTGGCCGCCTACCGTGACCGGTACCAGATCACCGACCCGGACCCGCTCGGCGCCCAGCCAGAGAGCACAGCGCAGAAGATCGACCGCGCCCGGGCACTGGTCGCTGCGGAACGAGCACAGGCGCTCGTGCCTCCGCGCAGCTCCAGCACCGCTCCAAGATCCGTGGCTGTCGAGAGGAAGCCCGTAGGTCCGACCATGTGATCGGCTTCTCCGGCCGGGCGGCATGTCACGTGACCTGTTCTGGCCGCGGAGTCGAGCCGCACCCCGAGAACGCAGAGTCGGGCTCACTGGCGGTACCCGAGGTGACACGAACGCGGAGCGAATTGACCCCGGGAGGTCCGAAGCTCCTGCTTTTACGAGCGATCACATGGCCACGACACACGCGAGATTGACAGATTTGTGAGTGCAGCTGAAGTGTAGGGTAGTCTGGAGCCATCACCGAGAGGAGTCCCATGATCGGGCAGCACGAACGCCAGGACTGGCGCGGCGAGTTCACACGAGAGGAACTATCTGCAATCCGCCGGGAAGTTCCGCATGCGATCCAGAGGAGCCAGGAGCGTTCCGCCCGAGCCCACACGGAGTACGACGACCCTGATGGCGACCAAGACGTCTACGGCGCCGGCATGTCCCGTGGTGTGCAGAAGGAACTCTGTACTCTTCTCGCGAACTTCCCCTCCTATCGCGAGGTGCAGGTACCCAGGAGTCGCCGCACGCTGACTTTCCTTGGCGATGCACTGATCTTCCCACTTCGGGTGGGTAAGCAGATGCCTCGAAACCACCGCCGCATCAGACTCAACTATCTCTCGGAGTCGCGTCGCGAACTCTTGGCGCAGGCCAGCAACACCAAGTACGTCGATGCCGGACTGTTCGAGCTTGACGAGGCTCTCGGTGTCGAGCAGCCCGCCCGACTCGGCGATGCGCTCGCCGCCCTCAGTGAAGGTGACACGCGCGCAACACTGTTCGTGCCCTACTACAGCAGCTCGCCCCAGGGCGTCGGCACGATCTACTTCGCTCCGGCACAGCTGAACGGCCGCTACCTGAGGTTCACCGACCCCGAACGCCTCACTTATCAGGTGCCTGCTGCGGGTGAGACGCCCGCAGCCGTGCTCGCGCCTGTTGGCAGCTTCGCGGAAGGTGATCGCCCCCGCACTACCGTGAAGCTTCGCCCTCGCCCGGTCGAGAAGGAAGGCAGTTAACGATGGGCGACCCCCGTAGTCAGTCCGCAGACGCGGCTGATGTTGCACGACTTTTCGACCCAGCCCGACTCACCCAAGCTCGACGCATCAACAAGATGTCCAAGGCAGAGCTCCACCGCAAAGTCGGCGTCTCCGCCGCCGCTATTGGACAATACGAACGCGGGGAGGTCCGCCCTCGCGCCGAAACTGTAGCCGCGCTGGCCGACGCTCTTCGCGTTCCGCCGGGATTCTTCGCCCTTGGGCGCCCTCGCGCCCAGGTCGACATCGCCGAGGCTTCCTTCCGGCGTCTCCGCTCCACCAGCGTCGCTCAACAACAGCAGGCCACTGCTTACGTCGAGCAAGCCTGGGAACTGGCGTGCTATCTCGAAGAGAGCGTCGAGTTTCCGGAAGTCGACCTTCCGGAGTGGGCCAGCGTTGACTCAGCCGATGTTCCGGACCCCGTGACTGCGGCACAAGCTGTTCGGCGACACTGGTCCTTGGGGAGCGAACCCATCCGGCACCTTGTGTACCAGATCGAACAGCACGGAATCCTGACGGTCTTCTTCTCCATGAAGCAGGACGACAGCTTGGACGAGAAGAGCCGTATTGACGCGTTCTCGACCACGGCACTCCCTCGCCCGATGATCGTGCTCACACCTGACAAGGCAAACGACGTGATGCGGCACCGCTTTTCCGCAGCGCACGAACTGGGGCACATCGTGCTACATCACGGCCGACATGGGACCGACAGCCAGTTGGAACGTCAAGCGGATATGTTCGCCGCAGAGTTCCTAACCCCGCGCGACGTGATCGCCAACGAGCTACCGAGGCGGGTCAACTTCAACCGCTACGAACAAATCAGTCAGCGGTGGGGTGTCTCGGTGGCATCGCTGCTCTATCGATCCCGTGAACTTGATCTACTCTCCGAGTCCACGGTTCGCCGCGGCTACATCACGCTGAACAGCCTTCCGCGACGGCCCATGCCTATTGGCGATTTCCCCGGAGAGCGTCCGGAGTTGCTGAAGTCAGCGATCGACCTTCTTGATGGCTCTGGGACCAGCCTCGCCAAGATCGCAGCTGACCTCCAGATGCCCCCCCGTCACGTACGACGCCTGGCAGGCATTGACGATCCGCAGCCGAAATTGACTCTCTTGCCGAATCGACTGAATGACCCGAACTCGGCACTCCCACATGAGTTCATGTAGAAGAAGGGAAAGAGCATCATGGGAAAGCCCAACAAACGCGTGGTGCAACAACGCGACGACGGCGACTGGGAGGTCCGGAAGCCAGGCGCTTCGCGGGCCAGTGCGGTCACGCCAACGCAGGCCGCCGGCATCGGTAGGGCGCGCACCATCCTTGGCAATGACGGGGGTGGCGAGCTACAGGTACGTTCTAGGAAGGGAACCATCCGTGCGCAGGACACTATCGCCCCTGGTAGCGACCCGCGGTCTTCAAAGGGATGATTGCCGTGCCTGTCCGCGGAGTCCGATAGGTGATCTGGCTCCGCAGGCAGCTCCGTCACCGCCGACAGGAGCATCATGAAATCGAGACGGCTCACGTTCTACCTCCTGCGAGAGGGCATCGCCGACTTCGACGACGCCCTCGACCCGGACAAGCCAAGTCTGACCGTCGAGATCGACCCATCCACCGGTATCGACGGCCGCTTCTTCTACGTTAAGCCCCAGCCATCCGTGCCGGCATGGGTTGGGTTCGTGCAACCTCTACTGACGGACCAACTCAGTGGCATCCGCTCAGTCTCCACATCGGCCCTGCTGCTCCTCCGGACGAGCGGCCGCATCTTCGCGCTCACCTTCGGATACGGGCGATCATTGGTCGACCTCTCGAAGATCGAGTACCAATTCGGTCTACGCGTAGCGCTCAACCGCATCGATCCTCGCCAGATCCGCAGCCTCGACACCAAGACGTTCGAGGATCTTGTCGTGTCAACCAACACTCAAGTGAGCAAGAGTGCTGAGCTGCCGACCTTTGGTGTCGACATCTCCCGAGACATTCTGCGCGCGGTAACCGGCGAACCCCGCGACCAAACATTCTCCAAGAGAATCGCTGGAGCGGACTCACTGGTCATGGGTGTCAAGACCCCATCGTTGGAACTTCCTGCCATCTGCGACGACCTTTTGGCTGCGTTCGCCGCGGATGACTACAAGACGGACTTCGGCTGGATCGACCAGCTCTCACTCGTGCGGGATGACGCTACTGTCGACGCACTAAACGACCTTCTTGTATCGCAACTGCGGACTGGGTCAACTGGGTCGACACACCTCGCCATGCCAGAGACGATCGACTGGGAGGACATTGACGGATTCACGATCGCTGGAACTCGCAGCCATGTCTACGAAGACTTGGACCTTGATGATTACCTGAGCCGACTTGGCGAAGACCGCACCACAATCACGCTGAAGCACCTAAAGACTAGGTCTGTCTCTGTCCGGTTCGGACGCTCAGGGAACTTCGACAAGCGATGGAACCTCTATCAGTGTATCGTGACTGAACAGCGGCTCGATGGTCGCCTTCATGTCCTCATCGAAGGGCGTTGGTTCGCTGTCAGCTCCACGCTCGTCGAGGAAGTGGACGCGTTTGCTGCTGGCCTACCAGACACGCACGTGACCCTTCCGCCGGCGCGTTCTGGTGAAATCGAAGCCGACTACAACACTCGCCTGGCGGAGTCCTCCCCACAGCACCTGCTGAAATTGGATGCGCGCATCAAACGGCCTGGCGGTGCTAGCAGCGGCATAGAGTTCTGTGACGTCCTCTCCGACCAGGGTGACCTGATCCACGTCAAGCGTAAGTCCCGCTCCGCAACATTGAGCCACCTCTTCGCGCAAGGAAGCGTCTCCGCCTCCACCTTCATCAACGACGGGGCGTTCCGAACCCAAGTCCGCCAACTGATTGAGGATGAGGTCGCGGCGGAGTCGCGCGAGACATGGCTCCGGCTCGTGCCGAGAGCCGACGAGACGGTAGATAGATCACGGTACCGCGTCACGTACGCAGTAATCGCGAACTCGACTCGCGAGGGACGCGACTGGCTCCCGTTCTTCAGCAAGCTGAACCTGATGCAGCAAGGCCGTCAACTAGTCACCATGGGATTCAGTGTCGCTGTGGCCCGTGTACCGATCGCTGACTCCAAGTAGGGCGTCACCCTGAGGCACCCACCACCCAACTCGTTGCCTCCTTTATCGAACACGGGCCTGTGGGCTACGCAGAGTCACGCCGGCGGTGAGCAAGTGGTTCCGAATCGTGCCAGCTGAGTACCCCAAGCCCTCACCAATGCGTTTGAGTGATTCGCCGGCACGGTAGAGCCGGGCCATCTCTCGAACTTCTGCGGAAGAAGGAGACGCTCCGCGGATACGGACGCCTCGCCCCCGAAGCAGTGACGCCAGCCGGTGACGGCTCATACCGACATCGTTCGCGATCGCGCGGAGCGCCTCGCCATCGTGATACCGCCATTCCAGAGTGTCGAGTGTCTCGCTACCGATGCTGCGGTGTGCACTTGCCGGTGCTGACTCACGTTGGGTAGGCCGCCCTGCGCGACTGCGGATCGTTCGGTGCAGTGACCTCATGTAACCCAGCGGCGGGGCAAGTTTCGACAAGCCTCCCGCCAGGTCCACAAGAAGAGAAGCGGCCCCGCGTCTGGTGAAAACCCGCGCGGGGCCGTTTCGTGCACACCCCTTGCTGAGCTCCTGGGATTGTGCTCGGGAGATGTCAAGCTCGGGTTATTGGCCAAAATGTGTGTATTTTTGGGCGTGTCGTGTGGGGTTAGTGGTTTTGTCCGGCCCATCCGTGACGGATGTGGTTGCCGTCTTTGGGTGAGAAGTGGGTGTCTAAGAGGGCGGGGACGAGGTCGGTCTTGGGTGTGGTGGCGGGTCGTGTTTTTCGTAGCGGTGCGTAGTGTTCGGGGGTGACGAGGCTCCAGGGGTCAGTGGGGCTTTGGGTGTGGAGGTAGAGGAAGCAGTTTGCTTTGCTGGCGTGTTCGATGGGCATGCCGCGGTGATGGTCCAAGAGGCGTTTGATCTGTGCGTTGATCCCGCCTTCCAGCGGTGAGGTAGTGCGTGGCTGGATTGCTCCTTTGTTGAGTGCGAGTCAGGGGGACAGTTGCTCGTCCTTGACGAGTGTGCGCGGGAGCGAGCGGGCTGCTCGTAGCTCTTTGTGGGTCCACCACCACTTCTTCTGACCTGGTGTTTTCTCGTATGTGCGTTTCTTCAAGGAACTGGCTTAGTCGGCATCCCACGTCCCGAATGCCCCTAGCCATGCAGCGGCTTCATCAAGCGTTTTCACGTCCATAAGTGCCTCGGTGAGGGTGAGCAATTGCTTGCCTGCTTCAGTGCGTGGTTTGAGGGGCGTGTGGCGTCGTATCCGCCGGAAGATCTGGAAGAAACAGCGTTGAATGGGGTTTCGGGCCAGCTGTCTTTGATCGCTGCGCGGACACCGGGCGTTCTTTCGATCACGACCAGTTGCGGTGCAGCTAGGGGCTCGAGAAGGGGCGAGGTAGGCAGCTTCGCTTTCGTTCTCGCACCACTGCTATGACAGCACGTGACTCGTGTTGTAAGCGATCAGTAGGTACCACGAGGACAGGTAGGTGCCATCAAGAATGATGACTTCGTGGACCTCGCCTATGGTGGCGGGGTGAGGCACACTTACCCGCCCGCACCACGCGATCTTGCGGAGAAAAGTGCGGGCACTGGATGCGAACGCTTGCTGCGGGTCGCAAGAGGTGATCCACGCAAGAAACGCAGTGAACTCGGCACGCCTGGTGACATCGTTGCGGGACTTGGTTGCCAAGGCTCCACACTGTGGACATCGCCACCGTGTGCGACCTGCACTGGTCTTACCGTTCTTGACCATACGACTTGTACATACACCACACACAAGGTGATTCGTTGGACGTGACGCCGAATATGCTCCTAGAGCGTATTCGGGCCACTAAAACTACAGGTCAAGGCCTAAAATAAAGGGTTCCGTACACACACTTTGGCCTATATTCCGTTACTGCCTTCAGGTCTGTAGGGGGAGGCTTAGAGGGTTGGGCTGTCGGGTATGGCTGTGATGCTCCCGCGCACAGTGGAGAATCTCTTCGTCCGGACTGTTCGGAACGAACCTCTCTCGTTTTCGGAGAGGACCATCCGGCGGGACCTTGTCCTTATTGACAGGGACAGAGGCTGCTACCGGTAAGCTTGGGGAAGCGATAGCCAGTTTTGTAGGCGTGCTACTGAGAGGAGGTCTCCTGATGGCAACCAACGATCAGGTCAAAGCACTCGTGAAGAGCCATGCCGACGGTGATGACCCACAGTTCTACGCCGTTGCGATGCAGGTCGCTGCTAAAGCTGCCCGTTCTGGGCAGTCGAGATTTGCTCAAGAGCTTCGTGATCTCGTAAATGAACTCCGTGAACGGTCCGCGCAGCGTTCGCGGATTGCTTCGATTGTTCCGTTTCCTCAACCTAAGGGTGAACTGGGATCGCTGCTCAATGTCTCGTACCCTGAGGCCAGGCTGACCGACCTCGTTCTTTCGGTCAAGCTCCAAGACCGACTAGCACATGTGTTGTTAGAACAGAGGCAGCGTGACGCGCTTGCTCGACATGGCCTGACCCCTGCTCGGCGTCTCCTATTCACGGGACCGCCTGGCACCGGGAAGACCTCCACTGCGCGTGCCATCGCAGGGGAACTCGGACTCCCGCTGTTCTCGATTAGGCTGGACACGGTGTTAACAAAGTACATGGGGGAGACAGCAGCGAAACTCCGTCTTGTGTTCGATGCACTGGCGCAGACGCGAGGGGTCTACCTCTTTGATGAAGTTGACGCACTCGGCGGCGATCGTGCCGCACAGAATGATGTTGGTGAGATTCGTCGAGTACTGAACTCGTTCCTTCAGTTCCTCGAAGAGGATACGTCAGACAGCGTTATCATTGCGGCAACGAACCACCCCAGCTTGTTGGACAACGCACTGTTCCGTCGATTCGATACGGTGATGGACTTTGCGCTACCCGATGATGCCGCAGTGGAGTCGGTCATCAAGAATCGACTGGTATCTTTTCAAATCTACAACTTGAGTTGGACACGCATCATTCCGGCGGCTCGTGGCCTGAGTCATGCCGAGATAGCCGCTGCCGCTGAGAATGCTGCCAAGCGAACGATCCTCAGCGGTCGCACCCGGGTGCGAACCGATGATGTTGTTATCGCGCTAGAAGAACGTCCTCGTCCTCAGCGTCGGGCGGGTAGGACAGATTAACCGAAATGGCTGAACGAAATCGCCCGCACATTTTTGTGGCGACCCCGCCTGCATCTGAGTCGTTCACACCAATTGGGTCGGGGCCAGGGCGGGTTGCTGGCTTTTGCGGGAGCAGAATCGAGCATGGGATACGCCTAACCGAGGAGTTTGAGGCCGCCTGGGAACCCCCAGCGGATGAGCCAGAAACTACAGGGACATACATCACCTTTGCCTCGTTTCCCGGCCTCGACTTGATATTCGAAAGATTAGAGTCGCGTCGGCCCGGCCCCCAGCCAGAGCTTGTTGCGGTCCAGACGGAGATGACAGCCGCTGGCGAGGTTGTTAACGCGACGGTTTTTATCCCGGATGGGCAGAAGGAGTTCTTTCTCAAGAAACTTGAGCAGTACGTGGAGACTGCTGAAGTGGTGGAGGGGAAGCCAAAGAATGCGGCTCTCATCGAAGGAATCGCGTCTATTCGCCGTGCAACGATCCGGGAGTTGTGGACGGACCCTGCCGATGAGTATCCCACCGACCCTACTCAGTCTCGGTGGTGGGAGCTATGGCTCAGAGATGTTGACGGTAGAGAGTACGAGCGGCTGACGGGGTACGCCCTGCAGCACAGCCTCCCGGTGAGTGATCACTACCTCGGATTCGGTGACCGAACGGTCGTACTAATTCGCGCCACCAGCGAGCAACTCGCCATCACCTTCCGGAGCATTGATGACATTGCCGAGTTGCGTCGCCCTCACGAAGTAGCCTCTTTCCTTCCTAGTTTGTCCGCGTCAGAACAGCGTGAGTGGGTGAGTGACTTGCGATCCCGAGTTGAGCATGCTGAAGTTGGTGCGCCTGTGGTGTGCATCCTTGATCGGGGCGTTCAAGCCGGGCATCCGCTGTTGGAGGATTCGCTTGCGGTCGATGACCTGCACGCGGTTGAGCCGAGCTGGCGCAAAGATGTGGCCATCCACGGACATGGCACCGAGATGGCGGGCCTCGCGCTCTACCGAGACCTGCAAGAGGCCGTCAGTACGCAGCACGGCGTTCGTCTGGAGCACAGGCTCGAATCCGTTAAGTTGCTCCCTGACACGGGTAGTAACGATCCTGACGTGTACGGGGCGGTGACCGCACGAGCGGTGGATCAGGCAGAGATTTCCGCGCAGGATCGTGCTCGGGTGTTCATGTTGGCCATCACCGCACAGCAGCGGCACCGAACCCGGGGCACCGCGTCGAAGACCGTCCAGTGCAGGAGTCAGGGCGTCCAACCGCATGGTCAGCCACGATTGATGCTCTGGCCTATGGTCGCGCTATCGATGATAGTGCCCCCAGCTTCACCTATCTGAACCGAGATGAAGAACCGACCGCTCGACTGTTCGTGGTCTCAGCTGGGAACATCCGAGATGTGCGGCCCGAAGACAATCACCTGGAGCGCAGTGACGCAGAGGCCGTTGAAGACCCCGCACAGGCATGGAATGCGATCGTCGTCGGAGCCTATGCTGAACGCGACGCAATGGACCATGCCCCAGATGTCTTCA
>ERZ772764.2506-NODE-2506-length-10723-cov-3.395388_pt1 | contig 10723 bp, 5 predicted proteins | sample MGYA00512163_ERZ772764 | MGnify/ENA primary metagenome ERZ772764 (study PRJEB29015, sample SAMEA2737903) | human oral metagenome | biome: human oral; feature: human-associated habitat; material: dental | place: China | collected 2094 ...
GCAATTTGGAGTCCCTGTGGTGGGAGATATGCTTGTAACTGGTGTTGGAACGTTAGGTAAAGTATATGTTATTCAAAGCAATAGAGAATTTTATTTTAAAGATGGTAATATTATTTGGTTCAAAATAAAGGAGGCAATTAACTCAGAATTTTTAAAACAATTGTTTTCTACAGTTTTAGTAACTAAACAAATAGATGATGCTTCGGGGAAAACAACAGTTGGAACATATACAATCAATGGAGCAAAGCACACTTCAATACCATTTCCTCCAAAACCCGAACAAAATGCCATAGCCACCGCTTTGAGCGATGCCGATGCACTTATTTCCGCTACCGAAAAGCTGATAGCCAAGAAAAAAGCAATAAAGCAAGGGGCAATGCAAGAATTGCTAAAACCCCAAGAGGGGTGGGAAGAGAAGACATTGGAGGAAGATTTTGATATCATAAAAGGACAAGGACTATCAAAATCAAAATTAGATGAGCATGGAAAGTTAGAATGCATCTTATATGGTGAATTATTCACAACCTATAAAGAATTAATAAGGGAAGTAAACTCAAAAACAAATAGTGAAGAAGGTATTATGTCTAAATTTGGAGATATTTTATTCCCTGGATCAACAACTACAGTTGGGATTGACTTAGCAAAATGTTCAACAATATTAGCTAACAACGTGATGATAGGAGGGGACATAATAGTTTTAAGAAAAAAACAGAAGCATATTAATCCAGAATTCATAGTTTATTACTTGAATATAAAATGTAAATATAAAATAGCAGCAAAAACAAAGGGCGTTACTATTTATCATCTACATGGAAAAGATTTGTCAGATATTAAGATTTCATATCCTGATTATCAAGAACAAACCCGCATCGCCACTATCCTTTCCGATATGGATGCCGAAATCTCTCTGTTAGAACAAAAACTCGAAAAACAGAAGCAGATAAAGCAAGGTATGATGCAGAATCTGCTGACAGGAAAAATAAGATTGCTCGGAAATAAAGAAGAGCAAGTAAAAAAGCCTAAGCACAACGAGCAGATAAACGAAGCGGTTATCATCAGTTTTTTGGTGCATAAGTTCGGTACGAAGAAATATCCTTTATCTCGTTTTCGTTACACCAAATATGCGTATTTGCTTCATCGACAGAGCGATCGGGAAGCACGCGGTTTTGACAAATACGCAGCCGGCCCATATAATCCGGCTAACAGATACAAAGGAGCCGAAGGTATTGCCATGAAAAACAAATATATTGCAAAAGTACAAAATCCCACAAGCAAAAATGATGCTTTTGTTGTGAACGAAAATATTGAAGGAGCATTAAACTACTTTCAAGAATGGTACGGAACAGAAATTCAACAATGGATAGAGCAATTTAAGTTTTATAAAAATGAGTATTTGGAAGTACTTACGACTATTGACAAAGCAATTTGTGAGTTAATCCGGAAAAAAATTACAATAGATGTGCCGAATATTAAAGCTCACATTGCTTCAATTCCTGAGTGGAAAAATAAGTTGGAAAAACCTTACTTCTCTGATATAGAAATACAAAGAGCTATTGATGAAAGTAACAGATTATTTGGAAATGGATAAAAATCTTGCGTCTCACAGAATAGTAACAAACCAATTTGCGTCTCATATTTTTCGTTTCGTGAGACACAAAACGGTTATCGTATCACCGATGAGACACAAAAACGTAAAAAATAAATAAATCAGCATGAGCGATATAGGGCAAATAGAACGAGAAACCCAAAACAGATTAATCAATCTATTTCAGAATGAATTAGGTTATAGCTATTGGGGAAATTGGGAAAAGCGAGAAGGAAACAGAAATGTTGAAGAAGAGATACTGAAAAACTGGTTGGTAAACAAAAAGAAATTGTCTACCGATTTAGTTGATAGAGCTATTTCTGAGGTAAATAAGGTGTCTGATGCTAAAGGCAATTCGCTGTATGATATAAATAAAAAGTTCTACTCTCTACTTAGGTATGGCGTAAACGTACAACTCGCTATCGGGCAAAACAGACAAAACGTCTGGCTAATTGACTGGGATAATCCGGAAAACAATGATTTTGCCATTGCCGAAGAGGTTACCATAGACAGCTCACACTATAAAAAAAGACCGGATATCGTTTTGTATATTAATGGAATAGCCATCGGAGTGTTGGAGTTGAAGCGAAGCACAGTCTCCATCTCCGAAGGGATTCGACAAAATTTGGACAACCAAAAACACATATTCATAAAACCGTTCTTCAACACCATCCAATTCGTACTTGCAGGCAATGATGTACAGGGATTGGAATATGGAACCATTGAGACCAAAGAAAAGTATTTTTTGAAATGGAAAGAGGTAAACGAAGAAAAAGACAAAGCTTGTCCGTATCTATTAGAAATCACAAAATCAATCAGAGAAAAATCGGGAAAACACCCTTATCCGTTAGATAAGCATATTATCGAGATGTTCAATAAAGAGCGTTTCATTGAATTATTGCGTGACTTTGTGGTTTTCGATAGAGGAATAAAAAAACTTTGCCGTCCTAATCAATACTTCGGAATAAAATCGGCTCAGGACTTTATCCGTCGGCGCGAGGGTGGAATCATATGGCACACGCAAGGTAGCGGAAAGAGTCTAACTATGGTTTGGCTTACAAAGTGGATTAGAAGATACAATCCCAAAGCACGTGTGCTGATAATAACCGACCGTGAGGAGCTGGACGAGCAGATAGAGAAAGTGTATAAAGGAGTTGATGAGGAAATTTATCGCACTACAAGCGGAAGGGATTTACTGGAGAAACTGAACGATACTTCCCCGTGGCTGCTTTGTTCGCTCATCCACAAGTTTGGTAGAAAAGAAGAGGGCGACGAGAAAGATGTGGACAACTTTTTGGCGGATCTTAAAAGAAGTATTCCAACCGATTATAGCGCAAAAGGCGATATATATGTTTTTGTAGATGAATGCCACCGAACACAATCGGGTAAACTACATAAGGCTATGAAAGAGTTTGTCCCAAATGCGTTATTCATCGGTTTCACAGGTACACCTCTTCTGAAAACAGACAAGCAAACAAGTTTAGAGATTTTTGGTCCCTACATTCATACCTATAAATTTGACGAAGCCGTACAAGATAAAGTGGTTTTAGACTTACGTTACGAAGCTCGTGATGTGAAACAGAATATTACTTCGCACGACAATATAGACCAATGGTTTGAGCTTAAAACACAGGGATTGACCGATTTTAAGAAAACAGAGCTAAAACAAAAATGGGGAACGCTAAGAAATGTATTTAGTAGTAAATCTCGATTGGAAAAAATTGTTATGGACATTTTGATGGATATGGCTCGTAAAGAGCGCTTGCAAAATGGACACGGAAATGCCATGCTTGTTTCGGATAGTATTTACAACGCCTGCCGATACTACGAACTTTTCCAACAAGCAGGATTTAAGCAATGTGCCATTATTACATCTTTTGTCCCCAATCATAATGACATAAAAGGCGAGGAAACAGGCGAAGGATATACCGAAAAGTTGAGACGTTTTGAGATTTACAAAAAGATGCTTTCAGACTATTTCAACGAACCATCTGAAAGTGCATTGACGAAAGTAGATATTTTTGAAAAAGAGGTAAAGAAGAAGTTTGTCGAGGAGCCGGCTCAAATGAAACTTCTTATCGTAGTTAATAAATTGCTCACGGGATTTGACGCACCGCCTGCCACCTATCTTTACATTGACAAAAACCTGCAAAATCACGGTTTGTTTCAAGCCGTTTGCAGGGTAAACCGTCTTGATGGAGACGACAAAGATTATGGCTATGTGATTGACTACATGGATCTGTTCAAGAGTTTGGAGCAAGCTTTCCACGATTACACAACCGAAGCTTTGGCGGGTTATGAAAAATCGGATATCGAGGGATTACTGAAAGATAGACTAAAATCAGGAAAGGAAAAATTAGACGAAGCTTTAGAGGCTATAAAAGCACTCATTGAGCCTGTTGCTCCTCCTAAAGATACGATTGATTTCGTGCATTATTTTTGTGGAAAAGATACAGAGAACAAAGATGAATTAAAAGAGACCGAACCTCGCAGAGTGTCTCTGTATAAGCTGACAATATCTTTGATAAGAGCTTATAGTAATATTTCCGACGAATTAAGTAAAGCAGGTTATTCGAATAATGAGATAGACCAAATTAAGTCAGATGTAAAATATTTTGAACACATTCGTGAAGTTGTTCAGCTGGCAAGTGGTGATTATGTCGATTTGAAGCAATATGAACCAGCCATGAGGCATTTGATTGACTGCTATATTGATGCCGAAAACAGTAAGGTGCTTGCCAATTTTGATGATTTTAGCCTGATTGATTTATTGGTGGATCGTGGAGAAAAAGCATTGGAGGCTTTACCCAATGATATTAAAAACAACCCTGAAGCCATAGCAGAGGCTATTGAAAACAATTTGCGAAAAGTAATTATCGAACAAACTCCTACCAATCCGATGTATTACGAAAAGATGAGTGTTTTGTTGGATGAAATAATTAAGCAAAGAAATTCGGAGACACTGAATTATCAACTCTACTTACAACAAATAATTGCTTTATCTACCAAAGTTAAAAAGCCGGAGACAACAGCCTATCCCTCTACTATTAATACAGCTGCCAAAAGAGCTTTATATGATAACTTGGATAAAAATGAAAAGCTGGCGGTAACATTGGATGAAAATGTTCGCAGAACAAAGCAACCCGGTTTTAGAGAACATAGGCAGAAATCAAAAGCCGTTCGGATAGCAATAGAAAATGTTTTGGCTAATTTTGGAATAACCAACGAAGAAAAGACACATCGTATATTTGATTTAGTCAAAAATCAAGATGAATACTAAATGAAGCAAATCAGCATCTCAAATATAACAATTGATGTTGTAAGAAAAGATATTAAAAACATCCATCTTGCAGTATATCCGCCGACCGGAAGGGTAAGACTTGCCGCCCCTCTTAACGTATCAGAAGATACCATACGGTTATTTGCCATTTCCAAAATTACTTGGATAAAAAGAAATCAACGAAAATTTGAAGGACAAGAGCGAATGGCAGTCTGTGTATACAAACAAAGAGAAAGTCATTATTTGGGAGGACAGAGATATCTACTTAATGTTATAGAACAAAATGCAATACCAAAAGTTGTTGTAAGAAGTAAAACCTACATCGATTTGTATATTCGCCCCAATACTTCTACTAAAAAACGAGAAGAGATAATGACAGAATGGTATCGTGCGGAATTGAAGAAACTTATACCCCCTATCATCGAGAAATGGGAAAAGACGACCAAAATACGGATAAATGGTTGGCAAGTAAAATTAATGAAAACAAAATGGGGGTCGTGCAATATTGAGAAGAAGAAAATATGGATAAACCTTGAGTTAATTCACAAACCGCTCCATTGCTTAGAATATATTGTTTTGCATGAAATGGTTCATCTAATAGAACGCCATCACAATGAAAAGTTTCAATATTACATGGACAGGTATATGCCCAACTGGAAAAATATTCGAGCAGAACTAAATAAATTCCCCGTAAGCCATGCTGATTGGGAGTATTGAGAAGCAAGCGTTAAAAAAGCCAAATAGAAACACTGAAAATCATATAAACAACAAAATAATAAAACGTCCATCTAAACCCTTTTTTATAATAATATGAACAACAACGAGACACACCTGTCTATGGCGGAGCGTATTATCGATTTCAATCGGGGGTTGACGTATTCGGGGCAGCTGCCGACGGGGTTTGCGGTACTGAACCCATACACCGACAACGAGACGATGGAGGCAATGGGGGCATTTTTATGTCGTCTTGTCGGTAATAAATAAAGTAGTATATTTGCGGAATGTTTTATAAGATAATACAAAGAAAAAGAGATGAATGGTTAAGACAAGAAAATTGTCCTATAAATTCTTTGCTTTCTTATATACAAAATAAAGGAATGATGCGTGATGCACAAATAGAAGCTATTAAAACGTATCTTTTTTTAAAAATAACTTGTGGTAATGTACCTTTGTGGAAACTTTTTACCGAAAATAATTTTCTATCTATAGATGTTGATAGCATTAGTCTGACCTCTTTATGTCGAAATATTCTACTGAACAATAATGCAGCAGCAACACTTTATGAATACGCTTGCCTAAAAGACGAGAAAGGTAATACTTTGATGCCTTCGCTAAAAGAATTTATCGAAAAGAACCCCGACAAAATTGATTACGAACAAGTATTCAAGGCGTTATTTTACAATGTAAGTTATCCCGACTATATTTTTAGTCTTCCGATGGGGGCAGGAAAAACTTACTTAATGGCTGCCTTTATCTACTTAGATTTGTATTTTTCACTAAATGAACCTGACAACAAGGCTTTTGCTCATAACTTTATGATATTAGCCCCTTCAGGATTGAAATCATCTATTCTACCAAGTATCAAAAATATTCAGGATTTTAACCCTACTTGGATTTTACCAGAACCTACCGCTTCTCAAATTAAAAATGAAATTCAGTTTGAAATACTCGATGAACAAAAAACAGCTAAAAAAAGTAATCTTGTAAAAAATCCTAATGCACAAAAAATAAGTAATCATCAGCCCTTTCAATACCTTCGTGGTTTGGTAGCTATTACCAATGCAGAGAAAGTCATTCTTAATAAAATAGACAAAAGTGATACGCAAAACTCTCTTTTTTCAGGAAAAGAGTTAGAAGAGATAAAAAACTCTAATGAGTTGCGCAATATCATTGCCAAAATCCCTAATCTTTCCATATTTATTGATGAGGTTCACCACGCTTCGGATGGAGATATTAAGCTCCGGCAAGTAGTAAACAAATGGATGGAAACTGAAAGTTTTAACTCAGTCTTGGGCTTTTCGGGTACACCCTATTTAGCATCAGCAGAATCGGTTAAAATAAGTAGTGAATTATCTCTCGAAAATAAAAACCTTTCTAACGTGGTGTATTATTACCCACTTATTGAGGGGGTAGGCAATTTTTTAAAAATACCTACTATTAAAATTTCGAATGGTGATTATGAGGATATTGTAAGAAAAGGTGTAACCGAGTTTTTTGATACTTATGGAACTACTGTATATGCTAATGGTACTTGTGCTAAATTAGCTATCTATTGCGGACAGATAGCCCATTTAGAAGAAAATATTTATCCTATTGTATCAGAACTTATTACTAAACGTGGCTTAAATCCTTCTACCACTATATTGAAATATCACGGAGGAAATAAAGAATACTCACTACCACAAGAAGCTGCTACCGAATTTGCTTCGTTAGACACAAGTCTATCAAAAATTAAAGTAGTATTATTGGCACAAATAGGTAAAGAAGGCTGGGACTGCAAGAGCCTTACCAGCGTTATATTGCCACAAAAAGGAGCCTGCCCGCAAAATATGGTGTTACAAACCTCCTGTCGATGCCTCAGACAAGTAGAAAAAAATACAGCCGAAACAGCACTCATTTGGTTAAATGAAGATAACGCAAAAGTACTAAACAAAGAGTTAGCTCAGCAGCAACATACTTCTATAGAAGCCCTCAATAAAGCTAAGGTTTCCCCACTGCACACCTTGCAACGCTTCTCTCGTATGGAAAAACTACGTATTCCTCCCATTGACTTTTACCAGTTAAAAGTTTCTTATCAAACACTAGTAGCCGAAGAGAAGCTAAATATTGCTGATGAACTTAAAAAAGATACCACCCTTAAGAAATCCGATGATATACTTATCAAACAGCAAGATTTAAAAGGAAAAATCACCTATAAGCAGCTTGAAGCAGTACAAGATGAGGAGCAACATACCCCTATCACTTTTAGCAGTTGGCTACATCTAATTGCAAAAGAAAGTTTTGGTACACTGAAAAAAGATACACTTAGCCAGTACGCAGAGCTACTTAAAAGCACATTTGATAATATTACCGAAAAAATAGAAGATGTGTATTATCCTAAAGGAATATACAATCACAAAGAAATTCGCGCTAATATTCGAAAAGCATTTATACCCAATCGCTCTATAAAAGTAAAAGAAGAGGTAATCCCCGATAAAGCAAGTCTGTTAGCCATAGAAAAATTTACTTCGCCTATTGCTGTAATGAATACCCAAAATTACTATCCCTCACAAAACGAAGTAAAACAAATTATAGAAGCTGATAAAGGGAAGAAACAACTGAAAGCTGCTATCAGCACTACCATAGAGACTTTGCAAACTTTAGGTAATCAAGAAGCAACAATTCAGGCATTACTCAATAATCCCGATAGCTACGAAGCTATTGATGAGCAACTTTATGGTAAAACCTATCACTATCTGCCTTATAAATTTGATAGCAGGTTTGAAATTGACTATTTCAGCACTTCGCTCCAAACTATCATCAGAGACAAACAATTGGAAGTCTATTTCAACGGTGATGATGAACTTACCGAGTTTAAGATACGTTGCTACAAACAAAAAGGTAAAAATTGGAGCTATATAGGCGAATATGTCCCCGATTTTCTTTTGTTAAGTCGTAATGAAGCACATAATATACAACAAGTAATCATCATTGAGACCAAAGGAGAAGGCTTTGCTGAAAAATTCGCAGAGCGAAGGGCTTTTATGAGCGAGTTTGTAAGGCTAAATAATGAAAAGTTTGGATATAACAAATTTGATTTCCTATATATAGAAGATACCCTTAGCAAAACAGAACAAGACACTATTACTATCAGTGCAATTAATAATTTTTTTCAAATAGAAAATAATTATGGCAATTAAATATATACCTTATTACCCTACTACCCTCGAGGGACAAGCAATGCTCGACAATTTTGTACGTACCCAGCGTATCCTTCGCTATCGCGATAACGACAAAGTAATAGAACGTATAGAGCGAGGAATGCCTCTTTATGAAGTGGAAAAACAAGAAATAGTAGGAGAAAATCAACATAACAATACTATTATTAGGGGAGAATGCCTTTCGGCTTGTGCCTATCTAAAAGAAAAAGGCATAAAAGTAGATTTGGTATATATAGACCCTCCCTTTGCCAGTGGTGCCGATTATGCCAAAAAGGTTTACCTTCGTCGTAATCCCAAGGTAGCAGAAGCTATTAAGCAAGCCGAAACAGAGATAGACAGCGAGGAACTTCGCGGCTTTGAAGAAAAAATGTATGGTGATGTATGGGATAAAGAGCGTTATCTGAACTGGATGTACGAGAACCTAATGGCTATAAAATCAGTAATGAGCGAAACTGCCTCTATCTATGTACATTTAGATTGGCATATCGGGCATTATGTAAAGATACTGATGGACGAGATTTTTGGAGAAGATAATTTTATAAACGAAATCGTATGGTGTTATACAGGAGGGACTGATAGTAAAAATAATTTCGGAAGAAAACACGATACAATTTTTTTCTATTCTAAATCGGAAGATTATATGTTTAATGGAATATATGAATCTTTTGCTGAAGATACATTAAAAAGATTTAACAAAGAAGACCAAAAAGGACGTTATAAAGAAAATAAACTTGCCGACGGTAGAATAACAAAAACATATATGAAGGAGGAAGGCAAAATGGTTTCAGATTATTGGAAAATCCCTATAGTAAATAAAACTTATGCTGAGGCTGTTGACTACGCTACTCAAAAACCAGAAGCTCTTTTAGAACGTATCATCAAAGCAAGCAGCAATGAAGGTATGCTCATTGCCGACTTTTTCGGAGGTAGTGGCGTAACAGCTACGGTAGCCCATAAGGTAGGCAGGCGTTTTATTCATTGCGATATAGGTATCAATAGCATTGAAACAGCTCGCGACCGCTTGCGTAAAGCAGGAGCGGCATTTGAGGTATTAGAGGTTAAAGACGGCGTTTCGCTCTATCGCAATCCTGTTCAGACAATGGATAAACTCAAAAGTTTGATTTTTGGCTTGCGTAACGAAGACCGTCTCGATAAATTTTGGGAAGGAAGTATCAACGATACCAAAGAAGGTATGATGCCTGTATACCTACCTAACCTAATGGACAGTAGTACCCGCCTGCTCGATACAGTCTTGATGAACCGTATTCTCAAAGAAGCGATGCCCGACCTGCCTGATGATATTAAAAAGGTTATTATCTATTATATTGATATTACCGATAGAGGAGAAATAGAGCGGTTCATCAAAGAACAAAACGACACACTCATAAAAATAGAGCTCAGAGACCTGAAAAATATACTCGATAATGTAGTAGTAGAAGATGAGGCAGCATTTGAAGTTAAACAAGTACAGCCCAAAGGTCAAGTTTTTAAGATATGGCAAGTGCGTATAGAACGTTTCTTTAGCGACCGAGTTAATAGAAAGATTAATGAGTACAACCTAAAAGGACAGCAACAAGCCCTCAAAGGTAATAAAGAATATAAACCTATTACAATTAGTAATGAAGGGCTTGAAACCATAGAGTTTCTCAGCCTCGACTGTACTGCTGCAGAAGGTGTTTGGCATAGTGATACCGAAATTCTTATAGATAGGTTAGGCTATGTTCGCAAGAATGATATTGATACCAAAGAATTTTGGGACGGAGCTATAACTTCCGAAAACAAGCCTCTTCGGCTAAAGATACGCAATATCTGTGGAGATGAGACAATTTATGTAGTATAAATTAGTGTATAAATCGAAACCCTTTTTACCATATACAATGACCAACAACAACGAGACACACCTGTCTATGGCGGAGCGTATTATCGATTTCAATCGGG
>ERZ772764.2511-NODE-2511-length-10710-cov-7.821680_pt1 | contig 10710 bp, 11 predicted proteins | sample MGYA00512163_ERZ772764 | MGnify/ENA primary metagenome ERZ772764 (study PRJEB29015, sample SAMEA2737903) | human oral metagenome | biome: human oral; feature: human-associated habitat; material: dental | place: China | collected 2094 ...
GATGGCTGTTATCGGATTGGTAATCGCTTCTCTCGTGAATATCTTTTTGCATTCGTCTTCATTTGATTGGCTGATTTCTTTTGTCGCCGTCGGTGTGTTTACCGGTTTAACTGCGTATGATAGCCAAAAAATTTCGCAAATTGCCCGATATGCCCAGGATAACGAAGCGTATAAGAAAGTTGCTATTATCGGTGCTTTGGAACTCTATCTTGATTTTATCAATATTTTCTTAGCATTGTTACGATTATTCGGAAAGCGCCGCTAGTAGGGACAAGTACCGTGTGCCGGTACATTTGGTGTATCGGCAGCTATGTATTGCATTACTGAAATTGCCGGAGCCGTTGGTACATTGCGGCGGCAATCGGCAGCATAATACCGAAAGTACCCCAACTGGTACCGGTGGAAAATGCCATCGCTGAACCTAAAATGAATAACAATACCGGCAAGAATTGCACCGGAATATTGCCGCTCACTAAAGAAGATAAATATTTACCGGTTTGCATATCGCCCACGATTTTATTGATCGTCCAAGCAAAAAATAAAATCGCAATGGCACCAAGCATCGATTTAATACCGGCGATCCAAGCTCGAGCGTATTCCTCTAATGACACTTGACGGTCAAACCAAATCAGCAGAGTCGAAATCAGCACCGCATTGGAGCCGCCTACCACAAGGGATACGCCCACATTGGTATTCTCAAAAGCGCCTAGTACGCTAAATGCGCTACCCGCTTCGGCCAATGCTTGACCGCCGGTGTACATCATCATTGAAACGGTTACAACGATAAGTACCAAAATCGGTAACACGAGATTGCGTACATGTCCCTTGGCTCCCGTTTCTTCCTCAGACTCCGTATCGTTACGCTCTAACGCCGCCTTTTCATGACGCGCCATCGAACCAATATCAAAAGAGGAATAGGCGACAAAAAACACCATTAACAAAGAGAAAATTGCATAAAAGTTCATAGAACTCATTGCAACGAAGGCACCCATCGGCGTGTATTCGGTAATGGAATAAGTCGCCAATAAACCGGCAACCAACGTAATAATGTAAGCTCCCCAACTGGAAACCGGCATCATCACACACATTGGGGCTGCGGTCGAATCTAAAATATAAGCCAATTTAGCGCGAGAAACATTAAATCGATCCGTTACCGGACGCGCAATAGCTCCCACTGCAAGACTATGAAAATAATCATCAATAAAAGTGATAAATACCAATGATGCTGCTAATAATTTCGCACCGCGACGTCCTTTAATGCGTTTTTGCGCCCATTCGGCAAAAGCGCGGTTACTGCCCGAAACGGTTAAAAGCGCGGTCAAAATACCAAGCAAAAGCAAGAAAAGGACAATATTCATATTCGAATTTACTGCGCCGTCGCTATACACCAACGAAATAATATTACCTTTTAAATAAGTTAACGTCGGAAAAATTGACGCGTCATTGAGCATTAATGCACCGACAATGATCCCGGCGCTTAACGAGACTAATACGCGGCGCGTCGCAATTGCCAGCACAATCGCCAACAATGCGGGGGTAACAGACCAAATTGAGGAAGAATAATCGATAAGTTCCATTAAGTTATACCTAAAATAATGGAGACAACGGTAGAAAAGGACTAAAGTGATCCGCCTAACCGTAGCGCTCCATAGTTGATGTTGATCACTATGACAGTAACGCACCTTTCGGATACGTTCCCAACCGGTTAAAACGACTTTTAACCGATTTCGGCAATTTCTCCTTTCCTTTTTCGTCATCGTTATCCACTCGGAAAAAATACTTATAGAAATTGCACCTCTACTTTTATAGGGTTGGCGTGAAGATTACAGTAAAATTCATAGAAAATCTAATAAATTCTTTCAATTAGAGAAATTTTTACAACATAAACAGAGAGATAAATCAATAAATATTGTATAAAAATTGTTAAACAATTTAATCAATATGGCTTACCAAATAAATTATTCAGCATTTATTTGAAATTTAAGTTTACCTTAAGATTTATTTTCGCTAGTATAAAACCATCTTATTTACATATAGTCTTTCTAAGAGGTTTATTATGTCTGAATTAACTAAAGTTTTTACTAATCTTCGTAGCATTCGTGCTGTCGTTCGCGATTTAACATTAGAACAAGCTGAAAATTCATTAAAGAAATTTGAAGAGGCTGTTGCTGAAAAGCGCATACAGATGGATAAAATCCAACAGGCGGAAAATGAACGTAAAGAGCGTATTGCCAGATATAAAGAATTAATTAAACGAGAAGGTATCACCGAAGAAGAATTAAGAGCGATTATCGGTGCGATACCGACAAACGCGCGTAGAAAACATAAACCACGCCCTGCAAAATATCAATATATCGATACCAATGGCAAACAAAAAACCTGGACGGGTCAAGGTCGTACTCCGCATGTGATTCAACAGGCGTTGGATGAAGGTAAAACATTGTCAGATTTTGAAATTTAATCATTTTAACTAAAATAAGAACCCATTTTATGGGTTCTATTTTTTTATATTTGAGAATATAACATTAATTATGATAGAAAAAAAAATACTCCTTACCGATTGCCCGGATGATAAGGGATTAATAGCTAAAATCACTAACATTTGTTATAAACATCAACTTAATATCTTACATAACAATGAATTTGTCGATTTTGAGACCAAACATTTTTTTATGCGTACCGAACTTGAAGGTATTTTTAACGAAACGACATTACTTGAAGATCTTAAATATAGTTTACCCCAAGGTACAAATTGTCGATTAATTGACGGGAAACGTAAACGTATTGTAATTTTAGTTACTAAAGAAGCCCATTGTCTCGGCGATATTTTAATGAAAAATTATTACGGCGCTTTAAATATTGAAATTGCTGCGGTTATTGGCAATCACGATAATTTACGCGAACTGGTCGAACGCTTTAATATTCCTTTCCATCTTGTTAGTCACGAAGGATTAAACCGCATTGAGCACGATAAATTACTGGCGGAACACATCGACGAATATGCACCGGACTACATCGTATTAGCCAAGTATATGCGCGTTTTAAATCCCGAATTTGTCGAACGTTATCCAAACCGTGTAATTAACATTCACCATTCTTTTTTGCCCGCTTTTATCGGTGCGAAACCTTATCAGCAAGCTTACGAACGCGGCGTGAAAATTATCGGCGCAACAGCTCATTTCATTAATAACGAATTAGATCAAGGGCCGATTATTATGCAAAACGTGATTAACGTAGATCACACTTATAGCGCCGACGCCATGATGCGCGCCGGCCGTGACGTGGAAAAAACCGTGTTAAGTCGCGCATTGGATCTCGCGTTGCACGACAGGATTTTCGTCTATAAAAATAAAACGGTGGTACTGTAATGGAACAAATCACCTTAGCACCAATCAATGCCGTTGAAGGCACGATCAATTTACCAGGCTCCAAAAGCTTATCAAATCGCGCATTATTGTTAGCCGCACTTGCCAAAGGTACAACAAAAGTAACGAATTTATTGGATAGTGACGATATTCGCCACATGCTTAACGCTCTAAAAGCACTCGGCGTAAATTACCGGCTTTCCGCCGACAAAACCATTTGCGAAATCGAAGGACAAGGCGGTGCATTTGATGTACAAGGCGGGCTTTCCCTCTTCCTTGGCAATGCCGGCACTGCAATGCGCCCTCTAACGGCGGCGCTTTGCTTAAAAGGAAAAGCTGAAGGCGAAGTAATTTTGACCGGCGAACCACGTATGAAAGAGCGCCCGATTCTGCATTTAGTCGATGCACTCGTTCAAGCCGGCGCCGATGTGCGTTATTTGGAAAATCCGGGCTATCCACCGCTAGCCGTTCGTAACAGCGGCATTAAGGGAGGGAAAGTACAAATCGACGGCTCCATTTCATCGCAATTTTTAACCGCGCTCTTAATGGCAGCGCCGCTGGCGGAAAACGATACGGAAATTGAGATTGTCGGCGAATTGGTTTCCAAGCCTTATATCGATATCACACTCGCCATGATGCACGATTTCGGCGTAAATGTTAAAAATCAAGCGTATCGAAAATTCTACATTAAAGGCAATCAAATCTACCTTTCGCCGGGTAAATATCTGGTGGAAGGCGATGCGTCTTCTGCCTCTTATTTCCTTGCAGCCGGCGCAATTAAAGGCAAGCTAAAAGTGACCGGTATCAGCAAAAATTCGATTCAAGGCGATCGTTTATTTGCCGACGTACTGGAAAAAATGGGCGCCAAAATCACCTGGGGCGAAGATTTCATTCAAGCAGAGCATGCAAAACTTCACGGCATTGATATAGATCTGAATCATATCCCCGATGCGGCAATGACCATCGCCACGACCGCCTTATTCGCCGAAGGCGAAACGGTTATTCGCAATATTTATAACTGGCGCGTAAAAGAAACGGATCGTTTAGCGGCTATGGCAACGGAACTACGTAAATTGGGGGCTGAAGTGGAAGAAGGGAAAGATTTTATTCGTATTCAACCGCTCCCATTGAATCAATTCCAGCATGCCAAAATCGCCACTTACAATGATCACCGCATGGCGATGTGTTTTGCCCTGGTCGCGCTGTCAAACACGCCGGTCACGATTTTAGATCCAAAATGTACGGCAAAGACCTTTCCGACGTTCTTTCAAGAATTTGAGAAAATTTGTCTGCGGAATGAGGTTGAAGTGTCCAAATAGCACCGCATTGGAGGCAGCTTCAATGCGGTGCTATTTTGAATGCCCGATAAAATCCGCCAACAGTCGTGGTTTCAATGCGGTGCTGTTTTAAGCAGAGAGCGGCAATCGGACATAAATGATGTCAAGAATAGAAAAATAAAAAAAGCGAACATTAGGTTCGCTTTTTTTACAGGATTCGTTTTAACTTGTTTAGTTAATGACGGAAACGTTCAGTGTTGAACCACCGACGATTTGCACACGTTTTCCCGCAACATAGCGAGAATCCGCCTTTTGCACCACTACGATACTTTTGCCATTATCTTTTCTGATCACCAATTCTGCGCCGTTTACTTGGCTGGCCTTCTCTTCGATTTTACTACCGGCAACCGCACCGGCAACCGCACCCACCGCCGTAGCAATCGCCTGACCGCGACCGCCGCCGATTGCGCTCCCCGCAATCCCGCCGAGTGCACCGCCGCCGACGGTACCAATCACGCCTTTATTATCCGCCTGAATTTTCACCGGGCGAACGGAAATCAACGTACCATATTCAATTGAACGCGCTTCTTTCGCTTGATCCGCAGAATAAACGTCGCCACTAAAAATATCGGTGTTTGCACAGCCGGTCACGCCTAATGTAATGGCAAGCGCCAATGCTATTGTTATTTTTTTCATAATATTAAACCTCAAGTATTTTTTTTATCGAGTAAGGGTGAACTTTAATGCAGGTGTGATTTACCGATTTATCCGCAAAACTAACCGCAATAGAAGGATTCGGCAATCGCTCGCCTTCCACCTTAGGTTCACTAATTTTCGTCGTCAGTCGGGGCGAACGTTGCCATAAAAATTGGTTGTTTATCCTTTTAATCCATTGTTCATTTGATTCATTGGCTAAAAAAGGCATAACGATTTCAATATGTTCCCAAGTTTCTTGGGGATATTGCTTATTTTTAGGAAAAGGCAACTCAATAATATCGACAAATTGCCCCGCAAAAACAAGCGGTCTCTCCAATTGAATTAAATAGATAGGCCGCCCGTTGACAACATTGTCGGATAAAATTTTACCGCACTTTAATAAAACCGTCTGCCAATTTTTGGCATTTTGTTCGCTATTGACGCGTAACGCAAGATGATCAATTTCATAGTCAGATAAATTAACTGCCATTTCGCCGGCAAGTTGTTGAATTTTTTGTTCAAAATCCTTCAAATCTGCCTGAAGTGCAGCCAAATCTCCATCTAAATTTGTCATATTGCTCCTTTGATAAATCAATAAAGAACGGTATCATAGCCGATTATTTTTATTATTCAATTTTGAACTAGGAAACCCCGTGAATATTCAATCCATTTTATCCGACAAAATCAAACAAGCAATGATTGCCGCCGGCGCGGACGAATCTTGTGACGCACTGGTGCGCCAATCCGGCAAAGCCCAGTTCGGCGATTACCAGGCTAACGGCATTATGGCTGCTGCAAAAAAATTAGGCACAAATCCACGCGAATTTGCCCAAAAAGTTTTGCAGCAGGCCGACCTTTCCGATATTGCGGAAAAATTAGACATTGCCGGTCCGGGTTTTATTAATATTTTCTTAAATTCCGCGTGGCTTGCAAAACAAGCTTCCAATGCGGTGCTCTCAGAGAACCTCGGCATTCAGGCGGCACAAAAACAAACCGTCGTCGTCGATTACTCTTCGCCAAATGTTGCAAAAGAAATGCATGTGGGCCACTTACGTTCCACAATTATTGGTGATGCCGTCGTGCGCACCTTAGAGTTTTTAGGTCATCACGTCATTCGCGCAAACCATGTGGGCGACTGGGGAACACAGTTCGGTATGCTGATCGCTTACCTTGAAAAAATGCAAAACGAACAGGCCGGCGAAATGGAATTGCAAGATTTGGAAGCGTTCTATCGCGAAGCGAAAAAACATTATGATGAAGATGAAGCATTCGCCGAAAAAGCCCGTCATTACGTGGTGAAATTACAAAGCGGCGACGAATATTGCCGCGCCATGTGGAAACGCTTGGTTGATATTACGATGCAACAAAATCAACGCAATTATGATCGTTTAAATGTAACACTCACGGAACAAGACGTAATGGGCGAAAGCCTGTACAACCCTATGCTGCCGGGTATTGTCGAAGATCTAAAAAAACAAGGTTTAGCCGTGGAAGACAATGGTGCCTTTGTGGTTTATTTGGACGAGTTCAAAAATAAAGAAGGCGACGCCATGGGTGTTATCGTTCAGAAAAAAGACGGTGGCTTTCTTTATACGACTACCGACATCGCGGCCGCAAAATATCGCTATGAAACCTTAAAAGCGGATCGCGCGTTGGTTTTCTCTGATACGCGCCAAAGTCAACATATGCAACAAGCCTGGTTAATTACCCGTAAAGCGGGTTATGTGCCGGATAGTTTTTCCCTTGAACACAAAAATTTTGGAATGATGCTGGGTAAAGATGGCAAACCCTTCAAAACCCGCACCGGCGGCACGGTGAAATTAGCGGATTTATTAGACGAGTCCATTGAACGCGCAACCCTGCTCATTAACGAAAAAAATAACAATTTATCCGATACAGAAAAAGCAGCGGTTATTGAAGCTGTGGCTATCGGTGCAGTGAAATACGCAGATCTTTCTAAAAACCGCACCACCGACTACGTATTCGATTGGGACAATATGCTAAGCTTTGAGGGTAACACCGCGCCTTATATGCAATATGCTTACACCCGAATTCGTTCCATTTTCAATAAAGCCGATGTCGAACCAAGCATACTTTCAACTGCGCCGTTAATGCTCGTTGACGAAAAAGAACGCGCTCTTGTGATCAAACTGCTGCAATTTGAAGAAGCAGTACAAACCGTCGGAAAGGAAGGCACACCGCACGTGCTTTGCGCTTATTTGTATGAACTTGCCGGCTTATTTTCTTCTTTCTATGAACACTGCCCAATTTTAAATGCTGAAGATGAGGCGGTGAAATTAAGCCGTTTGAAATTGGCATTATTAACCGAAAAAACCTTAAAACAAGGGTTAGATTTGCTCGGCATTAAAACCGTCGAAAAAATGTAACTTCATTCTCTTTTAAATAAGGGGAGAAGGTTAAATTCAATGCGGTGCTGTTTCGACACCGCACTGAAACTTACGAAAATGAAACTTACGAAAATGAAACTTACGAAAATGAAGCTAATGGAAATCAAGACAAAAAAGGACGCTCAAATGAGCGTCCTTATTTTTTATCTAAACTTTAAAAATTAAAGTGCAGATTTTGCTTTTTCAACCAATGCAGCAAATGCTACTTTGTCGAATACTGCGATATCGGCAAGGATCTTACGGTCGATTTCAACAGACGCTTTTTTCAAACCATTGATGAATTTGCTGTAAGATAAACCATTTTGACGAGCCGCTGCGTTGATACGTGCAATCCATAATTGACGGAATTGACGTTTACGTTGACGACGGTCACGATATGCGTATTGACCAGCTTTGATCACTGCTTGGAAAGCAACGCGATACACGCGTGAACGTGCACCATAATAACCTTTAGCAGCCTTAAGAACTTTCTTATGGCGTGCTCTTGCAATAACACCACGTTTTACACGAGCCATTATTTAATCTCCTATGTAATATTTTAACTAAAATGAACTGACGTACGTTTGTGCTTATGCGTACGGCAAGCACGCTACGACTAATACTAAGTCGGACTTAGCAACCATAGATTTATGGCGTAGGTGACGTTTACGTTTTGTTGTTTTCTTAGTCAAAATATGACGTAAGTGAGATTGTTTACGCTTGAAACCACCGGAAGCTGTTTTTTTGAAACGCTTAGCAGCACCGCGTACTGTTTTAATTTTAGGCATTGTTAAATAACTCCGCATTTTTAAGTTTAAACAACATAATCAGGCGAATCGTTTTAAGGCGATTACTTGTAGGCACTGATTATTTCCAATCAAGGCAATTTAAAATTACCCTTCTCAACGTCATTAGGCTGCGTAGTGTGCCCAATGTACCGTTGTATCTTCACCGAAGTGAAAATTCCGTTATTCAGATAAAATCTGAATCAAAAATTATTTTTTCTTAGGCGCCAATACCATAACTGCTTGGCGACCTTCTAATTTCCCCGGCGCAGATTCAACCACAGAAATATCGGCTAAATCATTTTTTACACGCTCCAATACATCAAAACCGATGTCTTGGTGAGCCATTTCACGCCCCCGGAAACGTACAGTAATCTTGGCTTTATCGCCATCTTCTAAAAAGCGGATTAGGCTACGTAACTTAACTTGGTAGTCACCTTCATCTGTGCCCGGACGGAATTTAATTTCCTTCACTTGCACCACTTTTTGTTTTTTCTTCTGTTCTTTGGCTGTTTTGCTCTTTTCGTAGAGGAATTTACCGTAGTTCATAATGCGGCACACAGGAGGTTCCGCATTTGGACTGATTTCTACAAGATCTAAAGCTGCGGCTTCCGCCATTTCTAATGCTTGTTGAATCGCAACAACCCCAACTTGTTCGCCGTCCTGATCAATCAAGCGGACTTCTTTTACTCTAATTTCGTCATTAATACGATTCGGGCGATTTACTGCAGGTGCTTTTTTTACGGTTTTGATAATGATATTCCTCTATTAGTTAAACTATGAAAATGCTGCTTGGCGAACCAAACAGTTCTACATTGAATCCGGTTAATTAAGCGCGCATTTTACAAAACTTTATTCTCTATAGCAAAATATTTTCTCAGAAACCTTTTGTTTGCTAAATTCCGTTATATTAGATAGAAAAAAAGAGTTGAACACATCAACTCTTTTCTTTTCTGATACAAGCATTAGCTTATCACAATAAAACGCATTGATCGTTAGCGTTTAATTTTGCGTAAGCCATTTGCTTCAAGTAACTCATTTACTCTGACAAAGAGGGTATGTTTTTCCTTCTCTGTTAATAAATGCACATGCTTATTTTTTAATGCCGACGCAAAACGCCAAAGCATGTCAATGTTAATAGGGATGCCAAGTTTTTTTAACCTAACATAACTATTGGTTGCACCTAATGATCTAAATTCATCCACCGTGTAGATATTAATCTTAGCCAGTAATCTTTCGTGTTTGATAGAGAGATTAGCAAGCTCTTTGATCCTTGACTTTTTAGCAAGCGCTTCAGTCAACTTTTTCGTCTGAATTTGCTTCAAAGAAAGGCTAATTAGGTGACCCAATCGTGCTTTATCTTTTTGAACAGCCAGAGGTAATTGATAATAATGATATAAGACTAAAACATCCGAGCAGTCTGGATTTCTTGAATATGCCGCAGCCCCCAAAGATTCAAGGTACTGCGCTAATTCATCCTCCGCTCTAAGATATAAACTACCATTTTGGTAGATAGCAAACATCATTTCTGAATAAAAAATTCCATATCCTGCAAAGAGATTCTTAATCTTTACGTCACCAATAATTGGTACTAGCTCATCCTTAAGCTGTTTAGACACAGCCGATATCATAGTAATTTCCAACGTGAGTGATATACGATTGCTGTTTAAATGAACATACCTGTAGTTTGGCTTATTACACGAATGCAATTTTTATTGCATCAGTAATTATTTATGCCTTCCAGATAGGCTATTTACAGCGCCCTAATATTAAACTGACAGCACTACAATGCCTTTTCATAAAAGGTTAAAAGAAGTGATATCAATTTAATAAAGCTTGGCGGTGACCTACTCTCACATGGGAAATTCCCATACTACCATCGGCATTACGGTATTTCACTTCTGAGTTCGGTATGGAATCAGGTAGATCCGCTATATTATTGCCGCCAAAAATCGATTGATGATGCTTATATTTTTCGCATCATCCTTTAAACGTTAATTCATGAGCAATTGTATTATAGGAGTTTATCGAGACCTTGCAATCCCTTTTTATTCTTTGTATTGATAGATCATCTATGCCTATCCTTAATGGGGGGAAATACCCCCACAGTATAGCAGGATAAGGAAAAGGAGGACGTGATTAGGCTAACTTACGCCGCGACCATCACCATTGCCGGGCGAATCACGCGACCGTTAAGCAA
>ERZ772764.2513-NODE-2513-length-10708-cov-14.473763_pt1 | contig 10708 bp, 14 predicted proteins | sample MGYA00512163_ERZ772764 | MGnify/ENA primary metagenome ERZ772764 (study PRJEB29015, sample SAMEA2737903) | human oral metagenome | biome: human oral; feature: human-associated habitat; material: dental | place: China | collected 2094 ...
TAAAACACCAGCCCGTCAAACATCTTACCGATTTGCGACACGCGCTCCGGTTTCAACTCCGCATCATAAGCAGCAACCTCCGCGCCGTTTTTGCGCAGATAGGCAATCATGGAAATACCCGTACCGCCGAGCCCGGCGACGAGGATTTTTTTGTTTTGGAAAGTCATTTTGGTTTTGTCCTAAACATTCAGACGACCTTGGGATAAAGATTCAATATCCTGCCTGATTCAATTCTCGGTAAACATCGCAACCTAGTTGTAGTCCGTTATCACAAGCCTTACCAAACCACTCTTTGGCAATCACTAGATTTTTCCGGACCCCTTGCCCAGTGGCATACATCAAGCCCAAAGCTAATTGGGCGTGAGCCTCTCCTTGTTCTGCCGCTTTGCGAAACCACTGCACTGCCTGTGCATAGTCTTGGCGGACGCCTTGCCCTTGATCATACATCACACCCAAATTATATTGGGCTTGAGCATCTCCTTGTTCTGCCGCTTTGCGATACCACTGCACTGCCTGTGCATAGTCTTGACGAACGCCTTGCCCTTGAGCATACATCACACCCAAATTATATTGGGCATCGGCCAATCCTTGTTCTGCCGCCTTACGATACCACTGCACTGCCTGTGCATCGTCCTGACGAACTCCTTCACCTTTTTTATACGCCACACCCAAATTATATTGGGCTTGAGCATCCCCTTGTTCTGCCGCCTTGCGATACCACTGCACTGCCTGTGCATAATCTTGACGGACTCCTCGCCCATTGTCGTACATCACACCCAAATTAAATTGGGCGTCGGCATTTCCTTGCTCTGCAGCTTGAAGCATTTTCTTAAAATTCGGCACATCATCAGCCCAAGCTGCCTGCCCTATGCCCAAAGCCAGCAAAGCAACCATCATTTTTTTCAACCATGTATTCATTTCAAACTTCCCTGATGCATAGTGGATTAAATTTAAACCGGTACAGCATTGCCTCGCCTTAGCTCAAAGAGAACGATTCTCTAAGGTGCTGAAGCACCAAGTGAATCGGTTCCGTACTATCTGTACTGTCTGCGGCTTCGTAGCCTTGTCCTGATTTTTGTTAATCCACTATATGTTTCATAAAAAATCACGACATTTTTAGACGATGGTCGAGCTCGTCTAAAATGTCTTGATTCTATCCTGACTGCATTTAAAATGCTATTTTGCCACTTTGCCTGACTGTTACCGGCAGAAATATCGTTATTGGGATTCTCCGCCATGGATTGAGTGCAAATGACTGCCACTTTACAGCAGCCTTTTCTATCAGGCAGCGGAAACGGGAAGGGATTCGCCTTTTTCAGACGACCTCAAGCAGGAAAGGTTGTGAAATACCCGTCCACACCATATTGCTTTAAAACGTTTTTCAGCTCGGGAATTCGGATTGCGGGATCGACCGCCATCGGCGGCATGGGCGGGTCTACGCCTTCTTCGTTTTGGTTGCGCATCCAGTCCGCCATCGCAAAAATGCGGATAAGGACAGGCTCGGCGAGGTCTTTGCTGATTTCCAATTCGTTCATGGCTTGGGCGAAACAGGCGACCCATTCGTCGCGCACCTGCATATTCACGGCAAAGGGCATGTGCCGCGCGCGCAGCATGGGATGGCCGTATTTCTGCTCGAACAAGGGCGGGCCGCCGAGCCAGCCGCTGAAAAATTCGTAGAGTTTTTCTCGAATCAGCGTCATGTCTTCGCCGTGCATCTGGCGCAGGGCGCGGTATTGCGGTTCGAGTTCCATCAAGTCGTAAAAGCGGTCGGTCAGGTTGCGTACGCCTGTTGCGCCGCCGAATGCGTGATACATAGTGTTCTTTCTTTAAAGGTCGTCTGAAACGGGGATTTTAATAGACTGCGCCGATTGTGTCATACAGGATAAAGAGAGATCGTCTGAAAACGCGGTTGGGGCAAAATCAAACCGGCAAACGGGTTTTCAGACGACCCCAAGGGCGTTATGATTCAATTATTAACAAAGATTCATAAACCGCCCGTCTGCAAAGCGGCAAACCATAAAGGAAACCCGACCCATGCACACCATCCGCGCCTTGCTCGTCCTGCTCGGCTGCCTCGCGCTCGGCGAAACCGCCGCCTACCTTACGGGCATCAAACTGCCCGGCAGCATCATCGGCATGGGCATTCTGTTTGCCATGCTTCAGGCGGGGTGGGTGAAAGCCGAGTGGTTGCAGCAGCTTACCGACGCGCTGATGGCAAACCTGACGCTTTTCCTCGTGCCGCCTTGTGTCGCCGTCATCAGTTATTTGGATTTGATTGCCGACAGTTGGCTGTCGATACTCGTCTCCGCCGCCGCCAGTACCGTGTGCGTCCTGTTGGTAACGGGCAAGGTGCACCAATGGATACGGGAGAAAATCTGATGGACGACATCCTTTCCCTGTGGCAGCAGCCCAGCGTCCTGCTTTTCCTGACGCTGGCGGTTTACTCGCTGGCACTCATCCTCCGCGCGCGGACGGGCTATCTGCTGCTCAACCCCGTCTTAATCAGCACCGTTACCCTGATTGCCTATCTCAAAATCCTCGACATCGATTACGCCGCGTACCACGATGCCGCGCAGTTTATCGACTTCTGGCTCAAGCCCGCCGTTGTCGCACTTGCCGTCCCGCTCTACCAAAACCGTCAAAAAATCTTCAACCAGTGGCTGCCCGTCATCGTTTCGCAGCTTGCCGGCAGCGTGACCGGCATCATCACGGGCATGTATTTCGCCAAATGGCTGGGCGCGGAACGCGAAGTCGTCCTCTCGCTCGCCGCCAAATCCGTGACCAACCCCATCGCCATCGAAATCACCCGCACCATAGGCGGCATCCCCGCCATTACCGCCGCCACCGTCATCGTCGCCGGACTGGTCGGGCAGATAGCCGGTTATACCGTACTTAAAAACACTGTGGTCATGCCCTCGTCGGTCGGCATGTCGCTTGGCACCGCCTCACACGCCATGGGTATCGCCGCCTCGCTCGAACGCAGCCGGCGCATGGCAGCATACGCAGGGCTGGGGCTGACCCTCAACGGCGTGCTGACCGCCGCCATCGCCCCGATTATCATCCCCGTATTAGGATTCTGAACACTTTTCAGACGACCCCGATGAACCAAAAGGTCGTCTAAAAACCAAATCAACAACAACCCCAAACAAAGGAGCAGCAAAATGGCAGTCAACCTTACAGAAAAAACCGCAGACCAACTGCTGAACATCGACGGCATCCAACTCTTCACCGCCCGCGCAGGCATCAAACAAACCGACCGCGCCGACCTCACCCTGATGGTACTTTCCGGCGGCAACACCGTCGGTGCCGTCTTTACCACCAACCGCTTCTGCGCCGCCCCCGTCCACATCGCCAAATCACACCTCTTCGACGAAGACGGCGTGCGCGCCATCATCATCAACACCGGCAACGCCAACGCCGGTACAGGCGCGCAAGGCAGAATCGACGCCATCGAAACCTGCGCCGCCACCGCCGAACAAACCGGCTGCAAACCCTCCCAAGTCCTCCCGTTCTCCACAGGCGTCATCCTCGAGCCCCTGCCCGTCGGCAAAATCGTCGCCGCCCTGCCCAAAATGCAGCCCGCCGACTGGGCGGATGCCGCACGCGCCATCATGACCACCGACACCGTGCCCAAATCCGCCTCGCGCGAAGGCAGCGTCGGCGAAAAACACACCGTCCGCGCCACCGGCATCGCCAAAGGCTCCGGCATGATCCATCCCAACATGGCGACCATGCTCTCCTTCATCGCCACCGATGCCAAAGTTTCCCAACCCGTCCTCCAGCTGATGACCCAAGAAATCGCCGACGAAACCTTCAACACCATCACCGTTGACGGCGACACCAGCACCAACGACAGCTTCGTCATCATCGCCACCGGCAAAAACAGCCAAAGCGAAATCGACAACATCGCCGACCCGCGTTACAAACAGCTCAAAGACCTGCTCGGCAGCCTCGCCCTCGAACTCGCCCAAGCCATCGTCCGTGACGGCGAAGGCGCGACCAAATTCATCACCGTCCGCGTCGAAAACGCCAAAACCCGCGACGAAGCCCGCCAAGTCGCCTACGCCGTCGCCCACTCGCCCCTCGTTAAAACCGCCTTCTTCGCCTCCGACCCCAACCTCGGCAGACTGCTCGCCGCCATCGGCTACGCAGGCATCGCCGATTTGGACACCGACATCCTCGAAATGTATCTGGACGACGTATTGGTTGCCGAAAACGGCGGCCGCGCCGCAAGCTACACCGAAGAACAAGGACAGGCAGTGATGGCGAAAGACGAAATCACCGTCCGCATCAAACTCCACCGCGGACAAGCCGCCACCACTATCTATACCTGCGACCTGTCGCACGACTACGTCTCCATCAACGCAGACTACCGCTCGTAAGGATAGGTTGTAAGGTTGGGTTTTCAGACGACCTTGTTCGTCAGTAAACTCAGTCCGTGGGCGGAGCCTACGCCACATCAAATGGAAACACGATCGAAAAGAACGATATTCCGGCAGTGTTCAACTGGTAGCGTGGGCTATGCCCGCGAAAATATAAAAGGTCGTCTGAAACCTGTGCACAGGCTTTCAGACGACCTTTGTTTTTTCAAAAAAACAACCCGTAGGCAAAGCCCACGCTACGGTTGGCTTTCAACCTGTGCCACAGGCTTTTCCCACAAAAAACAGCCCATCAATTAAACAAAAATTCCCCCATGCCGTCATTCCCGCGCAGGCGGAAATCCATTTTTGAATCTCGGCAACCGTTTTGCAAACATTTGATCTCAGACTTACAACGTAGCGTGGGCTTTTGCCCACGGATGAAGATAGCGAAACATCCTTTAGAGCAGGCTCTATGTTTTCGCTACCGCCCGTAAAGACAAGGTTTTCAGACGACCTTTTACGATGCAAATAACGCGGTTATCTTTACACCGGCGCGTTGTCAAACCCTGTCCGTGGGCAAAGCCCACGCTACGGCCAGCTGTTTTTCGAATACCCGTTGCATAGGGCTTCCAGTGGATTCCCACCTGCGCGGGAATGACGGAATGTAACCTTTACCATCATCTCAGCGCGTGTGTCGTCCTCAAAACACCTCCGCTGAAAAAATGCAAAAAGGTCGTCTGAAACCCTATTCGCAAGTTTCAGACGACCTTTGTTCCAATCAACCCTACAACACAGCCGCCGCTTTCTTCAACACCTGCCAGGCATATGCCTTCAGGCGCGGTTGACGCAGCAGGCGGGCGGGGTGCGGGATGGTGAAATACGGTATGCCGCCGCACAATTCGTCCATGACCGCCATCATTTCTTTTTGTTCAAAAACCTGTCCTAAAAACAATACCGCGCGGGCTTGGGACGATTCCAATTCATGCTTCATTGCAGGCAATTCGGCGTGGATTTGCGCTTCCGAGGGATGCGGGCTGAACACGGGGGCGGCTTTCACCCAACTGGTTTTATGCGCCTGCTGCGGGCTGAGTCGGATGGCGGCGAGCATATTGTCCAGCAGGATGCCGGTTTCGCCGTGGAACAATTCGCTGTGCAGCGTATCTTCGGTCGACGGGCAGATGCTGACCACCATCAGGCGCGCGGTTTTGACTGTGGCGGACAAGCGCGGGAGGTCGTCTGAAAGGTGCGTGGCGGCAGGCAAATCTGCCGTGTTTCGGATGCTGCGGGCTTGTTTGTCCGCAGGCGTTTCCTGTTTGGGTTTCGCCTCGGGCTGACGGGCCGCTTCGACAGCCGCGGTTTGCAGGGATGGCATTTCGCGCTCGGGTACGTCCTGTTGGTTTCCGCCGTGTACGGCCGCCATTGCCGACAGACGCGCCTGATGCGCCCCTGCCGACAGGGTGCGTTCCTGACGGGGGATGGTCGTCTGAACCGGCGCTGCCGCGGGTTTGGGCATACCGGTTTTGGGCGCGGCCAAAGCAGCGGGAATGGTTTTTGCCCCGCGCTTGAGCCACATCGGCCCCAGTCCCAAGGCTTCGTGCAAATGGAGGTAACGGCTGCTTAACATGGTTTTTCCATCAAAATTGCGTCTTCATATCCGCACTCGGGCAGGGGGTAATAATTTTTCCGCCGGCCTGTTTCGATAAAACCGTATTTGCGGTAGAGGCCGATGGCGGCGGCATTGCCTGCGCGGACTTCCAACAACAGGCGCGATACACCTTGGCTTGAGGCCGTCTGAAACCAATATGCCAAAAGTTTTGAGGCCATGCCTTGTCGGCGGTACTCGGGAATAGTGGCAATCAGGTGCAACTCGGACTCTCCGCAGATTTCACGCCAGACGGCAAAACCGCAGATTTCGCCTCCACGTTCGCAGACGCAAACGGTATCTGCAGGATTTGCCACCGCTTCGAGAAACTGCCGTTCCGACCAAGGCGAGGGATTGCCCGCCGCATCGATTGCGGTCAGTGCGGCACAGTCATCAGAGCTTGCACGGCGGATGTTCATGGTTTCGCCTTCCTTTGCGCCTGCTCTTTCGCCGTCAGGGCGATTTTGTCGCGGACGTATAACAATTCGGCATGCGCGGCGTCTGCCGCCGGATAACGCCCGCTCAGTGCCAGCTCGAGAAAATAGGCGGCAGTCGGCATGGACGGTATGCCGTCGAAAGGCGGCTTGTCAGCCAAAGCAAAGGCGTTGCCCACACCCGCTCCGAAGGTTTGCCCTTGCGGCAAAACGATTTCCGAAGCCTTGCCGACATGATAATCGCCCAAACGCGTATGGGATTGCGTATCAAACCACGCATAAAACACTTCGCCCATACGCGCATCGGTCGCCGCCAATACGCAAGGGCAGTCGGGAACCAAATAAGCCGCCGCGTCCAGACTCGGCACGCCGATAACGGGCGTGTCGAAAGGGGTTGCCAAACCCTGCACGACACCCGCCCCGATACGCAATCCGGTGAACGCGCCCGGCCCTTGCGCATAAACGATGCCACCCAAATCCGACGCGCCTATGCCCGCCTGTTCGAACAACACGCGAATCTGCGGCAGGATGAGTTCTGACTGGCGCGTACCGACATTTTCATGAAACAGGCGCACCTCTCCGTCCGCACGCAAAGCGAGTGAGAGAAAAGACGTACCGGTATCGACGGCAAGGATGGGACGTGAAGTATCGATGAGCATGGAATCTGTCCGTAATGTGTTGAAACGGCATTATAACATTGCCCGCAGAAGCAGTTGCTTGGTATAGTTTGCCCGTTTTCAGACGACCTATCCCCCAAGGTCGTCTGAAAACCCTGCCGCAACGCAGTTAAAACGGACACGGCAAGTCCCGCCCAAACCGATTTCCATCAACCCACTCCAATCCCAAAACCATGACGGCAACCCTACCAACAGACTACATCGGACGCTTCGCCCCCAGCCCCACCGGCCTGCTCCACATCGGCTCGCTGCTGACCGCGCTTGCATCCTACGCCGATGCACGCGCAAACCGGGGCAAATGGCTGGTCCGCATGGAAGACCTCGACCCGCCGCGCGAAATGCCCGGTGCCGCCGCGCATATCCTGCACACGCTCGAAGCCTTCGGTTTCGAATGGGACGGCGAAGTCGTTTGGCAGAGCCGCCGCCATTCGCTGTACAGGGACGCCTTGGGTCGTCTGAAAGAAAAAGGCCTGCTCTATCCCTGTTATTGCAGCCGCAAAGACTGGCAGGCGGCCGCCGCCCAAGGTGCCGACGGATTCGTTTACAACGGACGCTGCCGCCGCCCCGAAGACCGCCCCCACACCGACAAACCGCCCGCATGGCGCATCCGCGTCAACGACGAAACCATCGGATTTGACGACGGTATCGTCGGACATTACGCCCAAAACCTCGCCCGCGACATCGGCGACTTCGTCCTCTTGCGTGCCGACGGATTTTGGGCGTACCAGCTTGCCGTCGTCGCCGACGATGCCGACCAAGGCATCACACACATCGTACGCGGGCAAGACCTGCTCGTTTCCACCCCGCGCCAAATCTACCTGCAACGCTGCCTCGGCTTCGCTACCCCGCATTACGCCCATCTCCCGCTTTTAGTCAACAAACACGGGCAGAAATGGTCAAAGCAGACGCTTGCCCCCGCCTTGGACGAAAACCATAAAGAACAATTACTCCGCCAAGTCCTGCAATACCTCAACCTTCCGCCCGCACCCGAAGTTTCCCGCCCGCAGGCGCTTTTATCTTGGGCGATAGAACACTGGCAGCCGCATAAAATACCGATACGTGATATAGTTACGGAGTAGATTGGCGAGATTGCAACAAATTACTTGAGATATTATTCGAATGTAATTATTTTTTTACATAACCCGCACATTAATACTTCATATTTACTATAATCGCCGTAACCAAATGCATAACGGGAAGACGGCCATCCGTGCCGACTTTTCACCCGACAGTCAAACTTAAAAATAACAAAAGAAAATCATTATGTTAAGTGTCATTATTGTTGAAGACGAAGTGCTCGCCGCAGAACGCCTGCGCATCTTGCTGGAAGAGTGCAACGTCGTCATCCTCAACGTATTCCACCACGCTCAGCCCGCTTTGGACTGGTTGAGTATGCACGAAGTCGATATCGTATTTGCCGACATCGGACTGCCCGAAATTACCGGACTCGAGCTGGTCGAACGCATCAAGCGTGTCGCCAAACGCCAGCCCGAAATCATCTTCACCACCGCCTACGAAGAACATGCCTTGCGCGCCTTCGAACTGGCGGCAGCCGACTACCTGCTCAAACCCATCCGCTCAACCCGCCTACAGGCGGCATTGGACCGGGTCAGCGAAAAATACCGCGAAAAAGCCGACGACTTTACCCATTTCCAAGTCTTCAGCCGCGACCGCATGATCGAAATCCCGTGGCAGCAGGCGCGTTATCTGATGGCGGAACACAAAACCGTCTTTCTGGTTACCGGCGACAGACAAAGCTACGAACTGCCCAAAACCTTGGTCTACTGGGAAGAATTGTTGGGCGAAAAAATCATCCGTCTCCACCGCAACGCCCTCGCCTTCCGCCACACATTAGACTACCTGATACGGTTGGACGACGACGATGACAGCGATTCCGCCTGGGGCGCGCAGATATTGGACATCCCCAAACCCCTGCCCGTCAGCCGCCGCCAGCTTTCCGCCATCCGCAAAATCCTCAAAAGCAAGGTGTAGATTTGCCGATAAAGCCCGAACCCTGCCTTTCATACGCAGGGTTTTGTTTTTCGGGTTCAACCTGCTGTTCATCAGGTGCATTAAAGTAAAAAAAATCGCAAGCCAAAATGAAAACAGGACATTTGTCAGCCACCTTTGCCGACTGCGCAGGAATGACGGCATTATCAGATCATCCTTTAGAGCGTGTTCATAGTCTTCGTAGCAGGACTCCCAAGAAAGCCAAAGCTACCATTTGCAGACTGGTACTCAACTTACGCTCGCAGTTTTTCCAAAGCCGCCTGTTCTTTTCCAACCAGGAAAAGCTGCGCTCTACTACCCATCGCTTCGGCAATACTGCAAAACGGTGCAATTCGTTTCGTTTGGCAATCTCTACCTCCGCACCAATCAACTCCTGTACCGACGAAGCAAATGCCTTACCCGTGTAACCACCGTCAGCAAGGATTTTTTGTATCGCACCAAGATTATCCCGCCCACGTTCCAATGCCACCAGGCAGCCTTTTCTATCCGTAACATCCGCCGTCGTTACCGCAAGGGCATGCGGCAAACCTTGCGTGTCAACCGCTATATGTCGCTTGATACCGCTAACCTTCTTGCCCGCATCGTAGCCTTTTTCCATGGCGGTATCCGTGTTCTTCACACTCTGCGCATCAATAATCAGGAAAGTAGTTGCTTCATGGCGCCCCTGCTTGCGGCGCTCCGCAACTACCTGATTTTTTTAATGCTTCCTCAAGGATGCTGATGCCACTCTCGCGTGGTTCGGTCCATCTCTGGAAGTAGGAATGCACGGTGCGCCATTTGGGGAAGTCGCCCGGCAAAGCGCGCCAGGAGCAGCCAGTGCGTTGCAGGTAGAGAATGGCACAAAAGACATCGTACAAGTCCACCTGGCGTGGCGCTGTGCGTTTACGGGCACTTTCCAGCAGGGGAAGGAGAGGCGCAAATTGCTCGCGACTGATATCGCTTGGGTAGGTTTTTCTGTTCATGCCGATAGTTTACAGCAGAGGCTGAGACAATGAACACGTTCTTAGGACTTGGCGACAAATAATCGCCGCCCGTCATCGAATCCCACGCTAGTCAGGGAATAGGAAAAGTTCGCCTCTTCGGCAAACAAGGTCGTCTGAAAACAAACGCCGCAGGTTGTGTTCAACCTGAAGCCGTTTTCAGACGACCTTTTGTCTGGTTTGGAAAGTCGGCGGGTTGAATTTAAATCAGGACTGGCAGTGCCGTGCCGTATGGATTTGAACTTAACCCATACCCTTCAAAACAAAACAGGCGGCTTGGATGGCCGCCCGTTTGATTGTCCCGTTGTTTATTTGATGATTTGGTTCAGCTCGCCTTTGGCGTAGCGGTTTGCCATTTTCTCAAGGGAAATGGGTTTGATTTTGCCTGCCTGACCTTCGCAACCGAATGCGAGGTAGCGGTCGAGACAGATTTGTTTCATGGCTTCGACGGTTTTGCTCAGGTATTTGCGCGGGTCGAATTCGGACGGGTTTTCTGCCATGAAGCGGCGGATGGCGCCGGTGGAGGCGAGGCGCAGGTCGGTGTCGATATTGACTTTGCGCACGCCGTGTTTGATGCCTTCGACGATTTCTTCTACGGGTACGC
>ERZ772764.2516-NODE-2516-length-10704-cov-3.987041_pt1 | contig 10704 bp, 11 predicted proteins | sample MGYA00512163_ERZ772764 | MGnify/ENA primary metagenome ERZ772764 (study PRJEB29015, sample SAMEA2737903) | human oral metagenome | biome: human oral; feature: human-associated habitat; material: dental | place: China | collected 2094 ...
TGGGTGTGCACCCGCATCCACCCCGAAGACTCAATGGGGGAGGTCTACGTCATCGCCGTCGATCCTGACTTCCAGCGCCAAGGAATCGGCCGGGCTCTCATGGAGCACAGCCAGAACCGCGCCCTGGATGCCGGAATGACCATGATGATGGTCGAGACCAGCGACGACCCCGGGCATGCGCCAGCGCGAGCGGCCTACGAGGCGGGCGGTTACCAGCGCTGGCCCGTCGCCCGCTACTTCAAGGATCTGCGCCGCTCGCCTATCTGACGAATGCGGACAGCAGCGCCGCTCGCCGAGCGTAGCCTGCGTGCTACACTCTCGGATCATGAAGAAGGCCGAGTCGCAGGTTGTAAGCCTGTCGCAGCGCGAACTGCGCAACGAATCCGGCCGAGTGCTCCGCGCGGTGGGTGAGGGCCGTTCGTTTGTTGTCACCGACAACGGGACTCCGGTGGCGTATCGTTCCGCTCGAAGAACCCGCGCCCGCGCTGAAGATCGTTCGTCCGGCGCGGCGGCAGGGAGGGTGGTCGTCTTTGAGGATCGCCCGGAAAGCTGGAGTGCACAACCTTACCGAGGCACTTGATGATCTGCGTGAGGACCGGCAGTGACTCCAGGGCCGATCATTTATGTGGACACGTCTGCCCTGGGCGCTTTGCTGGTCGAGCGGCCCGAGAGCGATGCGTTGGAGCAGTGGCTCGACCAGACCATAGCCTTACTGGTCTCCAGTGATCTGCTTGAGACCGGACTGCGTCGCCTGGCCGTCCGGGAAGGCCTGGAACAGGCGGATGTGACCCGGCTCCTCGACGGCGTCGGCCTCGCTGCTCTTGATCGGGCCGTCTACCGAAGTGCGGGACTCCTGCCCATGCCGTATCTGCGCACCCTCGATGCGCTGCACCTCGAGGCGGCCATGCGCCTTGATGCCGCTGCGATCCTCACCTACGACCCCAGGCTCGGCGAGGCGGCCAGATCGGTAGGACTTCAGGTGATAGCTCCCGGAGTGCGATCCAGGTAATTCGGGCAGGTCCTCACAGCGGAGAAGCTTTCCCCGCCATCCGGCAGCCGCCGGCCGCTGAATATGCAGCTCACCCCAGTCGCGGCCAGTCGCTCGTCAAATACGCCTCCACCGCGCGGTGCCGGAACGTGTACGGCTTCCCACGCCTGATGATGCCCCGCGTGATATCGAGCCTCTGCGCGGCGGGCCCGGCGTCAGTCGCCCGGGCGAAGCCCGCCTCCCGTGCGATCCGCGTCAGCATCCTGTCCTGCGGGTCGAGTCCCGCCATCGCCTCCAGCACCTCCTGCTCGCGCTGCGGCAACCGCTCAAGAATCCGCTGCACATGCGCCTCCGCCTCGCCTGCTGCACCCTGCCAGCCCCGTGCCGCCTCCCGGGCCGTGATGACATCACCCTCGCCGGCGTACCAGGCCCGCTCGCCGGCCAGTTGGAACAGGAAAGGCTCCCCGCAGGCTCGCTCCACAATCGCCCGCTGCGCCCCCGGCTCCATGAATACGCGGCCAGGTTCATCGCCAGACGGCTCATCCCCGGCAACCTCCCAGCCCTCGGAGACGAATGGCTGCAGCGCCGTGAGCATCGATGCGTCGTCGATCGCCCCGAGCGTGACCGTCTGGAATCGACGCGCAAAGGTCGCCCCCGTTCGCGCTCCCGCCATGTCCGTGAACTCCGGCAACCCTGTGAGGAACACGGCGATCGGCAGCGCTCGCTCGAAGCGCACCGCCCCCGGCGCCTCCACCCGTTGCTCATACGTCAATGCGTCCCCCAATGCGATGAGCACCTGGGAGAGCGCATGGCGGTCATCCAGGTTCTGCACCTCGTCCAAGTGCAGTACCACCATCACTCCGGCGCCCAGTGCTGCCCGGCCCACCTCCACCAGCAGCTCCGTCAGCGCCATGTACGCCTCCGGCTCCTTTGACGATCGCAAGGACAGTGACAGGCCCGATGCCGCCACACTCTCCACCCGCCCCAGCAGGCCGGCGATCCGTTTCTCCCGCGCCGCCGCCAGTCCCGCTGTGCCCGCCAGGTCCAGAAGCGCCGATGCCACCCGCCTGAGCGGGTCCGTCCCCGTGGGAATCCGCAGTTGCGGCGACACCCAGTCGCCGACGTCGGATGCCTCTGCAGCGATCCGGCGCACAAGCGCCGACTTGCCGGACCCCGCCTCTCCCAGCACCGTGCGGCCGCGCTCCGGGATGCCTGCGAGACGACGCGGGCGCAGAACGTCCCGCCAGTCGCTCAACTGGGCAGTTCGGCCCGCCCACACGACGGGCACCGAGTCGGAACCGGGGCTGAATGGCGAATCGAGAGGCGTGCGCACCTGATAAGTTTATCAACGGTGATTCTGCTTGATAAGTTTATCAACAACGACGACTGATCGGCGGCCGGCTTGGGCGGGACGGCGTCGCCGACGGCCAGTCGAGCGGCCCAGGCACGCCAAACTCCTCATCCGCGCATTACGGAAAACACGACTTGCTTCTCCGGTCATCCCGGTGGCCGCCTGCGCCATCCCGCCACTAGCGTCCTTCCCATGACCGTGGAGCACGTTCCCCTGGGCCCGGAGCCCGCCACCCCAGCCATGGGCGCTTCCCCTGCGACCGCCTCGGCCTCGCCGCCCAGCGCCGTCGCCCCGACCCGGCCGTCCGCGGCGCCGTCGGCCCGTTCCCTGAGCCTGACCGCCGCGCACCTCGCCGCCCTGGGCCTGGTCGGAACCGCACCGGTCGTCCTGCTCATCGTCCTGTTCTCGCTTGCGGTGACGACCATCGCCCTGTTCGGGATCGGCCTGCTGTTCTTCATCCTGCTCATCCACCTCATGATCGGCCTCGCACGCTTCGAGACCGCCCGGGTCCAGGACCTCTACGGCCTGCCCCGCACTCCCGTGTCTCTCGCCTCGCGGCCGGCCGCGCCCCGCCTCGGCCCCTACCTGCGCTGGCTCTGGCGTCAGGGCACGTCCTTGGCCGTGTGCCGACCGCTCGCCTCCTTCGTGGTCGGCTGGCTGATGGGGCTCGTGCTCCTGTGGTGCGCCCTGTCTGGAGCCGGGCTCCTGGGGTCCGCGCTGCGTCACCTCGTGGACGGCCAGATAGGCCTCGCCCCTCTCCAGCTGGTCCTAGGCGTCCTTATGGCGCTGGGTGCTCTCGGCGTCACCAGAGCCCACGCGGCCCTCGCCCCCTCGCTCGTCGGTCTTCCCAGCCGCCGCGAGCTCGCTCAGGCTGTCCACGCCACCCGCGAGCAGCGTGCCAGTGCCGTCCGCTCCGCCGACCTGGAGCGCACTCGCATCGAACGCGACCTGCACGACGGCGTCCAGCCGCGTCTCGTCTCCGTGGGCATGACCCTCGGCCTGGCCCGGCACAAGATCGACTCCGACCCCGACGGTGCCCGCGCTCTCATCGCAGAGGCCCATTCCTCCACCAAGACCGCCCTCACCGAGCTGCGACAGGTATCCCGCGGCATTCACGCTTCCGTCCTGGCCGATCGCGGCCTCGACGCCGCCCTGTCCTCTCTGGCTGCTCGCAACCCTCTGCCCGTCGAGCTGGACATGCGGCTCGACGACGCCGTCGGGCCGGGCGGAGAAAGTGCCGCGCCCGACCCCCGATACCGCGAAGCGGAGACCGCCGCCTACTACCTCATCGCCGAGGCCCTGACCAACGCCGCCAAGCATGCCCGGGCCACCGGGTGCCGCGTCCAGGGGCGCATCCGCGAGGCCGGCACCCCGCAGGCCAGCCTGTGGATCCGCGTCGAGGACGACGGCGTCGGCGGCGCCCGGATCGTGCCCGGCGGCGGGCTGGACGGCATCGCCCAGCGCGTCCACGGCGCCGGCGGCACCTATACCCTGGCCAGCCCCGACGGCGGCCCGACCAGTCTGGAGGTGAGTCTCCCGTGCGCCTGACGATCTGCGAGGACTCCGTTCTCCTGCGCGAGGGGCTCATCCGGCTGCTCACTGAGGTCGGCCACGAGGTCGTGGCGGCCCTGCCCGACGCCGTCGGCCTCATGGACTCCCTGGCCTGTGACCCGCCCGACTTCTGCATCCTGGACGTCCGCCTGCCCCCGACCTTCACCGACGAGGGCGTGCGTGCGGCTCTGCAGGTGCGCGAGCGCTACCCGGAGTTGCCGGTCCTCGTCCTATCCCAGTACGTGGAGGAGCGCTACGCCGGGGAACTCATCGCCTCCAGCACCAGGGCGCTGGGCTACCTGCTCAAGGACCGGGTGGCTGACGTCGTCGACTTCCTCGACACCTTGGACCGTATCGCCGACGGGGCGGTGGTCCTCGACCCGGAGGTCGTGGCCCAGCTGCTCAACCGCCGCTCTCACGACTCCCGCCTGTCGAGCCTGAGCGGCCGCGAGCGCCAGGTCCTGGCACTCGTCGCCGAAGGGCGCTCCAACCAGGCGATCGCGCAGGCCCTGCACCTGTCGGCCGCCAGCATCGAGAAGCACGTCTCCGCCATCTTCCTCAAGCTCGGCCTCGCCGCCGATGAGCACTCGAACCGCCGCGTCCTGGCCGCTCTGGTCCACGTCGCCGAAGAAAGGACTCTCCCATGACTGCTACTGCGCCTCAGGCCGGGTCGGCTGCCCCGCGCCGTCGCTGGTCCCCATTCGCCTGGCTGGGTGTCGTCCTGTTGGCAACCGTCATGATCCTGGGCTTTCTCGGGGCGTTCATCACCATGCGCGTCCGCAGTTACGATCCCGTGTCCGTCGCCGCCGACGGCATGACGAACCTGGACGTCGATGTCGACTCCGGTGCCTTATCGGTTACCTGTGGCGCTTCGGAGGGTTTTGTGCTGACCCAGAAGAACGTGACGGACCGGTGGCACATGGATGCTGAGGGCGGCACTGTCCATGTCTGGCAGGAGTCCGACAACAACTGGCTGCCCCAGATCTGGTTCTTCGGGAAGCCCGCTGAGGAGGTGGCCCTGGAGATCCCGCAGTCCCTGTGCGAGCAGAGCCTGACGGCTGATCTGAGTGTCGACGCCGGCAGCCTGGACATCAAGGCCGACTTGGACGGCGCGACTGTGGACGTCAGTGCCGGGAGCCTTAGCCTGTCGGGGGCGGCGAACGTTGTGACCGTGAACGTGGCTGCGGGCAGCGCCGACCTGAACATCGATGACGCCGAGCAGGTCGCTGTGGAGGTGAGATCCGGTTCGGTCGAGGGTGTGTTCACGCAGGTGCCCGAGCGGCTGACGGCGGACGTGGGCGCGGGGTCGGCCTCGCTCGCCCTGCCCGCCGGCAACTACACGGTGAGCTCCAAAGCCGAAGCCGGGTCCGTCAGCAACAACTTGATCATTGACCCTTCCGCCCCCGTAGGCGCTATCGACGTGAGCGTCGACGCCGGCTCGGCGTCCCTTGAGGACAAGAAGTAAGGAGAGCGGCGGGCGGCCGGCGACGATCCGGTGACCTCGGGAGCTCTCCCTTTCGCTATTGAGTTCGTCCAACGCTCGCATTGAGATCGATCCGAATTCCAGCCATAGAACCAGGAACCGCCGTCGGAGAGCCAACCGGTCCTCTTCACGCCCCGGTCGTAGTAGTGCCAGGCCCCGCCTTCCTTCTTCCAGCCGTTGAGCGTGAGGTCGATGGATGGGGTGGGGGACTCGGTCGAGTTCCGTAGCGGGCTTACGTCTAAGAGGTAGACTGGAGTGCGTGAACCAGTCCTCGCAGACCCCTGTCCGCGCCGCCATCTACCTGCGCATCAGCCTGGACCGCGAGATGGACGGCCTGGCGATCGAGCGCCAGCGCGAGGACTGCGAGAAGCTAGCGCGCTACAGGTGCTGGGAGGTCGTTGAGACCTACGTGGACCAGTCCAAGAGCGCGACCAGTCGCAACGTGCGGCGGCCGCGCTACGAGCAGATGGTCTCCGACTACCGAGCCGGCGCGTTCGAGGCGATCATCTGCTACGACCTGGACAGGCTCACCCGCCAGCCGCGTCAGCTGGAGGACTGGATCGATGCCGCTGAGACGCGGGGGCTCATTCTGGTGACTGCCAACGGTGATGCCGACCTGTCCACCGACGGCGGGCGGATGTACGCGCGCATTAAAGCGGCAGTGGCGAAAGGGGAGGTTGACCGCAAGAGCGCGCGCCAGTCCCGTGCCCAGCGTCAACGGGCTGAGCAGGGGCGTGCCCCCAAGGGCGTCAGGCCGCTCGGGTACGCGATCAACGGCGACACCATCGACCGCGAGGCTGAGGCGGTCAGGGCCATTTACACTGCCTTCCTCAAGGGGGCGTCACTGCACGCCATCGCCCGTGGCCTGACGGGTGGGACGGGGCCGGACGTGGCCGAGGGGCTCCCCGTGCTCCCGCGCCACTCGTACACGCTCGCCCTGGAGCGCAACGCCAGGCGCACGGAGGAGGGACTCAAGGAGCGTCCTGTACCGCCCGACAACGGTTGGAGCGCGAGTACCGTCCTCGGCATCCTGCGCAACGCGCGGTACGCGGGCTACTCCGTCTACAGCAGGAAGAAGGACCGCCAGCAGCCCGCGGGAGAGTCCCGCCGCAGGGCGCTGCGCGACAATATCGTCAAGGACGAGGCCGGGGAGCCCGTCCTCGGAACCTGGGAGGCGCTGGTGGACGCCGATCGCTGGTGGACTGTGCAGTCCATGCTCGACGACCCCAAGCGGGTCACTAACCGCACGGGCAGCAACACTAGGAAGCACCTCGGCGCGGGCCTGTTCCGTTGCTCCCAGTGCGGCCGCCGCGTCATCACGAGAGCCAGGTACTACTCGTGCCCCGACAGGCATATGAACCGCACGCGTGAGCCCATCGACGACTTCGTGCACCGCGTTGTCGCCGAGCGGCTCCGTCAGCCGGACGCCCTTGCCCGGAAGGTGACCGCTGACCCGTCGGTAAAGGACTCCTACGCCGAGCTCATCGCCAGGCAGCGAGAGCGCATTGCGCGTGCGCAGCACGACTACGACGCCGAGATCATCGAGGGCGCGGACCTGGCCCGCGTGCGTGGCTCGGCACGGGATGAGATCGAGCGCCTGGAGGCCGAGCGGCTGGCCTCAGGCGTCGGGACCGTGCTCGCGCCCGTTCTGGGTGCTGAGAACCCGGCAGAGGCCTTCCTGAGCGGGAACCTCGCCGTGCAGCGGTCGGTGATCGACGTGCTGATGACGGTCACGCTGAGACCGCAGAAGCAGGGACGGAAAGGGTTTGACCCCGGCTCCGTCGAGATTGCTTGGAAGTGATTTCTGAATTTGTTGAGTTTCCGATCTTGTAAGAATGACGTTGGAGGACGTTGTTTGTTCGCTAGCTCACAGGTTTTCCATGTAGGACTTCGGGGAAGAAATTTCATAAATAAGGCGACGTTCATCTAATGATTTACAAATTGTCGGCTTGCTGCGGCTCGCGTGCGGCAGGCCGAAATTTTGAATAAATTATTAACTGTACCACGCCTTTTGTTCGGACGCTATCTTGACGTGCTCCACACTATGGCGATACCAACAAATAGGAAAGTTCCGTAGAACGGCGCTATGGACCAGGACAACCACACTCGGAATGGTGGTAGCCACTTGCTCAGACATCTGCCTAAGAAATTCCATGCTCGCTGCATTCGTCGAGCACTCGATGGCTTCTCATTGCCTGTATCGGGCGGGTTTAGTGAAAATAATGGCACTTTTCCTTTGTTGCTGATTATGAGATCGTAGAGTCTCCTGTAGGCGCGCTCCTGTCGAAGGTAGTTCGCATCGATGAAAGCAAAAAGTGCTACTGCCACGATGCCCAGCATTCCAATCTTCCAGGAGTTCTTGGTCACCGCATACCCGTATGTCGCAGTAACAACTGGCAAGAGCCATGACTTGGCGTGCGATGATGCTGATGACATCCTTGTGATGATCGCTTGGATCATGCTGAGGTGTGCGCGGATATCTTCTCGTTCAGTTTGTGTCATGTCGTTGTGTTGCTGATCGAATCCGTAAAGCCGCCCTATCTTTTGCCTCATCGCTCAGATACGGTGAGGGTGGCCAGATGTTTCCTATGGCGTCACCTGTCCACCGCGGCACGACGTGCACGTGAAGATGAGGTACAGTCTGCGTTGCCGCATCGCCATTCGATTGGATGATGTTAAGGCCTTCGGGATTCAGTGCCTCTCGAGCTGCCAGGCAAATTCTGTGGACGGTATTAGTTAGCGCCTGCGCGGTATTCGTGTCGACGTCCCATATGGTCGCCATGTGCTTGGTGGGGACGACAAGTGTGTGTCCGAGCGTTGCGGGTTCCTTGGGAAAGAAAGCGACCGTCTGATCGTCGCGATAAACTTCTCTAGTTCCTGGTTCGTTTCCCTGTGCGATGGTGCAAAATGGGCAATTAGGGTCGAATGTCATTATTTTGTGACACCACAGGATGACCAAAGTTCAAGATTGTCTTCTAGCTTCTTATATGTGGCTGCTGAGTCGATTCTGCCCAAGTAATCGGTGACAGTTGGGTCAAACAGTGGGATGCCGGAAGCCGGGTCGAACGGGCTGGTGCCAGGTGAGTCTGTGATGCCCATGGATGAAATGCCGTGAATTCGGATGCCGAGCAAAGGCTTGCCGATCTCCCATGCGCGACTGATCTCGTACTTCACCCACTTACGTCCTGCGGTCTGTTTCCCGACCAAGACGATCACGGCCTTCTTATAGTTCATTTGCTTGTCGATCCACTGCTTGATCGCCGCGTCGCCCTGACGCTTCACCGTCTCCCACTCCTGGGAGTCAAGTAATGGTTGCCCTTCAAGCGCATGGATGTTTCTTACTAACTGCACACGGTACATGTCGCGCTCGTAGTGGAATGAGTAGAACACTGACTTCGCCATCATGGTCCAATCGGTCGGGATACGGTGGTGCGGGTGCCGGGCGGCCGACACCTAGGGGAATCATAGCCGTGTGAGCCGATCCGGGCGGAGGCGACACTTCAGCACAGCTCCCGAGTCCTACGGGCCTGGAGCTTGATCGGCAGCCGCCGTTGGCGGCTCGGGTTGTGTGCTGAGATCGGTCTGCTTGTGTGCGTCCTTTCAGGATTGGGCTGCCCGGGCCGGTCTCTCTGGCTGTGAGGGGGATGGGGATGGGTGCGCGGAGCAGTGCGCGTGAGCACGTGGTGGCCTTCGGCTGGTGGGCGGGGTGCCCGGACGTGGCGCGGGCCGAGGCCGAGCTGCGGGACCTGGCGCTGCTGCGCGACGCCGTGGAGGAGGAGATCGCCGCCCACGCCCGTGAGATGGTCGAGCACGAGGGCTTGTCGTGGGCCGCGGTGGCCTCGGCGCTGAGCCTGGCGCCGGGTGCGGCCTGGGGTCGTTACGGGCGCTGATGCCCTCCTGTGAGCAGGCCGAGGGCGTCCAGGTCGAGGCGGCTGGCCAGGGCGTCGACGGAGTCCAGGGTCAGATTGCGCTCGCCGCGCTCAATGCCCGCCAGGTAGCGGGCCGTCACTCCCAGGTGCTCGGCGAGGGCCTCCTGCGTCAGGGCGCGACGGTGCCGCTCGGCGCGCAGGTTGGCGCCCAGGCGCTTCCTCAGGGGCTCTGACACGCTCCCATCGTCAGTGCCGGAAGCCACTGCTTCCAGGTACTCATCACTTCCACAAGAACTGATGACTTCCGCTAGGATCGGCTCGGAGCCCAACAGAAACGAGAGGTAGCCCCATGCCCACGAAGTTCCCGCGCAGAGCAGCCGTCACCGTGATGGCGGCCCTCCCTGCCGTGCTCGCCCTGAGTGCGTGCGGCGGCAGCAGCCCGATGGACCAGTACGCCGGGACGTACGCTGGCTCGTCGGGCAGAACGACGCTCCTGCTCAACAAGGACGGAAGCGCCTTCTACTCAGAGAGTCACACCGCGAGGTACAAGCCGGATGACCGTGGTTCGGGCAAGTGGAAGATCGAGAGGAACAGGCTCGTCGTCTACGACAACGAGGTCCTCGGCTACGACATCTACGCCGAGCTGAAGGGCAGTGAGGACTCCCTGCTGTTCCAGTCCGACAACGATGAGTGGAACGAGGAGGTCTATACGCGGACCGGCAAGTAGACGGCGATCGGGGCACCGCGAGGAGTGGGGGTGTTGTTGTTGCGCAGGCGTCGTGCATGGTCGCTGGCTCGTGTGCTGCGCGAGCGGTGGTGGGTGCTGGGGCCCCTGTGGCTGGTGGTGTGGTCGGTGCTGCGGGCGCTGACCGCCTACGCCGACCACGAGGTCAACAAGAACCGTCACGGGGTGGTGACCGTCTACGTCGCGCCGGACCTGTCCCTGGTGGTGGCGGTCGCCCTGGTGAGCGCCCCGCTGTGCCTGCTGGCTCTGCGGATGGCCTGCAACAGCCGTCTGTGGGGCTGGCTCCGCTCGGTGTGGGACAGCCCCCGGGCCCGTCGGGTCCGGGTGTTCCTCGCCTCGGAGCGGGCTCGGCAGCTGCTGCGGGGCGCGGTCAGCGTGCTGAGCTTCGTGCTCGCGCTGCGTGTGGTCTACGAGGTCCTGGGAGTCGACCTGTTCTTCGAGGGGCTCGCCGGGTCGTCGGCCGAGGAGGCCTTCGAGAAGGACCCCGGTATCGCGCTCGGGTTCGTCATCCCGTTCTACAACCCGACCCTGCTGTGGGCCGTTCCCGCAGCCGCCTTGGGGTGGCTCAGCATGAGGAAGGGCTTCCCGCACAGGGACCTGGCGAAGAGGGGACTGGTGATGACGCTGGTGCTCACCGTCGTCTCGTTCATGACGATCGGCAACGTCCTGCCCCTGTTCTCCCTGGCTTTCGGGCAGATGATCCACATGCTGATCACG
>ERZ772764.2520-NODE-2520-length-10691-cov-4.882193_pt1 | contig 10691 bp, 14 predicted proteins | sample MGYA00512163_ERZ772764 | MGnify/ENA primary metagenome ERZ772764 (study PRJEB29015, sample SAMEA2737903) | human oral metagenome | biome: human oral; feature: human-associated habitat; material: dental | place: China | collected 2094 ...
ACCCTGCCTGTCCGTAGGCATTTTTTACTCGGGTTTATATTTGCTAGAAAACATCTTCTCATTTTCTAAGCCTTATAACTATATCATGTTTACAAGAGCTTGTAAAGGATTTTGTGAAACTTTTTTAAAATATTTTGTTTTTTGTTCGCGAATAGTTAAATTACCACCCAAAAGTTAAAGTTCAATCAACTGAAAATGATTACAAAAGGAACTAATTTTTTAGTTCCTCTCAAAATTATTTAATCTTATGCTTATTCATTTTTTCTTGGAAAATATCTGTAATGATTTGGCGTAATTCTTCACGCTCTTTTTCAGGAATCTCTCCACTTCTTTTAGCGACAGCATAAATCTCTGGATGTTCGATGGAAATTCGCTTTATCGTGCGAGTTGTTGCGTGTTTTCTTACAAAAAACGGGATTCGTTTCATCCATTCTTGAGGCACCAGTGCCACAATCTTCGCAGCTGCTTCCTTATCGCTAATTTCAGATGTTGTCAATCCCTGCCTTATCATCTCCTGTTCTTTTTCTGTAAAATCTTTTAATTCCATTTCCTTCTCCTGGTCAGTAAATTTCTCTATCATAAATTATATACTAATCTTGACCAAAGTACAAATAGAACCACGTCCAAAGACTATAGTAGTTTACCATTTCCTTCAATCGTCACGCGCTACTTCTCCAATTAGCTCAAAGTCTATCATATGGTAGTTTTCATCCAAACGAATCAAGGAAAAATATTCATTCCAAAATAGGTGGTCGCTACGACTTTTCCACTGAAGTCCATACCATAGTTGGGTCGAGTCTACAGGATGTGCAGGCGGAACTGACCATAATTTATCACCAAAGGTTGTTCGCATGGTTCCTTCTTCAATTCTAGTCAGTAAATCTATACCATTCAGCTTGTAGGAGATAGCTTTTGTTCTCGCTACTGAAATACGGTCTTCATCCAGTTTAAACTGGATAATTTTACAGTCCTCTAAGACAGTTTCTTTTATTTCATCCCCGTATAAGGCAATACTTCCAAGGATTAAACCATCTTTTCCAAGAAGATAGGGTGCATACGACACAGCATTGCTATCTCGATGAAAACCTTTTTCGATAAAAATACTCTTATCAGCCTGATATTTTTTGATTTTCCCCGAAGAAAGAGCCTCATCATAATCGTTACTAAAGCTGTCATTCTCCCTGATGTAGATGTCAAAACCTTCTTTTAGAAGGTCACTCACACTTGTTTGTGTTAGCGTGATTGGCTTATCATCTATCTTTAGTTCTGGCGCTCTGGGCGGGGAGCCAATCTGACCGTATGCAATCATAACAAATAATGCCACCATAAAAGAAACCACAAGCGCAATCATAGCTTTGCCCGTGCGTTTTCTGGCATTAAAAAGTGCCATAATCGGCGGTAGGATGACAATTCTTGCCAAGATAGCATTACCAGTTCCACCCTGAGTCATTATTTGGACTACAAAAACACCAGCAATCGCAATCATCGACAAATAAACCAAAAGCTCGCCAAGCCCCATCTTGTCTGTACGAGTTTGTTCATTTACTGGCTCATCTAAGACGGATTTCCCATTCACTACCAGCCTTTTGAGGAAGAAATACATTCCGAGTCCAATCCCCAAAAATGCTAGTCCAAGAAAAACTAGTGATCCGATTGCAATCATTCTGCCCATCTCTATTTTCTCCTTAGTTGATACATTCAGCCTTCATTTTCTTTTTTAAAATTCTATTTGCAATCAGTAGTACGAGCAAAAGAAAGGGTACACCATTAAGAACAAATATAGGGAAGGCCTTGATAGAAATCCATAAAATCGTCCCTTTTTTCTCAATCCAACTACTTCCCCAATCACCATTGATCAATGGAAATAGTGATTCTATGTAGCCTTGATACCATCGGAAGAATGGATTTTGGAAGCAATTCGCATTCAGCCAGATAATTATCAAGCAAAACAGAATCAAATAGACCAGACCGACAAATACACTAATTCGTCTGGTGGTTTTTGTCGCCTGATGACAGATTCTTTCTTTGGTCTCTTGATTAATGCCTTCAAGACCACTATTCTTGCAAGCTTCCTTTTCAAACCGATAAAGTAGATACCGATAGAGGTAATCTTTTCGCTTATGACCTTTCATATCAAACCTCGTCTAAGTCTTGGACAACAAATTCAAAATCATTGTTTAGACTTCTAATTTCAATGAATTTCCATCTAGATAGACTGCCTTCGACTCAGTGATTTTGATTTTTTGCTCTTCTGAAAATCCTATGGTTTCCCCATCATTTAGAATCACATCCCCCTCCAGAATATACTGAAGAATCGACAAAAGGAAATAATATAAGTCATCACTGTCCATAGCAGAATCTATAATCTCGATTTCAGATTTACCGAATTCTTTCATACCATAGGTGTAGACACTACTTTTATCCTCTTGATTGATAATCCCGATATAAAGCCAGAGTTGAAGGGGCAGATTGTCCTCTTTCAAAAAGTCTGAAAAGTCAAGATAAAGATTTTTAGGCAATAACAAGGTTGCAGAACCTTGATAAATCCCAATAGCATTTTCACAGGTTCTCAAAATAGATGCATTGACCTTGGTCAGTAGGGAATATTGTTCTACTGGTGAAAGAGTCTTAGACAAGATTGAAACAATGGCATGACTGGTATGCTCTCTAGCTTCATTTTCAACATTATTCCATAGATAAGAATAAGCATATAAATCATCAAACTCACTTGCAGGAATTGGGAAAGGCATAGAAGCTAGGGCGACAAGGTCCCCATTTATTTGAAATGTTGAGGTGTTTTCATCTTCATCCACTTCACTGACATCAAGGCCCCAGTAGTTTTTCAAATCCTCGATAAGAGTATTTAAGTCATAAGTCTCTTCTCCCTTAAACAGAGGCATGGATAAAACTACTTTTGTTTTTTCTTCCACCTTTTCTTTCTTGCTACCAAAAAAATTTTTTAAGAATTTCATAAAATTTCTCCTTTTTCTTACCTAGTATGAGAATATAGACTCCTATTCATTTAAAGCATGTCGTTGTACCAAGTTTCCTCATCAGAAAAACCATAATACTTGTCATCGATTAACCATTTGTCATTTATCAACCTAAGCACAAACTTATGTTTCATCGCCAGAGCTTCTTCAAATTGTAGAACGACCGTCGCCCTATCCTCTTTCGCATGGTAAACTGAACGGAAAAATCCTCTCCCTTTAAATACGAATACTCACTTGGATGGCCATAGGAATTTCTAGGTCCTTTTGAGAAGCATTTTTCGCTTACATGGTCTTCGATGAGAGCCAGATAGCGTTGATGGTATTCGTCCATCACTTCATTCCACTTGGGATGAAGCTGATATGAGGGTATCTTGAGTAGCCTTTTTTCAGCATCGAGTTCCTTGTTGCGTTCATAGATTCCCTCTTCCAAAAAGGTTAATTTCTGTAATAATTCCAATAACGGAGGCAAGAGTTCATCTACCATTTTTTTGTATTTTTCTGGGGTGCTTTTTAACATCAGTTCCATTATTTTCTAACCTCGATATTCATGTGTCAGTTCTGCTAATTCTCTATCAGACAGACTACCATCAGTATAGAGTTTTGTCAGTAACTGATCATCAAATTCAAAAGAATAGTATTCTGTCACAAATTCTTGAAATCGTTCGAACGTATCAAAGATGTAGGCCAATAACCAGGCTCCGTCATTATGATTCTCAATATTATTTTGATGAACGGCACCATCATACCAGATACAAAATGTCGTTTCTTCCCTTTCCTTTGAAGTTAAAAGATTCAGCCATTTTTCATCAATACCTTCATAAATCCTGTCGATAATGTTCTGATTCCATTGGTCAGCAGCAAACTGATTGAGACTGCTTTCATGATCAAATCCCTTTATCAAGATGACATCTTCTGTAAAAATCACATCCAAAGAATCCCCAGCACCGTTATCAATGCTATATCGGCTAGTAAAGTCCGTTTCTTTCTTTCCTATCAATCTCAGATAATCTTTTGATGAATCCGTTACATAATCATCCAAAACATACAAGGCCTCAAGGCTTTTTTGCATATTGTCGCGGTCTAAGTGCTTCATATCTCACCTTTTCTACCCATCTTTTCCATTACTTGCTAAAATCGCAATTCTTATAGCGAGAAGAAACAAAGCCTGAAATCGAAATCTGAGGAATATTCCATTCATTTGCTAGGTAAATGCTGCATTCAATTTCATCTCCCTTAGAAGTTCTTGCAATAAATTCATATCTTTCTAACTCTTCATTGTTTCTGTTTCTTTCAATCTTTTCGAAATAGCTTTCTTTAAAAAACTTCTGAAACGCTTCCCAAATCTGCTCTGCCTCATCAATGGATAATTCGACTTTTAGTCCATATTTCAATCCAACCCTACAACGCATCTTTCGACCAGCTTCATCAGCTTTGCAAGTTTTTATGCTTCCTTTATTATGTACCCAATCCGTACTGTCTAATTTATTGAGTTTTCTGACCAACAAGTTTTTAAAATCGTTCATTTGTCCCAGAAAGTATTTGCTTGCAATTTCAAAAATCTCTAAATTCTCCAAAACACAATTCCTTTCTTATAACCTCGAAACCTTCTTGATTAGCTACTCTAATGACCTAATCTGCATCTACCCAGAGATGGTATTTCTTACAGTGGAGACATCTAAATAAATAGCCACAAACGGATCTATTACCATCCTCTATTAATATTGGATCTTGGAACCCTTTATATATAAAATACTTCTTGTTTTTCTTCTATTATACCACTTAAACGACAAAAGCCTGTAGTTTCAGTGTACTGCAGACTTACTATGTTGAAAGAAACAATGATGACCACAATGCTCATACATTTCAGGGGCTGATATTGATAATATGTTTCTTTGTAGTTTTAGAGCTGGAGAAACTTATCTATCAAATAACTCTCAAATGTTTCTATATGATTGTTCCCTAATGCTTACTTAGGAATCTAATAGCGGATTTTTGAGCCTTTGCTATTTTTTCAAGCTCCACATTTTCCACCGCAGAAGATGATATCCATCTCTTGCCAAATAATAGTTGAGCTGCTTCTATCATCAAACCACAAGCATAAGGATCTTTTTCTTCAGTAATGGATTGAATAAAACTGGCCTTTGCTTTTTTGGATATAATTTCTGCTTTTACCCTATGAAAGGATAGTTGCATGAGACTCGTCGCAGACCATGCACGACAAAGGGCATCTTCATCATCATGCATTTGTCTTGTCAAAAGTTCAATTTCTTTTGCTGATCCTACCCAACCTAAAGCTATGACCACTTTTTGACGAAGAATAGGATTCTTTATATCTAAAAGTGCAGTAAGGATAGGAATCAGTTGGTCACAAAATGAGCTATAAAAATCTCGATGTTTTGATTTAGAAAGGATTTCCGCTATAAGATAAGCAATCAATACACTTTGTTTTTCATCTTTAACTTCATCCAACTGTTCAAATAAAAACTCGAGTCCTTCTCTTCCGTGTCTATCAAAACTGCTTTCTAAATGCAGATTTCTACCTTTATTCCAATCTTTGCAAACTAATTCGTAATGATATGCGATTTCTTTGGAACTACCCAGATCAGCTGCAAATTTGATTCTTTTGCCAGAAGGAAAGCCTTCTTTTTCCAAGTCAAGGTATGCTTTTTGTAAATCTTCTTTATCCATTTTTAACCTCAAGCTGTTTAATTCTTTGAGATACCTTTGCAAAGCTTTCTAAGAAATAGTAACCATGACATTCCCATTGAGCTCTAAAATCTTCTGGTAAAACTCTTTCATCGCTTGGAAATAATCGCAAATTTCTTCTTTAATCTCTTCCTCTTCGTCATCATAATCCCAAATATCGGGGTAAAGATCTGCCTTTTTACAAGCTTGCATACTAAAATGCACCATGGCTTCTTCCATATCAAAGTTTTCCAAAGCCGAACAAATCTCTGATACTTTCGATTTTTCTGTATAAGCAATATATTCCGTGACATTTTCAAGTGGCGTCACACCCAAAACAGCCACGCTCAAAGGAACATTCCGACTAGGGTTTGAACTTCCAACACCTGTAAGCACAAAATGAAGAACGTCCCACATTTTATCTATATCAAGTAAAAGTTCTGCTTCCTCTTCTACTACCTCAAATTGATCATCTCCTTCACCATTAAAGGCCTTCAGTTGATGTAAGTACTGATCGTTTATATATTGAAGATTAGCAATCATTCCCATTTGTTTTTCCTCCAAAATTTCTATGTTGAATGACATTTTTATATAAGCTCAATTTTGCCTAGGTTTAGTTTTGCCTGATTTATTGTATCTTCAGATGTTTTCCTTATAAAGTGTTATAATATAGGTGTATCCGAAATATGTTTTATAGCCTAAAAAGGAGAATGGCGATGGGCTTTTTTATATTTGCTTTGACTTTTTATTTTATTTTTTACCTGTTCTTGATCTTTACGATTTATCTCTATTTTAAACTGGCGAGTGCCGTCAGGGCTGGCGAAGAAGTTCCTAAGTGGATATATCAATTTGGGCAAGGTTTTCAAGGGCGCTACCACATTGCCTATAAAGACATCACCAATAGGAACGCTCTCAGAGAAGCTAACCTTTTTATTTTCTATCTTGTTCTCACTAATGTCCTCACTTTAATGGCATTGTATGTTAAAATGGACAATTTTGCAGCAGCTCTCTATACTTGTTTAAAGGCTCAATTCGCCATTGTTGTAGCGAGCATGCTGTTTAGACAGTTTGTCAACTTGATAATATTTATAGTAAGCCGTTCAAAGAAAGATCGTGGTCCCTATTCATCAACCAATGCTGTCATTGGGGCTACCTTTTTGACCACCTTAATCTTTATGTTCTGTATCATGATAACAGGTGTCCCCGCTCAACCTATTCCAGTTCAAATCGACAAGACCAATGTGGTGGTCGGAGAAACAAGAGCTTCAGAACTACTGAATCAGGGGTTCAGTTTTACTGGAAAAAATCCCGAGAGTGAGATTGTGAACAAACGCAATGACCATTTCTATTATGGAGAACTGCTCGAAATTGTCCGGGATGGTCAATCTTACGGTCTGATGAGCATTACACCAAAGTGGAAGGATTCTGATAAACTCGAGAACTGCGTCGTCACATACTATGAAATCTCAGCAGACAGCCCACAACTATCCAAAGTTAAAATCAACGGCCAAGACCTCTCCAAACTCACAATCACTGATTTTAAAACGAGAAACTTAACAGATATCTTTTCACTAAAACCTGCTGATGCTAAAGAAGTGAAGCACGATACCTACTTCAGTCTGAGGCTGCAAACTGCCGACTATGTACTATGGAACAGCTATCAATTTGTGGCAAATTTCAATAGTGATCAGTCTCCCAATCGATACGGAGTAAGAGCTCAGAATACAATCTGGGAGTGAGAAAAATCCCTACTCCTGATAGGTTAATGTAACGCTGTCCATCTCTTTGAAATAGGTCTTCATCTTAAACAAAACTTTTATATTTTGATAAACTACTCCTTTGCTCTCCTCTTCGCTAGTGGAGGGCTTTTTTATTCCAAGCATATCATATAAATCAGAGGTCAACTCTTTTCTTTTATCAAATTCATAATAGACATCACCGATATACATACTTGGCGGATCAGAGACTACAGCTTTCACCAACCTTCCCTCTAAAAGAGAACATTCCTTATCGCTTAGGTTTTTCACCTGAATTTTAAATTTTGTATAATAAGATAGACTTCCAACATTATAGACTCTAGATAATATATAGCTTTCACTGACTTCTCCAGGTTGTAAGTAAATCTTTTTGAGTTCTCCTATTGTGGTGGATTCTAATTCAACATCCTTATTTAAACAATCATCAAGCGTATCACTCCCCAGTACAAAGGATGTCGAGTGTACCACAAATACAAATCCATTAGGATTCTCAGGATGGGTTCGTAGTTGGGGCTCCAATTCTTGACGAATTTCCTCAAAAGGTGTTATGTTTAATTTCCCATTCTCTGCATTACAAACTTGTTGATAAATACTGGTATCGATTGACCCATCAAGATTTTTCCTCGAGCTCTTTAATCGAATACCACTGATATCCATTCGTACCCCGAAACAATTAGTTTCTACTAAAATAGGATACTTCAGGCTAGTATAGTTGATAAAGTCTAGCATTTTGTCATAGGATTCTTTTAGTTGTTCTAAATTTTCAACCTCAGTAGAATAGACAAAATTTTCAGGATGGAGATAGGAAAGGACATCATCACCTAGATTATGATTTTTCTTAAACTCCGCAAGAACTCTCGTACAAAATACTTCTTCAAAATCAGAATGAATAAAGGGGGAAGCCATTGCGAGCCAATCGTGTGACACACTACAAGTAAAAGAAATATCTGGATAGTCCTTCAGGGTCACAAACCAATAACAGGGTTGGCTGGGATCTTCTTTCATCTCATAAGCATTTTCTCCATAGACGTTATTGAGATATCGAACCAGTCGCTCTTTGTCTTCTTTATGCGAGGTACAGGCACTTAGTAGAAAGGCGCCAACTATAATAATAAATAGACAGGAAATTTTTTTAAATAGTTTCATTTTTTCCTCTTCCTTGCTATCTAAACAATATTCTCTACGATAAAGGGACTTTTATAAGTTGAGTTCTTTGACTATTTCCTTATGATTATTATCATTTCATTACTTTCCTTTATTATACTACATAAATACAAAAAAGAATGTAACGAATGGGTACCCTACTGTTACATTCTTTGTTATCATCAATGCTCCTTCATCAGAAGTTGATTAGGTAATGTTATCTCAAACCAACTAATTGTTATTCTTTATAAATAAGCATTTTAAATACGAGCAAATAACTAACAATCTCCACAAGAATTTTATTTCCCAAATTTCTTTATTAAAACGATAAAAACAAACAGTAAGAATAAGCCAAATAGAAAGAATGGCATTTCTAATCCCTTGTATCTTTCAATATAGGGAAGGACATACATACTAAACTCTATAAGAGTAATACCTATAAAAGCTATTAAAACTAAAACAATTCTAACTTTTTCCAATTCAATCTGACTCCCTCATATTTTATGATCCAACTCTCAAAAAATCGTTTAAAGAGGGGCTGTTATTCCCTCAAGTTACTGAACTTCTACTACCTGATCATTATCCATGATGAAAGGCTTAGCTAGTCCGTCACCTGTGTAATCCGCATACTTGGTAGCCAAATATTTGTAACAATCTTCCTTACTCGCAAACTTAATAGCTTGATAAGGTTCTTCAAAAGTCAGTTTCTCTACAAATAAGAAACCATCATCAGCTGGAACTAAAACACCAACGTGCCCGACAAAAAGAAACTCTCCATCCAAATTATCATGTAACACAACAGACAGCATTCGAGCCTTGTCATTAAATTGAAACTGGGAGAAGAATTTCTCCATCTTCTGCGCGTGAATTTTTACATCCGTCGTTGCTTCCGTCTCCACCCTAGAAAATAGAATATCAAACTCTTCCTTATCTTTCGCATCAAATACTTTTCCCTTATCGATAGCGTCGTTATCCACGAAAAGAAGCTGATCGTTCTTTTCAAGTTTTGGAATCGTAACTGAATTTTTCAAGAGCGCATAGCTATTGATACGGCAGTTGGTCCCGACAAAGTCACCCTTTTTTTGATTCCAAAGATTGCTGATTTTCTCAACATCGTATTCCGTTTTTGTAAAGGAGGCAAAATCACCACTTAAGCCAGTGGAGCCGACAGTCGCATTATAGTCTGTAACAAGATTGAAAAATGCGTCAACACTATTTGGATCCAAGTGAGCTGATAAGAGAGATTTGACCTCTTCGGTACTTACCTGATTGTTCAGATTGGTATATGAAGCCGTCCAAGGAACTTTATCTGAACTGGTCTGTGTTTGATTTGTAGCTTCAGTCCTCGTATTATTTTGGTGACAAGCAGCCAATCCAAGTAAAAACGGCAAACACATTCCCAAGGCTACTACTTTTCTCGTTCGTTTCATGCAATTCTCCTTTTTGAATTTTATAACTAGTAATTTATAGCTTGAACTACATACAGCCAAGAAGAATAATTCATTCTCTACTAGAAATATGAGTAATTTGTAGAATAAGTATTCAAACCTATTAACTATATTATACTATATTAGCAAGAAAAAGACTGTAAGAATCAAAAAATACTTACAGTCTCCTTTTAGGATACTATTTCCCCTATAAATTTATGAGCAACTCTCAAAACTAGCACCAAAAGAACTAATCCTTCTAGTAGCTTTTTCAGACGTTTTCTATACCTGAGCCCCTTGAATGACCGAGTCTCCATCCTTCCAGTTCCGAGCAATCTCTTCGTCTTTCTGGAGTTGGTCTACGAGCTCTTCGATGGAGTCAAATTTAACCATATCACGGACACGGTCTAACCAGTAAACAATGACTGTTTCACCGTAAATATCATCTGAAAAGTCGAAAATATTGACTTCAAAACGTGGTTCTTCACCATCAAAGGTAACATTTTTTCCAACACTTGCCATTCCACGATATCTCTGGCGCTGCACTTCCACATCGACTACGTAAACACCGTCCGCTGGCATGTAAGTTCGGTCTCTTAGGACCAGATTTGCTGTTGGATAACCGATAGTACGCCCACGAGCATTTCCATGAACGACCATGCCACGAGATGGGAGCGGAGTGCCGA
>ERZ772764.2526-NODE-2526-length-10679-cov-21.420557_pt1 | contig 10679 bp, 10 predicted proteins | sample MGYA00512163_ERZ772764 | MGnify/ENA primary metagenome ERZ772764 (study PRJEB29015, sample SAMEA2737903) | human oral metagenome | biome: human oral; feature: human-associated habitat; material: dental | place: China | collected 2094 ...
GACGTTCAGCGAACGAGCACACCCAGCGGGTCGGCTTGGTGCGTCGAGCCTTGACTGTGCCGTTTAAGCGAGAGCAGAGCCGAACTTGTTCGAGCTATGCCGAGCGTAGGCACTGCCGTTAGGAGCTTCTTTTGCTTACTTTTTTGTGTCAAGGCAAAAAAGTAAGTGGGTTTGGGCAACGCCCAAGACAAAATATTCAATAACACGACGTAGGGGCGAAAAATCATTCGCCCCTACATTTTTGTTTGTTTCTCCTAAATGTTTAGAAGTACTTCTTTTTTTACAGTGCGGCTTCGGCGTCCTATTCCGCTTTTTGTATCGAAGAGGCTCCCGAGAGTTGTACTCCCGACAAATCGGCATTGCCTCTGTATCTCAGCTTGGAGGCTCCCGATAGCTTACCCGTAGCCCGTTCGGTTATCGTGATGAAAGCGTCCGACGAGCCGTTGAGATATATTTCCAGCGTCTTTGTAGTGAAATCGGGCATAGCTGCCTCCGACGAACCGTTTGCCTCTATTTTTGCCCTTTCTGCCATTCCCGACATATTGCACCGAGAAGCACCGTTTAGAGTTATATCTATGTCATTACCTCGATAAGTCAGACTATTTATCTTCGAAGCACCGTTTAGAGTTATATCTATGTCATTACCTCGATAAGTCAGACTATTTATCTTCGAAGCACCGCTCAGTTCTATTTTATTGGCTTTACCCTCGAATATGCCCTCCGAGTATATATACGATGCCCCCGAAGCTTTTATATACTCTATCTTGGGGATAGTTACGATGGCTTTCAGGTCATTATGAGTAATGCCTATGCTACGTCGTACTTTCAGGTACAAGTAACCGTCGTTATCTACTCGTGCCTCTACCTTATCGTCGAGAAAGGCGCTGTATTCTATCTTTGCAGAACTCTGCTCACCCTGACGTAGATAGACAGACCACGAACCTTCGACCACAACTCCTCTGATATTCTGAGCATCACTTATCTCCCTGCTATGCTTGGTTCTATCTTTTTTGCAATTGGAGAACAACATTACACTCATAGCAAATACTGCCAGACAAAAAATCGATTTAGCTTTCATCTCTTATTACTTTTTTATTGATTATTAAATATGTGAATTAGTAAATTGATGGATTATTTTTCCGATGCAAAAGTAAACAAAAGTAGCTTCTCCGATACGATATTTTTGACGAATAGCCCGTATGTATTGACCAAAAGTAAATCGATTATACTTCTATTTCACTACCTTTGCCGACAAAAACAACGATATTATGAACAATACATCTTATCCCCGATATAAATGGTCTATCCCGATATTTTGGGTCATTATCGTACTGACTCTGTTTATTCAATATCTGTCGGTAGTTCCCTTTTGGGGAGCTGTATTTGTTGCCTTGTTGTTCTTCATGGTATCGTTCTTTGTCGTAACTTTTGGAAGCAACCATTTGTTACATAAATATCTAAAAGATAAAAACTTATGGACTTTCATAACTGTTTTTATTGTCGCATCTGTATTTTTGGCTGTCCTATATATGATTTTGGAGCAAGCCATCAGATGGTTCGAATACCGTAGGATATTCCCCCCCGTTATGTCAATAGACCCTGTTCGCCCTCTTTACGTGCAGTTTTTTACTTATTTGGTGTCCGCCTCTTTGATTAATCTTGGTTTTTATGCCCTGAATTTTTTCGACCATCACATCAAAATGATTAGTGAACACAACAAACTCAAACAAGCACATCTCGAAGGACAGATACACCTGCTGAACAGCCAACTGAATCCGCATTTTATGTTTAATATTCTCAATCATATACATATCCTTATGAAGAAAGATGTCGAATTAGCCGACAAACTGCTATTACAATATTCCGATGTACTCCGCTACCAACTGTATGAGTGCAAGAGAAACAGTGTTTTACTGGAAAGAGAAGTCGATTTTCTGGATAATATCATAGCAATAGAAAAAACAAGATGGGGCAAAGAGCTGAACGTGGTATGGGAGTATGATATCGAGGACGGCAAAAAGGAAATAAGTCCGTTGCTGCTTATCCCTTTTGTAGAAAACGCCTTCAAGCACGTTTCGAGACCATATACCGGTATCGGCTATGTAATAATCACATTGATACAGAAGACAAATACACTATCCTTGACTGTGGAAAATTCCATATTACAGAGCAGCCGCACAACCGAAAATAGCGACTCCGGATTGGGGCTGGAGATAGTAGAGAAACGACTGCAAATCTTATATCCCGAGCAACATAGACTTACTGTCGATAAGACCGATACCTACTACAAGACTACATTAACCATCTCTATATAGCGTATTATTTATGGAAATATATTCAGGGACTAACGAGCATACTCTACAATGTCTGGTGGTAGACGACGAGCCTATTGCACGCCAAGGGATAATGGATTTAATACAAAGAATAGACTTTTTGCACATTACTGCAAGTTGTGCCTCTGCTATGGAAGCTATCCGTTTTGTGGAGACGAATAAAATAGATGTTATATTTCTCGACATAAATATGCCTTCGATGAATGGATTGGAAATGCTCGATAAAATGGAATCGCCACCCATCGTCATAATTACAACGGCATATTCCGAATATGCTATCGAGGGATATAGATTGCAAGTAGCTGATTATCTGCTGAAACCCATAGAATACAACCGTTTTCGCCAAGCAGCCCTTAAAGCACTACAAATATATCGACAACGAAATATGGTCGAACAACAGGATAATGTAGAGGATAGATACATATATGTCAGACAAGAGGGCGGTTTTCTAAGAATATTGCAACAAGATATTCTGTATATCAGGAGTATGGAAAACTATGTAAATATTAAACTTACCGACAGACAGCTTATTGTACATACTACGATGCAGTCTATCGAAAAGTTACTGGACATAAATCGTTTTTTCAGGATACACAGGTCGTTTCTCGTCAATGTACATCGTATAGAATCTATTTCGGGCGGGCGAGTAATTATCGACGGACACTCGTTGCCATTGTCGCGACGCAGGAAAGAAGAGTTGTTCAAATCTATTGTTTATAAGAACATTGCATACTAATACGACGATAGTCGAAAGCGATAAAAAATGGTCGGTATCCACGGATAGAGTTATAATGGACTCTTGTTTGTATATTTGGGAGTATAACAAAAATGCTATATCTTTGCAACATATTTATCATATAAATATATATATCATGAACCGGAATGAATAACTAATAAAACACTCAAACAAAATGAAAAAATCAGTCTTTTTTCTTGTTCTCCCCATAGTACTTGTATGGAGTGCCTGTTCTATATTCTCGCTTAAATTTGAACAAAGGGATTTGACCATTACGAATCTCGACGGCAAGACCGTTCCCATAAGAGTTGAACTTGCCCGCTCCATACGAGAGTTGGCAAAAGGTTATATGGGTCGCGACAATATTCCCGAAGGAACGGGCATGCTTTTTATCTTAAAAAAAGACGAAAAATTAAGCTTTTGGATGAAAGATACGCCTACACCTCTTTCGATTGCGTTCATCAGCTCGAGTGGCGAAATCCGCGAAACACGCGATATGACGCCGTTCAGTCATGAAAGCGTAGAGTCGTCGGAACCCGTGCGTTATGCCCTCGAAGTGCCGCAAGGATGGTTCAAAAAGAACAACATAGGAGCAGGTAGCACTATCGAACTGCCTTAAGCCGTCGTTTGTCCGATTTTGCACAAAAAAACAAGCTCCGATGTTTAGTCGGGGCTTGTTACGGTCTTATTCATCGTAGAGCGTCTATTTCCTCAGGCTCTTGATACGTTCGGTCAGCAGCGGCACTATCTTGTGCATATCGCCGACGATACCCAAGTCGGCTACGCTGAATATGGGAGCAAACTTATCTTTGTTGATGGCAACGATATATTCGCTCTCTTCCATACCCGCCAGGTGCTGTATAGCTCCCGATATGCCGCACGCCAGGTACAGCTCGGGACGCACGGTCTTACCCGTCTGCCCCACCTGAGCACAGTGGTCTATGACGCCTGCGTCGACCATAGCACGCGAGGCACCCACCTCGGCACCTATCTCGGCGGCTAAGGCTCTGAGTTTGTCGAAGCCGTCTTTTGTGCCTGCACCGCGTCCTCCCGATACTATCAGCTTGGCTTCCGATATATCGGCTACACACTTGCACTCTTTGACCTCTTCGACCAGACGCACGCGTGAAATCTTCTCGTCGTCGAAAGCGATGTCGTAGTTCACTACCTCGCCTTTGCGGCTACCGTCGGCAGCGGCTTTCTGCATCACACCCGGGCGGACGGTCGACATCTGCGGACGATGATTTTTACACAAAATAGTAGCCATCAGGTTACCTCCAAAGGCGGGACGCGTCATAAGGAGTTCGCCCTTCTCGCCTATCTCGAGCTGAGTGCAGTCGGCAGTAAGCCCTGTGCCGATACGAGCCGACACCCTCGGAGCGAGGTCGCGTCCGATGACGGTGGCTCCCAAGAGGAATATCGAGGGCGACTGCTCCCTTATTATCTGGCTCACAGCCTCGGCGTAAGGCTCGGTAAGGTATGTCGCCAGACGGTCGTCGTCGACCACGAGCACGCGGTCGGCTCCCGCTGCGATGAGCCCTTGAGCCTTGTCGGCGATATTTTTACCGAGCAGTATCGCCACTACGTTTTCGTTGAGTGTATCTGCCAATTGGCGGGCTTTGCCCAGAAGCTCCAAGCCGACGCTCTGGACGGCTCCGTCGCGTTGTTCTACGAATACGTATACATCTTTATATTGAGAAATATCCATCTTTTTGCTTTCTGTTTTTTGAGGGTTAAATAATATGTCTTTCTTTAAGTTTGCCGACGATAATCTCTACCGCCTCCTCGGGCGATACTTCCAGTGTCTCGCCCGCAGGCTTCAGACTCTTGGGGAATGCTTTCATCACACTCGTGGGCGACCCCGTCTTACCGATTTTATCTTCGGTAACATCTATTCGGTCGGCTCCCCACACCTCTACCTCTCTGTCGTATGCTTCGACAATGCCGCGTACGTTCATATAACGAGGCTTCACTGCCGATGCCAAAACGGTAACGAGGCAAGGGGCGTCTACCTGCAACACCTGATAGCCGTCTTCGGTCTGTTTGCGGAGAGTGAAGGTCTTCTGCCCGTCGAATTCGAGGGCTTCCAGATACGATACCTGAGGTATGTCGAGATGTTCGGCTATCTGAGGACCGACCTGAGCCGTGTCGCCGTCGATTGCCTGCCTGCCGGTAACGATAAGGTCGTAGTCCATAGTACGCAGAGCACCTGCCAGAGAACTCGACGTAGCCAGCGAGTCGGCACCGCCAAGCTTGCGGTCGGTGAGCAATATGGCTCGGTCTACACCCATAGCCAGAGCCTCACGCAAGATAGCGTCGGCTTGCGGCAGACCCATAGTGATAACCGTAACGTGTGCTCCGTATTGGTCTTTGAGCTGCAAGGCAAATTCGAGACCTCCCTTATCGTCGGGGTTCATAATACTTGGCACACCTTCGCGAATAAGAGTACCCGTCTGAGGATTTATCTTCACCTCCGTAGTATCGGGCACTTGTTTGATACAAACTATTATATTCATAAGTTTTTCGGTTTTTCTGATTATACGTTTTTTATTAAAAATAAATGAAATGCTGTTCGTCGGGATACGTTTTTTTGCGTAGAAAATGTTTTTCCTTTGTATCCGCCCGAACTATTAAGACTTAGCGACGCCCCCGTTATTTGAACAATTTGCCTGCAATCACCATTCTCTGTACTTCGGACGTACCTTCGTATATCTCGGTAATCTTGGCGTCTCTCATCATTCTCTCTACGGGATACTCGCGGGTATATCCGTATCCTCCGTGCAGTTGGACGGCTTTGGTGGTAACCTCCATCGCTGTTTCGGCAGCGAATAGCTTCGCCATAGCCGCATCGACAGAATAGGGCATACCGTTGTCTTTCTTCCAGTGAGCCGAACGCACGAGCAGACGTGCTGCCTGTACTTTGGTCTCCATATCTGCCATCTGGAACTGTGTGTTCTGAAACTGCGATATGCTGCGACCGAACTGTTTACGCTCTTTGGTGTATTTTATGGTTTCGTCCATAGCTCCCTGTGCTATGCCGAGAGCCTGAGCCGCTATGCCTACGCGTCCCCCGTCGAGGGTCTTCATCGCAATGGCAAACCCTTTGCCCTGCTGTCCGAGCAGGTTCTCTTTCGGTATACGGCAGTCTTCGAAGACAAGCTCTGTCGTCGCCGAGCCGCGTATACCCATCTTCTTCTCTTTCTTGCCGATAGAGAAGCCGGGCGTACCCTTCTCGACGATGAAGGCAGATATGCCTTTGTTGCCGAGCGACTTGTCGGTCATCGCAAAAATAACGTATACGTGGGCATATACGGCATTGGTGATGAAAATCTTGTTGCCGTTGAGCACGTATTGGTCGCCGTCGAGTACAGCCGTTGTCTGCTGCATAGCGGCGTCTGTGCCCGCATTAGGCTCTGTCAGCCCGAATGCACCTATCCACTCGCCCGAGGCGAGACGTGGCAGGTATTTCATTTTTTGCTCCTCTGTGCCGTTTTCCATAATAGGGGCACAACATAGTGATGTGTGTGCCGAGAGTACTACGCCTGTCGTACCGCATACTCGTGACAACTCTTCGACAGCCATGCCGTACATAAGGTTAGTACCGCCTGCACCGCCATACTTTACGGGTACCGGAATACCCATCAAACCTGTCTTTGCCATTTTCTCTACGGTCTCCAGAGGGAAACGCTCCTCTTCGTCGACCTCGGCAGCCAAAGGTTTTACCTCTTTTTCGGCAAATTCACGTATCATCTGCAGAAAAAGCTCTTCAGTTTTCGATAAGCTAAAATCCATATTAGTATCTTTATTTTTTATGTTTTAATAGCGTTATTATTACAGTATTATTGCTATATACATACTTCTGCCACTGCCTCGAAAAAGGCAGACAAAGATACAAAATTTTTCGGATAAAATATTTAATATATCCGAAAAAAATCAAGCCAAATCGTAAACTATTTTACGGATATCTTGAGCGTGCCGGTAGTCGCTTTTCTCAGATGTTAAAGAAGCACTATCAATGGGCTTACCGACGGTAATATCTATCTTTTTGCCTTTGTACTTAAACATCTCGCGAGGGAAAAAGATAAGTTCTATATTCACCTTGATACCAAGTCGTTGGCGTAGGTTCGAAAAACGTAGAAAAAACTCCGAACTCTGCCCCGAACAGTATATAGGCACTATCGTGCGGTGGTGTAGACGGGCTTTGGTAACAAACATTTTCCGCCACGGAAGGTCTTGTACCTTTCCATCGATACGACGCGACACGCTACCAGAAGGAAACATCACTATATGTTTGTCGGATGCAAAAAGCCTTTCTACAGCCTCTATCTTGCTACGCTCTTGTGTCTGTGCCCCCACGGCGACAGGGATAAAAATATCTCGTAGAGGAGCAATATAGGTCAATATCTCGTTGGTAATAAAATATATACGTCCTTCGAAAAGTCGGTTTAGGTGCTTGCCGATAGCCAACGCCTCCAGAGCTCCAAGCGGATGGTTGGAAGCAAAGACCAGAGGTCTGTCTGTCGGGATATTATCTTCGCCATTGATACTCGTCTCGATATCGAGTTCTTCGAGTACTTTCTCGGCGAAAGCTATGCCCTTATTGTCTTCTCCGTATTTGGTTATTATATAGTTGATACGGTCTAAGCAGATTATTTTCTTTGCTATCCGACATATCCATTTCGGGAGTTGGCGTCCTGTCTTGGCTTTTACAATGCTTTCTATATCAATTGTTTCTATCATTATCTATAAATGAAAAAAATAAATTTCCGAAGTATGTGGCAGATTTATTGTGCGTTGAGTATTTTTTCCAAATCATACTCGGTCGGTACAAGTACTTGTCGAGGCTTAGAGCCGTTGATAGGTCCGACGATACCTGCCGCCTCGAGCTGGTCGACGATACGCCCCGCACGGTTGAACCCGATTTCGAACTTACGCTGTATGGTCGACGCAGAGCCCTGCTGAGTAGATACCACATATCGAGCTACATCTTCGAACAGACTATCGCGCTTCGATAGGTCGATGTCTTTTCTATCGATACTACCTTCGGCTATATCGGGCTCGGGCAGCGGGAATGCACTCGGGTATCCCTGCTGATTGCCAATGAAATGCACTATGTTTTCTACCTCAGGAGTATCCACAAAAGCACACTGTACGCGAGTAGGCTCGTTTCCTTGCGAAAACAACATATCGCCACGCCCTATAAGCTGCTGCGCTCCTGAGCCGTCTAAGATGGTTTTTGAGTCTACTCCCGACGACACTTTAAAGGCTATTCGTGCAGGAAAATTGGCTTTTATGACACCGGTGATGATATTTACCGACGGACGCTGAGTAGCAATCACCATATGTATGCCCACGGCACGTGCCAATTGGGCGATACGGGCTATCGGCATCTCTATGTCTTTGCCGGCAGTCATTATGAGGTCGCCAAACTCATCGACTATCACCACTATATACGGCAAATATTTATGTCCTTTCTGCGGATTGAGGTGGCGAGAGACAAATTTCTCATTGTATTCCTTTATGTTACGAGTATGAGCCATTTTGAGCAGGTCGTAACGCATATCCATCTCTTTACAGAGCGAGTTTAGAGTCTGCTTTACCTTCTCCACGTCGGTTATAACAGGTTCTTCTTCGTCGGGCAGTTTGGCAAGGAAATGGCGTTCGATATCGGCATATATATTGAACTCTACCTTTTTGGGGTCGATAAGCACAAACTTCAGTTCTGACGGATGTTTTTTGAATAGCAGCGAGGTGATGATAGCATTAAGTCCCACCGATTTACCTTGTCCGGTAGCACCGGCTACAAGCAGGTGAGGCATCTTGCATAGGTCGAACATAAATACATCGTTCGTTATCGTCCTACCCAGAGCTACGGGCAGGTCGTAGGTCGACTCCTGAAATTTCTTAGAGGCGATAGTAGCATACATACTTACTATCTGAGGCTTAGAATTTGGCACCTCGATACCGATAGTACCTTTACCCGGAATAGGAGCTATTATACGTATGCCGGTAGCTGCAAGCGAGAGCATTATGTCGTCGGCAAGATTACGTATCTTGTTGATACGTATGCCGTCTTCGGGTACTATCTCGTAGAGTGTTATGGTAGGTCCGACAGTCTCGTAGATTCGTTTGATACCGATACCGAATTTAAGCAAAGTCTCTACTATCTTTTTACGATTTAAAGCCTTCTCTTCGTCGTTCTGTAAATTCTCACTCACAGGGTAGTCGGTAAGTAGCGGTTTGTCTTTGTATTTATCAGAATATTTTGGTATAACATATTGCGAAAGGTCTTTTCGAGGGTCGTAGGGTTCACTATCGACGAAGATATTTTCGTCGTCGTCTTCGATATTGTCAGATACGTGGTCGGACGGGCTTTTTACGCTCTCTTCATTTTCGGTGTCAACCTCTATGAAAAGGGGATTTTCGTCGTCGGTGGCTTCTATGTTTTTGGTAGGAATCACCTCTATGTCGGACATAATGTCGTCTGCCGATATCCACTCTTCTGGTACTATATCGTCGCCGATTTTTACGCTTTCGTCGTCGCTCTCGATCGGGTTGTTGGTATCTTTTGGCGATTTGCGGCTGAATATGGGCATTTTTATCGATTTTTTCGATAATATATTTCTATATATTTTCTTGAAAAACGGTATTGTACCGCTTATGGTAATGACTAAAAAGACTGTACCTGAGGCTAATATGACAAGCAACGTACCGAGCCATCCAAGGTTGGCTTGCAACCAGTCGTTGAAAGATATGCCAAAACTGCCGCCAAATACCAAAAACGAGTCTTCTATAAGGCTATCGACAGCAAAAGCCAACAACAACGATACCCAGACAGCAACGAAAGCAAAGAGTAAGAACCACTTCCATACCGATATGCGTCTGATACCGAATAGACGCAGTGCTACGACAAATCCAAACATACAGATAGCAAATACACCAAACCCAAGCCAGCCGTTAAGTAGATTCTCGGACACGAAAGCTCCGCGATAGCCTGTAACGTTTTCAGCCTTTTTCTGTATCTCTTGTAGCTCTCGTCGGATAAGTCGCAGATTGTCTTTGTCTTCGTCCGATAGCGGTCGTTGACTTTTCCGATGGTTGTACTCTATTTTTTTTGCTTTATATTCGGCTAAGACACTTTGATCGTTTTTGCCTGTATATACGAACGATACCAAAGCCAAAGAGATATAGACCATAATGAAAAAAAGTACTACTCCACAGATAAATTGTACTTTTTTATCGCGAAAAAAATCTATGATATTCGATATATCTTTTCTCTCTTTCTGAGACTTCTTTGCCATTGTATTAAAATCAAAAAAACACTCCGCAATTAGAAAAAGCAAAGTTATAATTTTTTGGTGAACCTTGTATGTGTGGGTTACAATTTTTTAGCCGATGACGGCAATGCTTGTATAAAGAGCCTTCATTGCGTTTATTTTCTCGTATTTGTTTTATTTTAATAGTGTCTCCTCTGATACAAAGATTTTTTGTAATTTTGTCGCTCGTAATTTGTGGGCAAATAAATTCATTATTATATATAAAAACTAATATCATAAAAAGACTTATGCAAAAGAAAGGAAACAAATACGGAACACACCGTGTAATCGAAC
>ERZ772764.2529-NODE-2529-length-10667-cov-15.533358_pt1 | contig 10667 bp, 6 predicted proteins | sample MGYA00512163_ERZ772764 | MGnify/ENA primary metagenome ERZ772764 (study PRJEB29015, sample SAMEA2737903) | human oral metagenome | biome: human oral; feature: human-associated habitat; material: dental | place: China | collected 2094 ...
CATTTTCTGCCACATCATCCCAATACATGTTGTTCAGCAAAATACTGCCCAACACGGCTTGTTCAGCTTCGATGGAATGAGGAGGAATGTTCAAATTGGTGGTGTTTTGGTCTTTCGCAGGAGAAGAATTTTTAGACGCCATTATTGCCTCAGTGGATAAAATAAGTCCCTATATGATATACCAAATCCGGAGGCGGTTTAACTTAAAAGTCGAAAAAAGTGCGGTGGAAATTCTCACTGAAAATCCACCGCACTTTTGTTTGAAATGAACGGGTGAAAAGAAAGATCAGCCGTTTAATTTGCGTCTTGCCGCCACTGCATTGGATAATTCTTGTAAGACGTTTTCACTGTCTTCCCAGCCGATGCAGCTGTCGGTAATACTTTGTCCGTAAGTCAATGGTTTGCCTTCCACCAAATCTTGACGGCCTTCGACCAAATGGCTTTCAATCATTACGCCGAAAATTTTATTGGAACCTGCCGCAATTTGACGAGCCACTTCACGGCTCACATCCAATTGTTTTTTGAATTGTTTGCAACTGTTGGCATGGCTAAAATCCACCATCACATGGGCTCTGTAACCTGCTTTGGCAAGTTCATCGCACACTTCTGCTACAGCTTGTTCACTGTAATTCGGGCCATTGTCGCCACCGCGTAAAATAATGTGGCAGTCTTCGTTACCTTTCGTAGAAACGATAGCAGAATGACCAAACTTCGTGACGGACAAGAAATGGTGTGGTGCTTCTGCAGCCCCAATCGCATCTAAGGCAATTTTTACGCCACCGTTGGTCGCATTTTTAAAGCCAACGGCACAAGATAAACCGGAAGCCAATTCACGGTGCACTTGGGATTCGGTGGTTCTCGCCCCAATCGCGCCCCAGCTCATGAAATCCGCTAAATATTGCGGTGTGATCATATCCAAAAACTCCCCTGCCGTCGGCACGGTTAAATCATTAATGTCGGATAACAATTTACGCGCTATACGCAAACCATCGTTCAAGGCATAGGTATTATTTAAGTATGGGTCGTTAATTAAACCTTTCCAGCCCACCGTAGTACGCGGTTTTTCAAAATACACGCGCATAATAATTTGTAAGGTATCTTGGTATTTTTCGCGCATCAATTTAATGCGTTTTGCATATTCTAATGCGGCTTTCGGATCATGAATGGAACAAGGCCCAATAACCACAAGTAAACGATCATCTTCACCATGAATAATTTTATGCGCTTCGTGACGGGCATTTTCCACGGTTTTCACCGCAATGCTACTTGCCGGATATTTTTCTAGCAAGGCAATCGGGGGTAACACCTGTTCAATCTTACCAATTCGCGTATCGTCGTTTTCAATAGAAATATCGTTTTTTGTGTTCATTGTTCACTCGCTTATCTTCATAAAATTCTAAAATGTCCGAAAAAAGTGGTATTACTCTACCACTGCAACTTGTACTAGTAAACTAGTTTATTTGGTTTTCTTTATTAATGGCTGCTTAATACCTGTGCTGGTTGCAATTTTGCCGCACGATTTGCCGGATAAAGGCTGGCAAATAAACTGAGAATTAACGCAGAAAGCAACACCAGCAACACATCTTGCCAATGGAGTTCGGTTGGCAGGAAATCCACGAAATAAATGCCGTCAGACAATAATTTCCTGCCGATCAAACCTTCCAAACCCTGTATAAGTGCGGTCAAATTTAAGGCCAAAATCACGCCCAACACAATGCCAATCAGACAGCCTTTCATGCCTGCTTGCAAGCCATACCAAATAAAAATACGCTTAATAAACCCATTATTCGCGCCAAGGGTACGCATGATGGCAATGTCGCCCGCTTTATCTTTCACCGCCATGATGAGCGTGGACACGATATTAAAACACGCCACCCCAATCACCAGCACCATGGCAATGTACATCACGGTGCGAATCAGCTGAATATCACGATACATATAGCCGAATTTGCTGATCCAGTTTTGCAGGTAAAGCATCTGCGGATAATCTTGCAACATGGAATAATCAAGGGTTTGAATGTTAAACGGATCCGCGGTTTTCAATTCTACTCCACTCACCTGTTCCGCTTGATAATCCATCAACTGCTGCGCCTGCGCCAAGGGCATGAGGGCATAGCTGTGATCCAACTGGCCGTCTAAACGCAAAATGCCGGTTACTTGAATCCGTTCACGCAACGGCTGGGTTAAATTTTCTGTGCCTTTTTGTTGTGAAATTAACAGAGAAACCCAATCCCCCTCTTGCACATCCAACTCTCGAGCGATGCCCGAACCCAGCACCAAACCGCCATTCTGCGCAAAATTTTGCCATCCTTGATTTAACACAAAACGCCCAAGGGAACTCACTTGATCCTGCAATGCCGTTTCCACGCCTTTAATTTGCACTACTTTTAATTTCGCGCCGTTTTCCACGAGCGCGGTAAAACTGACAAAGGGCGAAACGCCAATGATTTGTGGATTTTGTTTCAACTTAGCGGCAAGATGTTGCCAATGATCAATCGGTGCGTTGCTTTGCCCGTTTGCAGAGGAAATTTCCGCATGGGGAACGACCGCCAAAATCCGTTGATTGAGCTCGCGTTCAAAGCCGTTCATGGCACTTAAACCGATAATTAACACCGCTACGCCCAAGGCAATGCCCATACTGGAAAAAAATGAAATCAGCGACACCAAACGGTTTTTATGCTTACTGCGTTGATAGCGCCAACTAATAAAAAATGGCGTATTCATCAGGCAGTTTCCTCGCGTAACACGCCGTCTTGCATAATTAAACGGCGATTCAATTTTTCCGCCAAATTCAAGTCGTGGGTCACCAATAAGAAAGCAATCTGTTTTTCTTGATTGAGCTGTTGAATTAGCTCAAAAATGCTTTCCGTGGTTTTGTGATCCAAATTCCCGGTGGGTTCGTCCGCTAACACCAATGCCGGATTATTCACCAACGCACGGGCAATCGCTACACGTTGGCGTTCTCCACCGGATAACGCAGACGGGCGATGTGAAATTCTGTGCTGTAAACCGACCGCACTTAAGATCTGTTCGGCGCGATCCTGCGCTTCCGTTTTGTTTTGTTGCCCGATAAGCATCGGCATCATCACGTTCTCAAGCGCGGTAAAATCCGCCATCAAATGATGAAACTGATACACAAAGCCTAAATATTGATTGCGCAACTTTGCCAACGCATTGGGTGTCATTTGTTGCAACGATTGCCCTTTGATAAACACTTCACCGCTACTCGGTTGATCTAATCCGCCCAAGGTATGCAATAACGTACTTTTGCCCGAACCGGAACTGCCCACAATCGCCACCAATTCGCTCGGTTGCATAGAAAAAGACACCTGTTTTAGCACTTCCGTTTGTTGGGTGCCTTCTTGATAAAATTTCGTGATATTTTGGCAAGATAATAATGCTGTATTCATTTTTTCATCTCTTTTTATTCGTAGCGCAAGGCTTCTGCCGGTTCCACTTTCGCGGCGCGATAGGCCGGATAAATGGTGGATAACAATGACAATAACAAGGAAAACGCGACAATCGTCAGGATTTGCCAAGGCTCAAGTGCGGTCGGTAAATACATCGTTTTTGCGCCTAAGATGTTCACGATAGCGTCCAAATTTAACGTCACTAATACGCCCAATATGGCGCCCGCCAAGGTGCCCATTAACCCCACTAATAAACCTTGATAAATAAAGATGGAACGCACCTGCCCTTTCGTTAAACCAAGAGTTTGCAAAATAGCGATTTCGCCCTGTTTATCCACCACCATCAGGCTTAAAGAGGTAATAATATTGGACACCGCCACCACAATAATTAAGCTCACCAACAAGCCCATCATATTTTTTTCCATGCGTACCGCTTGGAAAAACTCGCCTTTTTGTGTGCGCCAATCGGTGATTTGCGCTGCTGATGGAAACGCGGCCGGCAGCTCGGTAATTTGGAACGGATCCGTTAAAAATAAACGGAAACCTTGTGCTTCGCCCGGCTGAATCCGCATTAAACGTCCAATGTCCGTTAAATTGGCAAACGCTTCATACCCTGACGCATGCCCTGCATCAAAATAAATTTCGCTGACGGTAAATAAACGTTGCAACGGCACGCGCCCAAATGGCGTGTATTGGCTGTTTTCGGTAATCATTAAACGCACTTTGTCACCGACATGCAGGTTTAATTTCTGCGCTAATTGATCGCCAATGATAATTTTAAATTCGCCTGTCGGTAGCAAATTCTCAAAATTCTGCTCAGACAATGTGGATAAAATCGGATCATCCGAAAATTGTCGAATCCCAATCACTTGTCCCGCACTGACACCGCCCGCGGTTTGAAAAATCACATTCGTCATGTTTATCAGTACGGCTTTTTGCACGAAATTCGGCATAGTTGGCTCGGCATCGTCAATCTTCACCTTGCCGTTAGGGCTAACAATGGCGTGTGGAATGGAAGAAAGCACTTGTTGCTTTTGATAGCCTTCCAAACCGTTCATCACAGACAGCACAATAATCAATGCCATCACGCCAAGCACAATGCCGACACTGGCTAAATTCGTCACCAACCGTCCAAAACGATCGGCACTTTTCGCCCGCCAATAGCGCAATGCAATAAAAAGAGGGGTAGATAAGGTCATAAGGGATAAAAAATCATTAAAAATACGAGAAAAATTGCGCGCTAGTTTAGCATAGACCAAGATAAAAAGCAGAATATCGGCAAAGAATTCTCTTAGGCCAGCCAGAAAAATGCGTTAAAAAATCACCGCACTTTTTAAGCTTAAAATACCGCTAATTTCTAGAGTTCATTTTAAAAATAATAATTGCTACTAACCCGCAAGTTCCTCTACTTTTTCTACTACACGATATTCCAAATCATCGTAATCTCTATGGAGATGTTCAAAATTCTTTCTGGCATAAGCAATTTTCATTTGTTCTGAAGGATCCAACTTGCTTTCATCCACACCACGCTGAGTACCCTTACCGGTATTTTTGGTTTCCGCCACAAAGTAAACTTTATTCTGCCCTTTAAATACCACCGCCCAGTCGGGGTTATAATTTCCCAATGGCGTTGGAATTTTGAAATTTTTCGGTAACTTAAAATAAAACTCGACATCTTCACTGCTTTCACAATGGCGGGCAAACGTATTTTCCGTGTTGGAATCCAGGGCAATATAGCCCTCATAAATGGTTTTTGATTGATTACTCACAGAAAAACTGTATTGATTAAGATAAAACTCAAAATCCTTAAATAACGTCATTTCATAGGTGCGATCCGCAATGCGGTGATATTCCACACCATCCGCCATAATTTGACTTAACGCTTCATTAATTTTTTCTGCAACCAAATCAATAAAACGTTGTGGATTATGATAAATCTCAGCCAATCGTTCTGATTTTTGCAAAATATGGCAAATGGTTTGACGGGTTAGCCCGGTTTTCTTCTGTAACTCGCCTAACACATCGGGAATATCCCAGTGAGTTTTTGGAGTTACCTGATTGGAAGAACGATATTCTGTCGTCACACCTTTTTCATTAATCACAAAGGCGACCTTTTCATGTCGAATTTTCACCTCATCAATACGTGGCATTTTGACTAAATTGTTGACCGCACTTTCGATCAGATCATCCTGTGAAAAATTAACCCGATAAGTCGTTTGGTGCTTAATACGTTCCCAAATCGCGGAAAATTCAGGGTGTTGGCTAAAATCTTTACGATAACGCACATATTTTCGATCCAGCTTATTTTTAATTTGTCCTTTATCAAAGGACACACCGCAATCTTCTTCAATTTCCCGTTGTAATTTGGTCGCAAATTCCTCATAGCTTTCATTGGCAATCACTGTCAGGATATTTTTATCCCGCTCATGACTTCTTACGCCAAGCTGATTCACCGGCAAGCGCAATCCACGTCCAATTTCTTGTCGTTTTTTAATTTCCGAATGGGTATCGTTCAACGTACAAATTTGAAACACATTCGGATTATCCCACCCCTCACGCAAAGCTGAGTGAGAGAAAATAAAACGTAATGGTTTATCCAACGACAGCAAGGTTTCTTTATCCCGCATAATTAAATGATACGTGTCATTATCCGCCTGTGTCGTGCCGTTAGTATCTTTCAAGACGCCTTTTTTATCTTTGGAAAAATAACCTTCATGCACGCCAACGGGGTCTTTTCCATGGGTTAATTCGCAATAAATTTCCTCAAACCATTGATAAAATTTGCCGTCGTTGCGGTAATTATCCACTTTATCAATAAAAAATAGCGACAATACTTTAATGCCTAATGGATTTAAGATTTTTTCCTTGCGTAAATGTTCTTCTATTGTGCGACGAATTTGCATTTTTTGAATGCCATCTTTCAAGAGAGAATTATCAACGCCTTTCGTCACTTTTAATCCGCCGGAAAACTCAATCTGTTGTTCCTCAACATTCATTCCTTCCAAAATATAACCGGTGCGATAAACTTCATTTTGTCTGGAAAGATCAAATAAGTCTTGATTCGGCTTAACGGTGACGACTTTCTTCTTCATCGACTTATCATTTACCAAAATTTCTACTCTTGCCGACCAACTTTTCGCGCCGGCGTTAATTTCTTTTAACGCCACATAAGCGCCATTCACATCATTATCCGCCAACACGCTGTCCACTTCGATTTGCTTCACTAAACCTAATTCGTACGCCTGCACGGGATTGAGGCGAAAAATCGGGTTATAGGCGTTTTTATGGGTCGCCGAATAGCGCAGAGTAAATAAAGGATTGAGACTTGCGATAGCATGACGGCGAATATCCGTTTCCATATTCTGCGGTTCATCAATAATCACAATAGGATTGACGTGTTGAATATAACGAATGGGCGCATCGCCACTTTCATTTTGTGTATTAATCACATTGCTTTCTTTGGCAAAGGCATCAATATTCATCACCAAAATTTCAATATGATTGCCGGTAGCAAAGGCTTTTAAGCGGGAAAGTTGATTACTCTTATATTCATATTTCGGATTTACACTCGGGTTATCAAACAAGGTAGCAAAATGGCTACGCGTTGTTTCCAATGTATGCAATACGCCCTCACGAATAGGCACACTCGGCACCACAATCACAAATTTCTGCCAACCATATTGACGACTCAATTCAAAAATCGTGCGCAAGTAAACATAGGTTTTCCCCGTGCCTGTTTCCATTTCTACGGTAAAATTTCTACCCTGTTCCCCAATTAAAGTGCGGTAAAAATTAAACTTGTTTTGTTGCTTAGCCAAGTTTTGTTGTAGCTGTTCATCATTAATTTGTAACGGCAAATTCGCCACAAAACGCATATCATTTTGCGCTTTCAAACCAAATTCCGTTTGCTGATTAGGCTGTCTGATGAACAAATCCACCGCCGCTTGAATCGCATGCGTTTGGTAATCCAAGGTTTCAAATTGAAGTTCCATTTTGCCTCCTTAAAGCACAAAGAAGGCAATGCCTGCATCATTCATTTGCAACTCGGCATTTTTCTTTAAGGCATCATCGCCATTAAACAACGAATCTAACGTCACGACTTTTTTCGGCTGGGCAGAAATCACCTGATCCAATAAATCCGCACTCAGGGTTTCAAGCAACAAGACAAACTGTTGCCCGCTTTCATCACTCACCCAAAACACCTGATTTTCCGACCGCACTTTTGCCGTTAATTTCAAGCCCAAGCGCAATAAAATTTCATAAAGCATGGCGTCAGGCGTTGCCTCTTTCCGCACGGGATCCACAAATAATTCAATTTGTTGCACTAAATTTTCTGCCGACGGTGATTGCCATTGTTTAAAGTGGCTATCGGTCAGTTTGAATACTTTAAAACCGATATCCATTTGCTTATCAGGATAATTTTCAGCAATTTGTTTACCGGCGCGACGGATGCGTTCTTTGGAAATTTCGGCGATGTTTTTAAAACCGGCTTTAAAGGCTTCAGATTTTTCATCTGTGACTTCCGGGAGTTGTACACAAATAAAACGACGATTGCCATTATCTTCGGCGTTAAACGCCATTATTGCGTGAGCAGTAGTTCCAGATCCTGAAAAAAAATCTAAAACTAAATCATCTTTATTTATTGAGATCTCAATACATCTTCTTAACAATTGAGTAGGTTTAGGATTATCAAATAAATTCTTTGAACCTAATAAATCTTTTAATTCTATAGATCCCTTTTTATTCCCTTCTAAATCATCCCATAAATTTGAAACTTGTTTAGTGCGTCCATCTAAATAATATTTTACATATGGTTGTAAAGAGCCATTCCTCGACTCTTTCCAAAGAATCATATTATCAGCCAATAATTTTTTATATGTTTCAAATCCAACTCTCCAGCGACTCTCATATCCTGTTGGACCGATAGGATAAACTTCTTCACCTTTAGGATTGAGTACAGGATAATACATTAAAGGACGATCTTCTCTTCTATCTGCATTACCTGTTTTTCTTAATTGCAGATAAGAATATTTGCCATTTTCATCTTCTTCAGAAAATCGTTTCTCGTCCTCTTCACTTAATTTTACTCCATTCAAATGAAACTCTTCCGATTTTCTATAAATAAAAAGATAATCTAATGATGAACCAATATCTTTTGCTCCTTGCCCTGTTGTAGTACCAGTAGCTCTTGATATTTGCCCTATAAAATTCTCCTCCCCAAACACCTCATCACATAACAGCTTCAACTGTGCCTGTTCATTGTCATCAATGGAAATAAAAATCACACCGTCATCTTTCAGCAAATTCTTTGCCAAATGTAAACGGGGGAGCATCATATTTAGCCATTTGCTGTGGAAGTGTCCGTTTTCTTTATTGTTTCTTTTAAATGCCAGTTTGAGCTTGCTTTCCTCATCTAATTCGCCGCTTTGTTCTTGGTAAGCTTTAAGATCCTGCTTGAAATTGTCGTTATAAACAAAATCATTACCGGTGTTATAAGGCGGATCGATATAAATCATTTTGATGCTGTTGAAATAGGATTTTTGTAACACTTTCAACACATCCAGATTTTCCCCTTCAATAAAAATATTTTCAGTGGAATCAAAGTTGACACTTTCCGCAGGTTGCGGTGTGAGGGTTTTGCAAGTTTGTGCTTGTAATATGCGATAGGCTTCCGATTTCCCCGCCCAGTTCAACATATAACGCTCGGGCTCGGAAGTAATGTGGTCAGAAAAAAGTTGTTGGAATTTTTGAAAATCAATTTGTTCTTCGCAAAAAATTTCAGGTAGAAGTAATTTAAGTTGCGTTAATTTAATGGATAGGTTATCCAAGTGCTGTGCTGTGCTGTGCTGTGCTGTGCTGTGCTGTGCTGTGCTGTGCTGTGCTTCAGGCATTGTAATGTTCCTTATAACAAGTTCAAATGCTAAATTGGGTATTTTTGAAATTAATAAATCTACTGTCAAGGGAATTGATGATATTTTCTCCCCATCATCCTGAAAACACGCTAAAAAACACCGCACTTTTAGAGAGATAACATTTGACAGCGCAAGCACATCTTCCTACTATTCCTCCCATTTATTTGAACTCCAACAAACGGAAAGCTTATTTTGAAAAACACCACTGAAATACTAAAAAATGCCCTCGCCCAACGTATCTTAATTTTAGACGGCGCCATGGGGACGATGATCCAAAAATATAAACTCACCGAAGCGGATTTCCGTGGTGAACGCTTTGCTGAAAGTGCGGTCGATTTACGCGGCAATAATGATTTGCTGACCCTCACCCAACCGCTACTCATTTCCGCCATTCACGAAAAATACTTAGAAGCCGGCGCGGATATCATTGAAACCAATACCTTCAGCTCCACCACCATTGCGCAAGCGGATTACGACTTGCAATCCATTGCTTACGAACTGAATTTTGCCGGCGCAAAGCTGGCACGTTTGGCGGCGGATAAATACAGCACGCCGGAAAAACCAAGATTCGTGGCGGGGATTCTCGGCCCGACGAACCGCACTGCGTCCATTTCTCCGAACGTGAACGATCCCGGTTTCCGTAACATCACTTTTATGGAATTGGTGGATGCCTATTCGGAAGCCACGCGCGGCTTAATCGAAGGTGGCGCTGATTTAATTATGATCGAAACCATCTTCGACACGCTAAACGCCAAAGCGGCTATTTTTGCCATTGAAACCGTGTTTGAAGCATTGGGCGTGGAATTGCCGATCATGATTTCCGGCACCATTACCGATGCTTCCGGTCGTACCCTTTCCGGTCAAACCACCGAAGCGTTCTACAACTCTCTGCGCCATGCGAAACCGCTGACATTCGGTTTGAACTGTGCGTTAGGCCCGAAAGAACTTCGCCAGTATGTTGAACAACTGTCTAAAATCAGCGAAACCTACGTTTCCGTCCACCCGAACGCAGGCTTACCGAATGCCTTCGGCGGCTACGATCTTGGCGCAGAAGACATGGCAGCACACCTGAAAGAATGGGCGGAAAGCGGTTTTGTAAACATTATCGGCGGCTGTTGCGGCACCACTCCGGAACACATCAAAGCCTTTGCCAAGGCGGTAGAAAATATCCCGCCACGCAAATTGCCACAAATCAAAACTGCCATGCGTTTATCCGGTTTAGAACCGCTCAATATTGATGATGAAAGCCTGTTCGTGAACGTGGGCGAACGCAATAACGTAACGGGTTCGGCGAAATTCAAACGCTTAATTAAAGAAGACAAATTTGCCGAAGCCATTGAAATTG
>ERZ772764.2532-NODE-2532-length-10662-cov-17.760818_pt1 | contig 10662 bp, 8 predicted proteins | sample MGYA00512163_ERZ772764 | MGnify/ENA primary metagenome ERZ772764 (study PRJEB29015, sample SAMEA2737903) | human oral metagenome | biome: human oral; feature: human-associated habitat; material: dental | place: China | collected 2094 ...
CCAAACTTCTTAGAAGATAACTTACTTTTTCAGTTATCTTATGAAGCTCTCGACTTTAGTCGTGAGTAGTTCACAATTTAAAAATCTAATAATACCAATAAAAAAAAGTAGCCAAAAAAGACTGGCCACTTTTTTTTATTTTATAATCTATATGTGAATGTTAAAACTATTATATCACTTTTCTTTTATATTTCAATAGAAAATAAAAACACTACCCTTCGCAGTTGGTAGTGTTTTGTACCTTTTTTTTGCTAATACTCATCACGATATATTGCTATACCTTATAATTTAATATACCATTTAAAAAATTAAAAGTCAATAAAATATGTTATAATACCTTGTACCTTTTGTCTGTTCCTCCAAATAACCTTTACAGGAGGCGAAAAGATTGAACAGACTAATACTTATCACACTGATAGTAATAATCCTGTTATTATTATTATCTAAAAGTGTTTATATTATTTTCAATTTCAATTTCTAGTATTGAAAAAGAAGATGTATAAATGTCATTACTTTATGTGGGAGTAAATTCGCAGTTACTCCTGCTTTTTTATTTTAAAGCCCTTAGAAGCATTTTAAATTATTAGGGTATGTAATTATACCACCTTAGTTATTAAAACTTTAAATTCGGCTATGCTATCAATTATTTTAGCCAACCATCAAAAGTATTTTTATTATTCTTTTCATCTAGCTTCATTTCTTTTATTTTTTCATCTACTAATATTTTTAAATTCTTTTTTAAATTAGAAGTACCTTTATTTTTTATTTCAAAAAATATAAGATTTTTAATTTCATTTTCTCTTGCAATAGCAATAATATTTTCAAAGCCCTTAGGTACTCCAAAAGTATCAACATATAATTTTAACAGTTCATCTCTATTTATAATCTTATCTTCCACAAGTCCAATAATAATACCATAGAAGATGTAATTATATACAGTTCTTTTCTTTAACTCATTTCTGTAAAGTAATAAATTCAATTCCATTTTTTTACTCCCTTTTTTTATTCATTATAACATTTTAGATCTTCAGTGTGGTACTGGAAGCTTTTTTTTATTCCCACTTTCTCACTTCCACCAGTGCCATTAGTAGTCCGTGGGAAAGAATGAAGATTGATAGAATGGCTTGTTACGGACTTTTTATTTAATTTCTTTATTAAACTATTTTTCTATTTTTAAACATTTATCTTTTATTTTTTAAATTTATGTTTAAAAAAAAATGTATTATTTTTAAATTCTAACAGTCCATATTTTTTTATTTTTAATACCAATACTTTTTTAAAATTTATGGACTATAAAAAATTGAACAGTCCATATAGCAGTCCATACACTTTTTATTTAATATCAATACTTTTTTATAGGTATGGACAGCTGGGACTGTAAAAAGTGTAAAAATTCTTTTATATAGAAAAATATTAAGCTAAATAATTTTATATTAAGCTAAATAATTTTCCATATATATATAGGGTAATATTTAGCAGTCCATACAGTCCATAAGTTAAAAAAATAATTGGTATATATAGTTTTTTTAATGGACTGTTCAATGGACTGTTCAAAATTAAGATTTTTAAAAAATTATTGATTTATAAAGATTTTTTAATGGACTGTTTAATGGACTAATATATGGACTGTAAAGAATATAAAAAAAATATAAGAAATTAAAACAAAATTTTATTTTTTTTAAAAAAAAGTCCGTCAAAAAAATGCCTTTCAACTACTTTCATCTTTTTCCACGGACTGTTTGTAAAGGATACCAAAAAAGTATAATTAAAAAATAATTTGCAATAATCCCTGTTTAAGATATAAACTGTTGCTTTTTATAAAATTGTATGTTAAAATTACTTCAGTAGCAATAAAAATGAAAGGGGGTAAAAAATGTTAAATAATAATATAAAAGTAGGGAATTTTTATAATAACATTGGTGCAGGTAGAAAAAGTGGCTATGAAGTTGCTAAAAAAGTATTAAAAGAAATGTATAAAAAAGATGAAGAAGTACAAGTTTCTGAATTAGCAAAGCAATTAAGAGTAACTTATTCAACAGGAAGAAATTACCTTCTTCGTTTTCTGGAAGAAGAATTAGGAGTAACGACCAATTTGAAATATTATAGCTACAAAAAATAGGACATTAAAAAATATATATAAATAAAAGAAAAAAATCACTACGGCAATAGTGATTTTGATAAAAAGAAATTGATAATAAATCTTTCCAACAACTCATTTTTAAAAATTTCTTTCCTTATTTTTGTTGTTTGTATTATACCATTAAACTAAATATATGTCAAAGAAATTTAACTATATATATCACATTTCTTCACATTTCTTCAGATTACTTCAAATTTTTTTATTTATCAAATTCTTAAAATTTCAACTTAGTTTTCTTTTATAGAAATTATATTTTTTATATCCTTAAAAAAATAAAGGAGAATAAAAAATATGAATAACAAAATAATAATTAAACCATATCCAAAATTGGAAAATTTAGAGGAAGATTTTAAATATACAACTTGCACTGAAAAAGGAAAAATTAAATATGAAGCCTTACCAGTTAGAATTATAGTGCAGTATATTTTAAATGCCAAAATGGTAGGAAAATACTTTTATAAAGATTATGCAAATTTTGACCACCCTTTTGAAAGTGATAAGGGCTTTATAAAAGTTTTTGATGAAAAGTTAGGTATATGGAAGATTGCAGACACTTTTATTAAAGATAAAATAGATGAGTTTTTTACTGATGAAGAAACAAAAGATATTATAAATTGTTGCAGATTTGCATTAAATAAGGATACTAGAACATCTGACAATAAAATTTTATTCGTGAGTGTTATACACGAAATGAATAAGGTACTTAAAAAATTAGGCAATCACTGGAATACATCATTTGAAAAAGGTTATCTTCCAATAACTTTTAAAAATGGTACTTTATTTTTAAATGCAACAAATGGAAAAATTGAATTTAAAGAAGAAAAAGATCCTAATTTTTTGGCAGAGATTTATTTTAATACAAATTATGATCCAGTAAAACTAGATAGAGAAAATAGACTTTTAAAATTTTTAAAGCAAAAGGTGAGTTTAAATACAAAAGAAAAAGAAAAGTATTTTAAAGCACTCTTATTTGATTTCTTTTATACTGAAAATGAAAGTCATCACACTATATTTTTTATAGGAAAAAATGCTAGTGGAAAGTCTAGTTTTATGAAGCATTTAGTAGGTTTTGCAAATATGAATGAATGTACTAAAATAGTTGATTTGCAAAGGATGATTGGAGAAAGATTTACAAACCCTAATTGGTTTCAATATCCTTATGTATTTACAAACGAAACAAAAGAAAAATTTGTTGAAGATAATGCTACATTCAAGCAGATGGTTGCAAAAGAAGAATTAACATTAGAACAAAAAGGAAAAGACCCTATAACTATAAAGCCTTTTGGAAAAATAATAGGACTTGGAGAGCAACCTTTTAGAATGAGGATAGATGGTGGAGCAGACCAAAGAATTATCAATCACTTTTTTAGAGAAGAAAAATTAGAATTTTCACAAGAAGAAGTAAAAAAATATAAAGAATATTATAAGGAAATAGAAGAAAAAGATTTAACAAGAGGAGATGAGCTTCTACAATATCTGGCTTTTGAAAAATATGAAGATTTAACAGATTTATTAATACAAGGTTTATATTCTTTTTGTGAGGGAGAATATAGCAAAGGCAGAAGAACATTCAAGAAAAAATATGAAGAACTGTTTTTTGATGAAGTTGAAGAATTTGGAAAATTACAAACCCCATACCTTGAATTATATCAATACTTTTTTGAGCCAGACCCTAATTCTTTTATTTCAAGTACGGCTTTACTTAAAGTCATTGAATTATTAGAAATTTCAAATATTGGAACGGCTAAGGCACTAAAAGAACAATTAGAAATGGTAAATAAAAAATTATATGGTTATGATATTAGATTTTTTAAATCCGAAACAAAAGATATTAAAATATCTACTATTGAAAATGTAAAAGAGTATGGTAAAGAAACTGGAGAAACTGAAATTAAAGAATTTACATTACCAAGAAGAACTACTTGGATATTTGGATTAAAGCTAAAAAGTTTAAAAGAAATTGAAGAAATGATTGCAAATAATAAAAATTTAATTCAATCAAGCCGAAATGATAAGTATGCTTCTTTAAAAGTTTCTTTCAAGGAAATTGAGGAAACTAGCTATAAAAAGATTTTTCCAGTTGCAGATTTAACTAAAAAAAGTCAAATAGAAGAAGTAATAGATGGACAAGATGAATTTCCATTTTAATATATAAGATATGTCAAAAGTGGGAGAGAATAAACAACAATCATTCTTTCCCACGGACTTTTTAAAGAGGTGATGAAATGGCTTTTGTAGGTGTTAAATATAATAGTTTCAATCAAAAATTAATAGAAGTTCACAAGCAAGATGAAGAAATATTAGCCAAATATGGCATACAAACAGACATTGAAGATGATGAGTGTTTTAATTGTGGAGCAGAAAAATTAAACTTCTTTTATAGTAAGACAAATAAAGAGGGTGTTGAAAGGGGTTATTTAAAATGTAAGTGTTTTTCTTGTAATTTTACAGGAGATGTACTGGATATAGTAAAAGTAGTTGATCCAAATTTAAAAAATTCTAAACCCGGAGCGATAGTTGAGTACCTATTGTCAAAAGAATTTCAAGAAAAACCTAATATAATAGATACTAATAAAGAGTATATTGGAGTTAAAAAAGTTAGGAAGAAAGATAAGAAAGAAAAACCAATAACTGATTATATAAAGTATATTAATATGTGGTATGGTAATTTAAAAATAAGGTTAAGTGAAAAAAATGAGGAGATAACTTCTTATCTATATAAGAGAGGTTTTAAGCAAGATGATTTTAAATATATGTATGGATATTTAGGTTTAGAAGATTGGACAAATGAAGATACTGGAAAGAATTATCAAAACTTTATTTTTCCTTGTAGTGATTATAGTTTTATAAGGCGATTGATTAAAAAATATTACACAAAAAAGGGTAAACTTTTAAGATATATGAACTCTATATCAGTACCAAAAACAGAGCATTATTGCTATCTATTAGAAATGGTAACAGTAAATAGAATTATAAAAAATAACTTTTTTAATATCTATGTATGCGAGGGAACTTTTGATACATTAACAGTTAGAATTTTATTTAAAAATCAATGTTTATGCTTTGCAACAGGGGGTGCAGGAAACAATCACAATTTAATAGCAAATAAGTTAAAAAATATCGCCAAAGAGGTATTTTTAAAGAGTGGAAAAAAACTAAATATAATTACATTATTTGATGTAGATACAGTAGGAGAAAAAGGGAAAGATAATCTAGCAGAATTATTAAAAGATGATTGTATAAGAGTATATAAAAATTTTTCAAAAATGATACTTAAGAATGGCAAAGATATTAATGAAGAATTACAAATTAATAGAAGTGAATTAGAAAATAATTTGCATATTATAGATAACAATTTAAAAGAATTATAATATAAAAAAAGGGGTATATAATAATACCTCTTTTAATTTTTAAGTGCTTTAAATAGCCTCTCATAAGCTCAAATTTTTCTATTGATTTTGAATTTCTTCATTTTCTATTATAGGAGTATTTTTTTTTCTTCTTTTTGGTAGTTTTTCAGTAGCAATTTCTAATATTCTATTAATTTTATTTTTATAATTACTTGCATTAATTCTTCCACTTTTAAATTTATTTTTTAATTCATTTAATGCTTCATCTAGTTTTTTTTCAAGACTATCCATTTCCAAAGTTTCAACAAAATCTTTAACATCATAATTCTTGTTCTTAAATATTTCTAACATCTCATCATATAAATTTTTTTCATCATTATTATCCATTTATTTATCGCCCTACCTTTCTATTTATTTAATGCTATTTTAGCATTAAATAAAAGAAATGTAAAGGCTTTAAAATAAAATGAAATTTATATATTTTAAAATCGCTCTGTAGTATTGACAAGCAACCCTACTGGAGCTAAAATATAAGTGTAAAATTTTTCAATTTCACATTATATTTTTTTTAAAATAAATAAATTTGCAAGTGCCTTCGTACAGGTACACATTATTCGTTTCACTCATAATTTGTACTGTACGCACTTGCAAAGGGGAAACCCCTTTTGATACCCCTTTAATTTATAAAAATTTCTACATTAAATTACATCTTACGAGTGTATTTAAGTGTTATCATTTTTATAAATTATTGGAAGTGTATCGCCACTCCCAAACCCTTACTCTTGTAGCAACAAACAAGACTTCATATTAATTTATTTTCAATATTTTTTTATTAAAAAAAGGTAGGTATAAAAATGTATAATAAACAATTAAAATTTAGAACAAATGAAGAAATAAAAAATAAGGTATTATTAAAATCTAAGCTATTAAATATATCTTATGCAGAGTATTTAAGATTACTTATACAAGATGATGAAAAAAGAAATTTTATAGGAGAGATAATAGAGTTTAAAAATGTATTAAGAGAGCTAAAAATAGAGTTAAATTATATAGGAAATAACTTAAATCAGTTATCCAAAAAAGTTAATTCAAATCTAAATGTTGAACTTGATGAAGTCTTAAAAGTGCAGGAAAATTTATCTAATATTTTACAAAGATTAGGGGGACAAAAAAAATATGCAAGTATTAATGAAAATAGTAGAGAACAAGAGAAAGAGTAGAGCAGGTTTAAAGCAATTATTTAATTATATAAATAGAGATAGTGCTATATATAAGACTGGGGGAATTGGTGTATCAGATGATAAAGAAATTGCATTTAAACAAATGATAATAAATAAAAAAGATTGGAATAAAGATAGTGATAATAAAGACAGATTTTGTTTCCAAGAAATTTTATCTTTTCCAAGTGGAACAGATAAAGAACTAATATTAAAAATAACAGAAGAATATTGCAACGAATATTATAAAAAAGGCTTTCAGTTGTGGTATGGTATACATCAGGATAAAAATAATCCACATGCACATATTGTCATAGATAATGTTAATTTTAGAACTGGTAAAAGCCTTGTTAGTCTAACAGAAAAGCAAGTTGCAAAAGAGCCACACAGAGAGAAAAAAGAAGAAGTTTTTATTTATGAAAAGCAGAGAGATTTATTTGAAGATATATGCAGGAAGAATGGAATAGAAATAGGAATAGAAGAAACATATAGATATATGCATCTGAAGAAAGAAAAAGAGGGTGGCAAGAAGTGGCTAACTAAGAATGAATATAACACTTTTAAAGATAAAAATTCGTGGCGAAATGTTATAAAAGATAAGTTAGAAGAAATATACAAAAGAATAGATGTAACAGAAGAAAATATTGATGAAATTGCTAGGGAATATGGTTTAGGAATTAGCAGACATAATAAAGAGAAAGGTACTATAACTTTTGGATTATTGGATAGCAATGGAGAAATAGAAAGTAAGAAGAAAATTAAACTGGATAGACTTATGGAGCAGGAGCAAGGGAGCTTCACAGACCCAGGCGAGAACATTTTTATATATAGTAACTTTTTCAGAGATAGATCCAGGGAAAAAGAAAATGTAAGACAGCTTGAAGAATTACTTGAAAATGAAAGAGAAAAGCAAATTGAAAAGGAGCTAGTAAAAGTTATGGAAGAAAAAGAAAAGAGTATAAAAGCAGTTGCAAATAGTTTAATAAAATCAAAAGAAAAGGAATATAATAGAGAATTAGAGAGAGAAAGAGAAGTTGAAAAATTGCTTGAAAGCAATCACAAAGATTACAAGCAAGATATTAATAAAATTATTAATTTAGAACAAAATTTTAAAGATAGACAAACCGAGATACCAAATTTAGAAATTAATATTAAAGAATATAATAAAAATAAATCTCTTATAGAAGAAGATTTACCAAATAAAGAAAAAATTACAGATGAAAAAACTAACATAGCAGATGAAAAGGCTAAGGAAGTTCAGAGAATAAAAGCATTACTAGAACAAGCAGAGAAAGACTTTTACATTGCTAATAGCGAAAAATTACAAGCTATTTCAGAAGTAAATAAATCAAAAAATGAAATAAATAAACTTGATAATTTAATTAAGAGTACCACAGAAAAGATAGCAGATAATAAAGAGAAAATTATATCTATACCAAAGCAAGTTGCAGAATTAAAAGAGGGATTAAAAGAAAAGAAAAATGTTATAGCTTCTAATCAGGAAGAATTGAAAAAGGTATCTAATAATGTAAAGATTAGGGAACAAGAATATAAGGAAGTTAGAGATACTGGAATGGAAAAAATACTTGAATATGAAAGCTATATTAAATCTTTATATGAAAAGCAATTAGAGGCAGAGGAACAAAAAGAAAGAGAAATTGCAGAAAATTATAAGAAAGAAATTGAAAAATATCAACAAGATTTAATTAATAGAAATATAGAGTGGGATAAAATAAATAAATTAAATGCAGATATTAGAGAACAAGTAAGGCTTGAAAGAGAGCAAAAAGCACTTGCTAAGAAAAAAGAACTACAAGAGCAAAGAGCGAAAGAAGAATACCAAAGAAAATTAGAATTGGATCTTCAGGAGTTTATAAAATTAATAGACAAAGGTAAAATTGAAGATGAAGATTTAATTGAGATGGTTTTTGATTTAGAAGAATATGAGGAAATAAGAAATTCTAATACAGTTCAATATTTAATGGATATAAAATCTGTATTAAAAATGGTAAATACGGATATTGTAACAGAAAAATTTTATGGAAATACAGAAGAAGTAAAGAAATGTATAACTAATAATGAAAAGTTATTAGAAAGAATTTCTAAATATATGAATAGTACAAATTTTGAAGAAGAAAAAGAGCTTGAAAGAATTGAAAAAACTAAAAATAAATCAATCTCTGAAGAAGTTATAGAAGATGATTTTGTAATTGATAAGAAAGGAGATTTTGAATATGGCAGATAAACTTGATATAACAATGATGATTGAACGAAATTATAGTATACTTTCTAATTTTGAAAGCAAGATACAATCATTTTTTGAAAGTTATAAAAATGTGGATACCAAGATAGTTGAGAAAGAAACGGCTTTTGCCAATGCTAAACAAGAATTAAAACAATTTATGCAGGAATACAAAAAGATATTAGAAGCCACCAGAGAAGAATTTAAAACAGAACTTATTAAGGAACAGAAACAATTTATAGAGATAGCAAATGCTAACACCAAGGAAGTTTTAAATACTAGAAAAGAAGAACTAACAGAGATTATGGAGCAAGAAGAACAAAAGGTACTCTTAAAAGCAGAAAAGGTTATAACTATTTTAGAGAGCTTCCAAGATAACATAAATTCCAAGATGAAAGATATTTTAAAATCTTTCCCTGGTAATTTAGAAAATGCTACACAAGATTATATTAATAATGCCATTTTAGATATAAAGAAGATAGGAAGTACCTTAAAAAGTGATATAGAAGAATATAAATCAATTTTAATCCAAGAGCTAAAAAAATATAAAGCAGATACAATCCAAGAAGTAGAAAATACTAATATAGAACTAAAAAAGAGTACCACAGAAATTAAAGCAGTTGCAGAGAATATAAAAAAAGATAGTGATAATATAAATAGATATTCAAAATATGTGACTGATGATTACCGTAGATTAAACAACAATTTAGATAGTATTAATAAAGGTACTGTAAAGCTTAATTATATTTTAAGTGGTACTAATAATTCCTTTATTTTAAAGAGAATATATATTCTTTTATTTTCAATAATAAATGTCTTTTTTATTCTAAGAATAATAATACCAAACACCTATAAAATTAATTTCAAAAGTCAACTTGTAATGAATATTATAATTATTGCAGGAGCAATATTAATTATATTAACAATATTAGATTTAGCATATTCAATATTTCTTTATTTTTTCGGAGAAGAAATAAAAGAAGATGAGAAGTGAATTTTATTAAATAGACACATTTTACCACTTGTGTCTATTTTTTTATTTAAAAACAAACGGGGTAAACCCCGAATATACGAAGAATGTCCCCACAAGTCCCCCCGTCAAGCAGGGGAACTTGTGGGGACTACTCGGCGTTGCTAGTTGTTATAAACCACCACTTCATAGCCACCTTTGTTACTTTTCTTATCAGTCCGTGGAGAAAAATGAGATTATTTGCTTGTAATCAATCTGTAAACTTTCAAGCATTTTACAAAACTTTGAAATTTTAATATTTTTATAGTAAAATATTTAAGTTATATTAATACTACAATATCAATACATAATTATTAATTTTTAATATTTACTTTATTTTAATTTAATTAAATAAAATATTAATATTAAACAATATATTATATTATATAATTGATATAAAATATAATTTTATAAGTATTAAAATAGTATAAAATGTATTTAAAAATTTATTTTGTATTTTTTATATATATTTATTAAATATACAATATTTTATCAAACAAAAATATATAAAAACTTAATGTAAGCTAGATTATATCAGTATTTAAGTATTTTAAAAGTGAAGTTCAATTACATTAACATATCAAAATATATTGATACTATTGACTTTTTTACTAAAATGATTGAAAGCAATCATCAAGATTACAAGCATTTTTTTATTGACATATATTTAGTTTTATGGTATCATAAGTTAGTACAAAAAATCG
>ERZ772764.2542-NODE-2542-length-10619-cov-3.709769_pt1 | contig 10619 bp, 8 predicted proteins | sample MGYA00512163_ERZ772764 | MGnify/ENA primary metagenome ERZ772764 (study PRJEB29015, sample SAMEA2737903) | human oral metagenome | biome: human oral; feature: human-associated habitat; material: dental | place: China | collected 2094 ...
ACGCCGAGGCCAAGGGCGCCAGCCGCGATCCCGTCTACGCCGTGGAGCGCGCGGTCCTGACCATCTGCGACGCCCGCCGAGGCCGCCTGCCCGGCCTCTGAGCCCCTGCCGGAGCACTACGAGCCCCGCAGCCCCCGCACCGGCGGCGCGCCAGTCTCGACTCCCTGGGCACGACCCGCCAGGGACGCCGCAGCCCCTCGCACCGGCGGCGCGCCAGCCGGACCCCGGCCCCGCCCGGACTCTGAGCGGTGGTGTCCGTGCCCGAGGCGGACCTGCTGGGCCGGACCCCGGCCCCGCCCGGGCTCCGGGTGCCGGCCTGGTGCGCTCAGCGTAGGCACGTGGTACCGCACGGCCCGCCCCGGCCCGGCGCGTTCAGCGCTTCTTGTACAGGGACTTCGTGGCGTAGACGGGTTCGTTGGTCACCTGGATCCCCAGGGAGCGGAAGATGCCCTCGTCCACGCTCCCCAGGATGGTGGAGGTGTGCACGTCGCAGCCGCGCAGGGAGTCCAGCTGGGCCAGGGCGGCCGCCGCGTTGGGGTCCCCGTTGGCCGAGACCGCCAGGGCTATGAGCACCTCGTCGGTGTGCAGGCGCGGGTTGCGGCTGCCCAGGTGCGCCGTCTTGAGGTGCTGGATGGGCTCGATGGACTCCCGGGCCAGGAGCTCGACGCCCGGGTCGATCCCGGCCAGGACCTTCAGGGCGTTGAGCAGCATGGCCGAGGAGCAGCCCAGCAGGGGGCTGGTCTTGCCCAGGACGATCTGGCCGTCGGGCAGCTCGATGGCGGCCGCGGGGGCCTGGGTGGCGGCGGCCAGGCCCAGGGTCGGGGAGACCACGGGCCGGTCCTGGGGGCGGACGCCCACCTTGGCCATGAGCAGGGCGATGTGGGCGGACTGGACTGGCTCGGCGCCGTCGCGCTTCTCGGCCACCAGCGCCTTGTAGTAGCGGCGGATAATCTCCTGCTTGGAGGCCTGGCGGCAGACCTCGTCGTCGCTGATGCAGTAGCCGGCCATATTGACCCCCATGTCGGTGGGGGAGGCGTAGGGGGAGGATCCCAGGATCTTCTCGAACAGGCGGCTCAGGACCGGGAAGACCTCCACGTCCCGGTTGTAGTTGACGGTCTGGACCCCGTGGGCGGCCAGGTGGAAGGGGTCGATCATATTGACGTCGTCCAGGTCCGCGGTGGCGGCCTCGTAGGCGATATTGACCGGGTGGTCCAGGGGCAGGTTCCAGATGGGGAAGGTCTCGAACTTGGCGTACCCCGAGGACACCCCCCGGACGTGGTCGTGGTAGATCTGGGACAGGCAGGTGGCCATCTTGCCGCTTCCCGGGCCCGGGGCGGTGACCACCACCAGGTCCCGGGTGGTGGTCACGTACTCGTTACGGCCGTAGCCGGACTCCGAGACCACGCGCGTCACGTCACCGGGGTACCCGGCAATGGGGTAGTGGCGGTAGACCCTGATACCCAGCCCCTCGAGCTTGCGCTTGAAGGCCTGGGCCTGGTGGTTGTCCTCGGTCCACTGGGTGACCACCACGCTGCTCACGTACAGGCCGTAGTCACGGAAGGCGTCAATGTGGCGCAGGACGTCGTCCTCGTAGCCGATCCCCAGGTCCGCGCGCACCTTGTGGCGGGCGAAGTCCCGGGCGTTGACCGCCACAATGATCTCGACCTCCTCGGCCAGGGAGGCCAGCATGACGATCTTGTTGTCCGGGGTGAAACCGGGCAGGACCCGGGAGGCGTGCATGTCGTCCACGAGCTTGCCGCCGAACTCCAGGTAGAGCTTGCCGCCGAACTGGGCGCGGCGGCGCGCAATGTGCTCGGACTGCAGGCGCAGGTACTTCTCCCGGTCGAATCCGGTACGCATGGACTCTCCTCGATCATCGTAGATTATCGTGCGACGACAGTGGTGCAGGCGGGGGCGGGAGGCGGACCGCTGCGAGAGCACCACCCCGCACAGGGGCGCCGCCCCGGGTGCCGGTCTGCACAGAGGCGCTGGCCCGCACAAAGGTAAGGGCGCCTCCCTGGGGGAGACGCCCTTCTTCTCACTGCGGTGCCGGCCTTCAGAGCGCGGCCACGCGCCTGGCGAGCTTGGACTTGCGGTTGGCGGCCTGGTTCCTGTGGATAATGCCCTTGGAGGCGGCCTTGTCCAGCTTGCGGCAGGCCTTGCGCAGGTGCTCCTCGGCGGCGGCCTTGTCGCCGGCCTCAATGGCCTCCCGGACGCGGCGCACGTAGGTCTTGAGCTCGGACTTGACGGACTGGTTGCGCAGCCGGGCCTTCTCATTGGTCCTAATGCGCTTGATCTGGGACTTAATGTTAGCCACTGTGGGTGAAGCTTTCTGTGTCTGTGGTGGTCGTTGGCCGGAGAGGAGGGTTCGCGCCACAGGCCGGTGAGGTGTGGTGGGGCGCCTGCCCGACCCGGTCGCCGGACCCCGCAGCCGGCCAGGCCAGAGGTCCAAGTGGGGACTCTACCAGCCGGGGTGGCCTGAGTCCCGGCGCTGTTCCTGCGGGCTGGAGTGAACTTAGTCGCCCGCTGCGCCCTGCTCGTTGCCGCCAGCGCGCTCCGCCTCCTCGCCGGTACCGGTGAGGAGGCTAATGTGCTCCTCGGCGCGCTCGACGAGCCCGGGGTCGTGGGTGGCCACGAGGACCGCGGCCCCGGAGGAGACCCACTCCTCCAGGAACCCGGTCACCATCTCGGTGAGCTCCTCGTCCGCCCCGGCGGTGGGCTCGTCCAGGACGACCAGCCTCGGGCCGGCCATGAGCAGGGTGCGGGCCAGGGCCACCCGCATACGCTCCCCGCCGCTGAGCAGGCCCGTCCGGGTCCTGGCCAAGACGTCGGCGGCCCGCTCCCGGCGCTGGTGGCGGGGCAGGCCCAGCGCCCACGCGGCGTGGCGGAGGGTGCGCGCCACGGTCCACGAGTCCTCCAGCAGGAGGTCCTGGGGCTGGAGGACGATCGTGGTGCGGTGCGCCCGGCGGACGTCGCGCTGGCTCATCTGACTGGAGGGGAGGCCGTTAAAGGTGACGGTGCCGGTGAAGTCGAGGTCGTACAGGCCCAGGCACCACGCCGTGGTGGTCTTCCCGCAGCCGTTGGGGCCGGTGAGCGCTGTGACGGTACCTCCTGCCAGGGTCAGGTCGAGGCCGTCCACGAGGAGGCGCCCGCCCCTGGTAATGGTCAGGCCCGTCGCGGTGAGCGTGTCAGCCATGGCGGGTGGTCCTCCTGTCGTGGTGATTGTGGGTGGGCCGTGCTCCCAGGACGACGGCCCCTACGAGCACGAGGGCGCACACTGACTGGGTGACGACCAGCTCGGGGGCGGAGAGGGTCAGGAGCGGCCAGATCAGGACGAGTGCGGGCGGGATAACCAGGGCCGCGGTGACCAGGTGCTCGGTCAGTCGGCGCTGGCCCAGTAGCTGGCTGATCTCGCGCCTGCGTCTGCGTGCCTGGGCCCAGGCGCGCGCCGCGAGCCCGCAGCTGACCACGGTGCCCGCGGCCGAGGCCAGGAGGATGAGGGCGTGGAGTACCAGCGTCTGCGTGGTCTGCGCCCGTAAGGCGGTACCGACGGCGCCCACGGAATCGAGGCGTGCCACGAGGCCCTCCACGTGGTGCTCACGCAGCTCCTCACGCAGGGAGTAGACGGTCTGGCCGGTGAAGACCGCCGCCCCCTGGGTAATGGCGGACAGGTAGTCGGTCGGTGCGAAGTAGCCGTCGGGGACCACGGCAATGAGGCAGCTACTGGTCCGGGTGCCCTCGCTGCTGAGGAAGTAGCTCACGGCGGGCAGGTCCGCGGGCAGTACCGCGGTGGCCTCGGTCTGGTCGTGGGTGACCACGGTAATGTCGCCGCTGGTCCCTCCGAACTGGGCGTTGAAGCGTGCCTGGTCGACCAGCATCTGGGTGAGGGCGGCGTCCTGGCCGGCCAGTGCCGCCGGTCGGTAGAGGGCGACCTCATTGTCTGCGACGGTGGGCAGGCCGTAGTGGGCGGCGGCCGTGTTATTGAGGTAGAGGGTGGGCGGGCCGCTGGAGTCTCCAGGGGTGCCGTCCGGGATGGCCCACGTCAGGACGAGGCGCCCGTCCCTGTTCGCCTGGGCCACGAACGAGGCGATCTGCGGCATGAGGGTGTTAAAGGTGTTCTCGCTGACGGACCAGATGCTCAGCGAGACGGCCCGTGGCAGGGAGCGCTGGGCCTGGGCCTGGTCGCGCAGGGTCCGCGCATTGAGGACGTCGACCACGAGGGTGGTGCTCGACGTCGAGAAGGACCAGGTCATGGCCAGGGCGAGCCCCCAGGTCAGGACGGCGAGCCCGTAGCGTGGGCGCGCCGTGGTCCCGGGGCGCCGTCGGCTCCCGGCGGCCAGGACCGCCCAGCCCGCGAGCGTGCCGGCTGTGGTCGCCGCTACGACCAGCCCTGCGCACCAGGCAATGAGCTCCGCGGTCGTGCGGTGGATACTCAGTACCGCCGAGGCGTAGACGTCGTAGGCCACCACGAGGCTGAGCGCCGCCAGGGGCAGTAGGATCCACCGGCACGCGGCCAGGAGGTTGCTCTTTAGGAGGTCAAGGGCCAGGCTCGTGTGGGAGCGCCCGAGCAGGCGGGCGCACCTGTACGGGGCCAGTTGGGAGGCGGCGGCGAGGGCGAGCACGATCCCTAGGGACGCCTGCGCCAGCAGCAGGCTCACGCCGAGCACGGAGCTGAGCGCGGTGGCGCGGACCCGGCCCGCGGTCAGGATCTCGGACCTGTGTACCTGCCTCCCCCACTGGCCCCTGACCTGGTCAATGAACTGGGTGACGCCGCCCTGGTCCCCTATGACATGCCACCCACCTAGGGCGTCGTCCTGGGCGGTGCTGCCGCTGTAGACAATTGACTCCGGCAGGAACAGGGAGTCCAGGGGCGGGCGAATGTAGTCGTGGGCGTCGTGGCCCAGGATCTCCACGGAGGTCGTTGAGAGCGAGTCGTCAATGATGTCAAGGTACTCCGTGGTGTGGCGGACCTGGGCGACCTCGACGCCGGTGCGCTCCGCGACCTGTCGGACCTGCTCGGGGCTCACGCCGGTCTCACTAATAGTGACATAGCCGGTGGTCTCTGCCGGGAACAGGGGGGACAGCGTCTGGGGGACAAGGAGGACTATTGCCAGGCACAGGGCGAGATTGAGGGCCCAGGTGGTTCTGAGAAGGCTCTTCATAAGAGGGGCGCGGTAGGTGACGGCTCCTTTAGACTCCGTCACCTACCGCGTGGAATCAGTTGTTCACCGCGAGGGCGGGGAGCAGGGTCGGGGGTAGGAAGAACCGGTGAGCGGACACGGTGGCCTCCAATACGGTGCTAGTGCTGGAGTGGTCATTCTGAAGAGGTGTTGAGCACGTTCCAGTACTCAGCACAGGGAAACATAGGGACTTGAGGGACGTCACACAAGGGGTCCTAAGTCCCAGAATTGATCACTCAACACGCTGACGGGCTAGCTGTGCGGCAACCGCCCAGGTCAGGGCCGTTTGGGAGCGGGTCAGCCCCAGTGTTCTCTGAGAGCAGACACGACGCCGTCAAAGGTGCGCCTGTCCATGGTGGCGCCCTCGCGCCGTACCGCCTGCGGGCTCACCAGGAGCAGGCGGTCCAGGCGCACCTCGCTGGGGCGGCCCCGGGGGTCCCAGGCCCCGGTGCCCACGTCGTGCCAGTAGCGGCCCCAGTGCGCCTCCTGGGCGGCGTCGAGGTCGTGGTCCTGGCTCGTCATCTGGGACACCACCAGGCGGGCCGACGGGCCCGTACCCTGGCGCGCCAGCACCAGCACCGGCCGGTCCTTGCCCTGGGAGGCGTCCTCCTCGTAGGGCACCCAGGTCCACACGACCTCACCAGGGTCGGGCTCTCCGTCGGGATCGGGGGAGTAGGTGATATCGGGCAGGCCCAGGGAGGCGACGTCGTAGACGCTCGCCCCGACGCGCGACGGAGCCGACGGCGGCTCGCCAGCGGAGTCCGCATGGCCCGGGCCGCGCCTCTGGGCCGGGGCGAGCGGCGGTGAGGGTCGCGCGGTTTTCTCGGAGGCCGTGGTCGTGCGCCCGGTCGGCTCGTCGCTCTGCCGCGCGCCGGCGGCCGGAGCGGGTCGATTCAGCCCATCGGCGACGTTGTCGGCCGCACCCTTGACGGCGGTGCCGGCGATGCTGAGGATCCGGCTGAGAAGGGAGGCCATGAGGGGACCATAGACGATCCGCCGGTGATCCACCGACTGCACCATGCTATCGGACCCCGCCGGTGCGCCGCGCCACGGTGACCAGCAGTCCCCAGCACACGAGCGCTGAGAAGGCCGCTCCCGCCAGCAGGGTCGCGACGCCGGCGGCATCCAGGTCGCCGGAGGTGCTCACGGCCGTGCTGCCCAGGGTGAGCGCCCGGGTCACCAGCGCCTGCGGCCACACGTTGGCGCCCCAACTGCCCTTCATGACCAGCGCCATGCTCACCACCAGGCCGGCGAAGCACACGGCCACCGGCGCCGCGAAGGACCGCATCCGCATGCTCAGCAGGGACTGGACGGCGATGAGAGGCTGCGCCGTGAGGACGGCGAGCAGGCACTCCGCCACGAAGGCCGGCGGCGGGGCGATGCCCAGGCCGAGGCACACTCCGACCGCCCAGGTCAGGAGCATGACGGTGATCTGCATGGCGGTCACGGGCGCCGTCAGGACCAGCGTCTTGGCCGCCGCGGCCGCCACCGGGCTGTGCTCGGTGGTGCGCATCGCGTTCCAGCTCGTGCCGCGGTGCTCGGGGCGCCACGACGCCGAGGCCAGCAGGGAGATGCCCAGGGAGCAGAAGAACAGCCCGTAGAAGATGAAGACCTGGGAGGTCAGGCTGCCCCACCCGTGGGACAGCTGAGAGCGGTTCATCATGTAGTTGACCGATCCGGACACGACCGCCAGCACGGGCAGGATGAGGGCGACCACCCACACCGATGAGCGCCGCAGCTTGAGCGCCTCGACCACCAGGAGCGCGGTGAAGGCGGCGCGGGTCTCGCGGGTCCTGGACACGGGAGCCGTGGGGGCCGGAGCAGTCGTCATGGGGATCACCTCTCGATCCGGTCGAGCCGCCGGGTGGCGACGGTGAACAGGAGGGCGGCCAGGACCAGGAAGGCGGCCACCCATCCCAGGGGAGGCGCGGCGTACTGGACATCCGTCTCACGCTGCTGGACGCAGCAGATGGTCGCGTAGTAGCCCCAGGGGACCAGGCGCGCGACCCAGGAGGGCGCCAGCAGCATGTAGACGGCGACGAAGGAGCCGAGCAGGCCGACCCCCACCCCGATGAGCTGGTTCTCCCTGACGGCGGCCAGCCACACGTGGAAGGCGCACATGGCCAGGTCGACGGCGATCAGCTCGGCGGTGTACAGGGCCCAGGGGCCGGCGTCCAGCGGGACGGCGACTCCCGCCAGGCGGGCCCAGCCGACCAGGGCCAGGTTCTGGCAGGCGACGGCGGGCGCGACCACCAGGCTCAGGGCCGCCACCTTGGCCCGGCACAGCGCTCCCGGGGCGCGCCCGGCGGTGGCGAACAGCGTCCAGCCCGCCCCGGAGTGCTCGATGTCGGTCTGGCGGCTGGCGAGGACCGCGGCCAGGATCGGCCCGGTGATCGCGGACATGAGGGTGCAGCTCAGGAGCAGCTCCTCCCAGACGTGGGAGTCGGGTGCGGAGAAGCCCGCGCGCACGGAGTCGGAGAACAGGCTCGTTCCCGACAGGGCGACCGTGGCGGCCACGAGCGCCGCGGCGACCGGCACGGTGCGCAGGCGCCGCATCTTGGCCAGCTCAAGCCGGACGGCCGTGAGCCGCGGACGACGGGCCAGGGGCCCGACGGCGGTCATCGCAGTGCCCATCACAGCACCCCCGCCCCGCCGGTGAGGTCCATGAAGACGTCCTCCAGGCTCTGGGATTCCCGGCGCACCTCGTGGACGGCCACCCCCGCGCTCACCAGGCGGCGGACGAGCTCGGCGGCGCCGGCGGGGCTCAGGGCGGGCACGCGCACGCCCCGGCGGGTGAGCTCGGCCGCGCCCGGTCCGCTCGCGGGCACGAGTCCGCCCAGGACCTCGGCGCTCAGGACGGCCCGGGGCGTGGGGGTGACCACCAGCATGTCGGGCACGGAGCGCTCCATGAGCTGGGCCCGCGTGCCCTGGAAGACCAGGCGCCCGGCGGACAGGATGCCGAGCACGCCGGCCATGCGGTCGATCTCGTCGAGCAGGTGGCTGGAGACCATGACCGTGACGCCCTGGGAGGCGAGCTCGACGAGCAGGCGGCGGATCTCCTCGATGCCGGCGGGGTCCAGGCCGTTGGTCGGCTCGTCCAGGACGAGCAGCTCGGGCTGGCGGGCCAGGGCCATGGCGATGCCCAGGCGCTGCTTCATCCCCAGGGAGTAGGTGCGCACGAGCCGGTCCTTGTGCCCGCTCAGGCGCACCAGGGCCAGGGCCCGGTCGACCTGCCGGTCGGACAGGCCCAGCATCTTCTGCACGATCCGCATGTTCTCCGCGCCCGTGAGGTGCCCGTAGCCGGGAGGCTGCTCGATCATGGAGCCGATGCGCGCCATGAGGGGGCCGTGGCTGCGGCGGTCCAGGGGAGTGCCGAACAGGGCTATGTCGCCGCGGGTGGGCGCCAGCAGGCCCAGCAGCATCTTCATGGTCGTCGTCTTGCCCGAGCCGTTGGGGCCGAGGAAGCCGTAGACGGCGCCGCGGGGCACGACCAGGTCGAGCGAGCTGACGACGGTGCGGGCGCCGCGGCGGTCGGTGAAGGTCTTGGTCAGGCCGTGAGTGGCGACGACGGCGAGGCCGGACGCCGGCGACGGCGAGGGCGCCTCGGGCACTGAGGGGGCCGTGGCGGGCGGTGCCTGGGGCGGTGCGAGGTGTGCGGTGCTCATGGCTGCAAGCCTCGCCCGGGCCGGGGGCCGGGGCGTCAGGCCGCGGTCTGAACCCTGCGCTCCCGAGAAGGGCGCCCTCATACCCGGGTATGACGCCCCGGGCGACCGGCCGCCGATACGGTCTGGCCATGAGCAGGCTGACCATTACACGCGCCGCCGGGCGATCCGGGCGGCCGCCCGGCGGGCGGGGGCGACCCGGTGTGGTCGATATTCTTCTCGCCGTCCTCCTGGCGTACCTCTCCGTATCGAATCCGCCCAGCGCATCGAGATTCAGCGGATCCGCGACGGTGGCCGTCTTCTACGGCGTCACCGCCGTGTGCTGCGCGGCGATCGCGCTCAGACGCCTGCACCCCGTCGCCTCCGTCTGCGCCATCGGGGCGGCACTGACCGGTCACCTGGTCGTCTCCGATGAGGTGTCGATCCTGGCGCTCGTCTCCTGCCTGCTCGCCGCCGAGACGACCCAGAGCCGCATGCGCAGACCCTGGAGCCTCGTCCTGCTCGCCCTGGTCTACGTCGGCGTGGTGCCGGCCGCCTACCGCGCCGGCGGGCTCATCGACCCCCGGGTGGCGGGGGGCCTCGTCGACCGCATAGTCATCCCGAACGTCACCGGGTGGGCGCTGGTCTCGGTGGCGGCGCTCGTCGGCGCCTCACGGCGCCGAGCGCGCGAGCGGGTCGAGCAGGCCCTGGAGCGTGCCGCGATCCTCCAGGCGCAGCAGGACACCGAGCGCCGTCTCGCCGTGGCGCAGGAGCGTCAGCGCATCGCCCGCGACGTCCACGACCTGCTGGGTCACTCCCTGTCGGTGATCGGCATGCAGGCCGCCGGGGCCCGGGCGGTCCTGGCCTCCGACCCGGACGCGGCAGACACGGCGCTCGCGGTCATCGGGGAGACCAGCCGTCGGGCCGTTGACGAGGTGCGCGCCCTGGTCGACGTCCTGCGGGCCGACGAGGACCGCGCGCCTGCCGGGCCGTCTACCGCGGCGTCCAGGAGGCCCTGACCAATGTCATGCGGCACGCCTCCGGGGCCCCGACCGCCGTGGCGCTGGAGGCGGGCGAGGCCCTCGACGTCGTTGTGGAGAATACGGACGGTGAGGCCCCGCCCGGGGCCGGGCCGTGCGCAGACGGCGGGGAGCCGGCGGGATCGCACCGCGAGGGCGCGGGACTGGCCTCCATGGCGGAGCGGCTCGCCGACGTCGGCGGGCACCTGGAGGCCGGCCCCGCGCCCGCGGGCGGCTGGCGGGTGCGCATGACCGTGCCGGCGGCGCGGGACGCCGTCCGGGAGCCGGCCGCGGGCACGAGCCGAGGGGCGGCATGAGCGTGATCCGCATCGGCCTGACCGATGACGAGCCGCTGCTGACCGCGGGGCTGGCCATGCTGCTGGGCGCCCAGGACGACATGGAGGTGGTCTGGCAGGCCGCCGACGGCTACGAGACCCTGCGCCGGGCGGAGACCGACCCCGTCGACGTGCTGCTCCTGGACGTCCAGATGCCCGGCCTGGACGGCCTGGCGACCACCCGCCGCCTGGTCGAGGCCGGGGCCCAGGGCCGCATCGTCATCCTGACCACCTTCGACACCGACGGCTATGTGCTGGGCGCTATCGAGGCCGGGGCGGCCGGGTTCCTGCTCAAGAGCACCCCGCCGGAGCGGCTCATCGAGGCGGTGCGCACCGTGCACGCCGGGGACTCGGTCATCTCGCCCGGGCCGACCCGCCGGCTGCTGACCGCCTGGCGCTCGGGCCGCGCGGACGGGGGCGGGGAGGCGGGCGCCGCGCAGGCGC
>ERZ772764.2543-NODE-2543-length-10618-cov-7.362965_pt1 | contig 10618 bp, 11 predicted proteins | sample MGYA00512163_ERZ772764 | MGnify/ENA primary metagenome ERZ772764 (study PRJEB29015, sample SAMEA2737903) | human oral metagenome | biome: human oral; feature: human-associated habitat; material: dental | place: China | collected 2094 ...
CCGTCGAGTTCCCCGCGCCGGAGGTCTACGTCGACACCATCGCCTTCAACGCCGTGGCCTGGGCCGGTGGCGACGCCGGTGACGGCTCCGGCGAGACCGATGAGGAGCAGAAGCTGCGCAACGAGTCCCGCAAGATCCTGGGGATCCCGGACCTGCTGGTCTCCGGGACCTGCGTGCGCATCCCGGTGTTCTCCGGCCACGGGCTCAGCGTCAACGCCGAGTTCGAGCGTGAGATCAGCGTCGAGCGAGCCCGCGAGCTGCTGGAGGCGGCGCCCGGCGTCACCTATCAGGACGTGCCCAGCCCTCTCAAGGGTGCCGGCCGCGATGGCACCTTCGTGGGGCGCCTGCGCGCCGACCAGGCCTTCGCGCCGGGCCACGGCCTGCAGTTCTTCGCCGTCGGGGACAACCTGCGCAAGGGCGCGGCCCTCAACGCCGTCGAGCTCGCCGAGCTGGTGGCAGCCGAGCTGCGGGGCTGAAGGGACTCACTCGCCTCTCCCCGCCTTTCCTTGCGCCGAGCCGGGCATGTTTCGCCGAGCCCTACGGTTTTTCCGCCCGGCTCGGCGTCTTGGAGGGGACGCGACGGCGCAGACGCCGGCCTGGGCGGCCTCGCTTCAACATGCCGGTATAGAGTTTTTCCTGTTGAGGGAGAGAGAGGAGGCATCTTGTGAGTAGGCAACTGAGCATCACTTTGCCGAGTCATCTGGCGGAGCAGCTGGAGCAGCGCGTCGCCTCGGGTGCCTACGCCGACCGCAGCGAGGCAGTCACTGATGGGCTTCGGGAGCTGTTCGCCCGCGAGGAGGCGGTTGATGCCTGGCTGCGCAGCGACGTCGTGCCCGCCTATGACGAGTTGAGAGCCGATCCCTCCTTGACCTTGGACGCCTCGCAGGTGCGAGCTCACATCGCGGCTCACCACACTCGCCGGACCTCCGAGGACTGAGGACGGTTCATGGCCCGGCGAGTTGTTTATTCTCCCCGGGCGCAGTGTCGTCTGACCGGCCTCTACGACCGGATTGCTGGTGAGTCGGGCTTCTCCGAGCAGGGCTGAGGCTTACGTGTCCGCACTGATGGATCAGTGTGACGCCCTGGCCGACTTCCTTATGGTTGGTCAGGCTCGAGACGATATCCGCCCTGGCCTGCGCACCACAGGATTTCGCCGACGAGGTGATTGGTGATTGAGGTCCTCGGTATCTACTACGGCGGGTGTGACTACGAATCACTTCTGCGGACCTGCAAGGAATGACTGGGCTCGCAACCCCGGTGGCGAATGACAACAGTGCGTTCATCAGCCACGCTCACGAGCGGACGCAGCCGTTCCGAGGAGCCGAATCGGCGCTCATGCGATCTGCCTCAAGAGCTCGCCCAAGGAACGAGTTGACGTTCTCTGACCCGCCCAACGGCGCGGTAGAGAGCACTGCGCCGCGCCCAGGTCGCGGGCGATTCGATCGCCCGTAACACCGACCGTCAGGCCCCGTTGCGAATCGTAGCGTGCGGCCGCGAGGGTGACGCCCCCGACGTCGCGGTAGCGCACGTCGACGCCGTTGATTCGGCGTTGCCCGCCCTCATAGACCGTCTCGGTCTCGTGGCTCCAGTGCCGCACCGTCGCCATCGGGCCGGGGAGGTCCTCGACTGCGCCGAGCTCTCCTTTACCGAACGTGTGGATTCGCCCTGGTGGAAGCGTGAATTCCAGTTGTGCCAAGTCGTCGTCGACATTCCCCATCCGTCCCAGACGCACTCGAACGTCCACGGTAAGTGGGGTGCGATTGGTGACAACCAGCCCATCATCAGTCAACATCGTGTGAACGATATCCGCGGCGCCGACGGCAGGAGTGCTCACAGGCGCCGGGGCAGGCACATCATTCGGTACGGTTGCCATCGTCACAACGATGATCAGATCGCCGCTGGCGTCGGTGATCACGGAGCCGTCCGTCAGGAGACCAGTGGTCGCGGTTACCGGGATCCCCCAGGTATCCCGCAGTGTCGCGGCCACAGGCCGCGCCCACCCAACCGCGTCCCGTGTGGCGGCAACCACCACCTTGGGGTGATTGCCGCTGGGCGATAACACATGGACCAGGTGCCCGGTGCCCGTATGCGTCAGTTCCTGCACCCGATCAGCCAGTTCAGCGTTGTCGAACGGCGGACCGACGACGATGATCTCCGCATCCCACTGGCTCAACGGGCGGGAAGCGGCATCGTCGTCGATCACCGTTCGCGCGGTGACGCCGAACTCGGACAAGGCATGTGCCAGCCGGGCGGGGCTGCGACCGACGATGGTGACATCCTGGCCTGCGTATACCGCAAGCCGACCGGCGGCGGAGCGGTTGATGCTCCCGTCGTCAAGTACCATCACCCTCACGCCCGGCCGGTTCACTGGTCAGTCACCCGGAGCCTGATCTTCACTAGGCCGGCATAGACCCGGTCGGAGCGCCGTAGGTACGCCGATACCGCCTTCGCGTCCTTGCCGAGCAGGGGCATGGTCCCCATCACGAGCACGATGTAGCGTCTCGCAATCGCGGCACCGGTCCACTCATCGGTAACTGACTGCGACCACCATGATGATCTCGCTCCGTTCTGCAGGTCGATCCGCTCTCCATGGAGCGATGCCGCCAACACGTCGGTGCCCACCCACATCATCTCCGCCTCGCGGTCGAGACGACGCAGGCCCAGCCCGTCGGCCACCTGCCTCACGCCGTCGCCCAATGCGCTAGTAGCCGAGACGGGATGCAGCAGCAGGTAGGCGGCCGGTTCGTCGAAGGGATTCGGTGCGATCCACGTGACTCCCTCCAGTGCATCCACCAGATCTTGATGTTGTTCCGTCTGCATACTCGATACTCGGTTCAGCCGAACACATCCGTGGCGCGTGCCCGCGACGCAGAGGGGGCTGTTGCGGACGCATGGTGCGCTGCGTGTGGCATCCCCGAGACGCTTTGGGTGATCATGACGAAGCGCTCCAGGTGAGTTTGGAGCAGGGTTCGTATTGTCTCCGTATCCGGCAGTTTCCCGTTGGTCAGGATGAAGCTCAGCCCATAGGGGTTGCCGTCTAGCTGGCTGATCTGGGCGTTGGCGGTCGACGGGGGCACGATGATGCAGCCCCAGGCGGCCGCTGCCGCATTGAGATCGTTAACTACCCCTTCCTGGCCCGCGTGCGCGTAGCCGGACGTGGACATCGCCGTGAAGGTCTTATTGACGTACTTCCCCTTGACCGCCGCCTCGTGGTGCTCGTCGATGAAGGCCTTGATGGCCGCGGAGGGCAGTCCCGTGTGAGACGGTGAGGAGAAGATGAGCCCATCTGCCCAGTCCAAATCCTCAGAGGTGGCCGACGGCGCCTGTGCCTGTGGAACCTGTCGGTCAGCCAGCACGAGCTGGGGTACGCCGCGCGTGCGCCCCTGCGCTCCGGCCCGAGTGACGGTCTGCTCTACGAGGCGGGCCAGCTCCGCGTTGGCGCCGAACAGGGAGGAGAAGACGATGAGGATTCGCGGCGCCGTCGTCACAGCGACCTCTCGGCGGACGTCGGAACCTTGGACTGGTCGTACCAGATGACCGGTGCAGGGGTCTCTTCCAGCGGCAGGGACTCTACGAAGGAGTTGGTCACGTTCAGATGGTCGGCAACGATCTGGACAGGATTGGCTGCCAGCCACTTGCGGGCCGAGATATCGGAGTACTCGGGGTACTTGAACACCTCCACGAAGATGAGCTTCTCGTCGCCGGTGTTCTGAACATAGTGGCCGGCGACGAAGGGGACGACGCCGACGTCTCCAGCCGTGTAATTGAAGGTGCGGGCCACCCCGTTGGAGTTGAATACGGTCATGCGCGCCTGCCCCTGAATGTAGTACTGCCACTCGGCGGCCTTGGGGTGCCAGTGGAGTTCGCGCATACCGCCGGGCTCGATCTCGACGAAAGCTGCCGAGATCGTCTGGGCGGCGGGGAACGTGTTGACATCAACGATACGTACCCGCCCCGCCTCCGACTCGATGACCGGGACGGTGTCCATGTGCAGGGTGAACGGGGAGGGGACCGGCCCCTCCGGGGTAGCTCGAGTGACCTCTGCCAATGACCCAGGCACGTTGCCGGGGAAGATGTACTTCTGCTCGCCCGGGAAGGCGCTGATCTCGCCGGGGGTCTTGCGGAAGTTCGCGGCGACCACGTCCTGCGGGGTGTGCGCGAACCAGTCGGTCAGGAGGAAGGTATTATTTTCGGAGAAGTCAGGTTCGGAGAACACTAGGAGAAACTCGCATCCCTGATCGAGCGCCTGGATCGAGTGGGGCAGCCCCGCCTCGAAGTTCCACAGATCGCCCGCCACGACGTCGTCGATGAAGTAGCGACCCTTCTCGTCTTGGCAGGTCACGCGCGCGTTCCCCACCAGCATCAGGCCCCACTCGGCCTCCTTGTGCCAGTGCAGCTCACGATAGGCTCCCGGTTCCAACGCCATGTTCACACCCGCCACATCCTGTGAACTGGGCAGCTCCCGGTTGGTGACCTCGCGGGCCCAGCCGCCGGCCTGCAGGCGCTGGTGGGCGTCGGAGAAGGAGAACTTCATGTTCGCGAGCGTGCCGTCGTCGGTATCCGGCGGTACGAGTACGTCCGGGTTCTCTCGGTCGCGGTGGATGTCGCGGGGGCCGAGGTCCAGCCATCCTTGGGCGTCGCTGGAGCGGATGGGCTGAGGGATGTCGGTGTTCGTCATCATCATTCCTTGCGTATGCATCGGTATCGATGCCGTCTCAGGGCCAGCGCCCGGTCGGGCGCCACCATTCAGCCGCCTCGGTGGGGCGACGCCCCCGGGGTGCTCGTCCGCGGACGTCACGGATTATTCGGGGGTATCGGAACGATGTCGATCGGCGGTGCCGATCAGATGATCGGTGGTGGTATCAGTGACTCGTCAGTGGTTTTGATGTCGCTCCCCGGAGTGTGGCTCGCTAATTGATTCGATGAGTGCTCTCACCAGCGGGCTGAGAGGATCGGTCTCGTGGTAGGCGAGCATGATGGGAGTACGCACCTCCGGCTCGGTGAGCTCGACCAGCACGAGGTCAGTAGTGCTGCCCGAGGCCGTTATCCAGCGGTCGGGAATCACAGATGCCCACTGGCCGGTGTGCACCAGGGCGAACAGTGAGGCTACGGAGTCGGTCTCCACGCTGATACGCGGTTCCTCCCCCGCTCGGCCGAACGCCTCTTCCATGATCTCCAGACCGTGCATAGTCGAGTCGAGGATGGCCAGTGGATGGGATGCCGCCTGTGCCCAGGTCATGGTCTCCGGCACCTCCTTGAGCATGTGCTCGGAGGCCAGGAAGACCCAGGTTTCTCTATACAGATGTAGTTGTTTGAGTCCCGGAACCGCGTCGAAGGGGTAGCACAGCCCAGCGTCGAGGTCGAAGTCGGTCAGTTGCCGGGTGATCTCCTGAGTGGGCAGCTTGGTATCGACCATGGTGCTCACGAGCGGATGGCTGCGGCTGAAGCGATCTAGGATGGGAGCGACCGTGGTAGACGCAGAGGGCACCGTGCCGATGCGCAGTTCGCCGCTCAGCCCGGTCTTGAGGACCGCAGCCTCCTCAACGAGCGCATCTTGGCTGGCCAGGATGCGGCGGGCCCACACCGCTAGGCGCTCCCCCTCGGGGGTCAGTCCTTCAAAGGCGTGCCGACGTCGGATCAGTGGGACGCCGAGCTCGGCCTCGAGTTTGCGCAGCCCATCGGACAGTGTCGGTTGGGACACATTGCAGGCTTCGGCGGCACGCGCGAAGTGCCGTTCTCGGGCAATAGCGGTGAAGTACTCGAGCTGCCTGAAAAGCATATGTCCTCTCACTTCTCTCGGTATAACGCCTGTTTAGTGTCGGTGCGCCGTGTTGAGTTTGAGAACTTACTTAATCCTTATTTTCTTTGGGGGTTCTCAATTACTCGGGCAATTTTTTGGCCGAGAGAACCATACGATGCAGTTGCGCCCTCGGCCTCAGTCGGCTGCTCGGTCAGCCGCCCGACTCGCGCTCCTCCAGGAGATGGTCAATGCGCTCGCTCAGCTCACTGACCTGCTGCTGCAGGGTGGCCACCTGCGCCTGCGTGGCCGCCTCCTGCTCGGCGTTCTCCTCCTCGACCAGTGAGACGATCCACGACGCCAGGGTCGCCGTGACCACGCCGATGAGCGCCACGCCGCCGATCATGAGCAGCGCCGCGATGCAGCGCCCTTCCGTGGAGACCGGGGTGGTGTCGCCGTAGCCGATGGTGGTGATGGTCGTCAGCGCCCACCACAGGGCCTGGCCGAAGGCCCGGATCGAGGCGCCTGGCTCATGACGCTCCGCATCCAGTGCGGCCAGTGCCGAGGTGGAGATGAGCAGGGCGGCGCTGCCGACTGTGTACAGGGTGATGCGCCCGCGCAGCGCGGTGCCGGCGCTGCGCTGCATGATGCCCACGAGCGTCACCAGGCGCAGGAGTCGCAGCGGCCGCAGGATCGGCAGGGCAATGACCGCCAGGTCCGGCAGGTGGTGGAGGAACCAGCGGCTCCGACTCGACGCCAGCGCCAGGCGGACAAGATAGTCGACGCCGAACAACACCCACACGGCGTCGATCACCAACTCGGCCGCGTCCTTGGCCCCGCCTTGCGTGTTGGCGAGCACCTCCCGGGCGTAGGCAGCCAGGAAGACGACGGCGGCCCCGGTCAGCGGCCACTCGGTCGCTCGCTCCCACGCCCGCAGCCGAGCGCCCGTGCTGTCGTCGGTCGGCATGCCCCGATGGTAGACGGCGCTCGGACCGGAGTTTGGCCCCTCGCCGTCGGGGCATCTCGTGCCGGCGGGGACATTTCTTCACAGCCGGGGGCGTGTCGCGCGTACGGGGACCGGATTCCTGCGCCCGTACGCGTGGAATGCCCCCACCGGTGTGAGGGAGATGGGGGGAGGGAGGCCTGCGTCAGGCCATCAGGAGCCCGGCCGCGGCGCCGAGGTAGAAGACGTAGACGGCCAGCAGGAAGATCCGCTCCGAGATCCCGAAGGCGTAGGGCCTCAGGCGGCGGATGACCAGTGCGGTCACCAGGGCGATGAGCGCGGCGGCGGTCACCCAGCGGGTCGCCCCGAGGAAGGACACCAGACCCTGCGGTGCGAGCGGGGCCAGCAGCCGGACGATGTTGCCCATGCACGAGTAGGCGATTGCGAACCACGCGATGGCGGCCACCAGGTGAAGGCGACCGATGAGGGTGGTCGGCTGCCCCTCGACGTCGGTCGGCAGGAACGGCAGCGCCGCGAAGATGACGGCCAGAATCGTCAACCAGAGTGCCACGCCCTTCTCCGGCGTCGGTGGCCCGAGGGCGATGGCGCCTGCGAGTACGGCCCAGAACACCGCCGAGGTCCAGGTGATGGTGGTCGCGAGCCGGCGGGTCGGTCCGACGGCGTAGTCGCTCACGGCGTGCTGCACGATGTTGTAGTCGCTGGGGACGAGGTGAAGGGCGATGAACATGGCCAGCCGCGCGACTCCCAGGACGAGAGCGACGGCGGCAAGGGCGGTCGTCATTGAACCGGTTCCTTCCGTGCGGGTGCGACTCGATGCTAACCCTTCCAGTCCGTTGCGGTCGGGATGTATTCCGTCGGGGCTGTTGCTGCCCCTCTCCTCGCGAACGGGGGCATTCGATGCCGTCGGAGGCACGTTCTCGCCTCGGGGGTGGGCTGATCCTGCTCGGCTGAGGTTCGTACCAGCTCGACGGCGCGCCAGACCTCGTCGAGCCGGGCCTCGACGAGGGAGCGGGCGTCGTCGAGCCGTGAGGGTTTCACCGTCAGACTGAGCCGCGGGATGATGACCTGCCGTCCCGGCTCGGCGCCTTTGGTGGGTGGGGTGTAAACGGCTTGTACCTCAACGCGGCCCCAGCGCGTCGGAACCTCCTGGACCCTGAGGCCGTCCCGGCCGGAGGGCAGGGGGAGAGTGAAGGACTTCAGATCCGCAACCGCCATGCCGTGCGGCCTCAGGCGCACTGCGCTCGACCGGCGGCGCACAGCGGCTCGCATCAGGGCGACGAAGAGCGCGATATGGAGCAGGAGCAGGTCCAAGGTGGCCCCATCGACCAGCTCCTGGGCGGACTCGATATAGATCTCGGTATAGATCCCGATGTAGATCAGGATGTTCGGGACCGCCATCAGGGCGATCGGGCATGCCACCAACAGCACGCCTGCAAGCATCGCCCACAGCAGGCCCGCTGTGCGCCTGCTGGGATCCTGCGCGACGTGGAGGAATCGCGCTGCCACGACGTCGCGGTGGGACATCGTGGCGTCCTTGGTCAGCCACCGGTCGATGCCCACGAAACAGAAGGCTGCGCCGAAGCAGAGGGCGGTCAGTATGAAGCTGTAGATGGTCGTCCAGGCGATCAAGTACGACGCAGGGGTGACCGCCCGACTTGGTTCGCCCAGGTCGGCCATCATGGCTTCGTCGACTTTCCCCAGGGTCCAGGAGGCACCGAACAGGACGAGTGGGTAGAGCGCGGAAAGGCCGACGGCGGCCAGAGCGCACAGGCATCCGAGCGCCTTGATGCCGGTGGTCGGGCGTGGTCGGGCGTAGAGCGCCATGGGTCACCTTCCTTGAAACATGACAGCGGGGCGGTCCTGGATTCGCGCTCCGCTCCGACGACGTCGGATGTGCCAGGGAGTCAAGTGTGCGGGCGCCGGGCTCGTCCTGCCTATGGGGGCTTCTGGCCGGGTGGGGGCATTCGGCGCCGTCGGGGACATTTCTGTGCGCTTGGGGACAGTCCGCGCGTCCGGGGACCGGAATCCTGTCCCTGGGCACGCAGGACGTCCCCATCTGGAGCGGTGTGCACCCGGCTGCGTGGAATGTCCCCGGCCGTCTTGGAGAGTGAGCCGGGCTCAGGCGAGCAGGACCTTCAGGACGGCAGGGGCGGCGAAGCGGCGAGGCTGCGAGCCGGTCTCGACGACGTCGAGCACCCCGATGTCAGTCAGCTGGCCAACGAGGCTGTTGGCTCGTCCATACGAGACGCCGAGGGCCGCCTCGACCTTGCGCACCGTGAAGCTCGGATTCGCGACCGCGAAGTCGACGAGGTCGAAGGCGTGCGCGGACCGCAGGCTGGAGGCGCGCACCGTTTCCTTGAGGTTCTGGTGCGCAGCGGCCAGGGCGAGCATCTGGTGGCGCGTGTTGGTGGCGGCTGCGGCCAGCCCCCGGGAGAAGAAGGTGAGAAAGGTGTCCCAGTCGCCGTGGGTGCTGACTCGGAGCAGGGCGTCGTAGTACTCGGCGCGGCGTTCCTCGAACCATGGTGAGACCGTCAGTGTAGGTTCGCTGAGAACGCTCGAGCTCAGGAGGGTGAGCGCGATGAGGAACCGTCCCAGGCGTCCGTTGCCGTCCTGGAAGGGGTGAAGGGTCTCGAACTGGTAGTGGGCCATGCCTGCGGCGATGATCGGGTCGATGTCTCCCGCGTGGTCCTGATGCAGCCAGTCGACGAGGGCGCGCACGCCGGCGCGAAGACGATCTCCAGGCGGTACGGGAACGAACCGGGACGCATGAACCGGGGCCGCGCTGTGCATACCGGGGCGGCGGCCGATCATGACCTGACTGTCGCGCAGGCGACCTGAAGCGGCCTCAAGGGGAGTGCCCCTCATGAGCTCGCCTTGAAGGTCCTCGATGAGTGGCAAGGTGATAGGGCGTCCCTCCTGCGCCCACAGGAAGCCGCTGTTGGCCATGCGGACGTAGTTGAGGATCTCTGTCATCTCGGCGGTCGCGGGGGCGTCGTCGTCGGCGGTGAGCACCTCGCGCAGGGGGGCGTATGTCCCTTCCAAAGCTGACGTCGACTGCGCCTCGCGCCGCAGGGAGGGGGTTCGCAGCAGGAAGGGGTTCGGCAGCTGCTGGGCCGTGGCGTCGAGGGCGGCCAGTGCGCGGCCGGCTGCTGCCACCATGCGGTAGGTGGTTCCGTTGAGGGGTGGTTCGTCGGAGCCGAGTGGCGCGGGGACGAAGGCCTTGTGCTGCCAGCCGCCGGTCACCGGGTCGGAGCCAGTGATGTCGACCAGTTCCCCCATGGTGTCGTCAACGAACATGCTCACGTCCATGATGTCATCCTAGTGGTAGTTGTGTGACATCTAAAGAGGGTGGATTGCACACAATGTCGGATTGTTGGGTATCGCAGGTGGGTGTGTGTCTGGAAACGGGCATGTGTGAGGCTGTACGCCGGTGACTGCCGCCGTGGGGTTCCCTTGTGGGTAGGGGCGGCCGACGCCGTCGGGGACATTTCGTTGTGGTCGGGGGCGTTCGACGCCGTCGGGGACCGAAATCCTGTCCCCGGACGCGCAGGGTGTCCCCCGCCGGGACGGCGCGCACCCGGCCGCGTGGAATGTCCCCGGCCGCAGGAGGTAGGAGGTCGACTGGCATCGGCGGAAGGGGTGCTGCATCGGCCGGAGGTGACGGGGTGGGTGGTGTTGGTAGGTGGGAGGTGGTGTAGGCAGCTGCGAGGCCGGGCGGCCCCGTCACAAGGATCGCCGGCCTCAGGAATAGGTTGGGCCCCGGCCGTGTTGGCCGCAGTGGAACCCATCTGTCTCCAGTCTTGAAAGGAACACTCATGGCCACCAAGAACATCACCGGCCCCGAGTTCAAGGACACCATCCACGGCGAGGGCATCACCCTCGTCGACTTCTGGGCCTCCTGGTGCGGCCCGTGCATG
>ERZ772764.2544-NODE-2544-length-10618-cov-4.581748_pt1 | contig 10618 bp, 8 predicted proteins | sample MGYA00512163_ERZ772764 | MGnify/ENA primary metagenome ERZ772764 (study PRJEB29015, sample SAMEA2737903) | human oral metagenome | biome: human oral; feature: human-associated habitat; material: dental | place: China | collected 2094 ...
GTGTCGCCGGAGGTGATCTTGGAGACCGGCTCCGCCTGGATGCCGTCGTGGGAGGCGTCCACCGCCTGGACGACTGAGGACATCGGGACCTGGGAGGTGTTCACCGAGTACTCGACGACGTCGTAGCCGGGGTCGGGCACGCCGGTCAGGGCGTCCACGTCGGCCTCAGTGGCGTAGATGATGTCATCCTCGTCGCCGCCGGTGTCGACGACGCCGGCGACCCGCCACTCGGCCTGGTTGGCGGCGCTGGATCCGTCCGAGCCGGCGGCTCCCGCGCCCGGGCCGCCCGGGGCCGCGGTAGAGGAGGCGGAGGCGGTCGCGGTAGGACCCGCCGTCGGGGCAGCAGCGGCGGAGGGCGTCGCAGCCCCCGCGGCAGCCGCAGCGTCGCCGTCGGAGACGAGCTTCAGGTTGTCGCTGGAGAGGTACTCGGCCGTCACGGTGGAGCCGACCGTCAGGCCGGCGGCGTTGGCGACGTCGAGGCCGACGAGCACCTCGCCCTGGGCCGGCCAGGAGCCCCGGACCTCCCAGTGCCCGTTGAGCGCGCTGACCTTGTCCGTATCGATGCCGGCGACCATGTAGGGGCTCTTGTTGACGCGCACCGTCTCGTAGCGGTACGAGGCGGTGGTCACCTCGTTCGCGGCGGTGCCGGTGGCGGAGGCGACGGCGTCGGTGGCGGCGTCGACGGCGGCCTGGCTGACCCGTGTGGCACTGCCGTCGGCCGAGACGGGCACGACAATGAGGTTCGCGCCGAACTGGCGCATCTGGGCGCTCATCTGCGCGGGCACGGCCAGGCAGATCGCGGCGAGGCAGAACAGCGTGGCCGCGCCGACCGCGGAGGACAGGACGGCCACCAGGACCCGGCTGCGGCGCCGGAACACGGACCCCAGGAGCATGGTGGCGAACATGCGGCGGTTCGTCATGGGACGGTTCTTGCGGGACACGCGTCTCACCTCCTGTGCAGTGCCGTGGCCGGTTGGATGCGCAGGATGGAGCGCATCGAGGAGGCGGTCGCCAGCAGTAGGACGGCGGCGATGAGCAGGGCGACCAGGACGAACACCATCGGGCGCATGGTGATCGTCGAGCTGAAGACGACCTTGCCGATCACCTGCGCCAGGCCGGAGCCGATCGCGGAGCCGACCGCCAGGCCGATCACCCCGATCACGGCGGTCTCCCCCAGAATCAGCCTGATGACGGAGACCGAGTCGGCGCCGATGGCCTTCATGAGCGCGAACTCGCCCGTGCGCTCCACCAGGGAGGCGGTCGTCAGCGAGGCGACGGCCAGGACCGCGGCCACGAGGGACAGGCCGGTCATGAGGATCATGAGCGCCTGGGTCTTCTCCAGGACGTTGCCCTCGACGGCGGCCACCTGACGGACCTGCTTGGCGACCGAGCCGGTGACGACCTCCTCGATCTGGTAGGCGATCGAGGACGGGTAGGCGGTGCAGTACCAGGTCTCCCAGTCCGCCTGGGACAGGAGCTTGGGGTTCGCGGCGGCCTTCCGGGACAGCTCGTTCTCCGGGGTCGTCAGGGCCTTGACCTCGATGCGCTCGATCTGCCCGGCGTGACCGGTGAGGTCCTGCACGTCGGCCAGGGGCGCGTAGAGGGTCTTGTCATCGTCGTCGCCGGAGGTGTAGATGCCGGTGACGGTGAGCTCCTTCGTGCCGGTCGCGCCGGCCAGGGTGATGGTGTCGCCCGCGTGGACGTCCAGGGTGGAGGCGAGCGTGGAGCCCACGACCGCCTCGTCGGCGTCGTCCGCGGGCCATGCGCCGTCGAGCCTCCACCAGGAGCGCAGAGTGGTCACGCCCGCGGTCACGCTCTCGCCGGTCGACAGCGGCAGGTCCTTGTTGAACCAGGTGCCCTTGACGCGCACCGCGCCGCCGTCGGCCGATCCCGAGGAGACGTCCAGGTGCGCAGTCAGCGAGGGGGCGAAGTCGACGATGTTGTAGGCCCAGAAGATCGTCTTGATGTTGCCGACCTCGTCCTCCTTGAGGAAGGAGGTCGGATCGGGCTCGTCGCCGGTCTCGTACAGGCCGGAGACGACGGCGTCGGTCTTGGGCTGGACGACGATGTTGGAGCCGTAGGTGGTCAGCTCGGCGTTGAGCTTGTCGCCCACGTCGAGGACGACGCCGAGCATCGCCACCGAGATCGCGGTGGACAGGGCGACGGTCAGGGCGATGAGCCCACGACGACGGGGCTGGCGGGTGAAGGACCGGGATACGAGCCGGGCGAAGAACATCAGCACTCTTCCTGCGCACGGGAGGGACGGCGGGTCATGCGAAGATCTTCGCTGAGTCGTCCAGGGCCGAGGTGGGGACCATGAGGCTCCCGCCGTCGACCGTGAAGTCGATCGGGATCGGGTTGCACCCTCCCTTGAAGCCTATCGTGGCCGGGTTGATGGCGACGTCGCAGCGCTTGCAGATAATCTTGCCGTCCTTCTCGTAGTAGCCGGCGGGGCCGCAGTTCTCGCAGGCGTCGAGGCCGACGCCGTAGGCGCCCCCGTTCTTCAGGATCGTGATGAAGCGGACCTCCGTGCCGCTCGCGTCGTAGGCGAAGCGGTGCAGGTGCCCGTCGCTGATGTCCGCCAGGGCGACGACGGCGTTGCCGTCCCTGATCTCATAGGGCTCGGGCGGGGAGAGCGTCGGCACCTCGTTGACCTTGGCGACCGCGACGGTCCGGGTCGCCACCAGGGCGCCAAAGCCCAGGGCGGAGGCCAGTACCCAGCGGCGGGAGCGGCGGCGCTCGGCGACCTCGTGGCGCCGGCGGGCGGGGTTGGGCTGCTCGGGCACACGGCGCAGCGTCACGACGAAGGCGACGGCCATGGGAATGAGGAGGATCCCCGCGGTCACCAGCAGGATGATGCCGCCGGTGTTGTTGGTCAGCCAGATCATCGTGCGGAAGAAGCGCCCGTGAAGATGGAGACGGTGGGTGGCGTGAAGAAGGCTGACCAGGGCGGTGACGTGCACCAGTGTGAGCAGCAGGCCGAAGACGACGACGCTGCCACGGGTGAGGCGGACGGGCGAGCGCCGGCAGGCCCGGTAGTAAATGAAGGCGAAGATGGCGACGGCCGCCCAGGCGCACAGGAAGCCGAGGACCCGCAGAAGCATGTCCGAGGTGAAGGTCGCCTCTCCCGGCTCGATGAAGGCCGTCAGCTGGAGGATCATCTCCGGCACGGCCCGGAAGAAGGCGAGCGCCAGGGCCAGGCAGGCGACGGTGTTGGCCACCGGTGCGAACCGCCCCTGCCAGCCCCAGGACGGCCTGACGACGAGCACGGCCAGCACGACGAGCAGGGCGAGGTCGGCCAGGACGCAGGCGACGAGCGTCGGGATGTTGACCGCCGTGCGGGAGGTGATGACGGCGACGGCGCGCAGCGCGGCGAAGACCGCCCCCGCCGTGATGCCCACGGCGGAGGCCCCCAGGCGCCAGCGGCTCGCACGCGGCCACCCCTCGGGCTGAGGCGGCCCGAGCACGACGGCGAGAGCGGCGTAGAGCAGGAACGGCAGTGTCATCCCGCCCACGACGGAGACAAAGCGTGCCAGCATATCCAATCAGTCCCTTCAGGTCCGGGTCGATGTCGATCTTGACCGGTTGCGCATCCAATTGTCCATGGTCTTGTCCATGGTCGACGACCGGCCGCGGCCGGCACCCGCCGACGGCGGGTGCCCGCCGCCCCGGCGCGGCCGAGCCGTGGATCCCGCGGGCTCCCCACAGGTCCTCGAAAGCCTCCGGGAGGGATGAGGAGCACGGCTCGCGGGGCGTGCGGGGCGGGCGCGCCCCGCGAGCCGAGGGCTCACCACTCGTGCGGCGTGTAGTCCCAGTCCCAGCTGAGCTCGATGGGCGCGTCCCAGAACCGGCCCTTGACCCCGGTCTCGGGGTCGACGTGAAGCATCCAGCCGCTCTCCGCCGGGGAGTGGATCTTCAGGGCCAGAACGTACTGGCCGGCGTCGGGCAGCTTGATGTTGCCGCCGTAGTGCGGGCCGTCGGAGGCGTTCATCGACATGAAGGTGCCCTCTGCCGCGACCTTGCCGCTGTTCTTGTCCGTAATGGTGTAGTCCACCTTCAGGCCGGGGACGAAGTCGCCCGCGCCGTAGCCGAGGTCATTGTCCTTGTCACCGGTGATGTCGGCCTCCAGGTGGAAGGAGGCCTCGGACGCCTTCGGGCCCATGCCGGCGGGCTCCATGTCGACGGGCTGGAAGTAGACGACAGAGACATCGAGCTCGTTGACGCCGTCCTTGCCCTGGGCGACCTGGTCGTCACCGACCGGGTACTCCTCGAATCCGGCTCCGGAGTCCTGAGAGGCCTCCTCCGTAGCGGAACCGCCCGCGTTGTTGCCGGAGCCGTTGCAGGCGGTCAGGCCGAGAGTCCCGGCGAGGACGAGAGCGCCGACGGCGCTCATGAGCTTGAGCTTGGTACGCATGAGAATTCCTTGCTGGTGGGGTAACGCGACGTCGGGCGACGGGCGTCGGTCTTCCGGCCGGTTCCACAACCGGGCCGGGAAGCTCGAGGAGTCGACAGCGAGCGCTGGAGCACGGGGCTCAGTCCTCTACTTGTCCGATGCGGGCGGGTCCGCGGGCGGGTCGTCGGATGACGTGGTGTCTTCGGGGTCTCCGGGCCCTTCCGGGCCTGAAGAACCCTCTGACGCGGCGTCGTCAGCCGATGGGGCGGACGCGGCGGAGGCCGGTGCGGCGCTGCCGTCGGTCTTCTTCCCGGCCGCCCCGGCCGTCTCCGCGGCCCTGACCCGGTCCTCGCGGCGCCGGTGCACCGCAGAGACGGCGAACAGGACGACGACGACGACGGCCATGACCGCCTGGGCGATCAGGGTCTGCTTGTACGGGTAGAGCCCGAGGTAGTCGTAGGTGGGCCAGCCGGGCAGGTAGGAGGCGGGCACGAGGTCGCCCTCGATGAGGGCGTGGACGCCGCCGCCCGCGAAGATGACGACCAGGACCGCCATAATGAAGCTGGTGATGGCGAAGAAGGGGCGCAGCGGGATCTTGACGCTGGTGAAGCGGATGAGCAGGAAGATCAGGACCAGGCATACCGCCGCGGCGGCGAAGCCCTGCCAGATGCTGGCGGATCCGGAGGGGTTCATGGTGAACAGGGCCTCGTAGAACAGGACCGTCTCAGCACCCTCCCGGAAGACCGCGAGGAAGGACAGCGAGGCCAGCGCCCAGAAGCCGCCGGTTGAGATCGACGCCTCGGTCTTGTCCTTGACGTAGGCGTTCCATGCCGACACCGAGGACTTCGACAGCATCCAGTTGCTCGTAAACAGCAGCATCGCCATGGCGACGAGCGCGACGACGCCCTCCAGGATCTCCTGGTGGGAGTCCGCGGAGTCGTACAGGACGGCGAAGAGCACGGCGACGACGCCGGAGCCGACCAGGCCCAGCAGGATGCCGGCGTAGATGAACTTGACGCGGTCCCTCATGCCCGCCTTGACCAGGTAGGCGATGACGGCGGCCACGACGAGGATCGCCTCCAGGCCCTCGCGCAGCAGGATGATGAATGCCTGTCCGAACGAGCCGGTGAAGAAGGCCTTGACCGGGTTGACGCTCGCCGCGGCGCCGCCGTCGAGAGTGGCGGCGTCCTCGGTGAGCATGCTCTTCAGGTTCTCGGCGTCGGTGGTGATCTCCGAGGCGTCAGCACCGTTGATCATCGCCTGGCGCACGACCTTGAACTGGTTCTCCACCTGGGAGACGCGGTTGCCGGAGATGGCCGCCATAACGGTCTTCTCGAAGCCGAGCTTCTCGTAGTAGCCGTAGTAGGCCTTGTTGACAAGGTCGGCTCCGCCCCGGCCGTCGCCGTTGGTCGCCTTGTCCACGGCCTGGTCGATCAGCGGGGTCATCTCGGCGGCGACCTCGGTCCAGGTGCGGCCCTCGCGGCCCTTGTTGGGGTCCTTCCTACTGGCCTGGATCTCCGCACGCTCGGTGGCGATGGCCGCCGCCTGGGCGGCGGCGTAGTCCCGTGGCGAGGCCAGGGAACCGATGCCGTCGAGCGCGGTGCCGGAGCCGGCCAGGGAGGTCTTCAGGGAGGCGACGCCGGAGGCGATCGCCGCGTCGTTGCCGGCCTTGTAGGACTGGGTGCGCAGGTCCGTGAACGCCTTCTGCTGCTCGGTGGCGGTGTCCTGGCCGAGGTTGTCCTTGACGACGGTTTCCATGTTGGAGGCCCCGTAGCTCGTCGAGTAGGCCTTCTGGAAGGTCGCGGCGGCGCCGGCGGTGTTGCCGGACTGGTACTGCGTCAGCGCCTCGTCGAGGTCGGAGGAGACCGCCGCGGCGACCTCGCTCCAGGTGTCGTAGTCGGTGGCCCCGCCCTGCGAGGCGCTGGCGCTCGGCGTAGCCGACGCCGACTCGTCGGCGCGAGCGCCGCCGGCAGACCCCAGCGGCGAGAGCACGCCGAGGAGCAGCAGAAGCACCGCCGCGAGGGCGACCAGCGCCCCTGGGCGGTGCGCAGGACCGTCTGCGGCCGGCCGGGCCGGGTGGGAGAAGGGGAAACGGTTGTAAGACATGATGCGGTCTTTCACGCGACACTGACAGATAGCTGACAGATACCGGAACCAAGTTCGGTGACCCCGCTGTTCGCATATTAGGTTAGTTTTCACTCTCGTCCGAGGACAAATCTCAACCGCAGGGAGGCGCACGCCGTGTCATTTCCAGCCGCGCGCAGGCCACGTCCGGTGCGCGCGCCCGGCGCCCTGACGCAGCGGTGGCGCTTCGAGGCGACCGGGACGCGCTGGGAGATTCTCACCACCGCGCCCCTGCCCCTGGGGCTGCGCGACCGCCTCGTGACGCTCGCCGACTCCTTCGAGGACGTGTGGTCCCGGTTCCGGCCGGGCTCTCTGGTGCGCCGGGCCGCCGACGGCGGGCTGGGCGCCGGGCCCCTCGACCTCGACCTGCCGCCGGGCTCGGCCGTCCTGCTCGACCTGTACGACCGCCTGCACCGCGCCACCGGCGGAAGAGTCGACCCGCTGGTGGGAGCCGACCTGGTCGAGCTCGGTTACGACCCCGAGTACTCCTTCGTCGTCCGCCGCGGCGCCGCCCGCCGCGTCGGAGCGGTTCACGGCCGCGCCACCTGGGCGCAGACCGCCCGGCACGACGGCGACCGGCTGCACCTGGCCCGCCCCGTCCTCATCGACGTCGGGGCGGCCGGCAAGGGCTTCCTGGCGGACCTCATCGCGCGCGAGCTGCACGAGAGCGGCACCGGCGCCTTCGTCGTCGACGGCTCGGGCGACCTGCTGGTCTCATCGCCCGAGCCGGTGCGCATCGGCCTGGAGGACCCGCGCGCGCCGGGCCGGGCCGTCGGCGCGGTCTCACTCACCGACGCGGCGGTCTGCGCCTCCGCCACCGGCCGCCGTTCCTGGGGCGGCGGTCTGCACCACGTCCTCGACGCCCGCACCGGCCTGCCGGTCCGAGGCGTGCTCGCCACCTGGGCGGTCGCGGCGACCTGCGCCGAGGCCGACGGGCTGGCCACGGCCCTGTTCGTCACTGCCCCCGAGGTGCTGGCGCGGGCGGGCCTCCGCTACGACTTCGCGCTCCTGCGCACCGACGGCTCCGCCGCGGTCTCGCGCGGCCTCGCCGACCTGCCCGGTGAGATATTCACCGCCTGAGCCGCCCGGCGGCCGCGACGGCGTCGTCGGGCGATGACGGCTCCCCCCGGGACCCTCGAGGGCGGGCAAGACTCCCCACCGCGCTGCCCGAGCAGGCTGGAACGACCCGACAGCGGCTACTCGCCCACCCCCAGCACGAATGCGCCGGGTCTCGGCTGCTCACTGCCACGACCCGCCCGGCCCCGTCGTAGCCGAAGCGCCTCGTGCCGTACCACGCGTCCCGGACTCGGAGCACGCGCCGGGACCAGATGATCCGGCCTGTCCCAGGTGGCGGTGGCATGAGCGCCTCTGCGCGCCATCGCTGGCAGTCGGCCAACCTCGTCGAGTGTTCACCGCCTTTCCCGACCAGCCTCACACAAAGGCCCTCGTCACGGTGGAGGACCGGGGTTGCTTCGAGCGACCCGGCAACACCTCTTCAGGGTCTCCCAGGGGACGGTTATTCCTCTGGCTCTTCCGGTTTCTCCTCATTCTTCCTGGAGCGGATCCAGCGGTCGCCTCGTTTGACGTATCGGGTGCCGTCCGGCAGAGTGATCGTGCTCTCGTAGGGAGGCTCGCGGCGCGCCCCCTTGTTCTCCAGACCCAGCCGCTCCGTCTCGCGGTTGAACGCCTTCTTGAGCTCCTTGCGAATGAACGCTTCGCGGTACTCGCCGGCGGCGTAGGCGCGCACGAGCGACTCGGCCGTGGAGTGGGCCCGCATATAGTCAACAAGCATATGGGCGAGGCGTGTGAGCAGCTCGCGCCGCTCCTCGTCCCCCAGCCGCTCCCACCCCAGGTCCTCCAGCAGCTCGACGCCTACGTCCGGGGCAATCTCCCAGCCGGACAAGAAAAAGTATAGTGGGTAGTCGTCGCTCTTCAGCGTCGCCGGCGTCTCAAAGCCGGGGGCGAGCGGAGCGCACATCAGGTTGAGGCCGATCCGATTGCCGTACGGAAGCTTGTCGATATGGAAGGCCCACGTCACCTCCTCCCCGGTCCAGTACCACCAGTACCGACGCTTCCTCATGCCCGCCGCCTTCAAGGTCGGCGCCAGGTGCGCAGCCACATCCTCGCGAGTCAGTGTCATGCTGCCTCTCCAATCGTCTCGAACGGTCTTTCCCCGGCCGTGGGGAGGAGGCGGACGCCGGATCTTCCGGCAGCCCAATTGAGGGTTGTTCATGGGTGTACGTGAATGTAATTCCGAGGGTGGCTGTGAGGGTTCCGGGAGGATTCTAAGGACCGCAGACGTGCGGGCTCGCGTCGTCCTGCTTGGCCGGTCAGGCTGCCGGGTGCAGGAACGCGTCGAGGGCCTGGCGGATCACGGCGCTGGGTGTCATGCCGTGAGCGGTGGCGTAGTCATCGAGCGCGGTGTTGGTGCGCTCGGGCAGGCGGACCTGCCTGCGAGCCGAGGCGCCCTTCCCGGTGGCGTGGGTGCTGCCGAGGCTGGGGCGGCCGCGCATGATGGCGCGCAGCTCGTCCTCGTCGGCGATCTCTTCCCCGCCCTCGGGCTCACCGACGACGGGCAGGGCGCCCGCCGCGGCGAGGGCGTCGAGCTCGGCGTCCGTGGTGCTGTCAGTGAGCCGGGTACCGGTGCTGGTTGTCATCTCTTTCATTCCTCCCAGTGGGCGTGGCCCAGGGCGTACAGGAGCCAGCGCCACCCGTCGGTCAGCTCCATGGCGTGGAAGACCTCGAGACGCCCGTCGGGCCGCATGGCGACGCCGACCTCGAGGAATGTGCGGGACAGCCCGTGAGGGCGGCCGACGAACAGGTGACGTTCCTGGGGCGCCCTCCGACCCGCTGCCTGTTGATCGGGTGGTAGATCGCGTACTCGATGTCAGCACGCGGGATGTTGTGCTTGTCGGCGCTCTCGGTGAAGTGGATAACTATGCCTTTATTGTAATACAGAATCGGGGTGGCATCCACCCACGACGGTAAGAAGCAAGAGTGCCGCTGAGAGTCTGCGGCTCGGGGCGAACGTGTCGGTAGGCGGGGCGTCCCACCCACCGGGCTCGTACCGGCCCAGTCCTACCAGGCGTCGCGCACGTTGCGGGCGAGGGTCACCGCTCGGGCCACTAGCGTCCTCACGCAACGCGGTCGGGTGGCCGGTGCGCGCCTCGTCGAGGCGCTCACGGGTGCTCCGCCCGGCCGACGTCGACTCCACTGATTCCCTCACGGGCACGAGCCATGTCACGAGGACGCTCGAGGACTCCGCGCAGTTCGGGCCGTAGGCCGAGTTCGCTCCCGCCGCCTTCGACACCACCGGCCACTCGGCACCCGACTTCCTCAACCATCTCGAGGGCGGTGACCCGCTGCCGCCAGCGCGCACCATTACCCGCCGCGGACGGATCAAGCCCTTGCCATTGAGCTCGACGATCCTCAACTCGCATCTTCCCTCTCAGCGCCGTCAGCAAGGACCTCAGTGATGACTGCCACGGCGACGACGCGACGCCGCTCCCGGATCACCAGCTGGCGCCCCTCCCACAGGCACGGCAGGACGGACTCACGCGCCAGGAAGTCCATCTTGACCCGCCAGATCGTGTCCGAGACGCGCTCGACCGGCTCAAGCCCAACGGTCAGCGGAGCGCCGAGCGCCTCTCTACAGCCGGGATGATGCCGCATGTCCTCTTGAAGAAGCTCGCCGGCCGAGGCGTAGGGCCACCCTGGTGGGCCGCTGCGCCTTCCCCCGGCCTGCGCAGAAATCCATTCCACCACGCCCAGGGCCGCAGGTTCGTCGATCGACACCACCGAGTATCTCTTCTCCAGATCTTTCTGATCCGCGGTTGCCGGATCGACGGGCCATCTGGACCCGACGAATACGCCCCTCGGGGAAAACCTCCCGAATCCGCGCCCGTGCGACAAGCCTGGCCCCCTCCACCACGGCCATGAAACGTCCGATCCGAAGGTGCGGACGCACCCTGTCGGGCTCCAGAAAGTCGGCCTTGGCGACCCAGGAGAGGCCCTCCCCAGAGACCTTCTGGAGGAGTATGGATACATAATCTCCCTCACCGGCGTCAAGCGCCGCCTCATCCTCCTCGAACGGCAGCCGAC
>ERZ772764.2545-NODE-2545-length-10617-cov-4.144575_pt1 | contig 10617 bp, 6 predicted proteins | sample MGYA00512163_ERZ772764 | MGnify/ENA primary metagenome ERZ772764 (study PRJEB29015, sample SAMEA2737903) | human oral metagenome | biome: human oral; feature: human-associated habitat; material: dental | place: China | collected 2094 ...
AGCACCTGGCCCAGGTCCAGGAGGAGGCCAAGGAGGTCGTCTCCGCCGCGCTGGGCGACTGAGCACGGGCGCCAGCCGGGGACGCTGTGCATCGCGGCGCCCCGCGGCCGGCGCCCCCCGGCGTCGAGATAGACATTTTCGGACGAGATCGGCGGTGTCACCGTCTACCTCGTCCGAAAATGTCTATCTCGAGGGCTGTGCGCCCCCGCGCCGCAAGCCCCTTCACACGGAGTGCAGTGCGATCACATAATGGCGCTGTGACCCCTGATATACCGAGCTGCACCGCTGCACCCGTCGGGGCTTGCCTGTGAGCGCCCGGGACCCGGCATCCACCGACGCCGACCCGAGCAGCGGCGGACCGGACGACGACGGGCGCACCGCGGCTGTCGGACCGGTCGCGCCCGTCCTTCCGCCCGGTTACCGGGCAGTCGTGGCACTGCGCGCCCTGCGGCTGGGCGCACTGGTTGCGGGCGCCGTTCTTCTGGGCCTGCTCAGGATCGAGCGCCAGGAGGTCGTCCTGCTCGACTCCCTGCGCCTCGGTCTGCTTACGGCCTGCATCGCCATCGTTCTTATCGGGATCGGCACGGCAGCGCGCGATCGGATCGGGCGCGCCCACACCGCCGTCGCCGGGCTGTTCGCAACCGGTATCGCCACGGCCGCCGCCGCATGGCTGGTGCGCATGTGGTGGGCCGCCTACCGGGAGTGCACCATCACCTCGTCGGTGTACCTCATCGCCGCCGCGCTGCTCCTCGCCCTGGGGGTGCTCGTCGTCGCCGGCGTGCTCCTGCGCCGTGCGCGCACCCGGTTGGGCGCGCGAAGAAGAGCGCCCGACGACCCGGCCCGCTGGAGGCGCCTGTACGGGCCCGCCAAGGGAGAGGGCCGCCCCGAAACCACCTGCAAGAACGAGCTCCCCCACAGCAGGCTGTCAATGTGGGCGGACTCGCTGCGTCTCCTGATCGCTGAGATCCCGCGACCGGTACTGCCCACCTACGAGCCTCTCGTCCTGCGCGCCCGAACGCGAGCGCTTCTCGCCGTCGTCGCCCTCCTGCCGGCCCTGGCCCTGGCCGCCGGCGCCCTCGTGCCCGCCACCCTGCTGAAGCCGGTCGCCCGGACGACGGCGCCCGCCAGCTCCGAGCCGCCCGCCCGGCCGACCGCCCTGGGCGGCGGCATCGCCTGGACCTACGACGCCGACTTCATCGACGTCGTCGCGGGCGCGGCCGGCCCGATCGTCCTGACCCCCGAGGGCGTCACCGCGCTCAACGGCGAGGACGGCTCCGTCCGCTGGACCTACCAGCGCCGAGCCGTCTACCTCAACGAGCGCGGAGGGCGGATGACCGCCTACGACGGCGCACGCGCACTCATCACGAGCCCCGACGCCCGCCACGTCGCCGTGCAGATGCAGGGACCGGCCCTGGACCACCTGTTGTCCCAAGACGATCCCGGGCACCTTGTCCTGACAGTCGTTCTCGACTCCGTCACGGGCGAGGTCACCGCCGAGCACCGCGGCGCGGAGGAGGCGGAGGAGACGGAAGAGGCGCAGCACAGGCGCACGACCGGCACGCCCCTTCAGATGACCGACTCCGTCGCCGTCGCCGGACGCGAGGCCTTCGCCCTCGACGGCGGCAAGACCCTGTGGACGCTGCCGGAAGACGCGTTCACCAAGGACACCGTCGGGTACTCGGGCACGGCCGGCCACTCCACCGTCATTGTGAGCGAGGACACGGGCTGCCCCGCCTGCAAGGAGGCCCCCACGCTCCGCGTCGCCCCCGACCACGACCCCACCGCGACCGCCGACGTCACCAACGTCCTGCCCAACCTCGACGTGAATGGCGTTACCGTCGCGGACGGCTGGGTCGCCCGGTTCACCGACGGCTACTCGCCGCCGCGCGCGGACGACGGCACCGGCTCCAACCAGGAGGCGCAGGCGGTGAGCATCGACGCCCTCGCCTCCGCCGGAGGAACCGCGCCGGTTCCCCTGGGAGCCGTCAGCAGCACTGTCGCGGTCGCCTCGGCGGGCTCCGGCACCCTGGTCGCCGCGTCCGCCATCGCGGAGCCCGGCCTGTACGACGGGGAGATGGTCATCAGTGGGTATCAGGTCGCAACGGTTCTCGACCCGGCCACGGGCACTGCGACCCCGGCCGCCGAGTACCCCGGACTGGCCGCCGCGGAGGTGGGCCTGCGCACGAGGATCGAGAGCACGCAGGCCACGACGTCGTTCGTGATCGAGCCCGCCGACGGCGGTCCCGGAGCCTCCCTCCAGGTCCCACCGGGAACCGTCCTCGCGCCCCAGAGTCTGGCCAAGCGGCAGAACGAGAAGGAGCACAAGCTGGAGACGCCCTTCACAGACCCTTCACTGGTGGCCCTCGCCTCCCCCGGAGCCACGGTCATGGTCCTCAACGCCTCGTCCCCGGGCTTCGGCAGCACGCGGATCCATCGCCTGTACGGGATAGGCGAGCAGTGACGGGCCGTCCCCGCCGGCGCACCCGGGTGCTGCGCGCCGCGGCCGGAGTCCTCGCCGTCGTCGGCTGCGCCCTGGGGCCGACCGGCTGCGGACCGGCCGCCCGCACCGGGACGCCGAGCACGTCCGGCACCCCGGACGGGGCGAGCACGCCGACGGCGGTCGCCGTCGAGCCCGGTCCCGCCGACCTGGTCACCAGCACCCGCGCCCTTGAGGGCGGAGGGTGGACGGTCGGGTTCTCCCCGGACGCCAGGAGTGAGGACAAGAACGGCGTCGCGACGGCACCGGGCCCGGTGGCGATCCGGCGCGTCCGGTCCGGGGAGGATCCCGAGCCCACCGATCAGACCGTCCTGGCCGCGCTCGACCCGCAGGACGGCTCACTGCGCTGGTCGCTGACCATCACCCCGGCGATCGAGCCGCCGCAAAACACTCTGGGGGTGTCGACCTCCCAGGAGGCGGTCACGGAGAACGCCCGCCTCATCGGGGCTCCCGGTCCAGTCGTCGTCAGTCCCAACGGCCGGTACATCGCCCTCCAGCTCCAGTCGAACGACCCGACGGCGATCGCCGACACCCGTGCCGCCGTCCTGGTCCTGGACGCCGCCACGGGCGAGACCGTGCGCACCCTCCAGACCACCGGCCTGGTCCTGGGACGGGTCCTGACCGACTCCGAGCTGGTCGTCCAGACCGCCCAGGACTACGTCCCGGCCGGCAGCACCCTGACCGTCGCGCCGCTGGGCGAGCCCGACGCCGAGCCGAGCACCCTGCGCACCGACCAGTGGCTCATGGGCTCCACCGCCCACTCCCTCCTCCTGTCCCCTGACGGCCTCTCCGGCCTCTGCTCGGACTCGTGCACCAGCACCACCATCACCGAGATGACCGTGGACGGGGAGAGCCTTGCCACGATCCCGGCCGTCTACCGGGTGCTGGAGGGCGGGCGCGTCGAGCGCTACACCGACCCGGCCGCCGCCAACGACGCCGTCGCCTCCGGCCAGTGGGCGGAATGGGTCAAGACCGGTCGGGAGATCCTCGACATCGAGGCCGGCACCACCACCGACATCACCAGCTACGCCACCGGACCTGAGCCTCTTCTCCTGGCGGACGGCACCGGCGTCCTCCTCAACCGCCTTGTCCCGCTGGATCCCGAGAAGCCCGGATCGTCATATTCCGAGAACCACCCGGCCGCCTGGGTCGGTGCCCCCGCCGACGGCGGCGCCGTGCACACCGAGCCCGTCACCGCCGTCGCCTCCTTGCCCGGCTCCTCCGCGGACCTCACGGGCCTGACGTTCGGCCCACTCCCCATGACGGACCCGTAGGAACTGCGCCCCGGCGTCGAGATAGACATTTTCGTACGAGATCGGCGGTGTCACCGTCTACCTCGTACGAAAATGTCTATCTCGAGGGCTGAGCCCGGAAACCAACGCGGTGTCACCATGGTCGCGGGGCTTCCCCGCCCGTCCGTAGGCTTACGGGTGTGAGCCAGCCACCACCCACCGGCCCGTCGGCCGGCGAGCCCGAGGACGGCGCCGAACAGGCCGACGCCGTGCCCGCCGCGGGCCGCCCGCCCAGGGCACCCGCGTCCGCATCTTCCGGGAAGAAGAACCGTCGTCGGCGCGGCAGGCGCGGCTGGGTGCCCAACTACCACGGGGCGTGGGGGATGCTCCTGCTGCCGCCGGTGGTCGGCGTCGTCGTCGGCGGCTGGAGCCGGGTGGACGCCGTCGTGCTGCCCGCCTGGTGGTGCGCCTACTTCAGCTACTGGGTGCTGACCCAGTGGCTGCGCACCCGCACCCCCCGCAAGCGCGCACCGCTGCGGGCGCCGCTGACCGTCTACTCGGCCGCGACGGCGGTCCTGGCGGTGATCTCCCTGGTCCTCGCCCCCTACCTGGTGCGCTGGGGGCTCCTCCTCGTCCCGCTCGCCGCGGTGGCGGTCCACCAGTCGTGGCGCGGCAAGGAGCGCTCCCTGCTGTCCGGGACCGTCACCACGCTGGCGGCCTCCCTCATGGCCCCCATCGTCTACGACCTGGGCACCGGCGGCCGCAGGGGCCTGCTCGGGCTGGGGCCGCAGGCGAGCGCACTGGACGGCGAGAGCCTGAACGGCTCACTGACCGGGTGGCCGTGGATGTGGCTGCTCACCGGCTTCCTCGCCGCCTACTTCGTCGGCGCGGTCCCCTATGTCAAGACAATGGTGCGACGGCGCGGCGACCCGCGGATGATCGCCGGATCGGTCGGCTTCCACGCCGCGGTGACGGCTGCGGCGCTGGCGTGCTCGGCCACCGGGTTCATGTCCTGGGGGCACGCGCTGGTGTGGGTCCTGCTGCTGACGCGGGCGGTCGCGCTGCCGCTGATCCAGCGCAGGCGCATGGCGGGCAGGCAGCCGCTCCTGCAGGTCAAGGTCGTCGGGCGCCTTGAGATCGTGGCCTCCCTGCTCGTCCTGCTCAGCCTGGTGCTGGACTGAGCCGGCCGGAGATCGGCCGGACCCTTCCCCAGGATCACGGTTCGATCACATAATAGGGCTGTGACCCCTGATACATCGGATTCCGCTCCTGCGCCCGCCCTCGGACCGGCCGGCGGAGCCGCCGCGTGAGCGCCCCGGGGCCCGGGCCCGACGACGCCGGGTCGGGCGGTGCCGGGCCCGCCGACGCCGCGGCCGACGTCGTCAAGAGGCCCGAGCCCGGTACGACCGGCTCGGCCGGGCCCGCTCTCCCGCCCGGCTGCCGGGGGATCCTGGTACTGCGCGCCCTGCGGCTGGGCGCGCTGCTCGCCGTCGTCGCCCTCCTGGGCCTGCTCTACGTCTGGCGCCGGGAGATCGGCCTGCTCGCGTCCCACCAGCTCCTCACGATCCTGGCCTGCGTCGTGATCGCCGTCTGCGGCGCCCTCGTGGTGGGAAGCGAACGGGTTGAGCGCGTCGAGGCCGCGACCACCGGACTCATTGCCGCGGGCACGGCGCTCGCCATGGCGATACATCTGGCGCGGGCGTGGTGGGCGGACTACCCGAGGACCACCGTCACCTCCCCCGTGTACCTCATCGCCGCGGCCGCGCTCCTCGCGCTCGCCGCGCTCGCCGTCGTCAGCATCGCCCTGTGCCGCGCCCGCACCCGGCTGGGCGCGCGAAGACGAGCGCCCGACGACCCGGCCCGCTGGCGGCGCCTGCACCGGCCGGACGGGGATGAGCGGGGCGCCGGGGAGAGCGCCCCGAGCCCGTCGGAGTCGGCGGCGCTGAGGCGCGGCCCGGCCGCGAGGACCCCGACGACGACGGGCGCCCGCACGCCGGTGCCTCTACGGCTCACGGACAGAGCCCTGCTCGCCGTCGTCGCCCTCCTGCCGGTCCTGACGTTGACCGCCGGCGCGCTCGTGCCGACCGCCCTGCTGGACCCGGCCACCCGGACGACGGCGCCCGCCGACTCCGAGCTGCCCGCCCGGCCGGCCGTCCCGGGCGGGGACGGTGAGGGCAGCAAGAAGATCGACTGGACGTACAACGTCGGCACGCTCCTCGACGTCGCCGCGGGCACGGCGGGCCCGATCGTCCTGACCCCCGAGGGCGTCACCGCGCTCAACGGCGAGGACGGCTCCGTCCGGTGGACCTACCGGCGCGACACCAGCTATGTGAACGGGCACGGGGAACAGGTAGATCGTCACTCGCCCCCCTACAGTGAAAACGCCCTCACCGCGAGTCCCGACGCCCGTCATGTCGCCGTGCGGATCGAGGGTCCGGGCATCATTGTCTCGGTCGTTCTCGACTCCACCACGGGCGAGGTCACCGCCGAGCACCGCAGCACCTTCCGCAGCCCTCTCCAGATGACCGACTCCCTCGCCGTCGACGGGAATGAGGCCTTCGCACTCGACGGCGGCAAGACCCTGTGGACCATGCCGGAGGGGACGTTCGGACGGAGGGACAGTGGTAGCTGGGACAATAGCTACTCGGGAACCGCCGGGCACTCCACCGTCATTGTGGGCATGGAGAAGAGCTGCCTCACCGACAACAGGTTCTGCAAGACGAGCCGCACGCTCCGCGTCGCTCCCGACCACGATCCCACCGCGACCACCGAGATCACCCATGTCCTGCGCGGCATCGGGCCGGAGTACAACTCTGTTGAGAACGTGACGGTCGTGGACGGCTGGGTCGCGCGCAGCACCGACGACGACGCGCGGACGACCCCGGACGAGTACGCCGACCTGGCCTGGGAGACGCAGGCGGTGAATCTCGACGCCCTCGCCTCCGGCGAGGAGGCCGCGCCGGTCCCCCTCGGGAGCGCGAGCGGCATGAACACGGTCGCCTCGCACGCCTCCGGCACCTTGGTCACCGCGACGCTCCTCGACAGGCCCGCGAAGAACGACGTTATCGATGAGTCCACGGTGAGCTGGGCCGAGGCGGTCCTCGACCCGGCGACGGGCACCGCCACCCCGGCCTCCGAGTACCCCGGCCTGGCCGCCGCAAGGGTGGGCCTGCGCACCACGGTCGTGGACACGCAGGCGACGACGTCGGTTGTCATCGAGCCCGCCGGCGGCGGCCCCGGCGTCTCCGCCCCGGTCCCGCCCGGGACCCTTATCGAGCCGTGGAAGCCGGCCGACTCTCGAAATGACGCCGAGAATGAAACCGAGAATGACGCCGAACCACTGGGAAAAGCCTCTTCGAACGTGATCGCCATGACCGTTCCCGGGGCCACGACCATTGTCATCAGATCCAAGCTGTCGGCCAGCGACCTCCCGATAGTCAGCCTCATCTACGGCATGGCGGGAGAAGACCGATGACGAGCCCGCGCCTTTCACGCCTCCGGACGCTTCCGCGCTCCGCGGCCTGCGTCCTCGCCGTCGTCGGATGCGCGCTGGGGGCGACCGGCTGCGGGTTGCTCACCCGTGACAGCGCGCAGGGCGAGAGGATCACCACCACCCCGGGGCCCACCGACCTGGTCGCCTCCGCGGCCTCCGACGGCGAGGGCTGGGAGACCGGCTTCTCGCCGCCATCCGGCTACGGGAAGAGCCTTGCCACAGCATCGGGACCCGTCATGGTTCTGTGCATCAAGGCCGCCGACAGCTCCAGGATCGTCGACGAGACCATTCTGGCCGCGCTCGACCCGCAGGACGGCTCGCTGCGCTGGTCGCTCACCGTTTCGCCGACAATCGAGTCACGGGAATGCACCACCTCCAGGGAATCGGCTCCCCAGCATAAATCGGCGTCCGCATCCGATACCGTCGGCTCTCCCGGCCCCGTCGTCGTCAGCCCCGATGGTCGGTACATCTCCCTCCAGCTCAGCTCGAACGAGTCCTCAACAATTGCCGGGACCCGCGCCGGCGTCCTGGTCCTGGACGCGTCCACGGGCGAGATGGTGCGCACCCTCCAGACCACCGGACTGGTCCTGGGGCAGGTTCTGACCGACTCCGACCTGGTCGTCCAGACCGCGCAGGACTATGTGCCCGCAGGCAGCGGCACCCTGAGCGTCGCCCCGCTGGACGAGCCGGAGGCCAAGCCGAGCACCCTGCGCACCGACCAGTGGCTCGTGGGCTCCACCAGCGATGCCGTTCTCCTGTCCCCCGACTGCCTACCCCGCGGCAGTGCGGCTGCGTTCACCAGCACGACGATCACCGAGATGTCCGCCGGAGGCGAGACTCTCGCGACCATTCCGGCCGTCTACCGGGTCCTGGAGGCCGGCCGGGTCGAGCGCTACACCGACCCGGCCGCCGCCAACGACGCCGCCGCTGCCGCCTCCTCTCCGAACCCCGCCTGGGCGGCGACCAACCGGGAGGTCCTCGACATCGAGACCGGCACCACAACCGACATCACCGGCTTCGCCGCCGCGCCCCTCGCTCTGCCCGACGGCCCCGGCATCCGCCTCGACCGCGTCCTCGAGGCGGAGCCCGCCGCGGACGGCTCACCGGGTACCGCAGCCTGGATCGGAACCGACGACGACGGCGGTACCGTGCGCACCGAGGACGTCTCCGCCGTCGAGGTGGAGAAGCAGGACTCCGCGCACGAGCACCAGTACCGCTTCAGCCTGGTTCTCCGCCCGATCTCCGTGGAGGCCCCGTGACGCACGCCGACGAAAGCACCGCGGGCCCCGAGAGGGCAGGCACCATGAGCTCCTCCCCCGACGACGCGCCCGGCGCGCCGCCCCCGCAGGCCCGCAAGGCCCGCGGAACCCGTGAGACCCATGAGACCCGTGAGGACAGGCGCCCGCGGCCGATTCTCCACAAGGCGCTCACTGCGGCCTCCGGCACCTGCCTGAGCGTGGGGGCGGGCCTGACTCTCGTTCCGGTCATCGCCCACCTCATGCCGCTCCTGGGCGCCCGGTTCGTCGCCCTCCTGGGCGGCAGCCTCCCCGGCCGGGAGCGCGACTTCTTCCTCAGCGGGCTCGGCATCCTGCTGAGCAGCACGATCATCCTGGTCATGCAGCTGTGGGTACGACGGGACACTCACGCCATGTCCTCGATGGGCACCGCCGAGCTCGGCATCAATCTCCTGGACCTCTTCGCCCTGGCCTGCCCCACCCTCACCCTGGTCAAGCTGTATCCCGCATACAGTCTGGGCGCATGCCTCCTCATCACCGGCAGCATCCTGATGACGGCCGGCATTGTGCTCCTACCGCCACGTCCCCTGGCATGGCCCCCACCCGACGACGAGGGGCGCAGCCCTCTGCACAGGCTCGCCGGCACCCTGCGCAGCCCCCGCCTCCGGATCTGCGCCGCGACGTCGACCGGGCTGGTCGTCCTCACCATCATCTCCACCCTGCTCTACAGCGCGCTGGCGCCGCCCACGCGAGCATTCAGCGCATCCCTGTCGCACCCCTCGGGCGGCGGGCCGGACCTGATCGCCCACACCAGTGACTCGGGCACGTGGGCAACCGAGTTCAAGTACTCACACTTCATCGACTACACCGTCACCGCAGCCGGACCGATCGCCCTGTCAGTCCCGGAGAAGGACGAGAAGGATGACAAGGACAGCGTGAGCAGCGCGATGTCGACATACAAACCCGGCCGGCTCACCACCCAGGCCATCACCCTGCTCGACCCGGTCGATGGCGCCCCGCACTGGAGCCTGGAGCTCACCAATCTCGTCGGAAGGTCCACCGACCAGCCGAGCCGGTCCGTTCCCAATGAGGACAGTCCCGTCATCGGGAGCGCGGTCACCGATCCCGACGGAGCGCTGTTGGCCATCCATCTCGACTCCACCTGGAACGAGTCCGCCAGCCAGTGGATCACACCCATTGCCGTCATTGACCTGACGAGCGGCCGGGCGGTGGGGAGCGCGGAGATCCAGGGCAAGATACTGGGCACCGTCCTGACGTCGGACACCCTGGCGGTCCAGGTCGCCAATGATTCCGCCCTGGAACCCGGCGGAACCATCCTCACCTACTCCTTGAACGGAGAGAATGGCCCCGCAAGGCCCCAAAGCTCGGCCAAGGTGGGCACCTGGCTGGTGGGCGCCACCCGAGACCGCCTGCTTCTATCCGATCAGTCACTGCACGGCATCGAGCAGGAACGGGCAGCGACCGTCACCCTGGCGACCCCGGCCAGGGTAGACGAGGTCTCCACGATCGACGGCGTCTACAGCATTCTTCCCGGAGGATGGGTGGAGCGCCTGACGAGCCCCGGTCAGACATTTCCGGAGCCTCTTGACAGCGACTACCTGGACCAGCAGGATCGGGAGCTGGTCGATCTCAGTACCGACCACAGAATCGATATAACCGGCATGAAGGCAACGCTCCTGGACACCAATACAGGGCACCGGCTGGAAATGACTCGGGAAGACCCCGGATCCAGCAACAAGACCCCGGTCGGAGTCATCGACATCAGCACCCCGGCAACCGGCACGCCCGCCATCGAGACCTCCGACTCGTTTCTTCTGGTCACCGACGACCCGATCTACAGCTACACCGACTCGGTGGTGAACGAGGTATCGCGGCCGCATCCCGATCTTTACGCGATCCGGAGAGGAGCGGATTCATGAGCGAGCCTCCCGCCGCGCACGGTGCCGCGCACGCCCCTGACCCCGCCGACGCCGTCGGACCCGGCGACGACGCCGATACCACCGCCGGGGCGACGGCCGCCGGCTCCCCGCCGGGCGCGCCCACGCCCCGCCCTGAGCAGCCGGAGGCGCCGGAACAACCGGAGGCGCCGGAGCAGCCCGCGCCCACTGCGGTCTCCCCCACCGCCGACCTGCTGCGCGG
>ERZ772764.2550-NODE-2550-length-10601-cov-3.543334_pt1 | contig 10601 bp, 8 predicted proteins | sample MGYA00512163_ERZ772764 | MGnify/ENA primary metagenome ERZ772764 (study PRJEB29015, sample SAMEA2737903) | human oral metagenome | biome: human oral; feature: human-associated habitat; material: dental | place: China | collected 2094 ...
CTTTGTGCCCGCCCGCGTCGCCCCACAAGGGCGCATCCGGCGTTCATTCCCCGCACACAATGCGTGTATTTTTGGTATGGAAACGCTGCTACGCGGACGTTCGGGCGGGCACATAGGCACCGCCCCTACGGTTTCGTTTGGATGTTGCGCGCGGATGTCGCCCCTACCATTTCAAATATAATTTTTCTATGTGTTACCGTACTCACTGAGGATAAAAAAATATCGAAATATACGTATATCAGCTTGCGTGATTGTTATATTATTGCACATAGAAATAATTGGTATGATTAATCGACATTTCCCACAACGGCACCGTATGCGCTGGCAAAATTATGATTATACATTGGGCGGCGCCTATTTCATCACTATTTGTACACACCGTCATCATCACTGTTTCGGGGAGATTGTGGATGGAGAGATGATACGGAATGCTGCGGGAGAAATGTTATCTTATTGGTATGCTGAATTAGAACATAAGTTTAACAATATAGAATGTGGTGTGTCGGTTGTGATGCCCAATCATTTTCATTGCTTGCTGTTGAAAATGGATAATGGGGCATCTGTGGCAGATATAGTGAGATGGTTTAAAACGATGACAACCAACGCATATATAAAACAAGTGAAGCAGCACAATTTAGAGCCTTTCGATGAGCGGTTGTGGCAGCGTAGCTATTGGGATCGTGTTGTCCGTAATGCACAGGAGTATGAAATGATACAAAATTATATTTTTGATAATCCTCGACGGTGGCATGAGGACAAATTTTATATGAGATGAATAGTAGTTTTGTATATGAAAATATTCGTATGGAAACGCCGCTGCGCGAACGTTCGGGCGGGCACACAGGCACCGCCCCTACGGTTTCGTTTGAGCAGATTACGCATGAAACGGTTGATGTCGTTTGGGCAGATTGCATGTGGACGGTTGATGTCGTTTGGGTGGATTGTGCATGATGTTAGGGCATGTTGTTAAGGGGCATAAAAGCAAAGGGAATATTTGGCATGTTACCATATAATGCTTATTTTTGTGCGTATATTAAACATTTTCTTTTATTTCAGATGAAAAATATTCGTGACCTGTTACTCTTGCTGCTGCTCGTTGGCCTAACAAGCGGTTGCAAAAAAGCGCGTGAGAAAGCGCACGCCCCGATATCTTTATCGGCTACACCCGAGCAGCAGAACTTGCTGAAAGTTTATGAGAAGCCAATCAGAGCTTATTACGAGGAGCTCTCTGATGTGGGGATGGACGGCATCGAAGTTATGTCACGCAAAGACCAAGTGGAATATACCGATATTGCCATTGAACTTATTCATGAGGCATTGAAAAAACGGGGCTATCAACCGGTGGACGATGAGACTGCTCGAAAGGCTATCTTGAAATATTATGGTGTAGACATCGCCCAAAACAATTCTATCTTGGCGCAACAAGGTTTTCGCAGCTTTATTTTTAAGGATGGTGATCCCGTTGAACGCAAAAGGCAAGAGCTCTCTATGAATCAAAATTGCTGTTCGGAAGCAAGCTATTTCTGGAATAAAACCATCTATGTTTCGCATTACAATTACATCTTCTCCTATCCCACAATAGACGCGGCCGTAGCTATTAAAGGGCTGCCCGACATATTCGAGGAAGATTATGATGCGACGCTATTTAAGCGAGGGAAACTTTATTATAGGCTCCTCAACAAGGAAACATATTATGAAAACGAATTTATATTTCATGATAGTAAGAAAGCTTTTGCATGGCTGAAAAACAATTCTTTTGGGTTTCTTACCAATCTGTTGCAAAAGTATGGTTACGACAAGAATGAGGAAATCAATCGTTTGTTGCTTGATTATATGCTGGTGCAATATGAAACGGTTGTAAGATCCTATATTCTCAAGGAAACCTTTGCCATCAAGAAAAAAGCGAAACATCCGCATGTGGAAATCAGGGAAGGGCTGTTGAAAAGTCTCCTAAAGCTACCTGCAAAAGTAGAATACGCAAAGATAATCTCGCTCATCAATACTTATATCAAATACATGATGGGCGAGGACGAGGAAGGTACACCCGACTGGGCAGAAGAATTTACGTTGGAGGAATGCTATAAGGTTGTGGCCTATTTGTGTTATTACCAATATCTGTTTTGCAAGAAATTTGGTGTTGAGGAGACTGAGCTTTTGGGTCAGGCGCTCTATGATCATGAGTCATTCAGAGACTATATTGCAGCTAAAAACTATTTTAATTTGAAAGGATTTAAGGCGCTTTGCAAGAAAGTGTATGACAAAGTGGAGGCAAGCGAAAAACTCAAAAAGGAGGATGATGAATAGAGGGGTAACGTTCCTGTCGTTGTCAAATGGCAGTGCACAACTGCAGGTGTAGTTATTGGTGCTGATACTTTATTTCTTGCTTGATAAAACGGCAACGCGTTTGATGTCGATTACAGCAGTTCGTTGAGGTTTTCAATCGTTGTGAGGCGTTCGTGGTCGAAGGTTTCGGACAGTTCCATCTTCCAAGCCACACTGAAAGGCACGTGCACGGCGTGGGCACCGATGGCCAAAACGGGTGCAATGTCTGATTTAAACGAGTTACCAATCATCAGGAGTTGCGAGGGTTTGATGCCGCGTTCCACACAGAGATGGCGGTATTCGGCTTCGGTTTTGTCGGCCACCACGCAGCAGTCGTCGAAGTAGTTGGCCAGTCCCGAGCGCTTGAATTTGTTGAGCTGATCTTGCAATTCGCCTTTGGTGAAGACTATCATTTCGAAGTTGTCGCGGTCGGCTCGTGCGTTGAGGGCTATGAGTGTGTCTTCAACACCGGGCAGAGGTGTGGTGGAAAAGGTGAGCAGCGAGCGTCCCATTTGCATCACTTCCTCGATGATGCGTGCACTCACTCGTCCGTTGGACACAGCGATGGCCGTTTCGATGAGCGACAAAGTGAAGGCTTTTGTGCCATAACCAAGGGTGGGCATGTTGCGTTTCTCGGTTTCAAATAGCGCCGTCGACAGCGTGTGGGCATCGCCATATTCGGCCAGGAGTTGGCAGAAACTCTGCTCCACGCGGTCGAAATGCGATTGGCAATCCCACAGGGTGTCGTCGGCATCGAATGCCATGAGTTTGATGTGTTGCAACGTCATGGCGGAGTTAGTCAACGAGGATTTCGTCTAAATAGGCTGTGATTTTCTCGCGGTTGAGATGCTGACCAATGAACACGAGCTTTTGCATACGGTCGCCATAGGTCTCGTTCCAATCTTTTCGCAATCCTTCGTTGGCGGCCAAAAGCGGTTTGAGTTCTTTCTCGGGCATGGTGGCATACCATTGTCCGGCATTGCGCAAGCCCATTTGTTTGCCCGCTTGTTCGAAGACGTAGCAGGTTTGTGGCTCGTCCTTAAACCAGCAGATGCCTTTACATCGAATGACCTCGTGGGGCCAATGCTCGGCAATGAAGCGGTCGAAGTTGACCAAGTCGAAAGGCTTGCGGCGATAGTAAACAAAGGTGCCGATGCCATATTCCTCTACCTCGCCGCCGTCGTGATGGTGGTGATGATGATGGTGCTCGTGTTCGTGATGATGGTGTTCGTGCTCATCGTCGTCGTGTTCATGGTCATCTTCGTGCTCATGTTCGTGATGATGATGGTGTTCTTCCTCTTCCTCCTCGTCGTCGTGATGGTGCTCAATGGCGTCAATCCATGCGGCCGATGTAGCCACTTCGTCGAAATTGAAGCGGTGGGTGTTGATGAGTTGGTCTAAATCCACTTCGCCATAGTTACATTCTAAAATGTCGGCCTTGGGCTGCAGGGCACGAATGATGTGCTTGATGCGTTGCAGTTCGTGGGGTTCTACTTCGGCAGCCTTATTGAGCAAAATCATGTTGCAGAACTCAATTTGCTGGATGATGAGGTTAACAATGTCCTCTTCGTCGATGTTTTTCTGCATGAGATCGTTGCCCATGGCAAACTCATCTTTCATGCGCAGGGCATCCACCACGGTCACAATGTTGTCTAAGCGGGCGATGCCGTCTTTGATGTATTTCGGTCCCATCGTGGGAATCGAACAGATAGTTTGTGCGATGGGTGCGGGTTCGCAAACGCCGCTGGCCTCAATGACGATATAATCGAAGCGCTTCATGCGCATGATGTCGCAGAGTTGTTCCACTAAGTCCATTTTCAGCGTGCAGCAAATGCAGCCATTTTGCAAGGCCACCAAGCTGTCGTCTTTCTGATCGACAATGCCTCCCTTCTCAATCAAGTCGGCATCAATGTTCACTTCGCCAATATCGTTTACAATCACGGCAAACTTCACGCCGCGTTTGTTGGTCAGAATTCTGTTCACTAAGGTTGTTTTCCCACTTCCTAAATAGCCCGTTAACAGCAACACGGGAATTTCTTTTGTGTTCATTTTCTTTATCCTTTCTTTATAAATTGCACGTGCAAAGGTATAAAAAACCGCCGACAAATGGTTGTTTTAGGATGCGATTATGTGATGTTAAGCCAGCAGGGCGGCATCTTCGCGCTTGGCTTGCAACTTGTACCATGCGCCAACGAGTGCAAAGAGCGCCACGTAAAGCAAAAAAGTTTGCGACAGCGTGGTGTAGATGGCGGGCAGTTGCGCACCGGGAAGCTGCACGATGCTGCGCACACCGGCCGTCATGCCTTGCGCTATTTGCAGCATCAGGTGATAAACGATCAGTTGCAAGCCATGAATAGGGGTGGACACGAGCAACACGATGGCGAGATAAAGCAAACCTGTGGTAGCAGGGATGACTACAAAATTGCTCAAAAGAAAATAGGGCGAGATGCGGCCAAAATAGTAGAGCACTAAAGGAAAGGTGAATAATTGTGCGGCGAGCGACACGCAGATGAGTTCCCACGCCCAGCGCAAGGGGCGTAGTTGGGGCTTCCAGCAGTTCGATAATGGGCGATAGACAATGGCAATGCCCAGCACGGCCATGAATGAAAGCTGAAATCCTGCATCAAACAAAGCGATAGGATTGGCCACGAGAATGATGCAAGCCGACAGGGCCAGGGCGTTAAACGGTTTGTCTTCGCGTTGCAACATGAAGGTGATGCAATACATACTGAGCATGATGGCGCTGCGAACAGCCGAGATGGGAAGACCAATGAGGAAGGTAAATGCCCACAGTGCGATAATAGCAAGGGTGAGCGCGATGGTGCTCCGGCGAAAAATGCGTGTGAGCAAACTAAAGATAATGCCGAGATGAAGTCCCGAGAGTGCCAGGATGTGGCTGGCTCCTGCCATGTTGAAATCGTCTTTGAGGGCGCGGGGTAGGGCGCGCTTCTCACCCAAAATCAAAGCCGTGATAAGGGCGTTCTCCATCGTGTTGGGTGCAAGGCCGTGCAAATAGCATAGCATTTTCGCTCTAATGCAGTGCAGTTTTAGCTGCAATCTCTGCCAAAAAGGTAAGGAAAGTGGTAGCTTTTGTGTGCGCAGTTGCCAATAGGGGATAAAAGTTTCGCCCACATAGCCTTGCCGTTTCAGCCACAACGCATAGTTGAAATGCAGCTGTTGCGGCGTGTTTCTGAGAGGTTCGAGCATGGCATCTGCCACGAGTCCCTGACCAATGGTTAAGTGCATGTCGTGTTGCGGAGAGTTGAGAATGGAAGCCTTCAGCAGTAAAGGGTGGTGCAGCAAATATTTGTTGAGTCGCATGATGCGAATGTCGCAACGCCAGGTCTTTCCTTTTTGAATGGGAATGTCGGTTATCACCGCTTCGAAATGGCTCTCACCTTGTGGCAATGTGGGCAGGTTTTGCGCCCTGCTCGTTCGCGCCAAGAAGCCTCCTAAAGCTATGGTTGCCCATAAAAGGCAGCCGCTTTTTGCAAGTTCGTGTCGCAGTAGGCGTGCCAATAGCATGCTCACAACCATAAACCCTATCCACACCCAGGGAGTAACTTGGGATAGAAGCTGCGTCTCAATCGCAATGCCTATGCCCAAGGCAAGTGTGATGCGCAGCAGCGGATAGCGTTGGATGCTTCCGTTGACGTGAATCATTAGTGATAACCTGGATTTTGTTGCAGGGGTGTCGGGCTCAGTTTGATGGCATTCTTCGGAATGGGAAACAGGCAGGTGAAGCCTGTACTCTCGCCCGTAATGGGCAAACGGAAGTCATAGGCTTGTTGGAATTTTCCAAAGCGAACGAGGTCGTTGCGGCGCCATCCCTCCCACATCAATTCCAAAAGTCGTTCTTGCAGCAGGTTGTCTAAGGTGGCTTGACGCGGCGGCATGCCCACACGTTGACGCACTAAATTCATCTCTGCATCGCCATTCTGTCCGTCTCTTACCAAGGCTTCGGCTTGCATCAGCAGCACATCGGCATAGCGAAACAGCACGATGTCGTTGTCGATGAGTCTGCCATCGCTATAGGCCGTGCGGTCGACTTCATATTTTGCCATGCGTGCACCGGCTGTTTTCTCGTATGGACTTCCCGTGAGTGAGATGCGGGCAGCCAAAGGTTCGTAAACCAAAGGTTGGCCGTTGCTGAGGCGAACGACCTGACCATCCACGCGCACTGTGCCGCTATAGAAGTTCATGGCAAAGCGTTTGTCCTCATTCGGGGTGCCATAACCATAAGCATTGACTGTAGCGACCGTGGCGCAGGTGCCATTTTCGGAGGCCATGCCCAATGCGTCGCCGTGGCGATAGTGGCGGCTGCGGAAGAAGTATTGATATTCGTTGGCGTAGAGGTGCTTGTCCATCGGGATGGTGAAGATGTTCTCATTCGAAGTTTCATTGTGCACAGCAAAGTTTTGTTTGTAGTCAGCCGAGAGCGTATAGCCTGCCGCTGTAATCTTTTGACAATAGGCAATGCAAGCCTCAAAAGCATTCATTTGCACGCCGTCGACTGTGAAAAGATGTGTGCCCGGCCCCATGTACACCTGATTGTTGAGCAGGATTTTGCAGAGCAAGAAATAGGCTACGGGCTGCGTGAAACGTCCATAATTACTGCCTTGCAAGTTGCTATGGGCGGGCGAAAGATAGGGCACAGCGGCTTGTAGCTCGCGAATCAGCGTCTCAGCCACTTCCTTTCGCGGTGTTTGTAGGGCGTTGTTGGCCTCGGTTCCGTCGTTCATGCTGAGCGGAATGTTGCCCCACATGTCCATGATGTAGAAATAGAATAAGGCTCGCAGACCGCGTGCTTCAGCCACATATTCGTCATATTGCGCTGGTGTGAGCAAGTCTTTGTGGCGCGTGATGGTAGCTAAGGCATGATTAGAAAGCCCCACGGCCTTATAAAGATATTTCCAAGTGTTGTACAACGCTTCGTCGGCTGGCGTCCAGGTGTGCAGATAAAGTCGCTGCCAAAAGCCACCATCATACCAGTCACCACCACGAATGGGAATCATAGCCTCGTCGGTGGTGAAGGTGTTGAAGTCGTAAACGCCACGATAAGTGCCTTGCAAGCCTTGGCTTTCTTGGTTGCTTCCAATCTGCAAATACAGATTACCGATGGTGTTTAGATAGAGATCGGTGGCGTTGGTATAGGCTTCGGTCTCTGCTATTTGGTCGTGTGGTGTTTCGTTTAAGCATGCGGTCAGGCATAAAAGCAAGCCAGGCATGCTGTGACGGAGTAGCATAAGGATGATTTTTCTCATTGTCTTTAAAATTGAATGCTGATGCCTAATGAATAGGAACGATAGGGCGGATAGGAACGTTTGTCGTCAATGCCTAAGGTTCCGTCTACGACATAGTTATTAATCATGGGCGTTAAGCCATGGTAAGCGGTAAGTGTGGCCAAATTGTTGATGGCACATGCCACGCGCAAGGCACTGATAACCTTTGAACGTATCGGAATGTTCCAGCCCACGGTGATGTAATCGAGATTGAGATAGTCGCCACGTTCCAACCAATAATCGGTTGCAATTTGGTCGTGAATGTTTTGTGCCGGAGCCTTGGCCATGACATTATAATCAGGGAAACTGGTCATATTCATGTAGGTGAGTGCCGTCCCGTTATAAATTTTATGGCCGAAAGCACCATTGATTTGTAGGGAGACATCGAGGTTCTTAAAACGCAGACTGATGTTCGAACCCATGGTGCATTTGGGCATGGCCTGACCGGCAATGTAGCGGTCGCCGCCATCTTCAAGATTGATGGTGCCGTTGTGGTCGAGGTCTTCGATGTCATAACGATAGCTTCCGTCGGCATTTTGCACTAAACCTTTGCAATGGGGCAGATAGAAAACACCCAGGGGTTGCCCCACGATTTGGTAGACAATGTTGTTGTCGCCGCCATGAAAACCGGCACCATTGAGTTTCCCAATGGGCGTGATATCGGCGGCCGAGAGCATTCGTCCTTTGTAATTGCCCGACAAAGCCAGCAGACGATTGTGCTGAAAGGCGATGTTCATGTTGATGTTGAGTTCTAAGTCTTTTTTCTGAAGGGGTGTGATGCCAAGCCCAAACTCAAAGCCACTATTTCGGATTTTGCCCAAGTTGGCCAAGAATTTATCGAAGGTAAAGGGCGGCACGGGCACGTCATAAAGATAGAGCATGTTGCGCGTGGTGCTGTAATAGAATTCGGCTTTCACGATGAGCCGATTCATCCAAAAGCCCATGTCCATGCCCATGTTGAAAGTGCTGCGCGTCTCCCATTTCAAATCGGGATTGGTGTTGCGGTAGAGGCCCAACACCGTTTTGGGCAAACCTTGATAGCTGATGATGCCTGTTGGGCGCACCAGGTTGAGCGAATAATAGGACTCGATGCTCGCCTGATTGCCGCTTGTGCCATAGCCCATGCGCATTTTCCAAAGGCTGAGGGTGGGGAAGAGCGTGGCGAAGAAAGGTTCTTTGTCGACATTCCACGTGGTTGAGACCGACGGAAATAGTCCCCATTTGTTGTGCTGGCCAAAGAGGCTGCTGCCATCGGCGCGCAGATTGGCTTCCAATGTGTAGCGTTGCAACAGGCTGTAAACCGCACTTCCCAACACAGATACCTGTGTGGGGTCGTTGAAGTCGGAACCGGTTCCGCCGTAAGGGCGCAGCGAACCGGCGGCCAAATTATAATAGCCAAAATGGTTGTTGGTAAACCCTTTCACCATCGTCCAAAAGCGTTCGTGACGCTCTTTCAGATATTCGGCCATGGCGGTCAGCTTTAAATCGTGGGCTTGCCATTGGCGGCGGTAGGTCAGAGTGGCATTTCCCACCCATTCCTCGGATTTATGTTCCAACCGATTGGCTTGCCCTTGTGCCCAAATGAAAGTGGGGTGAAATATGGCATCTTCCATCGAGCTGAAGCTGTAGCTGCCGAAAACTTTCATTTGCAGCGTGGGCGTGAGGTTGAAGTCGAGCCCCATGTGGGTGTTGAAGTTGAGTGCTTTGTTGTCGTATTGTTCCAGCAGCACGGCCAACGGCGAGGTGAGTTGGCTGGCTGTTGCGTTGCGGTCCCATCCGCCTTGCGCATTTTGGTGGTCGGGGAAGGTGGGGTTTTGCGCTGCCGCACTATAAAAAAGTTTCTGTGGATCTAAGATGAAATGATTCTTTTGCGATGAGCCAAATACGCCAAATTCGATGTTCAACAGGTTGTTGAAAGCCTTTTGAAAGAGGTCGAATTTGGCAGTGAAATTTTTCGTAGCATTCACTTTCACCACCATTTTGTGTTCCATCACGCCGATGGAAGCACGATAATTGCTTTGCTCGTTGCCGCCACTAAACGCCACATGATGATTTTGCACGAAGCCCGTTCGCAACAGTGCTTTCTGGAAGTTGGTGTCATAGCCCCCGTTGACTACGGGCAGATGGAGGGCGTTGGCCGTCGCCACATAATCGCCAGCCGAAAGCATCGGGATGGTTTTGTGGCTCGTTTCAAATCCGATAGTGCCATCGTAGCTCAGGCGGAAAGGGCTGTTGCTGCCCTTCTTGGTGGTTACTTCGATGACGCCCGAAGCCCCACGCGAACCGTATTTCGATGTCTCTGTGGCATTTTTCAAGATGGCAAAACGCTCGATGTCGGCCGGATAAATGGTGGCGAGCGTAGCCAAATCGCTGTACATGCCGTCGATGATGACCAGCGGATTGTTGCCGCCTGTGAGCGAAGTGGTGCCGCGCACACGCACACTGTTGAGCTGTGCCATGCGGTCTTCGCCGGTTGCAATGTTCACGCCCGCTGCTTGTCCACTCAGTGCATTGAGCGAATTTGTGACCAAGCCTTTGTTCATTTGCTGTTGCGTCACAATGTCTGTGGCACCCCATTGCATGGTGGGCGTGAGTCGTTTGACGGCTATGCTGTCGACGGTCTTCGTAACGTTTGGCTTTTTTTTGCGCACGGTTTTGTGTTGCGCCAGCAGGGGTGTTGCGGGGAAAAAACAAGCCATTAAAAGAACTTTCCAATGTTGCATATCATGTAATCGTGGATGTTGCGTGCCACAAAGATATAAAAAAGAGGGGCTTTTTGGCTCCTCTTGGCTTGTTTTTTATGGAAGATGGGCCTTTAAAACCTCATTTTGGCTCAAAAGGCGGCCTGCATTCTGTTATTTTGGGTTGGGCTTTGCTGCGTGAAGCGGCTTTGCTCACCATTTCATGAACGATGATGAAACTCCCCCGGTATCTCGCTTGTTTTTATCAAAAATAGCTGAGAACGCCCTGTGGTTTCGCTTGTTTTTGTTGAAAACG
>ERZ772764.2551-NODE-2551-length-10597-cov-3.267501_pt1 | contig 10597 bp, 10 predicted proteins | sample MGYA00512163_ERZ772764 | MGnify/ENA primary metagenome ERZ772764 (study PRJEB29015, sample SAMEA2737903) | human oral metagenome | biome: human oral; feature: human-associated habitat; material: dental | place: China | collected 2094 ...
AAAAGCGGTGATGGTGGCAAGCCTTGCTTAGCTAAGCTTGATAGCACCGCAGTTCAATGCGGTGCTATTTTTTTATCGCGTTATAAAAAGAAGAAGGAAAGTAAAATGAGAATTGTGGTTGCCTTAGGCGGAAACGCATTATTAAAAAGAGGAGAGCCGATGACGGCTCAAAATCAATCGGCCAATATTCGTATCGCGGCAGAGCAGCTTGCTAAGATTAAACAAGATCATGAATTGGTGATTTCGCACGGTAATGGCCCACAAGTAGGACTGCTAGCATTACAACATGCCGCCTATCATGCACAAGATGCGAAAATCGAACCCTATCCGTTAGACGTATTGGTTTCTCAAACGGTAGGCATGATCGGTTATATGTTGCAACAAGAACTCACCAATTTGCTGCCGCAAACGCCGACCATTACGGTATTAAGCCAAGTGATTGTGGATCCGAACGATCCGGCCTTTGAAAAACCAAGTAAACCGATCGGTCAGATTTACGGCAAAGCAGAAGCGGAAAAACTTGCCGCAGAAAAAGGTTGGACGATTATGCCGGACGGTCAACATTATCGTCGCGCAGTGCCCAGTCCGTTGCCAAAATCAGTTACCGGTATGGATTCCGTGAAAGCCTTACTGGCGAATAAAAATATCGTGATTTGTGGCGGTGGCGGCGGTATTCCGAGCTATTACAACGAAAAGGGAGAATTGCAAGGCGTGGAAGCCGTGGTGGACAAGGATTTGTGCACGGCAGTGATTTCGCAAGATCTAAAGGCCGATTTATTCATCATCGCGACGGACGTCCCGGCGGCTTGCGTAAACTTCAACAAAGCAGAACAAAAACAAATCGCCCGCGCCAATCCGACCGCATTGAAAGCATTGGCTGACGAGTTCGCCCCGGGATCCATGGGGCCAAAAGTGAAAGCGGTGATTAACTTCGTAAAAGCTACCGGCAAAGATGCGGTAATTGGTTCGCTTGCGGATATTGAGCGTATCGTACAAGGCAAAGCGGGTACGCGCGTGACAAATGCCATTAACGGCGTGGAATTTTACTAATCAAATATAAAAGGGGAGCAACGGCTTCCCTTTTTTGACGGGCAAAAAACTTTTGAAAAACCACCGCACTTTCGCCTTAATTTCAGTTTTATGTAGCAAAATAGCACCGCATTGGAAGCCGCTTCAATGCGGTGCTATTTTGCAAGGTCATTTCAGCTTGCGCTACAGCTACATCATTTCGCTTAATTTTTCCCTTTCACATCTAAAATCACCACCTCCGATTGCGATCCCAAACGCATCGGAATGCCCCAAAAGCCGAAGCCTGAGGTAACCATAAAATATGGTGTACCGATTTTTTCCAAGCCGTAATCAATGCGGTACAGTAGGCCGGTGATAAGATTGGCCGGGAAAATTTGCCCTTTGTGGGTATGCCCGGAAACCTGCAAATCAAACGGTAGCGCCGAATGGATGTCCACTTCCGATGGACGATGATCCAACACGATAATCGGCAAATTTAAATCCGCTTGTTTGAGCAACATTTCCGTCGTCGGACGGGATGTATTCAAATCGTCGTTACGCCCAATCAAAACGAATTCGTTATTAATCACCTTAGTTTGATCTTTCAGAAGCGTTATACCCGCTTTGCGAATTTCATCGGTGATTTCGTCTTGATGACCGAAGAAATCATGATTGCCGAGGGTCGCATAAACACCGAGCGGTGCTTGCAGTTTAGTCAAATGTGGACGCATATTTTCCGCTAAATAGGCATCGACATTGTCATCCATAATATCTCCGGGCAACAAAATGAGATCGACTTTTTGTTCGGTCATAATTTGCGCTAATTTATCCAGTTCTTGCGCGCCGAATAAAACGCCCAAATGCAGATCGCTCGCCACGCCGATGCGCAACGGTTTCATCGGTTTATCAAATTGAATGTTGTAATGAACAACGCGCGGCACATAGGCATTATACAGGCTCAAACCGATTAAACCGGCGAGCCCGACGGGATAAACAAGACGTAGCAGGCGATCGATTTCGGCAAAGTTTTTACTTTTCTTCAAAACAACACGAAGGAAACCTATTGTCACGCTTACAAAGGCTGAAAAAAGCAATAGCGTGAGCATCAATGCAATGAAACGAAAGGCAGTAAAAAATTGCGCGACATGGCAAATTAGCACCGCATTGGGCGCCGTAAACAGTGCCAAGGTCAGCCATTTTTTGCTTTGCCGACAATGCTTATCGACCCAAAGCCACTGTAAGGTGCGGTTAAAAATGGCGAGCAAACATTGTAAAACGATAACAACGATGGCGAAAATAAAGTAATAACGGGTTTCCATGACGTCTGTTTTCCCTTGATTTTAAAGGCGCGCATCATAAATTTCTTTGTTTTCAAAGGCAAATTTTTTCGCTAGAATGCGAGCGTTTTTTTGACTGATAATTGATAAAAGGACGACATTATGTTTGGAAAAGGTGGCTTAGGCGGCTTAATGAAACAAGCGCAACAAATGCAAGAAAAAATGCAAAAAATGCAGGAAGAAATTGCGCAACTTGAAGTAACCGGTGAATCGGGCGCAGGCTTAGTGAAAATCACCCTTAACGGTGCGCATAACTGCCGTCGCATCGATATTGATCCGTCTTTAATGGAAGACGACAAGGAGATGTTGGAAGATTTAATTGCCGCGGCGTTTAACGATGCGGTGCGCCGTGCAGAAGAACTGCAAAAAGAAAAAATGGCGTCCGTTACCGCCGGTATGCCGTTACCGCCGGGCATGAAATTTCCGTTTTAATTCGTAAGGTGTGTGGATAAACATTCATGCACCGTTTCACATTTATCCCATCTCTTTAATATGCAAAGCAGTCCACTTTTAGAACACCTTATCGAAAATTTACGTTGTCTTCCGGGCGTGGGACCGAAATCGGCCCAGCGTATGGCGTATCATTTATTACAACGTAATCGTAGTGGCGGCATGAATTTAGCGCACGCGCTCACCGAAGCAATGTCTAAAATCGGCCACTGTTCACAATGTCGTGATTTTACCGAAGAAGAAACTTGTAACATTTGTAATAATCCGCGTCGCCAAAATTCCGGCTTGCTTTGCGTGGTGGAAATGCCTTCCGATATTCAAGCAATTGAGCAAACCGGACAATTTTCCGGCCGTTATTTCGTCTTGATGGGGCATTTGTCACCATTGGACGGTATCGGTCCGCGCGAAATCGGTTTGGATTTATTGCAACAACGTTTGACGGAGGAATCCTTCCACGAAGTGATTCTCGCAACCAATCCGACGGTGGAAGGCGATGCCACAGCGAACTACATCGCGGAAATTTGTCGCTTGCACAATATTAAAGTGAGTCGTATTGCACACGGTATTCCGATCGGCGGCGAGCTGGAAACGGTGGATGGCACCACATTAACTCACTCTTTCCTCGGTCGTCGTCAGATCGACTGATTATTATGCGTCTCTTTATTGCTGAAAAACCGAGCTTGGCTCGTGCCATTGCCGATGTGTTGCCGAAACCACATCTGCGCGGCGACGGATTTATCCGATGCGGCGATAACGATGTCGTCACTTGGTGCGTGGGGCATTTGCTGGAACAAGCCGAGCCCGAAGCATACGATCCGAAATTCAAACAATGGCGTTTGGAACATCTGCCAATCATTCCGGAAAAATGGCAATTATTACCGCGCAAAGAAGTTAAAAAACAGCTTTCCACAGTGGAAAAACTGATTCATCAAGCTGACGAATTGGTAAACGCGGGCGATCCGGATCGCGAAGGGCAATTGTTAGTGGACGAAGTGTTTAGTTACACCAAGTTAAGCGCGGAAAAACGCGATCGAATTCAGCGTTGTTTAATTAGTGATTTGAATCCCAATGCGGTGGCGAAAGCGGTTAACAAGCTGCAACCGAATCGTAATTTCATTCCGCTAGCCACCTCCGCATTAGCCCGCGCCCGTGCCGATTGGCTATACGGTATTAATATGACGCGCGCTTACACTATTCGCGGCCGTCAGGCGGGTTATAACGGCGTGCTTTCCGTCGGACGCGTACAAACACCGGTATTAGGACTGATTGTGCGGCGCGATTTGGATATTGAACATTTCCAACCCAAAGATTTCTTTGATGTGCTGGCATGGATTAATCCGGAAGATAAGCATGAAAAAACGTCGGAAACCTCAACTGCGCTTTTTAGCGCCTTATGGCAACCAAGTAAAGCTTGCGAAGATTATCAAGATGATGACGGTCGCGTACTTTCTCAAGGCTTAGCAGAAAATGTAGCAAAACGCATTTCTGGTCAGCCTGCGGAAGTGACGGAATATAAAAACTCGCATGAAAAAGAGAGCGCACCGCTGCCTTATTCTCTATCCGCTTTGCAAATCGACGCAGCGAAGCGCTTCGGCATGTCCGCACAAGCGGTTTTAGATACCTGTCAGCGCTTGTATGAAACCCATCGTTTGATTACCTATCCGCGTTCCGATTGTCGTTATTTACCGGAAGAACATTTTGCCGAACGATATAATGTGTTCAATGCGGTTTCCGTGCATTGCGATGCCTATCAAACTTTGCCGAGCCTGATTGACGTCAATCGGCGTAACCGCTGTTGGAACGATAAAAAAGTCGATGCACACCATGCGATTATTCCGACTGCAAAAAATCGCGCAGTTAATTTAACTCATGAAGAACATAATATTTATGGTTTAATTGTTCGCCAATATTTAATGCAATTTTGTCCGGATGCAGAATATCGCAAAAGCAAAATCACCCTGAACATTGCCGGTGGAACTTTTATTGCTCAAGCACGAAATCTGCAAACTGCCGGCTGGAAAGCATTACTCGGCAAAGAAGATGACTCGGAAAATCAAGAACCACTCTTGCCGATTGTGAAAAAAGGACAAATATTGCATTGTGAACGCGGCGAAGTGGTGAATAAAAAAACACAGCCACCAAAGCCCTTTACTGATGCGACATTGCTTTCGGCGATGACTGGGATTGCGCGTTTCGTGCAAGATAAAGAATTGAAAAAAATCCTACGCGAAACCGATGGACTAGGTACAGAAGCAACACGCGCGGGTATTATTGAATTATTGTTTAAACGAGGCTTTTTAATTAAAAAAGGACGCAACATTCACAGTACGGAAGCCGGACGAATTTTAATTCAAGCTTTGCCGGATATTGCTACACAGCCCGATATGACGGCACACTGGGAAGCGCAGTTGAACGATATCAGTCAAAAACAAGCAACTTACCAGCAATTTATGCACAGTCTAAGTCAAATGTTGCCGGACTTGGTACGTTTTGTGAATCTCAATGCATTGCGCCAGCTAAGTCAGGTCAGTCGAAACACAAAAGCCGAACAGAATATGCGCCAAACAACAGTCAGGAAAACTAAAAAATCACCGAAGAACAAGGCTTCTGATTAAAGTTGATACAATCAATGCATAAATAACAAAAAAAACTTGCGGAAGTCTCGCAGTTTTTATATCATTCGCCGCGGTTTTCTTGCGTAATGCGCAATTCAGAGTAGAAAAAATGTATCAAGTTCTTTTATTTATTTATGTTGTTGTCGCTATTGCCTTGATCGGGTTTATTCTCGTTCAACAAGGTAAAGGGGCAAACGCCGGTGCATCTTTTGGAGGAGGCGCTTCAGGCACAATGTTTGGTTCAGCCGGTGCAGGTAACTTTTTAACCCGCGCCAGTGCAATTTTAGCAACTGTGTTTTTTGTAATTGCGCTCGTATTAGGTAATATAAATTCTCATCGTAATAACCTTGAAAAAAGTACGTTCGATGATTTGTCTCAAGCCGCTGAACAAGTCCAACAAAATCAACAAGTTGCTCCGGCAATAGAAAACAAAAATAGCGATATCCCGCAATAATAAACAAATAAACGCTCTGGTGGTGGAATTGGTAGACACGCTATCTTGAGGGGGTAGTGGCCGCAGGCCGTGCGAGTTCAAGTCTCGCCCAGAGCACCATATCACTAAACAAAACCCCGCGTAATTAATCGCGGGGTTTTGTTTTATCCGGTTCCGACAAGGAAATGTTCACTAATTTGAAGGTTAATGCAATTTCAATCGCGGTTTTAAATAACGGTTGATTTTATCCACCAAGATAATCAAACCGATTTTAATACAGCCGTGTAATGCGTGTTGGTGCATGCGATAAAGCGATACGTAAGCGAATTGGGCGAATTTACCGTGAACGGTGAGTGGATTTTTACCGAATTTATTAGTTAAGCTGCCCAATGCGGTGAAACTTGAAAGCGATACCAAGGTGCCTTTATCATTGTATTTAAAGGCTTTTAACGGTTGATTTGCAAAAATTGCAAAGAGATTTTTCGCGCAGGCTTTTGCCATTTGATGTGCGGCTTGCGCACGCGGCGGCACTAATTTTCCGTCCGGTTGCGTTAATGCGGCGCAGTCGCCGATGGCAAAAATGCTGTCATCTACAGTAGTTTGTAGCGTATCTTTTACGACTAATTGATTGATGCGGTTGATTTCCAAGCCATCAAAATGATGCGTGACGGTTGAGGTGCGTACGCCCGCCGCCCAAACGATTAAATCTGCTTTAATTTGTTCGCCATCTTTCGTTATCAGCGTATTCGGTTGCGCTTCAGTGATCATCGTGTTGAGTTTCACTTCGGCACCCATTTCACGTAACTCATCCAGCACCGCATCGGACAAATTTTCCGGCAAGGCAGGCAATAAACGTGGGCCAGCTTCCACCAACGTAACTTGTAAACAATCGCTGTCGATTTTGCCGTAACCGTAAGAAGACAAATCTTCCGCTGCGTGATAAAGCTCTGCAGTAAGTTCCACGCCGGTCGCGCCGCCGCCAACGATCGCAATATTGATTTTACTTTGGTCGACAAGTTTCTGTTTAAATTCTTCTTCACCAATATCGTCTAGTGCGCGGTTTTCCGAAAATTTAAGGAAAAGTTCCAACATTTTGTTTTGAAAACGCAACGCCTGTTCGGAGCTGTCCAAGAAAATGCAGTTATCCGCGACACCTTTAGTGTTGAAATCGTTTGATTTACTGCCGATTGCGATGACCAAATAATCGTAAGGAATTCGGCGGGCGACTACGATCATATCGCCTTCTTCGCCGTAAACCGGCGCCAATTCCACGTATTTTTGTTCGCGATTGATGCGCGTAATCGAGCCTTGTTCAAAGCTGAAATGATGATTTTTACCGTGCGCACGGTAGCTTAACGAGTCGATGCCATCGTCCATTACGCCGGTGGCGATTTCGTGCAATAACGGTTTCCAAAGATGGGTGGCATTACGATCCACAAGGGTAATTTTGGCTTGTTGTTTGCGACCGAGCTTATCACCTAAAAATGTCGCCAGCTCAATACCGCCGGCACCGCCACCTACGATGACGATGTTTTTCATAAGATTCTCCTAAAAGTATTAAATTTGTTAAAAATGTTAAATTAACGTTATGGTAGCATGAAACATCTTGTGGAACATTACTCAATAAGGAGAAAACTAAGTTCGGTGCACGCATTCATAAAGGGGGGCAAGCTCTCGGATGGTGTGAGTCACAAATAGCACCGCATTCAAAGCCGACAAATCGGCCTTTTCCACATTTTTGCCGATACACCAAAAATCATCGTCGTTGCGCAAGGTTAAATCCGCTTGTGAAAATGCGTTCACCGGCCGGAAATCGCCATATTCGTCTTCATCGCCGCGCCATAAATCGAAGTCGGCGAAACGGGCGAAATCAAATCGTTCCAGCCATCGGTTATATTGGTGCACATTAATTTGTGAGCGATCAGCGCGATAGCAATGCCAATCGAGACTCACAGAAAGGCGGCGGCGATTGAGCAATACGGAGAAAATCGCAGCAGAATTTTGGTTGAATTCATATTTGAAATAGGCGAAAAAATGCGCACGCACCTGCCAACCATTCGTCCAACTTTCGATATGCGGTTTGGCAAAAGGCGCGCCGAGTTCGGCGGAAACGGCTTGAATCAGCGCTTTCCAGTTATCCCACTGCGCTTTGTAACGCGCTTTAATGGCCGGAATTTCTTGCGGGCAGAATTTTTTCATTTGCGCAAATTGAAAGAACGGAATATTAAAAATTTCGCAGGATTCGGCGTTGAGAGAAATCATGATTTTCCTTAAAAATACAATAATTTTTCGAAATTATATCGCTGTTGCACAACGTTGAAATTACCCTCTCAAAATAGCACCGCATTGAAACCGCTCCCAGTGCGGTGCTATCGTTTATGGTTAATTTAAACGGGTTTTGTGCATTTGCTAAATTTCGTAATTTTTCACCGCACTTTGACTAAAAATTTGTTTATCTTCCCAACGCAGCATGGTCAGGCGATTATTCCAGACACAGCCGGTATCGAGCGCATAAATATTCGGCGGCGTTTTTTCATCCACTAAACTCGCCCAATGACCGAACACAATCGGGATTTGTCGATACAACGGATTGTTTAACTCGAACCAAGGCGTGAGTTCGGGCGGCGCTTCTTTCGGCGGGACTTTACAAGCGAAATCCAATCGGTGATCTTGATAGCAGAACCGCATTCGGGTGAAAACGTTGATAATGTAACGTAAGCGATCCATGCCTTGTAAATCAGGCGACCATCGGTCGGGGAAGTTGTCGTACATTTGAGAAATAAGCGCATAAAAATCGCCATTTTGTAAGACGTTTTCTACTTCCTTCGCGCAGGCTTTTGCCGTTTCTAAATCCCAATCCGGCGAAATGCCCGCGTGCGCCATCAAGAAGCCCAATTCTTCATTGTGAACAAGCAACGGCTGATGACGCAACCAATCAATCAATTCTTCAAAATCCGGCGCACTGAAAATCGCGTCCACCCGATCGCGCGGTTTGATTTTTTTAATGCCGAGTGCGGTCGAAATCAGATGAAGATCGTGATTCCCTAACACGGTTTGCGCCGCACCGCCGAGAGATTTTACCAAACGCAAACAGGCTAAGGATTTATCGCCACGTGCGACGAGATCGCCGACGAGATAGAGTTTATCTTGCGCCGGGTTGAATCGAACGCGTTCCAATAAAAGCTGTAATTCATCGAAACAGCCTTGTAAATCACCAACTAAATAGGTTGCCATTTTTGACCGCGCTTTATTCTTCCAAATCCACAATTTCGTCCTTCAGCGCCTCCGCCGGCGGATTATCCGCCAGCCAATTCGCTAAGCGGGCATAATCGGCGATGGAAAGATTTTCCGCACGCGCATTCAAATCAATCTCAAGTGCGGTCAAATTTTCCGGAGAAAATAAGCTAGAAAGCGCGTTGCGCAAGGTTTTGCGCCGTTGGTTAAAGGCTTGCGAACAAACCCGATTAAGCCAATATAAATCCTTAACCGGATGAGGCAGGGTTTGATGCGGAATTAAGCGAACCACAGCAGAATCTACTTTTGGCGCCGGTTTAAAGGCGCTCGGTGGCACTTCAAGCACCGGCATCACTTGGCAGAAATATTGCGCCATAATGGTTAAACGCCCGTAAGCCTTGCTGTTCGGCGCGGCGCAAAGGCGTTTTACCACTTCTTTTTGCAACATAAAGTGCATGTCTTGAATCACATCGTGATATTTAAATAAATGGAACATCAACGGCGTGGAAATGTTGTACGGCAAGTTACCAAACACGCGTAATTTTTGTTTCGGCTCGGCCGTTTGGTCGGCATAAAGCGCGCCGAAATCAAATTGCATGGCGTCAGTTTCAATCACCGTCAATTTTTGATGTAAAAAAGGATGATGACGTAAACGTTCAGCAAGATCGCGGTCAAGTTCGACAACGGTTAAATGCTCAACTTGCTCGCCGACAGGCTCGGTTAATGCCCCCAAACCGGGGCCGATTTCCACTAAAAATTGACCTTTTTGCGGATAAATCGCCGCCACGATATTTTGAATAACATGATTATCATGCAAAAAATTTTGCCCGAAGCGCTTGCGCGCCGTATGGCCTAAATGTTTTTTTGAGTTCATAGTATTTCGCCTTTCGCAAAAGTGGCACACATTATAGAGCCTGTTTTACCTTTGTAAATCGTTGCGAAATTGCACGAAACGGTGTTTTTTCCACTCGAATTTATTTTCATCTTTCGTACGACACTAAAAACGGCTATAATCCGCGCGTTTTTATTAAATCAGACCCCAAATACGGTCAAGAAACCATTATTTTAGAGGATACAATGGCAAAAGAAGATAGCATTGAAATGCAAGGCACTATTTTGGAAACCCTACCGAATACGATGTTCCGTGTGGAATTAGAAAACGGTCATGTGGTAACCGCTCACATTTCAGGCAAAATGCGTAAAAACTATATTCGTATTTTAACCGGCGACAAAGTAACCGTAGAAATGACGCCTTACGATTTAAGCAAAGGCCGTATCGTTTTCCGTAGCCGCTAATCATCGTTGTTAAATCCAAGTTAAAAGCCGATAACTTTATCGGCTTTCTTTTTGCCTGAACATCACATAAATCGGTTGCGGAAAACAAAAATTTCGGTATAATCCGCGCCCTTAGCCACATTGAATTTTCGTTCCTTGCCTTTGCAGATTGGTGGCTAATCTACGTCAAAGGCTGATTAACCCGTAAGGAGCAGTAATGCGTCACTACGAAATCGTGTTTATGG
>ERZ772764.2556-NODE-2556-length-10581-cov-4.678605_pt1 | contig 10581 bp, 9 predicted proteins | sample MGYA00512163_ERZ772764 | MGnify/ENA primary metagenome ERZ772764 (study PRJEB29015, sample SAMEA2737903) | human oral metagenome | biome: human oral; feature: human-associated habitat; material: dental | place: China | collected 2094 ...
TGACGTAACTTTTGCTTTCGGTAAAGCAAACTTAAAACCAGAAGCTAAAGCTACTTTAGATGGTATTTACGGTGAAATCGCACAAATCAACAACTCTAAAGTTGCTGTGGCTGGTTACACTGACCGTATCGGTTCTGATGCATTTAACTTAAAACTTTCACAACGTCGTGCAGATACCGTAGCTAACTACTTAGTATCTAAAGGTGTGGCTGCGCAAAATATCTCTGCAACTGGTTACGGTAAAGCGAACCCAGTTACTGGTGCAACTTGTGACGCGGTTAAAGGTCGTAAAGCGCTTATCGCTTGTTTAGCACCGGATCGTCGTGTTGAAATCGCAGTTAATGGTACTAAATAATAGTTTAATTTAGTTTCCTTTAGCGGATTAAATAGAGAAAGACCTAAACTTTGGTTTAGGTCTTTTTTTTGTCTTTTACGGTATATTTAAAAAAGAAGCTTTAGCGCTCTAAATTAGCACCGCATTGGAAGTTTATTTGCATTTCTATGCCGTGCGGAAAATATAAATCTGACATTATTACTCTGGCTTTATCTTGCTCTGTTTATTACTTGTGCTACAATGCGCAGCATGTTTTATTCATGGAAAACATTATGGAAACTTTAGATAAAATTAAAAAACAAATTAGCGAAAATCCGATTTTAATTTATATGAAAGGATCGCCGAAATTTCCTTCTTGCGGGTTTTCTGCGCGTGCGGTCGAAGCTCTAATGAACTGCAAAGTACCTTTTGGTTATGTGGATATTCTTCAGCATCCTGACATTCGTGCAGAATTGCCCGCTTACGCAAATTGGCCAACTTTTCCCCAATTATGGGTTGATGGGGAATTAATTGGTGGTTGCGATATTATTTTAGAAATGTATCAAGCTGGCGAATTACAAACTTTATTAAGCGAAACGGCAGCAAAACACCAAGCTTAATTCATCGAATAAAACCCGCTCAAAGCGGGTTTTGTTTTACCCAAAATTCGTGAGCAGATGAACGGTTTCACACTAAAGTGCTTGTATATTTGAGCCAGTTTTTATAAACTTTCGGCTCATTAGTCGGGGTGCCAATACCGTTACGATTGGCTGAGAAATACCCGTGAACCTGAAACAGATAATGCTGGCGTAGGAAACTAATTCTTTTCATTAAGCTGTTTCGCATTTTGTAAGGACAGTACAATGAAAAAAACGTTTCCGATACTCTTCACACTTTTGGCTACAAGCGTATTTGTGCAAGCCGTTCCTCAACCGCTCACCGTTTATACTTATGATTCTTTCAGTGCCGATTGGAGCGCTGGTCCAAAAGTTAAAGCCGGGTTTGAGCAACAATTTCCTCAATGTCAGCTAACTTACGTCGCGTTCGATAACAACGGCACGCTTTTTAACCGTGTGCGTCTAGAAGGCAAAAAAATTAAAGCTGATTTAGTGTTGGGTTTAGATCATCATCAAATCGATGAAGCGAAAAAATTGGCGATATTTGAACCCAATAAAGCGGATTTGTCCAAGTTGGTCCTGCCGTTAAAATGGGAAGACCGTATTTTCTTACCTTTTGATTTCGCTAAATACGCGTTTATTTACGATAAAAATAAACTTGCTAATCCGCCAAAAAGCTTAAAAGAACTGGTGGAACGCAAAGATTTAAAAGTACTTTATCAAGATCCGCGCACCAGCAGTATTGGGCGAGGTTTATTGCTTTGGGTGAATGCGCTTTACCCGCAAGCGGAAGCGCAAAATATCTGGAAAAACTTATCCGAACATACGGTCACCGTCACAAAAGGTTGGACAGAAGCCTACGGCGCCTTTTTGAAAGGCGAGGCCGATTTGGTATTGAGCACCAATACTTCGCCGCTTTATCATCTTTTGGCCGAACAAAAAGAAAATTATGCGGCAACGGATTTTACCGAAGGTGGTGTATTACAAATCGAAGTGGCGGCGAAAGTTGCTAATCGTAATAATGTTTGCGCTGATTATTTTCTTGACTATTTGCTTTCGCCGCAAGCCCAAGCGGATATCGCGAAAAATAACGTAATGTTGCCGGTGATTGATACGCCGATTGAAAGTCATATCGATGCGTTGAAACGTCAAACTCAAAATACGCCGGTGTTAGATACTTCAAAAGTAAGCGGCGAACAGCTCAAAACTTGGATTAATGAGTGGCAAAAAGCCCTCGCCAACTAATTGATGATGCTGTTGCTTTCTCATCCGCATTTCCGTCCGCGCCATTATCTTGGTGGAAGTGCGGTTATTTTTTTCATTCTCTTTCTTTATGTTTCGTCTTTGTCGGCGGTGTTTTCCGTAGGCGGCAGTTATTCATGGACGGCTTTCAAACAAGACGATTATTTGCATCAAATTATTGCGTTCAGTTTCCTACAGGCTTTTTTGTCTGCACTGCTTTCCGTATCAATTGGTGTGCTATTCGGTCGCGCATTTTTTTACCACTCTTTTCCCGCAAAAGCGCTGATTCGGCAACTTCTTTCGCTAACTTTTGTTTTACCGGCATTATTAACCATTTTCGGTTTGCTCGGCATTTATGGTTCCTCCGGTTGGTTAAGCCGGTTTGTTCAATTTTGTGGAATTGACTGGAAACCATCGATTTATGGTTTGAGCGGAATTTTACTCGCTCATCTTTTCTTTAATATTCCTCTTGCTGCCAGAATGACTGAACAAGCGTTGCAAGCCATTCCTTTCGAACAACACCAATTGGCGGCACAGTTAAATATCCGCGGTTGGCAATTTTTCCGTTTAATTGAATGGTCATATTTGAAAAATCAGCTTATTCCGGCTTTTACGTTGATTTTTATGCTGTGTTTCACCAGCTTTACCATTGTACTTTCTCTTGGCGGTGGGCCGCAAAACAGCACATTGGAAGTGGCGATTTATCAAGCGATTCTCTTTGAATTTGATTTTCCGAAAGCGGCAGCTTTCGCACTGATTCAATTTGCCTTCTGCATTGTATTGTTCGGTTTGTCGCAATTTTTCGCTGAACCGCCGGAAACGACACCCTCGCAGCATTACCTCCGGCACTTTAACTCTTCCAATGCGGTGCTAAATTTGAATGTCATTATTGTGTTCATCGGCTGTTGTTTTATTTTCACGCCACTACTGCATATTGTAATTGAAGGATTGAGTGCGTCACATTGGTCGAGTTTTTTGCAAGATCCGCAACTATGGAAAGCTTTTGGTTATTCTCTTGCCATAGCACCGAGTTCGGGCGCACTGGCTGTGTTGTTTTCTTTTGCCCTTTTGCTGTTATCTCGTCAGTTGCAATGGCTGCATTTCCCCATTCTTGCTAGCTTAATTCAAAGCGGCGGGATGACGATTTTAGCTGTTCCTACCCTCATTTTGGCAGTGGGATTATTTTTGCTTTTACAGGGTATCGATTTCACCAATATTCATTTATTTTTTGTTGTGGTGATTTGTAACGCCTTAACCGCAATGCCCTTTGTGATCCGAATTTTGAATGCGCCGATGACACAAGCGATGCAATATTATGAAAAATTATGTTTGTCGCTTAATTTAAAAGGCTGGCAACGCTTTAAATTAATTGAATATCCGTTATTAAAAGCGCCGCTAAATTATGCTCTGGCATTAGCGAGCACGCTTTCGTTGGGCGATTTTACCGCGATTGCATTGTTCGGTAGTCCGGATTTTACTTCCCTGCCTCATTTGCTTTATCAACAAATCGGTCAATATCGCAGTCAAGAGGCCGCAATTACCGCATTGATTTTATTAAGTTTATGTGTTGGGTTATTTATGTTTATCGAACGCTATAAAGGACGTTATGATTAAGTTAAAACAGCTGCGTTTCGCTTATCAAAAAATGCCAATGTGCTTTGATTTGCACGTATATGCTCAAGAAAAAGTTGCCGTTATCGGCGAAAGCGGAGCCGGAAAAAGCACCTTATTAAATCTTATCGCCGGTTTCACCTATGCTGATGCGGGCGAAATTTGGCTCAACGGTGAAAATCACACTCGTAGTGCACCTTATGAACGGCCGGTTTCGATGTTATTTCAAGAAAATAATTTGTTTACGCATTTGACTGTGATGCAAAATATTGCGTTGGGGTTAAAACCGAATTTATCATTGAACGCACAGGAAAAAAGTCAGATAGAACAGGCGGCAGAAGCGGTTAATTTGCAAGATTTTTTAGCCCAAAAACCGGGCGTTCTTTCCGGCGGGCAAAAACAACGGGTTGCATTGGCGCGTTGTTTGTTGCGCGATAAGCCCATTTTATTGCTTGACGAACCTTTTTCCGCGCTCCATCCGCAATTACGCGCCGAAATGTTGCAGTTGATCGACCAGTTATGTGTTGAAAAAATGTTAACCTTACTGCTTGTTACTCATCAGCCGCAGGAACTTGAAGGGCATATTGATCGCATTATTCGGATTCATCAAGGACAAAATTTATAGGAATAATTATGACTATCGCACAACCTTTACAGCTAAACAGCATTACGCCACATCCTTCCATCGAATATTGGTCGGTTTGCAAAATTGAAGCATTGTTTGAAACGCCATTTTTGGAGCTTATCTATCGCGCGGCGCAAGTTCACCGCGAATATTTTAATCCGCAAGCGATTCAACTTTCTACGCTGATGTCGATTAAAACCGGCGGTTGTCCGGAGGATTGCGGCTATTGCCCACAGTCGGCGCGTTATCAAACAGGCGTACAAAATCAGCAATTATTGGATGTAGAGGAAATTGTCGCCAAAGCAAAAATCGCTAAAGAGCGTGGCGCGGGACGCTTTTGTATGGGGGCAGCGTGGCGCGGACCGAAGCCAAAAGACATCGCCAAAGTGACGGAAATCATTAAAGCAGTGAAAGATCTCGGCATGGAAACTTGCGGCACTTTTGGTTTATTGCAAGATGGCATGGCGGAAGAATTAAAAGATGCCGGTTTGGATTATTACAACCATAACATCGACACTGCGCCGGAACATTACGACGAAGTCATCGGCACACGCCGCTTCGACGACCGCATCAGTACGCTCGGTAAAGTGCGCAAAGCGGGCTTGAAAGTCTGTTGCGGCGGAATTGTGGGCATGAATGAAACCCGCAAAGAACGTGCCGGGCTGATTGCTAGTCTCGCTAATTTGGATCCGCAACCGGAATCCGTGCCGATTAACCAATTAGTCAAAATTGAAGGTACGCCGTTGGCTGACGCGGCGGAATTAGATTGGACGGAATTCGTACGCACCATCGCTGTGGCACGTATCACCATGCCGAAAAGTTATGTACGCTTGTCTGCCGGTCGTCAAGGTATGAGTGAAGAAATGCAGGCAATGTGCTTTATGGCAGGGGCGAATTCCATTTTCTATGGTGACAAACTACTCGTCACAGGCAATCCGGAAGAAGATGGTGATCAGCTGTTAATGGCAAAACTCGATCTTGAACCGGAAACGGAAGAAAATCGAAAAACGATTAAACGTTAGAAAAGACGAAAATAAATGCTTTAATGAGGTCGTCGAATAGCACCGCATTGAAAGTCCTTTCGGTGGAAGAAATCAGACGATCTGGGAAAGAAAAAACCTCTTATTAAGATAAGAGGTTTTTTTAGGATAACATTAAAGATGTTGATTAATGAAAGCGGCTAATTGACCTTTTGGTAACGCGCCTACTTGTGTTCCCACTACTTGGCCGTTTTTCACTAAAAGTAACGTCGGAATGCTACGCACGCCGTATTGTGCGGCTACGCCTTGGTTTTCATCCACGTTAATTTTCACGATTTTCGCTTTGCCGTCAAATGCCGGAGCAAGTTCGTCTAAGACCGGCGCAATCATTTTGCAAGGGCCGCACCATGGCGCCCAGAAATCAACTAAGACCGGAAGATCGGATTTTAATACGTCCGCTTCAAAGGTTGCGTCTGTGGTATGTAGTACTTGGCTCATTTTTTATTTCCTTTGTTAGTAAATATTACACCCTATTTGGGCAATTTGCTGAATTGTAAACGTGCTCAGAATAGCACGTGCTTTTTTAAAGTACAGTTATTAGTTTAATCGCTTAAAACTAAGAGGCTAAAACGACATTTTCGCAAGGTTTGCCGGATTTGAGTCTATAAATGTTAGAAAGTGTAACATCAGCGATGCTGGTCAGGGCTTCCTCCGTTAAAAAGGCTTGGTGACCGGTTAATAACACGTTATGGCATGAAGACAAACGACGGAATACGTCATCTTGAATCACTTCGTTTGATTTGTCTTCGAAGAATAAATCCCGTTCGTTTTCATAAACGTCCATGCCAAGTGCGCCGATTTTGCGTTGTTTTAAGGCATCGATAGCAGCCGGTGTATCAATTAATGATCCACGGCTGGTGTTAATGATCATTACGCCGTCGCGCATTTTGGCGAAAGCTTCACGGTTCAACAAATGATAGTTTTCTGGTGTGGCGGGACAGTGCAACGTGATCACGTGCGATTTGGCATAAAGCTCGTCCAATTCTACATAATTGGCGCCAAGCTCTTCCGCTTGCGGATTTTTGAATGGATCGTAAGCCAAAATATGCATGCCAAATCCCTTCAAAATTCGCATTACCGCAATGCCAATTTTGCCTGTTCCAATCACCCCCACGGTGCGGCCGTGCATATTGAAACCGATTAGCCCTTCAAGGGAGAAATTGGCTTCGCGGGTACGTTGGTAGGCGCGGTGAATACGGCGGTTTAACGTCATCATTAAACCGACTGTATGTTCTGCTACCGCTTCCGGCGAATAAGCGGGGACACGTACCACTTGAATACCGAGATCCTGCGCTGCTTTTAAATCGACGTTGTTAAAACCGGCGCAGCGTAAGGCGATAATTTTTACGCCGAGAACAGCCAGTTTTTCCAATACTTTTCGACTGCCATCGTCATTCACGAAAATGCACACTACTTCGCAATGTTCCGCCAAACGCGCAGTACTTTCGTTCAACATAAAATCGAAAAATTCAAGCTCGAAACCGTATTTTGCGTTGATTAATTCAAAATATTTACGGTCGTAACTTTTTGTGCTGTAAACCGCAATTTTCATATCGCCTCCGAGACTATTTCAAGTGAGTAAAAGCCTGTAGTAAGTCCGCTTTAATGTCTTCCGCGTTTTCGATACCCACCGAAAAACGTAGCAAAGTATTGGTAATACCGCGTGCTATGCGCTCGTTTTCCGGAATATCCATGTGGGTTTGAGTCGCTGGATATGTAATAAAACTTTCGGTTCCGCCGAGACTTTCTGCGAAAGTAATCAGTTTGATGGATTTTAGAAAGGTATTCACCCAATTTTCATTTTTCAAACGGAAAGAAAGCATTCCACCTTTATTTGGGTAAAGTACGGAATCCACTTGCGGTTGCATTTTTAAAAATTCGGCAATTTCCCGAGCGTTATCTTGATGGCGTTGCATACGTAACGAAAGGGTTTTCATTCCGCGTATGGTAAGCCAAGAATCAAATGGAGAGAGCACCGCACCCGCACCGTTTTGAATATAGGCAATGCGTTCGCACAGTTCTTGTCCCTTAGCCACAATTAAACCGACCAACGCATCGTTATGGCCGGCGATATATTTAGTGCCGCTATGGATTACGATATCTGCACCTAAATCTAATGGACGGGAAAGTACGGGCGTAAGGAACGTATTATCGACGATTAACAACAGGTGGTGTTTTTTCGCGAGTTTGGCGATTTCTGCTACGTCGCATTCTTCCATTAATGGGTTAGAGGGAGTTTCGATGAAAATCGCTTTGGTATTTTGCGTGATTGCCGCTTCAATTTCAGCCGTCGATGCGGTGTTCACATAAACCGGTTTTACGCTGTTATTATTTTTATAAGAGAAATCAAGTAAACGATAAGTGCCACCATATACATCACTGGAAACGATCCATTCGTCTGGTGCGCTGAATAATGTCATTAAAACTTGGATCGCGGCCATACCGGAAGAAAAGGCGAAACCGCGATCGCCGTTTTCTAATTGCGCGATTGTGTCTTCCAATACGCTGCGCGTCGGGTTTTTGGTGCGTGTGTAGTCAAAACCGGTGCTTTCGCCTATGCCGCGGTGGCCGTAGGCAGTGGAAAGATAAATTGGGGTTGAAACCGCGCCGGTATGCTGGTCACTGCGGTTACCAGCCTGCGCGAGTAGAGTATCGATAGCGTATCGTGGTGTTGTCATAATGCCCTCTGAAAATAACTGAAAAGTAAGCATGCTTTTGTGGAAAAAATACAGCCGGCATTTTGGCACAAAGGCTAAAGTGATAAAAGAAGAAATTAAAAAATAGCGGGGAAATTAGCCGCTTCGTTATTTGCTGTTAATAATTTAAACAAAATGCAGTTTTTTTAAACGCTTAAAAATAATTTTCAAATCGGCGATTGACAGATTTTCAAATTTACGTAAAATGCGCACCACCAAAAAGGTACATGCGGGAATAGCTCAGTTGGTAGAGCACGACCTTGCCAAGGTCGGGGTCGCGAGTTCGAGCCTCGTTTCCCGCTCCAAATTTTCACATGATGCCCTGCGGGAATAGCTCAGTTGGTAGAGCACGACCTTGCCAAGGTCGGGGTCGCGAGTTCGAGCCTCGTTTCCCGCTCCAATTTGCCCGAGTGGTGGAATCGGTAGACACAAGGGATTTAAAATCCCTCGCCTTTCGAGGCGTGCCAGTTCAAGTCTGGCTTCGGGCACCATTTAATAGCCACAAAATTAAAAATAGCGGCCTATAATTCTCTCCTCTCAAAGTTATTCTTATCTTAAGTTCAATAAGAAACGAATTCTTGAAATACGTCCACGAATAGTGTTTTGGGCAATATTTTTCTCCAGCTCTATTGGAAACAGATCGGCAAATTTTCTTTTTTATGAAATTTAATTCGTTTTTTAATGAAAAAGTCTCATCAAATCTTTCCATAAAATCATTGCAATTTAGTTAAAAAAGCGTAGTCTTTTACGCCTATTTGAGAATTATTCACAACTAAAGTTAGGATACAAAATGAAAACAGCATTAAAAATCAGTGCAATTTCTACTGCACTTTTGGCTTTGCCGATGTTGGCAAATGCCGAAGTATTGGCTTCCGTCAAGCCTCTTGGCTTTATTGCCTCTTCCATCGCCGACGGTGTAACCGACACCCAAGTTTTAGTTCCGGCCGGCGCATCGCCGCATGATTACAGCTTGAAATTGTCCGATATTCAAAAAGTGAAAGCGGCTGATCTGGTACTTTGGGTGGGCGAAGATATTGATTCGTTCTTGGATAAACCGGTGAGCCAAATCGATCGCAAAAAAGTGATTACTATTGCTGATTTGGCGGATGTGGAACCATTATTAACGAAAGCCCACCACGAACATTTTCATGAAGAAGGCGAGCATGCTCATAAGCACGAACATAAGCATGAACATAAACACGAGCATGAACATCATCATGATCACGGTGATGAAGGGTTAACTACCAATTGGCATGTGTGGTATTCGCCGGCAATTAGCCAAATCGTGGCGCAAAAAGTCGCGGATAAATTAACCGAGCAGTTCCCCGATAAAAAAGCGCTCATCGAACAAAATTTAGCGAATTTCAACCGTACCTTGGCAGAACAAAGCGATAAAATCAAAGCGCAACTTGCACCGTTTGCCGATAAAGGCTTTTTTGTTTTTCATGATGCCTACGGTTATTTCAATGATGCCTACGGCTTAAAACAAAGCGGCTATTTCACCATTAACCCGCTTGTCGCCCCCGGCGCGAAAACGATTGCGCACATTAAAGAGGAAATCGAAGAGCATCGCGTAAACTGCCTTTTCGCCGAACCGCAATTTACGCCGAAAGTGATTGAATCTCTTGCGCAAAGCACCAAAGTGAATGTCGGAAAACTTGATCCGATTGGTGATAGCGTGGCGCTAGGTGCGGGATCTTATGCGAATTTCTTGCAGGCGACGGCGGAAAGCTATGCGCAATGTTTAGCAAAATAGTTTATTGGTGATTTTTAAGAAATGGCGGATTTTATCCGCCATTTTTTGTGGGATGATGGAAAGAAGGAAAACAGGTGCGCATTGAACTACTGAAATAGCACCGCATTGAAGTCTCCAAACAGCACCGCATTGGGGGCGCAGATAAAGCGGCTTCAATGCGGTGCTATTTTGGCAGGGCGGCTTTATCGGCATTTTTATCGAACATCGCCTCATTTTCAGCGTAGAATAAAACCACTGCAATAAACAGGAGGTTAACATGGCAAAACAAGATTTAGCTAAACAGGTATTCGATTATGTCTTGAAACAATACGGCACTCAGCCCGAATATCTTTGGAAGTCCTACCCGGATTATGCCGTGTTACGCCATCAGGATAACCGTAAATGGTATGCCATTCTGATGAACGTGGAAAAAGCCTCATTAGGGCTGAGCGGCACAGGAAAAATGCCGGTGATGAATGTGAAATGTTCCCCTGAAATGCTCAGTTTATTTTTGCCGCAAGCCGGTTTTTTACCGGCGTACCACATGAATAAAAATCATTGGCTGACGGTGTTGTTAGATGGCTCCGTAGAAAAAGACAGCATACTGTTTTTATTAAATGCCAGTTTTGATCTCACCGCTACCCGACAAGTGAAAAAGCAACTTGGGATCGCCCGTTATACAGAATGGATCGTGCCGGCCAA
>ERZ772764.2557-NODE-2557-length-10578-cov-2.409009_pt1 | contig 10578 bp, 7 predicted proteins | sample MGYA00512163_ERZ772764 | MGnify/ENA primary metagenome ERZ772764 (study PRJEB29015, sample SAMEA2737903) | human oral metagenome | biome: human oral; feature: human-associated habitat; material: dental | place: China | collected 2094 ...
GCCGGCCAGCACAGACGGCCGGCGGCCTGTCAGCCACAAAAAACCCCACCTGCTCGACACGGGTGGGGTTTTTTGTGCACGGATGCGGCTCGCCTGCCTCAGCGCAGGGTCTCGTTCAGGATGCGGATGATTTCATCGGCCACGCGGCGGTCTTCTTCCGAGCTGGGCTGCTTGCCATCAGCCAGCAGGACTTCCACCGTGGACTGGCTGCCTTCGCCCTGGATGTGCAGCTGGTAGTGCTGCCCGCTCAGATCCTTGCGCTCACCCGAGAAGATGCGCGACCAGGTGCCCTGGTTCCTGTCGCGGCGCTGCGGATCGACATAGACGATGTCATAGACGCCCTGCTCGCGGTTGCGGTCTTCGATGGAGAAGTCGAGCCGGTCGAGCACCACGCCCACGGCGCGCCAGCTGCGATCGAAATCGTCCTGCAGCTGCAGTTTCGACGGCTGGCCTTCGGCTCCGGCCACGATGCGGGCACGTGCTCCGGACTGGCCATCGGCCGCGGCCGCTTCACCGTCCGCACCCTGCGCCGCTGCATCGGCACCAGTCATCGCGGCTGCACCAGCCCCGGATGCATCGGCTGCCGCACCCGCGGTACCGGCCGCCCCGGCGGAGCCCCCGGTATCCGCCCCTGCCGGAGCGCCCGACGCAGCCGTGGAGGCCGCGCCGCCGCGCCGGCCCAGTTCACCGTGCGCGAAGGCTGCATCCAGACGCGTCAGGATGCGCTGCAGGTATTCGGCTTCCAGTTCGTTGCGGTTGCTGTCGTTGGGTACCCAGATGGAATCTTCCTTCCGGGCGCCACGCAGCTGCTCTTCCCGGCCGTAGTAGGTCAGGAAGATGTCGGTACCGCCCTGCGCGTTGCGCTCCAGGCGGGTGCGGTACTTGTCACGGTCGCCGGTGGCATACACCGTGCCGGCCTTGCGGGCCAGAATGCCACGAATGCCGCTGTTCTCGACCTTCTGGTAACGCTCGGCCCATTCGGTTTCCATCAGGCCCAGCTTCGGCTGTGCCGTTTCGAGGTTGAAGCCCTGCACCGCCCAGAAATCGAGCAGCAGCGGCCAGATCTCCTCGGGCGAGGCCTGAACCGACACCCAGCGGGTCGTCCCCTCGCGGTGAATGCGCGCGTGCTGCGACTGGGGCAAGACGCCGGCGCCGGATGCGCCCCGCTCATCGCCCTGCGCCTGGTCGCGCTGGCGGTTGAAGTCGGACAGGCTCTGGCTGTCATCGCGAGCGGGCAGCGTGTAACGGCTGTCGGCCTTCGGGGCCACCAGGTCGGGCGGCACATCCAGTGCAGGGCCACTGCGGGCTTCGCGATACTCGACATTGTCGGCGTCGAGCGCGTCGCGCACGGTGGTGCAGCCGGACAACAGCAGCGAGGGCACCAGCAGGGCCGGCAGGGCGGCCCGCAGCGGGCGATGCAGGAAATCGGACATCAGGCGAGAACTCCGGAGGATTGCAGGGCATCGAGCACGGCCGTCTGGCCCACCGTGGTCAGCGGCGCCAGCGGCAACCGCACCACCGGCGACGCGATGCGCCCCATGCGGGCCAGCGCCCACTTGGTGGGCACCGGGTTGGGCTCCATGAACAGGCGTTCGTGCAGCGGAATGAGCGTACGGTTGATGGCCAGCGCCTTGCCGAAATCACCCGCCAGCGCGGCAGCGCACATGTCGGCCATCTGGCGCGGCGCCACGTTGGCCGTGACCGAGATGACACCGTGTGCCCCCATGGCCATCAGGGCCAGGGCGGAATCGTCGTTGCCGCTGTAGACGGCAAAGCCTTCCGGCAGCCGGGCCAGCAGCGATGCGCCCCGGCCCACGTCGCCCGTGGCGTCCTTGATGCCGATGATGTTCGGGTTGGCCGCCAGGCGCAGCACCGTGTCGTTGGAGATATCGGCCACCGTGCGGCCCGGCACGTTGTACAGGATGACGGGCAGCCCGCCCTCCTGGGCCACGGTGGTGAAATGCCGGAACATGCCCTCCTGCGAGGGCTTGTTGTAATAGGGCGCCACCTGCAGCGAGGCATCCACCCCCACCTCGAAGGCGTGACGGGTGAGTTCGATGGCCTCGCGCGTGGAGTTGGCCCCGGTACCGGCAATGACCGGCACGCGGCCCCGGCAGTGCTCGGCCGCCACGCGGATGAGCTGCGCGTGCTCCTCCACGCTGACGGTGGGCGACTCGCCCGTGGTGCCCACGGCCACGATGGCACTGGTGCCCGATTCGATGTGCCAGTCGAGCAGATTGCGGTATGCGTCGAAGTCGAGCGTGCCATCCGCCTTCATCGGCGAAACGACCGCGACCAGACTGCCTTTGATCATCATGATGGCATCTCCCGATGGTGGGGTGAAGACAAAGCAGAAAGCGAAAGAAGCGCCCCGGCACACACCGCGGCGCCGCGTCACGGCACCCGGACGGTGCAGGACGGCAGCAGCCCGGGCCGGAACGCCAAGAAAACCGTGCCGCCCATTCTAGCGCAGCGACCGGCCGGCGTCGGGCGCATTGTGAAGATTGCCATCAGGGCGTGTCATGGGCTCATTCGTCCATGACACGCGTCAGCGCAGCCGCTGCGGCCGGGTGCTGCGCCAGGCCACCATGCGCTGGATGACGGCCGGGCGCGGCGCCTCCAGCATCCCCTGTTCGAATGCACAGACACGCAAGGCCGCCCGTCGGGCCGCGGCAAACAATTCGTCGGCCGCCAGCAGGTGCACCGGACGCGACGGCCTACCATAGCGCCCGTGACCCTGCGCGAAGGTTTCGTAGATCAGGCAGCCGCCATCGGCCAGCCGCGCCAGGAGCAGATCCAGCCTCGGACGGAACAGATACCGGGTAATGACGATGACCGCAAAGCGCTCCGCGCCCCACTCCCACGCACCGGCTTCCAGATCGGTCGTGCGTGCCTCGACGCCGGGCAGCTGGTTCAGCGCAAGACAGGCCGGATCCCGGTCCACCGCCAGCACCGCATATCCGCGTTCGCTGGCCAGCCGGGTATGCCGCCCCCGGCCACAGGCAAAGTCCAGCAGCCTGCCCCGCCCGGCCATGGCCGCCACTTCCGGCAGCCAGCGCGCCACCCACGGTGAGGGGTCGTCCGCATCCGGCCCGGCACCGGCCATCGCCCGTGCGCACCATCCGCTGCCGGGCTGCAGCCCTGCATCCATCCGTTCAGCTTCTTCGTTCATGACTGTACTTCCGCACGCGCCGGTCACGGCCGGGGCCGGCACCTCCCCGATCATGGCGTCCGCCGTCCTGCCCCCGTCTCACGGAGTGTTCTGACGTGGCCACCTCTGCCCTGCCGCGATTCTATGCAAACCTGCGCACCCTGCGCCGGCGTCTGCTGCTGTTCGTGCTGCCCAGCGCGGTGGCCGTGCTCATCGTGCTGGGCGGGCGGCTCTATCCGGAATGGATGTCGGGCTATCTCTTCTACATGGCGCCGGTTGCCCTGTTTGCCCTGACCCTGTTTGCCTACGCCCTGCTCAACACCTCCGAGGATCTGCGCGAGCAGAAGCGCATCAACCGCCAGCTGGCCGAACTGCAGGCCCAGTACGGCCTGGCCGAGGGGCTGGCGCACATCGGCTCCTGGGTGTGGGACCAGAAGGCCCGCCGCATTCACATGAGTGATGGCGCCTCGGACGTGTTCGGCCTGGAAAAGGCCCACGGCCCGGTCTCGCAGCAGGCGTTCTTCATCTGCGTGCACCCCGAGGACCAGAAGCGCTTTCAGGAACAGCACCGTCATGCGCTGGCCAGGCACGAGCGCATCGACCTGGAATTCCGCTACGTGAAGGACGGCAGCAATGTCGTCTGGGTGCGCTGGGTGGGCACGCCCGACGTGGACGAACACGGCGACGTGGTGCGGCTGGCCGGCGTGGCGCAGGACATCAGCGAGCGCAAGCACAGCGAGGACCAGCTGGCCTCGGAACGCAACAAATACCACGCACTGACCGAGCTGAGCGCCGACTGGGACTGGGAGCTGGGCCCGGATTTCCGCATCCGCAAGATCTCCAGCCAGATCCCTGCCGAACTGCAGGACTGGGCACGCGACATGCGCGGCCACGGTTTCTGGGACCTGACCACCATCGACCTCCCCTGGGCTGGCGAGATGCAGCTGGCCCAGCAGCTGGCCAACGATGCCCGCGAGGCCCGCCGCCAGCGCGAAGGCACGGCCCCGACCCGCAGCAAAAAGGGTGTCGCCGAAGAACCCGCCCAGATCCGGCCCGAACACCTGCAGCAGGCACGCCAGACCCTGCTGCAGGATCCCAACGCCGGCTGGCGCTGGCTGCAGGAAACCCTGATGCAGGGCAGGCGCATCCGCGACTTCGAATTCGGCGTGCTGACCAAGAGCAACAAGCTCTTCACCCTGTCGCTGTCGGGTCAGCCGATATTCGATGAAGTCAAGGTCGAACAGGATGGCCGGACCCTCACCGAGAAACGGCTGGTCGGCTACCGCGGCGTGGGCCGTGACGTGACCCGCGAGGCCCACCAGAACCTGCTGCTGCGTCTGGAATCCGACATCGTCAAGCTCATCCAGGACAACCGCGGCCAGGATGAAGCGGTGGTGCTCAAGGGGGTGATCCGCCTCGTCTGCGAAACCCTCAACTGGGTGGGCGGCATTCACATCCGCCCCGCCAGCGAGGGCTCGCGGGTGTGCATCCGGGAAAAATGGGGCATGCCGCCGGTGCAGCCCATGTTCGAGGGGCTGGGCGACGAGACCGTCCTGCTGGGCAACTCGCCCGAGGCCGTGGTGCTCGCCCAGGGGAACGAACTGTGGATGCGCAGCCTCACGGCCAGCGTGGCGGAATTCTCGTCGCGCTACCAGATGGAAAAGCTGGGCCTGAAGGCCGCCCTGCTCGCCCCCATCAAGGATGGCTCGGACGCCAAACCGCTCTCGGCCCTGCTGTTCTTCTCCGCCCAGACCTTCGAGGGCAACACCCTGGTTCGTGAGCTGGCCCACGTGCTGTCGCGCCTGCTGTCGCAGTACATCCAGCGCGAACGGCTGGAAGCCCAGCTGCGCCGTGCCTCGCAGCACGACGCCCTGACCGGCCTGCCCAACCGCAAGTATCTCTCCGAAAAACTCGATGCACGCCTGGCCAACAAAACGCCGGTGGCCGTGCTCTACATCGACCTGGACCGCTACAAGGCCATCAACGACACCCTCGGCCACCAGGCCGGTGACCAGGTGCTGGTGGAAGTGTCGCGCCGCTTCCGTGACACCATCGGCCCCGGCAACATCGCCAGCCGCGTGGGCGGTGACGAATTCATTCTGCTGCTGGACAACCAGACCGACCCGAAAAAAGTGGAAATGATCGCCCGCAAGGTACTGGCGGCGGTGGAACGCCCCTTCATCCTGCAGGAGCGCGCCCATTTCCTGTCGGCCAGCATCGGCGTGGCGCTTTCACCGCAGCACGGCAACGACGCCGCCACGCTGATCAAGTGCGCCGACGCCGCCATGTACACGGTGAAATCCGAAGGCCGCAACGACGTGCGTTTCTACAGCGCCAACCTGAAATCGGCGCGCGTCGCGCAGGTGCAGCTGAGCAGCGAATTTCCGTCGGCCATCGAGCGTGGCGAGGTGGAGCTGCACTACCAGCCGGTGATTTCCAGCTTCGACCTGCAGGTGGTGGGCATGGAAGGGCTGATCCGCTGGCGCCACCCCACGCAGGGCCTGCTGCTGCCCGACCAGTTCCTGCCCGCGGCCGAGCAGAGCAACGTGATGAAGCAGCTGGCCATCTGGACCATTCGCCGCGCCCTGCAGGACCGCCAGCAGCTGGACGTGCAACGCTACGGCAACCTGGTGGTGTCGGTGAACATCTCCCCCAACCAGATCAACGAAGAAGGTTTTCTGGCGCAACTCAAGGGCATGCTGGAAGAATTCCGCATCCGGCCCGAACTGCTGCGCCTGGAGCTGACCGAAAACACGCTGATCGAGGCATCGAGCCGCACCATCGCCCAGATGACCGTGCTGCGCAAACTGGGCGTACAGGTGATGATCGACAATTTCGGCACCGGCTATGCCTCCCTCTCCTACCTGCGCAACCTGCCGGTCAGTGGCCTGAAGATCGACCAGGGCTTCATCCGTGGCCTGCCGGACGACAGGGGCAACTCCGCCATCATGCAGGCCATCATGACCCTGGCCGAAAAACTCAGGCTGCAGGTGATTGCCGAAGGCGTGGAAACCGCCCAGGAAATGCAGGCCCTGCGCGAACTGGGCTGCCGGATGATGCAGGGGCACTTCATCAGCGCCGCCATTCCGCCGCAGAAGGTGGCGGATTATCTGAAGAAGCGGGAGCTGACGGGGGTGGTGTAACGTCCCACATGACCGGCCAGGCATGCAATATCCGGCATTGAGGCATTTGACAGAAGCGCGTGTCCCGAAACGGATATGAATGACCTAAGCTGAAAATCCAATGCCGGAACTGGCCATGCACGTTCCGGCATTTTTCAGCCGCATTCATGCTCTTCTGTACGATGGCGCCACGAAGGGTGCGCCACACAGGTCTCAAGGATCATTCTGCAACCAGCGTTTTCAGTGCCTCGAGCACCTGCGGCTGCTGCGCTTCGGGTACAGGCTCCAGATACGGCTGCTGTTCAGTCCATTTTTCGGGTGCCGTCTTCAGGGCGGCAATGACTGCGCCGCATGCCTTCGGATCCCTGAATCCAAGGCTCTGCAGCAGTGGCGCCCCCTCACCCTGCTGCAGCTTGAAATAGAACTGGCCGTCCTTTTCGCGGTACTGCTTGAGAATGGGTTTGCGCACCGGTTTCCGGACGGCTTCGGCATTCCCGGACGCAGAGGCATCTCCTGCCGTCGCGCCGCCGATGGTTTGCGAGGCTGGCGTGCCGCCCGTCGCCGGTGAAGCCGTTGCAGCATCCCCGCTTCCTGCACCACCCACCACCGGCACCGCCCCCACCAGCGAACGGATGCCCACCGCGTGACGCACCGCATCCAGCAGCCGGCGCGCCTCCACCCTCGCCTTCTCCGCACCACGCAGCAGTGTTTTTTCGATGCCGGCCGGATCGGCCACCAGTGCCTCGTATCTTTCGCGCATGGGCGTGAGCACACCGTCGAGCAGCTCGAACAGCTGCTGCTTGGCATCGCCCCAGCCAATGCCCTCCTCGTAGGCACGCGCAAAGGCGGCCGTCTGCTCCGGCGTGGCAAAGGCGGCGTACAGCGTGAACAGCGCCGAACCTTCAGTGTCCTTCGGTTCGCCCGGCTGGCGCGAATCCGTCACGATGCCGGCAATGAGTTTCTGCAGCTGCGCACGCGGAATGAAGAGCGGGATGGTGTTGTTGTAGCTCTTGCTCATCTTGCGGCCATCCAGCCCCGGCAGCGTGCCCAGGCTCTCGTCCACCTGCACCTGCGGCAGCACCAGCGTCTCGCCATACAGATGGTTGAAGCGCTGTGCCACGTCACGGGCGATTTCCAGATGCTGGATCTGGTCGGCCCCCACCGGCACCCGGTTGGCACTGAAGGCCAGAATGTCGGCCGCCATCAGCACCGGATACATATACAGGCCCGCCGTCACGTCGGCATCCAGGTCCAGACCGGCCTCGCGGTTCCTGTCGTTGGCCGCCTTGTAGGCGTGCGCGCGGTTGAGCAGCCCCTTGGCCGTCACGCAGGTCAGGTACCAGCACAGCTCGGGAATTTCGGGAATATCGGACTGCCGGTAGAAGGTCACCCGCTCCGGATCCAGCCCTGCCGCCAGCCAGCAGGCAGCGATTTCCAGTGTCGAGCGCTGGATGCGGTCGGGTTCCGGACACTTGATCAGCCCATGCAGATTGGCCAGGAAGAAAAAGCTGTCCACGCCCGGATCCCGGCTGGCCTCGATGGCCGGCCGGATGGCGCCGGCATAGTTGCCCAGATGGGGACTGCCGGTGGTGGTGATGCCGGTGAGGACGCGAGGCAGGGAGGGCTTGGTGGATGACATGGTGGAGGATGGGCCGCCGTGCGGCGCATGAGATGGACAGGAAACGCCTGATTCTAGACCCTGCGTCTCAGCGCAGCATCGCCTCCACCGGCCCCAGCCCCACCCGCTGGATGACGGGCTCGTCCCCGGTCACGTCGATGACGCTGGTGGCCTCCAGCGAACCCGCCCCGCCATCGACCAGCAGATCGATGCGCTTGCCGATGCGGTCCTCGATGTCATCCGGCTCGGACAGCGGGTTCCCGTCACCCGGCAGGATCAGCGACGCACACAGCAGCGGTGCCCCCAGCTCGGCCTGCAGCGCCAGCACGATGGGCGCATCCGGCACCCGCAGGCCCAGCGTCTTGCGTGACGGATGCATCAGCCGGCGGGGTACCTCACGCGTGGCCGGCAGAATGAACGTGTAGGCCCCCGGCGTCCACTCCTTCAGAAAGCGAAACTGGCGGTTGTCCACCTGCGCGTACTGGGAGAGTTCCGACAGGTCACGACACATCAGCGTCAGCAGGTGTTTGTCGTCGATGCCGCGCACCTGCCGCAGCCGCTCGGCCGCCTGCCTGTCTTCCAGATGACAGGCCAGCACATAGCTGGCGTCGGTGGGCAGCGCCACCAGGGCGCCGGTCTGGAACTGGGCCGCCACCTGGCCGATCAGGCGCGGCTGCGGATTGACGGGGTGGATTTCGATGCGTTTCATGGAATGACTCCTGATAGGGCGACGATGCAGGCACCACATCGACACGCGTGAAAGGATGAGAAACGAGGGGGGATCTTGCACATGCGTTTACGGGCCTTGCACCTCCGGCCAGTCCGTCCACACGGGTACCAGCCCCGGCGGCAAGGGTGGTGCCAGCCCCACGTCGAAGCGGCTCTCGAGCGGGTCGTGAAAGTCGGAGCCGCGCGATGCCCGAATGCCCAGCCGCTTCGCCCAGCGCGCAAAGCGGGCAATCTCCTCCGGGCCATGCCCGCCGGCCACCACCTCGATGGCCTCGCCCCCGGCGGCCACGAAGTCTTCGGCCAGCGCCCAGAGACGGGTTTCGTCCAGCCGCTGGTAACGGCCCGGATGCGCCAGCACCGCCGTGCCCCCTGCGCCCCGAATCCAGCCCACGGCATCCGCCAGCGAAGCCCAGCGCTGCGGCACGAAGCCGGGCTTGCCCTCCACCAGCCAGTGGTCGAACACCTCGCGCTGGCTGCTGCAGATGCCCTGCGCCACCAGATAGCGGCCGAAGTGACTGCGGGCGATGAGGCCAGGATTGGCCGCGAAACGCAGCGCCCCTTCATAGGCACCGGACACGCCATGCCTTTCCAGCCCGGCCGCGATCTCGCGCGCCCGCATGCTGCGGCCATCACGGTTGGCTGCCAGACCCGCCTGCAGTGCAGCGTTGGCCGGATCGATGCGCAGGCCGACGATATGAATGGTGTGCCCCGCCCAGGTGATGGAGATTTCGACGCCAGGAATGAGGACCAGCCGCCTGGATGGCATTGCGCTCGCAGGCGTCCCGCCTGTGGCTCCTGCTGCCGCGGGAAGATCATCTGGTGCAGTGGGAAGATCATCATTCCCTGCGCGTGCAGAAGACACTGAAGTATCCCTGGAGGTCAAACTTCCCGCAGCCCGCACCGCCTCGGCCAGCCCGTCCAGAATGTCATGATCGGTCAGCGCCAGCACATCGACCCCATTGGCCCGGGCGCGCTGCACCAGCGCCGTCGGCGTCAGCGTGCCGTCGGAGCGGGTGGAGTGGGCATGGAGGTCGATGTTCAGCGACATTTCATGCGGTTCTGACGATTGAAGCGTGCATGGACCCATTCCCCCACGCCGGGACGAATGCGCGTCCATGACACACGCTACGCCGGACGTGGCGCAGAAGGCAGCGTCACCCGCACGAAATCTTCGGTGGCTTCGAATTCGGCGTCACGACCGCTCCACTGGCGTGTCAACGGTACGATCTTGCGCCGCACGCCCATCCCGCGCATGTCCACGAAGCGGTAGTCACGCATGATCTCTGTGATAATCGGATTGCGCGGAGAGCGCTGGCCAGCCAGCATCTTTTCCAGCGTCATCGAATTGGTCAGTGCACCGGGGCTGGTAATGGTGATACGGTCCACATAGTTGACAATCTCCACCTCCAGTGCGCGTGTCCAGTCGCGATGGATCAGGGCATTCAGGATGGCCTCGCGCAGTGCGTCCCTCGCATAGAACGCCACTGATTCCCTTCGCGTGCCGTCCGTAAGGAAATTGTTGTCGCGGGAAATGAAGGGTTTCATCCGGTCGAGCACCCTGTCCACCAGACCGTGCTCCAGCAGGCGTTTGCCCTGCCCCGGCTCACTGGACCAGAGCGGCACCAGCGGACCGTCGATTTCGGTGTCGTCCTGCGCCTGATAGTCCATGTCGGGCCCCGCAAAGGACATCCAGCGTATGCCTGCCTGACGCAGACTGTGGCGCGGCCAGCGCCCGAACAGAACGAGACCGGCAATGGTGCAGACAGGTGCACTGCCATCCTGTGCCACCATCAGTCCAAGCCCCGTGAGGCGCTCCAGCCAGCCGGCTTCGCTGTCCGGCGGCGCATCGTCACCGGCATAGTTGACCAGATAATCCGACAGGCGCGCCTGATCGAGGCTGGAAAGTCGTGTCCCGGACACTGGCAGCAGCTCGGCATGCAGCAGGCCACCGCTTTCGA
>ERZ772764.2558-NODE-2558-length-10576-cov-8.540158_pt1 | contig 10576 bp, 7 predicted proteins | sample MGYA00512163_ERZ772764 | MGnify/ENA primary metagenome ERZ772764 (study PRJEB29015, sample SAMEA2737903) | human oral metagenome | biome: human oral; feature: human-associated habitat; material: dental | place: China | collected 2094 ...
CCCGCGAGGTGCGCGAGGCGGTCCTGGCGCTGCGCCGCTCCAAGGGCATGGTGCTGGACGCCGCCGACCACGACACCTGGTCCGCCGGCTCCTTCTTCACCAACCCGATCCTCACCTCGCCCGAGGCCGCGGCCCTCCCCGAGGACGCCCCTCGGTTCCCCGTCGCCGACCGCGCGCGGGCCGTCGCCGGTACTCGTGGCGCCCCCGTCGTCGATGGTCTGGTCAAGACCTCGGCCGCCTGGCTCATCGACCACGCCGGCTTCTCGAAGGGCTTCACCGCGCCCGGGACGCGCGGGCGGGCGAGCCTGTCCACCAAGCACGTGCTCGCCCTGACCAATCGGGGCGGCGCCACCGCCGCCGACGTGGTCGCCCTGCGCGACGCGATCGTCGAGGGGGTGCGGGAGCGCTACGGAGTCGTCCTCGTGCCCGAGCCCGTCGCCGTGGGGTGGTGACGGCCCGCTCGTCACCGCGGCTTCCGGTGGCCGGGCTCGTGCCGCTGATGCGGAGGGGAGCGGCGCGCGAGGTCCGGCTAGGGTGGTGCCGGCGGGCGCCGAGGATCAGCGCTGCGGGAAGGAGGCCGCGCATGCCGGTCCCCAAGACCTTGCCCGACGACGGATGCCGGGGCGTCGTCGTCACGCGGGCGGTGGCGCGCCCGAGCCGCAATATCCCGAGCATCGAGCGCACCGTGCTCGCCCACCGCGGTCTGTCCTCGGCCGCGCCCGAGAACACGATGGCGGCCTTCCGCGCCGCCGCCGACGCCGGTGCGCAGTGGATCGAGACCGACGTCGACCTGCTCGCCGACTCCACGCCGGTGCTCATCCATGACACCGCTCTGGACCGAACAACCGATCGCAGCGGAAGCATCTATGAGCTTCGGGCCACCGATCTCGAGAGCATCGACGCCGGAAGTTGGTTCGATCCCGGTTTCGCCGGCGAGCGCCTGCCCACGCTGGAGGCCTTCATCGACTTCATGAATGAGCGCTGCGTCAACGCTAATATCGAGCTCAAGGCCAACGAGCAGGGGGCGGCTCGCAGCATTGAGCTGGTCGACGCCCTCGCCGCGGCCCTGGAACGGCTCGACGCGCGCAGGGAGGTTCTCGTGTCCTCCTTCAGCCAGCCCCTGCTCATGGCCTTCCACCAGCGCCACCCCGGGTACGCCACCGCCGTCCTGTACAGGGCGGCGACCATCCGTCCCGACTGGCGCTCGGTCGCCGAGCTGTGCGGCGCCGTCGCGATCCACCTTGAGGACGCGGGCCTGAGTGAGACGGTGGTGCGCGCGGCCCGCGCGGCCGGCTACGGTGTCAACGTCTGGACCGTCAATCGGCCCGACCGCGCCGACCGGCTGTTCACCTGGGGCTGCACCGGCGTGTTCACCGATGCCTATCCCCTTCTCGACGCGAGACCGGCCCGCTGACCGGCTCGTCCCGACGATCTGTCCCCCAGTCTGCTCGATCCGTCCTCCTTGTCAGGAGTCCCTCTCATGACTGCATCCTCAGCGCCCTCGATCCCCTCGTCATCGTCAGCATCCTCACGACCCTCGGCATCCTCGCACCTCCCAGCACTCCGTCGTCCCCCGTTCCTGCGCCGGGGCCGCCTCCTCCCCTTCCTGACCATCGCCCTGTCCGGAGAGGTCATCTACGCGAACTTCGAGGCCTTCAAGGGGTCGCTCCTGATCCCCCTGCAGCAGACTCTCGGAATCACCCAGACCCAGTTCGGGCTGCTCATGACCTATCTCGGTCTGGCCATGTTCCTGTACGTGCCCGCGGGCTGGGTGAACAACCGGGTACGGGTGCGCACGATCATCCTGGGCGGTCTCGGGTGGAGGATGGTCACCTCCCTCATCCTGTTCGTGGTCGATCCGCCCTTCGCGGTCATGGGGGTCATCGCGATCACCTGGGCGGTGGTCGATGCCATCATGTGGCCAGCCGTCGCCAACGGCGTGTGCATCCTGGCGGCGGACCGGGATCGCAAGGGCAGAGGGCTGGCCATGGGCCTGCTGGAGGCGGTCCGCCGACTGACCGAGTTCGTCCTGAACGGGATCGTCATCCTGGTCCTCATGCTCCTGCCCGACTCGACGACGACCGTCATGCGCGGCTTCGCCATCGCCTACGCCCTGCTCCTGGTACCGATGATGGTCGCCGTGGTGCGATACGTCCCCGACACCAGGATCGCCACGGGTGAGCGCATCTCGCACTCGGTGGCCGCGCTCAAGGGGCTGCTGCACGTGCTCTCCCTTCCCCGCATCTGGCTCGCCGGCATCGCCGCGATGGCCGTGTACTGGTGCGACGTCAACCTCATGTACATCTCCGCCCCGTTCCTGCAGCAGGTCTTCAACGCCTCCACCACCGTGGCGGCCGCCTTCGGAATCTTTAATGTGGGGCTGATCGCCATGATCGCCGGACTCATCTCGGGGGTCGTGGCCGACTACGTCTTCAAGTCGTCCACCAGGATGATGATGATCGCGCTGGGCGTCGTCACGGTGGGGTGCGCCATCATCCTCATGATGCCGATCGGCAACGAGTCCGCCAGGCCGGCCCTCATCGTGCCGGTCGTCGGGCTGCTCATTCTGGTGGCGCTGGCCACCTTCCTCGGCAAGTCCGTCATCCTGGCGCCGATCGGCGAGCTGGAGCTGCCCGAGGAGATCGATGGCTCGGCCATGGCCGTCGGGTCCCTGCTGGCCTACGCCTCCATCCTGTGGGGCTACAACCTCGATGGTCGCATCCTCGACGGTCACGCCTCCGACCCGGCCGCCGGGTACCGGATCATCTTCATCATCACCGCGAGCGTCGCGGCGGTCGGCTGCGCGACCGCTGTCGTCCTCGACCGCGCGAATCGTCGCGCCTCCCGGCACGGGCGGACCGCTGACGCACGTGACGAGACCCGGCGGGAGGGCGCCTCCGTCTCCTGACCGATTCTTGGTGGCTCCGCGGCGATCCTCCAGCGATGCTGCGACGGTCTCGCGGCGGCTCGCCGGCCTGCGGTCGGGCCGCGTTCGGGCCGGGCTCGGCCGTGTCCAGACCGGGGCGAGCCGCGTTCAGGCCGGGTCGGGGGCGACGAGCCACGCGTCGATCTCGGCCAGCCAGGTCTGCTTGGAGGACTGCGAGGCCAGCGATGCGCGGATGCTTCCCCGGGCCAGCTCGGCCAGGGCGTCGTCGTCCAGGCCCAGTCGGCGCGCGATCTCGTACTGGTCGGTCAGCCTCGTCTGGAACAGGAGCGGGTCGTCGGCGCCGAGCGCCACCTGCGCCCCGTGCTCCAGCAGAGTCGTCAGCGGCACGTCGTCCGGAGTGCGGTAGACCCCCAGGCACACGTTCGACGCGGGGCACACCTCCAGGCTGATGCCCGCCGCCACCACGGAGTCCAGCAGTGCCGGGTCCTCGCTCGTGCGCACGCCATGCCCCAGCCGGGTCGGTCCCAGGGCCGCTACCACGTCGCGCACGTGCTCCGGCCCCAGAAGCTCGCCGCCGTGGGGGAGGGAGGCGAGTCCCGCGCGCCTGGCGATCGCGAAGGCGGGGCCCCACGAGCTCGTATCCCCGGCGCGCTCATCGTTGCTCAGCCCGAAGCCGACGACGGTGCCCGGGGCGTCCCCCGCGTACCTGGCCGCGAGTCGGGCGAGCGTGCGCGCATCCAACGGGTGGCGCATGCGGGAGGCGGCCACGACAACGGCGACCTCGACCCCAGACAGGATCGTCGCCTGCTCCGCCGCATCCAGGACGATTTCCAGCGCGGGCGTGAGGCCTCCGACGAAGGGGGCGTAGGAGGTCGGGTCCATCTGGATCTCCAGGCGCCGCGAGCCCTCCGCGGCGTCATCGAGTGCGGCCTCCAGCACGATCCTGCGCATGGTCTCCTCGGCCGTGACCAGGTGACGGGCGGTGTCGTAGGCGCGTTGGAAGCGGAACCAGCCGCGATGGTCGGCCGGGACGTGGAGCGGGTCGCCGTCGATGAAGGACGACGGCAGGCGCGTGCGCGAGGCCTGAGCCAGATCCACCAACGTCTCCAGGCGCATCGCCCCCGTGAAGTGCAGGTGCAGGTGCGCCTTGGGCAGACGGGAGAGGTCGCGCATGGGCGGGATTGTGCCACGGCCGACAGCGGTCGCCCGCGCAGCCTCCGCCGCGGGCCCGGAGCCCGTCCCCACCGCGGGCCCGGAGCCCGTGTTCGGCACGGTGTGCTCGACGACGTCGCTCCGCCGTACTCGGCGGGGTGCTCGAGGCGCCCGCGTCCGGCCCGGCGGCGTCCGCGCTCGGCCGGAAAAGATCTGCGCGATGTAGGACGGTTGGCACCTCGTGGTGAGGCACACTACTCCCATGAGCAGCACGAAGGCCGCCCGTGAGCCAGAGGAGGTCGCCCTCCTGACCGGTCCGCGCGCAGCCTCTGTCCTGGCCGGGGCGCTCGCCCCCGCCGGCCAACAGTTGCTGAGCTGGGAGGTGCACTCGGTTCATCATCGTCCCGGCGCCGGTGTCTCAGTCGGCTACACCGCGGTCGTGGTCTCCCCGAGCGGATCGCGCAGCACCGAGTACCTGTGCGCGACCACGGCGCGACTGTCCAACCCTCAGGCGGCGGGCCTGACCCGAGTTGCGCCACGGGGCGGGGAAGGGCCGGTCGTTCACGTCTGGCGGCACCCCGCCGACCCCGAGTTGCCGGCGCTCGCGATCGCGTGCACGCCGTCGTTGCTCTCCCGGCGTCTGGGGACCGCCATCAAGGCCACCATGGTGGCCTACCGGCCCACGCGACGCGCTGTGGTCCGCGTGACGTACCCCGATTCCACCACCGCCTACGCCAAGGTACTGCGGCCCGGCCAGTCCTCCGCCTTCGCGGAGCGCCATCGCATGCTGCGCGCCGCGGGCGTGCCCGCCCCCGACGTCCTGCGCGACGACCCGGACGGCCTCGTTCTGCTCTCGACCGGGCGCGGCGTGGCCCTGTCGGGTCTGCTGTCCCACGGCATGGACAAGGGGCGCGCCGCACGCGTCTTCACCTCTCTCGCCGCGCTGCTGGACACTCTGCCGGCCAGCGCCCTGCGCCTCACCCCCCACCCGGCCTGGTCCGAGCGCGCTCGCCATTACGCGCATGCGGCCTCGACGGTGCTGCCCGAGCACGCTCTGCGCGCCCGCGCCGTCGCCGATGGCGTCGAGCAGCTCATGGCCGCCTGCGATCCGGGTCCGGTCGTCCCCGTGCACGGTGACTTCTACGAGGCCAACGTGCTCATGGAGGGGGAGGGCGTGGCGAGTCTGCTCGATGTGGACTCGCTGGGCCCCGGTCACCGCGTGGATGACCTTGCCTGTCTCCTCGGCCACGTCAGTGTCTTGGATCACCTGGCGCCCGCCTCGTACCCGCATCTGCGACCGGTGCTGGAGGTGTGGACGCGCCTGGCGGAGCAGCAGGTCGATCCGGTCTCCCTACGGGCTCGCTGCGCGGGCGTCGTCCTGTCGTTGGTCGCGGGAGCACGTCGGGAGGACGGCGGCCCGTGGCGGCCCGACGCCGAGGGGCGGCTCGCGCGCGCCGAGTCCTGGCTCGCCCAGGCTCGCGAGATTCAGGCCAGGCGCGGCGCGCACTGACGATGAGACGACCCATCCTGGGCCCGGGGAGCCTGCTGGTGCCGAGGCCCGATGGCGTCAGAGCTCGCTCAGAAGGGTGGGACCTCGTCGAGGAGAGCGGTCAGGCCGAGGGTGTGGAGGGCTTGGGCGTAGGGGACGGTCTCGTAGGCTCCGGGTCGCTGCCCGGGACGCGGGCCCCGAGTGGCCAGGACGGGTGCCCCTCCCGGGGTCTCGGAGAGTCCGAGGTCGTCCCGGGCGAGTCCTTTGTCGAGACGGTTCAGGACCGCAGTGGTGACCGCGCCGGCCAGCCGGTCGGGGACGCGGACCGCGGGGCGGAGGACGGACCGGGGCCCGACCCTGCGGGGGAGCATGGTGATGGTGCCGTCGGGGTCTCGCCGGTAGCGGTTGCCGGTGGGGGTGCGCCAGACCAGAACGCCATCGGTGGCGCGGCTCAGCGACCAGCCCGGCGTGTGCTTGAGGCGATGGTGGGCCTGGCACAGGCACGTCAGATTGTCCAGGGACGTGATGCCACCGGCACTCCACGGGGTGATGTGGTCCAGATCGCAGCGACGTGCGGGTGTACTGCACCCCGGGTGTGTGCACGCGCCGTCGCGGGCGCGCACCAGATCCGCCATGGCGGCCGGGGGCCGATAGCGGCGGCGGCCCACATCGACGACGGCACCGGACAGGGGATCGGTGACGATTCGTCGCCAGGTGCCGCCCGCGGCCAGGGCGCGGGCGACGACCGCTGGCACGGGCGCGCTGCACCCACCCACCGTCAGAGTCGCCGCCTCGTCATGGCCATGGTGTTCGTAGCGCCCGTGATGCTCAGGATGTTCAGGATGTTCGGGATGTTCATGGCATCCGTGGCGACGGTCGATGGCTCGGATCCCACCGGTTCCGCATGGAATGGCCTTGGGCGGGACTGTATGATCCTGCTCTCCTGCTGCGGGTGGGCCGGCGTCGGGATCGTCGAGGACGTCGGTGAGGTGGTCCAGGGGAACGGTGACGTCGACCTGCGCCACCAGTCCGGGCGGCAGTGGCACGAGGTCGGTTCCCGACGGCGTCCACGATGGGCTGGTCGATCCGACGAGGTCGCTCAGAGCAGTGAGCATCCCCTCCAGAGGGACGCCGTCGGGCATCAGGCGCTCGGCCCCGGCGGCCGGCTCCGAGGCGCCGGCGACGTTGCCGACGGGACCGTCCTCGGAGACGGGGCCGCCCGTGGTGCTTGCGTTCGTCGGGCGCGCTGGAGCACTGAGGTCCGCGGACGCCGGGATGGGGGCGGTTCTGGCCGCGAGATCGGTCCCAGCGCTCCGGCAGGCCTCCTGCTGACAGGTGCGCAGGGCGCGCAGGCTCACGGCGACCAGGGCATCGGCGCGCAACTGCGAGGGGGTGCGCCCGTCGCCGGCGGCTCTCGCGGAGGCGGCTACGGCGCTGAGAGTGGAATCCAGCAGGAACGCGTCCATGGTGGGCAGGAGCATCGCCATCTCGTGCACGCCCTCTCCTGCGGGACGTGGCCGGGTGACGCGGCGCTGCGCCGCGTTGCGGAGGCGGCGCCGGCTGGACCCGTCGGGGTCCTGGATGGTCAGGGCGCGGTCGATGTCGCGGGCGAGCTGCGCATGGGTACGGCGCGCGGCGCGCGGCAGCACGTGCGCCTGTACGGCCCTGGCCGTGGCCGGGCTCGCAGGGTCCAGGCGGCTGGCGATCAGGGCGGTCTTGGCCTCGTCGATCAGGCCCGCCCGATGCAGTCGCTCCGTGGGTGCGAGAGTGCTGGTCGTGAGGGCCCGACCGCGGTCCAGAACCTTCTGCGCCCGCACGCGCGAGATCCCCAGGCGGCAGGCGATCTCGCTGGAGGTGGTGAACCTGTTCTCCTCGGCGCTGACGACGTGCGAGCCGTCGTTCACGGGTCCCCGCTGAGCGGGGCGGTTGCTCAGCTCGGGGGTGCGGGCCAGACAGGCGGCCGCCAGGGCGGCGGCCCATTGGGCCCAGGAGGACAGCCGAGCGCAGGCGGCCACCACTTCGCTGAGGGCGTCCGCCCCCAGGTCCGCCAGAGCATCGGCCGCCTCCGGGACGACCTCCATGGACTCGGCGGCCTCGGTCAGCGCCCGTTCACCGGGGTTCGCCGGCCGGTCGAGAAGGGGTCCCCCGGTTGCGTCGGGTACGTCGGGGCGCGGAGCCGACGTCGACGCCGGGCGCAGAAGAGACCCCAGGAGCCGCTCGATCACGTCGGCCAACTCCGCTCCCGGGACCATGGCGGCCAGACGCTCCAGAGCCTCTTCTCGGAGGTCGATCGCATGGATCGCGGGGTCGGTGCGGCCGGCGGGATCGCAGGATCGCGGCGCGCCGCCGTCCGCCGGGAGGGCCGGCGCGGACGGGGCGGGGGAGCCGCGGTCTTCGAACATATGTACAGTCTAGTCGATTCCGCCCCCGGAATCCAGCCCGGAAGCCCGAAAATACTGCGACCGCGCAGCGTTCGCGGACCTCGGTCGTCCCACTCCGTCTCCGTGCCCGCCTCTGGTCGGCCGTGTGCCGGGCCGGGCCCGGGACTCCACGGCGGGCCCGCGGGCCCGATGCGACCGTGCGCGCGATGCGTGCGCGAGCCCGTCGGCCGCGGCGACGCCGAGCAGCACCCCGACGGAGCCGCGCCAGTGCGTGCGCGAGCCCGTCACCCGGCCTCGGCGAGCAGGGCGGCGATGCGGCCGATGCCCTCGGTGATGGCATCGTCGCCGGTGGCGTAGGACAGGCGCAGGAAGCCGGAGCGGCCGAAGGCCTCGCCCGGCACGACGGCGACCTCGACGTGCTCGAGGATCGCGTCGGCCAGCGTGATGGAGGAGTCGATGGTGCGGCCCCTCAGATCCCGTCCGATCAGGCCCTCGATGCTGGGGTAGGCGTAGAACGCGCCCTTGGGGGTGGGGACCGTCAGGCCGTCGATCTGCGAGAGCAGGGAGATCATGAGGCGGCGACGGCGGTCGAAGGCCCTGCGCATGGCGGCGACCGCGGACAGGTCCCCGGACACGGCGGCCAGAGCCGCGCGCTGGGAGACGTTGGCGACGTTGCTCGTCATGTGGGACTGCAGGTTGGTGGCGGCCCTGACGATGTCGGAGGGGCCGAGCATCCAGCCCACGCGCCAACCGGTCATGGCGTAGGTCTTGGCGACGCCGTTGAGGACGACGGCCTGGTCCGCCAGCTCGGGGACGAGGGCGACGATGTGGGCGGGCTCGGCGTCCTCGTAGAGGAGGTGCTCGTAGATCTCGTCGGTGATGACCCACACCCCGTGCTCCAGCGCCCACCGTCCGATGGCGGTGAGCTCGGCGGGCGTGTGGACGGAGCCGGTGGGATTGGAGGGCGAGCAGATGAGGACGGCCTTGGTGCGCGGTGTGCGGGCGGCCTCGAGCTGGGCGACGGTGACCTTGTAGTCCTGGTCCGCGCCGGCGAAGACCTCGACGGGGGTGCCGCCGGCCAGGCGGATGCACTCCGGGTAGGTGACCCAGTAGGGGGCGGGGAGGATCACCTCGTCGCCCGGGTCGACGAGCGCGGCGAAGGCCTCGAAGACGGCCTGCTTGCCGCCGTTGGTGACGATGACGTCGTCGGGGGAGACCTCGTAGCCGGAGTCGCGCAGCGTCTTGGCGGCGATGGCCTCGCGCAGGACCGGCAGGCCCTTGGCGGGGGAGTACTTGTGGTTGACCGGGTCCTTCGCGGCGGCGACGGCGGCCTCGACGATGTAGTCGGGGGTGGGGAAGTCAGGTTCTCCGGCGCCGAAGCCGATGACCGGGCGGCCGGCGGCCTTGAGGGCCTTGGCCTTGGCATCAACGGCCAGGGTGGCGGACGGGGCGATGGCGGACAGTCGGGCGGAAACACGGTGTGTGGGTGCAGGTGTCACGCGGCTATGGTCCCACGACCTGCGAAACCTGCACGTGAAAACGCGCCCGCTGGCAGCTCCGTCCGTCCGTACGTCATGCCGCCTGTGGCGCCTTCAGGGGAGGCGTGGCGCACCCCACGGCTCGCAGTTACCGCAAACGTCTACTCGTGTGGCAGACTAGAGCACCGCTGAAGGGCAGTGGCGCAATTGGTAGCGCACCGGTCTCCAAAACCGGCGGTTGTGGGTTCGAGTCCCGCCTGCCCTGCTGAGAACGGCGGATCTGTCGGGAGATCCCGTCGGTTTCGTCTTCTCCCCGCTGTGCGGGAACTGGCCTAACCGTCGACCCTGAGGACCCAGATTCATGAGCGAGAGCGCACGCGCCGCGGCAGGCAAGCCGGACAGGAAGCGCGGCTTCGTCGGGCGCATCGCCCTGTTCATCCGCCAGGTCATTGACGAGCTGCGCAAGGTTGTCTGGCCCACCATGAACGAGCTGTGGACATACTTCACAGTGGTCGTCGTCTTCATCGTCGCCATCATGGCCTTCACCGGGGTGCTGGACTTCGCCTTCAACAAAGCCGTCATGTGGCTCTTCGCCTGATCCTCGGCCTCGGCGGCCGCACCCTCGTGGGTGGGTGGCCGACCCACTCCTGACCTCATCTCTCACTGTCGCTGCCCTTCGCGCAGCCCGTTGCCACCTCTCGTCTCACGCCATTGGAAAGCAGGTACACCATGTCTGAGGACGTCTCCTCGCAGACCACCCCCGACGACGCCGAGGTCCTCACCTCGCTCGCCGCCGACGGCGTGGAGGCTGTTGAGACTGACGAGACCGTCGCCCCGGAGGCCGACGACGCCGTCGAGGCTGCTGAGCCGGCCGAGCCGGTCGAGGAGGCCCCCGTCGTCGACCCGCTGGCCGAGTTCCGCCGTCAGATGTCGGCCCTGCCGGGGCAGTGGTACGTGCTGCACACCTACTCCGGCTACGAGCGCCGCGTGGCCACCGACATCATGGCCCGCGCCGAGAACTTCGAGGTCGAGGACTACATCTTCGACGCCACCGTCCCCATGGAGACGGTCATCGAGATCAAGAACGGCAACAAGAAGAAGGAAGTCTCCCGGGTGCGCATCCCCGGCTACGTGTTCGTGCGCATGGACCTGGACGACCCGGAGACCTCGGACAAGGTGTGGCGCACCA
>ERZ772764.2561-NODE-2561-length-10567-cov-3.760750_pt1 | contig 10567 bp, 5 predicted proteins | sample MGYA00512163_ERZ772764 | MGnify/ENA primary metagenome ERZ772764 (study PRJEB29015, sample SAMEA2737903) | human oral metagenome | biome: human oral; feature: human-associated habitat; material: dental | place: China | collected 2094 ...
AGCTTATAGGAAGCTTATACGAATCTTGAACGATTGGTATAGAAAGGGTATATAAACAGTTGAATAATAACATAATACAACAGCGCTAAAAATGTTAAAAACGAGGTTTCGAGGCGAAAGAAAAAGGAAGAGGCACTAGGCCTTAGGCCATAGGCACTAGGGGGGAGTATGACGGAAAAGGGAAGTAATGACGGGGGACGAATGACGAATGATGAAAAGTGGAGCGATGGAAAAGTTTATAGCAAATAACTATAAAATAGGAAAAGCTACCTTTGAGGGGTAGCTTTTCCTATTTAAGCAATAAAAATTATGTTATGAAAGATGTTATTTTAGACTTTCGCCGGCTACTTTGCTCCAGCCTGGATTTTGATAGATTACCGAACCATCTAAATTAGCTTGATTTTGAGAAGTAAGACGGAAGGCGTCCATAGGGATTGGCTCGAAATAATGAGCGTCATTCCACTTATAACCATCGTAATAAAGATTGTTCACCTTATTGCGTTGGTAAGGACGCAAGTAGACGCTGTTGGATTGTGGGTTTACATTTCCTTTATCGGTGTCGCTTACTACTAATTTGGAAGTGCCATCTTGGTTTTTATACCAATCTTTCATAGTTCCCCAAATTTTGAATCCTTCGACAATATAAGGAGTGTTTTTAATCTGTTCCATAGAACGCCAACGTTTTAGGTCAGCCCAACGCATACCCTCGGCAATAAACTCGTTACGACGTTCGCGACGGATATTGTAAAGCGTTGTATTCACCAAAGTTCCTGCGGAGTAAGCTCCCCAGTCGCCAAGTTTTTCTTTCTCCATATCGGTAGCATTGATGGTTTTTTGGAAATCGGGATCTACGTTAGCACGTGTTCTAAGAGCGCGCCAATAGGTTTGAGAAGAGCCATCGAGGGTACCATCGAGGAGATATTGAGCTTCCATATAGTTGAGTAAAGCTTCGGCACCACGAAAAACAATAGAGCCTGTAATACCGTGGTCGTGAGTAGTGGCATCGGCTTCTGAATAGTTCAATCCTTTTTTCACGCGATAGCCTGTGGTAGCACGGGTTTCGGCAGGATTAAGGATTTCGGGTACACGGGCTTTTACAGGAGTCCCTTCGTGGTAATACAAGGTGTCGTTATCTAACTTAGTGAAGAGGCGCAAGCGGTCGTCGCGTTTTTCTATTGTATTGAAAAGAGTCTCATCGCCTAAATAGCCTGATCCTGATGCATAGATGGGCAAGCCGTTTTTCATTAGGTAAGAGTCTACGAGCCCTTTGGTATAGCCAGAGCCACCTCCGTTACGAGCTAATTCCATTTGGATATTATGCGTTTGTTCAGTTCTAGAATATTTACGCCAGAAGATAACCTCGTCATAAGATTCCATATTATCATCGGCAAACATCATAAAATAGCGATTCTTAATAGCCATACTGGCATCGCGAGCTACACGCACGCCAGAGTTAGGGGTAAGGTTATTTACCATCTTATCGGCGACTACTTTAGCAGCGTTTTTGGCTTCGGTAAGGAAGAACTTAATTTCATCATCGATATTGATACTGAAGTTACTCAAATAGCTTGCTTGAGCACCAGGCCAGCCAGCTCCTCCTGGCACTTGGGCAGTACCTTTGTGGTATTTAAGCCAAGTACCTTCGTAGAGTGCTACACGAGACTTGAGGAGATAAGCAGCGTTGAGATTGATGCGATTTTTGCCATTAGGGGTACTTTCGCTGAGCAGGGCGATGGCTTTGTCTAAATCGGAAAGGATAAAGCGGGCTACCTCATTTTGAGGACGGCGCTTGCTTTGCTCAGTTAAGATAGCGTTCTCGTCGGGCAATACTTCAGTAATGATGGGGAAGTCGCCAAAGTTTTGGAGTCTTACAAAATAGATTTGTGCTCTGAGCGCATAGACTTCTCCTATACACTGCTTAATATTAGCAGGGCTTCCTTTAATTTCATTGGCTTGGTATTTAGGAAGTACTTTCTCAAAGAAGTAGTTACATTTTCTGATAGACTCGAAATTCCATTCTTTACTAGTACTAGGCACACGCCATTCACCGGGTAAGAATCGAGCATTACCAGCTGGGGCAACTTGGTTATCGGTTGCATCGTCCGATTTGAAGACGGAAAGCCCGTATTGTCCTGGTGGAATAGTAGAGAAACTTACATCGGGATAGAGTTTGATAGCATAAGAGAGTAAGTCGCTTTCGGTATTAAAGAAGTTATCGGGGGTTACTTTATCCAAAGGCTCTCTATCTAAGAACTTATCGCAAGAGGCGAGTAATACTCCTGCTGATAAAGCTATATATTTTAAATATCTTTTCATAGTTTACTAAAATTAAAGAGTTATATTTAAACCAATTGCCCAAGTTTTTGAGATAGGATAAGTTTTAGCACCTTCGTCGCCATAACCGATACCTAACATTTCGGGGTCGTAAAGTTTGCTGAGCTTGGTAAAGGTGAGGATATTTTCACCTGAAATATAGACACGTAAGTTACTAATACCTATTTTCTCACTTACTTCTTGGGGAAGTGTATATCCGAGCTGTATGTTTTTCACCCTTAGATAAGCGGCATTTTGCAAATAGCGGGTTTGTGTATGGCGGTTTCTCCCTGAACCCCAGTCGGGACGAGGATAGTAAGAGTCGAGATTTTGTCCTAATGGGTGATTAGGGTCATCGCGGAAATAGTCCAAATGTTCTTTAAAGACTACGGTTTGCCACTTACCGCCACTTGCTCCCCAGAAATAAGAACCACTGGTGGCAAAGTCGCGTTTGCCTACCCCTTGCAAGAAGAGACGGAAGTCGAACCCTTTGTAAGAGGCATCGAGGGTTATACCATAGTTATATCGAGGGGTTTTGTTACCTATAATAGAAAGGTCGCCGGAGTCATCGACAGTGTTTTTACCGTTAGATATTTTACCGTCGCCATTAAGGTCTTCGTACATAATATCGCCCGCACTCCAGTTACTTCCTAACTGGCTTTGGTTTACCTTAGCTAAATGAGCGTCCATTTCGGCTTGTGTTTTGGCGATTCCTTTGGTGGTGTATCCCCAGATATCACCATCATAACGACCCTCGTACCAATTATCTCTTTTGTCACCTAAACTCTTAGAAGGGTTAGGATATTTAAGAATTTTCTGACGAGAGTCGGCAAGAGTAAAGGTAAGACCATAGCGAAAGTCTTCACCGATTTTGTCTTTCCAATTGAGCATTACTTCAAAACCACGGCTTTCCATATCGGAGTTATTAGTTTTGGGGACTGCTGCACCAAGAGTTTGAGGTAGCTCGGGAGCAGGTCCTATCATACCGTAAGTGGCACGGACAAAGTAATCGAACGTGAAGTTCAAACGATTTTTAAGGGCGGTTACATCGAGACCTGCATTCCAAGAACGTACAGTTTCCCAGCCGTAAGTAGTACTGATAAGTGCAGGTATACCAGCAATATTAGGGCGAGATTCTCCTAAAACCCAGTTACCTGCATTGGTTCTATAATCTATTATAGTATAAAGAGGATACCAGTTTTTGGTATTTTGGTTACCCAATTCACCCCAAGAGCCTCTAATCTTGAAGGTACTCACATAGTCGCGATAGGGTTCCCAGAAGTTTTCTTGAGCTACGTTCCAACCGGCAGAGAAAGAAGGGAAGAAGCTCCAACGTTGATTGCGCAAGAAGCGAGAAGTACCATCATAACGACCATTTACCTCTAACAAATATTTACCTTGGTAATCGTAGTTGATACGACCAAAGAAACCTAAGGTAGCCCAATGGCTATAGCCTCCTTTGGTCACTTCTTTACCAGAAGCGGTATTTAGGGTAGGAGTTAAAGGGGTAATCACATTCTTTTTATCGCCTGATAAATCTCTACTCTTTAGAAGTTCGGACTGGAAGCCCGCCATAAGCTTAAAGTTATGACCTCTTTCTAAATTGATGTGATAATTTGTGAATACGTTAGGGTTTAAGAAGTTTTCTTTCTTAGCATATTCATATATAGAAGAAGTCTCGTTATCTACAATATAAGGTTGATTTTTGACATCTTTAGCATAAGTAGTAAGATGATCGGTGTGATTGAACTCTGTATAGATACGATAGTTAAACTCAGCTACCACGTCCCATTTATCAGTGATTTTGTAATTGGCAGTGAGTTGAGAATACAACCAATCCTTCTCAGATTTTTGTTTACCACCCTCTCTCAGGTATGGTACTTTACTTTCACGGGTATAATTGCCATTTGGGTCTTTGAGAGGGATAATAGGCCAATAACGAATGATATCGTGGAAGAATACGGCATTGTGAGTAAGGTAGGAAGGGGCTTCGTAATTCTGACGCACTAACCGAGAACTATAGCCTATGGAGAGTTTGTCATTAATTTTAGCGTTTATTTTACCTGTAAGAGTATAGCGGTCGAAGTCTTCGGAGGCATAACGGAAAAGTCCATCGCGGTTTAAGTAGTTAGCAGAGATGTAATACTGGTTTTTATCACTACCGCCACTTACACTGAGGTTGTGTTCATAAGAATAATAAGCTTTCTTGTAGTGTTCTTCAATCCAGTTGGTATTTGCAATAGGGAGCAAGTCGTGAGCGTCCCAAGCTTCCCATTTACCAGAAGAGTTTTCGAACATTGATTTGGTAATCTTTCCTTCTTGAAAGTCTTTTATTTGTTGAAGTTTCCAATCTTGGAATTGCGTACCGCCTACATCGGCGTCGTTAAAGTAAGTAGCCCAAGAATAAGAATCGACCATTTTAGGGCGAATGATAGGAGAATCAGCACGCAAATTAGAAGTATAGTTTACTATTACTTTACCAGATTTTCCTTTTTTAGTAGTTATGAGGATTACCCCAAACGGAGCTCTTGAACCATAGATAGAAGCAGCAGCAGCATCTTTAAGCACTGAAATATTCTCGATATCATTAGGGTTGAGGGCATTCATATCGCCTTCCATACCATCGATAAGTACTAACGGGCTTGCATTAGAGCCATCGCCAATGGTACCTGCTCCACGAATGTTAAAGCTTTTGGTAGCATCGAGCTGACCGCCAGCGGTGGAAGTGGAGATGTTCAGCCCCGGAACAATACCTTGCAAAGCCTCAGTGACGGTAGCTACGGGACGTGCTTCGATAGCTTTAGAGTCAACGGAACTGACAGAACCCGTAAGGTTTACTTTCTTTTGGGTACCGAACCCCACCACTACTACTTCGCTGAGTTGCTGGGTATCTTCTTTTAGTTGTACATTAACTGTATAAGAATTGCCACCCCCTACAACTTTTTTAGTCTGGGTAGTAAACCCTACAAAGCTAAACTCAAGCACATCGCCTGCTTTGGCTTGGATTTGATAATTACCGTCAAAATCAGTAGATGTACCTTGCGTTGTGCCTTTAACCACTACGGAAACTCCGGGTAAAGGCGTTTTCTTATCGTCAGTAACTTTACCTTTTACTGAGATGGTTTGTGCCATAAGAGTTGTTAAAAAGCAACTTAACACAAACATAACAAATGTTAAATACTTTTCTTTCATAAGTTTGGCTATTAAATGAAATTTACGGCGTAAAAGTAGCACTATTTATTATATCTACCAAATAATCATAGCTAATATTTTTAAAAAATTTTATATATCTCGTTAAATAGAGAGGATAATCATATGAATTACAATAGATAAGGAGAAAATAAAAGAAAGTGTATTATTATTAATTTTAACACTTTTCAAAAGAAAAAGGAAGAAAGTGTGAGCCACACAGGCGGGTGTGAGGTCGTAGCGCGACGGGCGGGGAAAATTAGCAAATTAGAAAATGAGAAAATGAGGGAATTGGTAAATGGGATACGAGCTACAAGCTTGCAACATAGGAGATTAACTTTGCCAAAGTTTCAAACTTTGGCAAAGTGTGTACCCCTAAAAGTGACACATCTGAGCCATCGGAAGGAAACGGAAAAGTTCGGAAGAGAGTTAAGAGAGATTTTGATGGAAAAAGGCTATTAGGAGGGTGGGGTTAGCTTATAGAGAGCTTATAGGAAGCTTATACGAATCTTGGACGATTGGTATAGGAAGGGTGTATAAGTAATTGACTCATAGTATAATACAACAAGGCTAAAAATGGTAAAAACGGGGTTTCGAGGCGAAAGAAAGAGGAAGAGGTGCTAGGCCTTAGGCCATAGGCACTAGAAGGGAGTGTGACGGAAAAGGGAAGTAATGACTGGGGACGAATGACGCGATGAGGCGGTGAAAAAGTTTTATGAGATAGGTTAAAAAAGTGGGTGCTATCGGAGAGACTTAGGGGAGCGAAAAGATAGACGTGGTAGAATAGGTGTTTATAAAGAAGTTTTTGAGAGAAATTGTATTTAATATAAGTTCGTTGTAAAGTAGCCAGAGAATAGTTGGAGCTGATATATGACGTCTTTTGACTTTTGACTATTGAGTGAAATTAGTAGGGTTTATACCATTCTTGTCCGGTGAGGTCGTATATCTTTTGGATTTTATGAAGGAAGGCTTCGAAGTCGAGGTTAAGGTCTATGAGTTCGCCGGTGTGAATATCGAATACCCAACCGTGAACAGCAGGGTATTGGTGTTTGAGATAACTTTCTTGCACAACTGCCATTTTGGTAACATTGAAGCACTGTTCTTCTACGTTCAGTTCTACCAAACGGCGGTAACGGTGGTCGGCATCAGTAATGGCATCGAGTTCTGCTTGATGCAAGCGGTATACATCGCGAATGGTACGCAACCAAGGATTTAACAAACCAAAGTCTTTGGCTTGCATAGCAGCCTTTACACCTCCGCAATCGTAATGACCACATACGACAATATGCTTTACTTGCAGGTGTTCGACAGCGTATTGTATCACGGCGGTAGAGCTCATATCGAGGGTGTTTACTACATTGGCAATATTGCGGTGTACAAACACTTTGCCAGGACCTACACCCATTAACTCTTCGGCAGCTACACGACTATCGGAGCAACCTATATAAAGATAGTCGGGGTTCTGGTCTTCGGCGAGTTTCTCGAAGAAATGAGGGTCGCCCTCTTTGCGGTGTTTTACCCATTGACGATTGTTTTCGAATATTTTGTTGTAAGTAGGCATAAGTATAATGATTAGTGCTACTGAGATGGCAAAGGTAGGTGTTTTTAGGGAAATGACAAATATTCGCAAAGAAATCTCCGAAAAATTGAACATCAGTGTACATACCGTAAACCGTTATAGGCAAAATATCCTAAGAGAAAACACACGCTGATAATGTGGAAGCTATTGCCTTCGCCAAAAGAATGAGAGTAATTGGTTAATTAGTAAATTAGGAAATTATTTGTATCTTTGCACCTTGAAAACAAGAATTAACTATCTACCATTCATCATTAATCATTAAAAAAGATGTCAGAAGAATTAAAAGAACAACGCTCTAATAACTTTATAGAAAATATCATTGAGGAAGACCTTGCGAAAGGCTTTCCCGCCAACGCTTTGCGCTTTCGCTTCCCCCCAGAACCGAATGGCTACTTGCATCTCGGTCACGCGAGTTCTATTTGCCTCAACTTCGGATTGGGCTTGCGCTACAACGCCCCTGTAAACTTGCGTTTTGACGACACCAACCCTTCTAAGGAAGAACAAGAATATGTAGATGCGATTCGCCGTGATGTAGCGTGGCTCGGATTCAAATGGGATAAAGAATGCTATGCTTCCGACTATTTTCAAGAACTTTACGACTGGGCAGTAATGCTCATCAAACAAGGGAAAGCCTATGTAGATAAACAAACATCGGAAGAGATTGCCGCTCAAAAAGGCACGCCAACGGTAGCAGGAACCGAGAGCCCTTATCGCAATACCTTTCCTGAGGAAAACCTCGCCCTTTTTGAGCGTATGAAAAACGGTGAGTTCGAAAACGGCACGTATGTACTCCGCGCCAAAATTGATATGGCATCGCCTAATATGCTAATGCGCGACCCTATCATCTACCGTATTATGAACGCTTCACACCACCGCACAGGCGACAAATGGCATATCTACCCTATGTACGACTGGGCGCACGGCGAAAGCGACTATCTCGAACAAATATCACACTCTCTTTGTACATTGGAGTTTTTACCACACAGAGAGTTGTACGATTGGTTTTTAGACCAGGTATACGACAACACTCGTACCCGTCCTAAACAACGTGAGTTTGCCCGCCGTAACCTCAGTCATACGATTGTGAGTAAACGTAAGTTGTTGCAATTGGTAACCGAAAACTATGTTGCTGGCTGGGACGACCCCCGTATGCCTACTATCTCAGGTTTACGTCGCCGTGGTTATACCCCTGAAGCCATTCGCAAATTCGCCGATACCATCGGTATTGCCAAACGCGAAAACCTAATAGATGTATCGCTATTGGAATTCTGCGTGCGCGAAGACCTCAATAAAAAAGCTAACCGTGTAATGGCTGTGCTCGACCCTGTAAAGGTGGTGATTACCAATTATCCTGAGGGACAAGAAGAATGGCTTGACGCCGAAAATAATCCCGAGATAACCCCTATGACCTATCGTAAGGTGCCTTTCAGTAGAGAAATTTATATCGAGAGAGATGACTTTAGAGAAGAGGCTGACAAAAAGTATTTCCGATTGAAATTAGGAGGTGAAGTACGTTTGAAGAATGCTTATATCATCAAAGCTGAAAGCGTAGTGAAAGACGCTCAAGGAAATATTACTGAAATACATTGTACTTACGACCCCGATAGCCGTAGCGGTAGTGGTACCGAAGCGAGTATGCGCAAGGTAAAAGGCACATTGCATTGGGTATCAGTAGCTCACGCAGTAGAAGCCGAAGCGCGCCTCTACGACCGCCTCTTTACCGTTGCTGAACCCGACCGCCAAGAAGATAGCTTCTTAAACTACATCAACCCCGATTCTCTAAAAATAGTAACTGCTTATGTAGAACCAAGCCTCAAGACCGCCCAAGCAGGCGACACGGTACAGTTCCAACGTTTGGGCTATTTCAGTGTAGACCCCGATACTACCCCCGAAAAATTGGTGTTCAACAAAACCGTCGGCTTAAAAGATACGTGGGCTAAGATTAGCGAATAAGATATCATACACTAAAACAAAAAAAGGATTGCTCTTGTAGGGCAATCCTTTTTGCGTGTAATGAAAGGAAAAAATCTACTTTAGCTCAAAATCTTTTTCGTTGCTGTTATCGGCGGAGTGTTGGGCTACCCAGAGTTTGAAAGCGCCGGGTTCGGTTACTTTTTTCAAATCGGCGTTGTAGAAAGCTAAGAGGTCTTCAGTAATTTCAAACTGTACTTGTTTGCTTTCACCTGCTTTGAGAGCCACTTTTTGGAATCCTTTGAGCTCTTTGACCGGACGGGTTACGCTACCCACCAAATCGCGAATGTACAATTGCACGACTATTTCACCATCACGCTTGCCGGTATTGGCTACTTGTGCTGTAACGGTGAGTTTGCCTCCTTTGTTGAGGGTGGCACTGCTGAGCTGTACATTACTAATATTAAAGGTGGTGTAGCTCAATCCGTAACCAAAAGGATAGAGCGGTGTGATAGGTGCATCTTCGTATTTAGAACGATAATCACCCATTGGGTTATTAGGATCTACGGGACGACCGGTGTTCTTGTGATTGTAATAGATAGGCACTTGTCCAACATTACGAGGGAAACTCATCACCAAACGCCCTGAAGGGTTGTACTTACCAGCTAATACATCGGCGATACCATAACCTGACTGAGTACCAGGGAACCACACTTGCAAAATAGCATCGGCTAATTCACTCTCTTCACTGAGATCGAGCGGACGACCGCTATACACTAATAACACTATAGGTTTGCCTGTTTGCTTGAGCGCACGGAGCAATTCGCGTTGAGGAGCGCGCAAACGTATATCGGTAAGGCAAGCAGATTCACCTGACCAGTTATAGTCTTCTCCTAAGGCTACCACTGCTACATCGGCAGCGCGTGTTGTGGCTACTGCTTTGGCAATATTGGCAGAAGTAGTGGCAGTAAGAGTACAACCTTTGGCATAGCTAAACTGCACCTTACTATCTTTATACACTTCTTGTAATCCTTTGAAAAGAGATGCACTGAGTGTACGATCACCGCGACCTTGCCATTCGCCATTTTGGTTGATAGAATCTTTTACCATAGGGCCTATAAGGGCTACCCTTTTCGGCATATCAGGAGTGATAGGCAATACCTCGGCGTTATTTTTGAGCAATACCACCGATTTAGCAACGGCAGTGCGGGCTACTTGCAAAAACTCCGGTTTCATAAGGGTTGTTTTGGCGCGATTCTCATCGAGGAACTTATAAGGGTCGTCAAACAAGCCCAATACGAATTTCATTTCCAAGATACGGCGTACAGCGGTGTTGATAGTCTCTTCTTTTACCTTACCCTCTTCAACTGATTTTTTGAGGTGCTTGATAAAGTTAGCGCCTGTCATATCCATATCAATACCAGCATTGATTGCTAACTCGGCAGCGTGCTTATTATCAACCGCAACACCGTGAGGAACCAGTTCGTTAATACCGGTATAATCGGTTACTACAAAGCCTTTAAAGCCCCATTGCTTGCGAAGGATATCGGTCATTAGGTAGCGATTGGCAGTTGC
>ERZ772764.2565-NODE-2565-length-10547-cov-8.174895_pt1 | contig 10547 bp, 10 predicted proteins | sample MGYA00512163_ERZ772764 | MGnify/ENA primary metagenome ERZ772764 (study PRJEB29015, sample SAMEA2737903) | human oral metagenome | biome: human oral; feature: human-associated habitat; material: dental | place: China | collected 2094 ...
AACCATCAAGAGAGATTGAGGGACAGGCCCGTTGAGATCTCAGCAACCTACATATTATGTGTGGTGCTAATTCCTGATAGATGGAAAAGATTTTAATACATCTCTCTATCTGGAATTAGATAGAGATTTTTTATTTTATATTTTAAATTTTAAGGAGGAGCAAATGAAAAAATTTACATATTTTACTTCTGAATTTGTATCACCAGGACATCCAGATAAAATTTCCGATCAAATAGCAGATGCAATATTAGACGCTTGTTTAAAAGATGATCTGAATTCAAGAGTTGCTTGTGAAGTTTTTTGTACTACTGGTTTAGTTGTTGTTGGAGGAGAAATAACAACATCAACATACATTGATGTACAAGATATTGTTAGAAAAAAAATTAAAGAAATTGGTTATAGACCAGGAATGGGATTTGATTCTGATTGTGGAGTTTTGAATAGCATACATGCACAATCACCAGATATTGCTATGGGAGTTGACATTGGTGGAGCAGGAGATCAAGGAATAATGTTTGGTGGTGCTGTTAGAGAAACAGAAGAACTTATGCCATTGGCTCTTGTATTATCAAGAGAAATATTAGTAAGGCTTACTAATATGATGAAAAGTGGAGAGATTAAATGGGCAAGACCTGATCAAAAATCACAAGTTACATTAGCTTATGATGAAAATGGAAAGGTTGACCATGTAGATTCTATTGTTGTATCAGTACAACATGATGAAGATGTTACACATGATGAAATTGAAAAAACTATTATAGAAAAAGTTGTTAGACCTGTTTTAGAAAAATATAAATTTAGTTTAGATAACATAAAATACTATATTAACCCTACTGGAAGATTTGTAATTGGTGGACCTCATGGAGATACAGGTGTTACAGGTAGAAAAATCATAGTTGACAGTTATGGAGGATATTTCAGACATGGAGGAGGAGCTTTTTCTGGAAAAGATCCATCAAAGGTTGATAGATCAGCTGCCTATGCAGCTAGATGGGTGGCAAAAAATGTTGTAGCAGCAGGACTTGCTGATAAATGTGAAATTCAGTTATCTTATGCAATAGGAGTTTCTCATCCTGTTTCTATAAAAGTTGATACTTTTGGAACTTCAAAAGTTGATGAGAATAAAATTTCTGAAGCTATCTTAAAGATATTTGATTTATCTCCAAAAGGAATAGAAAAAGCCCTTGAATTAAGAGAAGGTAAATTTCAATATCAAGATTTAGCAGCATTTGGACATATTGGTAGAACAGATATGGATATTCCTTGGGAAAGATTAAATAAAGTTGAAGAATTAAAGAAAGCTATTGAATTGTAAAAAATTAACAAGGGGTCAGCACAGTATTGACCCCCTTTTACTTATTAAGAAAAATTTAAGTATTATTTTGTTTTATTAAATAAAATCATTCCAAGAATAATAATTATTCCTCCAATAAGTGTTGATAACTTAGGAATATCCCCTAAAATTATTATTCCCATAAGAGTTGCAAGAACAGGAGTTACAAACATAAAAGAAGTTACCTCTGTTGTATGTTTTGCAAGTTCAAATGCCTTTGTCCAGAAAAAATAAGAGATTATACTTGGAAATATTGACATATAGATAATTAAAATTAAAGAAGAAAAACTTATATTAAACATATTCTCAACTGAACTTGGTGAATAGATAACCAAAAGAACTCCTCCAATTAACATAGAATACATACTTACAACAAAAGAAGAATATTTTTTAGTTAAATGTCTTTGAGAAATATTATATAGGCTTAGTAGTAAACAGCCAATTAACATATATAATACACCCTTATTAATTGTTAAAGTTCCATCCCAAAGAGTAAGTATTAAAATTCCACAAAATGATATTCCCATTGAAATCCAACCAATTACTTTTATTTTTTCATTGAACATAAAATATGCAATGATAGCAGTTATTGCAGGAGCAAGTGCATTTATAACACTTAAAGTAGAAGGGCTAGAAAGTACAGTAGCAGTATTAAAAAGCACTATATACCCTGCATATCCAGAAAATCCTGCAAATAAAAATGCTGGGATGTCTTTTAAATTTGGAAAAGAAACTTTTTCTTTTATAAGTATAAAAATGGCTATAATGGATACAAAAAAATACCTTAGAACTCCAAGTGTTGTTGCCTCAACTTCTTTTAAAACAACTTTTGTGAAAACAAAAGCTGTTGCCCAAAAAAAGATTGCAATAAAAGCACACTCTTTTGCTGTTAATTTTGCATATATTTTTTTTAAATTCATTTTTTCTCTATCCCCTTTTTTTAAATATTAAATTTATTTTAACATAAAAAGTGGAAATCTTAAATAAAATATTGTATAATCTTAAAGGATGACCCCGTAGCTCAATTGGATAGAGTGACTCCCTCCTAAGGAGTAGGTTGTGTGTTCAAGCCACATCGGGGTCGCCATTTTTAGTTATACTTATTCCTGTGAATCCTGAAATAACTGTTAATATTATACATAGATAACAGAAAAACGAAAATGGTAAATAAGTAAGCGTAGGAACACCTAAAACACTTGTTACAAACACTCCACAAACTCCCCAAGGTACTAATGGATTAATTACTGTACCTGCATCTTCCAAAGTTCTTGATAAATTTTTAGAATGTAAGTTGACTTTATCATATATAGGTTTAAAAGTTTTTCCAGTAAGTAAAATACTTAAATATTGTTCTCCAACTATGTAGTTTACTCCTAATGCTGTAAGGACAACACAAATTGTTGCTCTTGAAGGATTTATTAAAAGATGTGCCATACTATCAAGAAGTGTAGGAATAATGCCTAAACCAAATAACAATCCTCCTAAACTAAGTGCTAAAATCACTATTGTAAGAGTAAAAAACATACTACTTATTCCCCCACGATTTAAAAGTGAAGCAATATTTTGTGGAAAATCTGACTTTGAAAAACCTCCAAATAAAAATCCAGAAATTTCTTGTAAAGTGTAATTATTATTAATAATAGAAATTATTAATCCAACTACACTTGTGTATATTATAGATAAAATAGCAGGGATCTTAAATATAGAAAGAATTATCAATATTACAAAACATATTAAAGATAAATTATTTACAAGACCTGTTGATAAAATATCTTCTTTGAATTGTTCAACACTTGAAATATCCCCAACTTTATTCCAAGGTGATAGTAATCCAAAAGCAATAGAAGATATTATAAAAGCAGGAATAGTTGTATACATCATATTTTTTATATGATCAAATAAATCAACTCCAACTATACTAGCAGCAATCCCAGTTGTGTCAGATAATGGAGACATTTTATCTCCAAAAAATGCACCAGAAACTATTGCACCAGCTGTTATAGCAGGATTCAAGTCAAAGGTATTTGACATTCCCATAAGAGCAACCCCAAGTGTTGCAACAGTTGTTAAACTACTTCCAATAGAAATTCCTATTATTGCAGTTATTAAAAAAGAAGAAAGGTAAAAAAACTTAGTTGAAATTACATTTAGTCCTAAGAACATCAAAGTTGGAATTGCCCCTGACATCATTAGTATAGAAACTAAAATTCCAATGAAGAAAAATAAAAACACAGCTCCCATACTTGTACTGACAGATTGAATCATACTTTCTTGTAAAAAAGAAAATTTTACCTTATTAATTGTTCCATATAATAATAAAAATATTATAGTCATTAATACAGGAATATGTGGTACCATATTAGGAATCATAATCATAGGGTAACCTAACATTAAGAATACAATAATTATCATAATAAAAGCCTCTAATTTTTTTGGTTTACGATGTTGTACTAAGTCAAACATAAAAATCTCTCCTTTTTGATAAAATAAATAAAAATAAAAAAACTTCTTACAAATGTAAATGTAAGAAGTCCATAATTATATTCTTATAATAAATTAGAGGCTCTTACAAATACAAACAGAGCCATCTAATTTAATCAATGACTCTCTAATTTTTATAGTAATAATATGTGTAATCAAAATGACCATTATTCATTTTCTTAATTTGTTTTAAATCTACTTTTTTCATCTTGATTACTCCCTTTTGAAATTTTTTCAGAGTATATCACAAACATAAATGATTTGTCAAATTTTTTTATTAATTCATTTCTGTAAAAGTATAATGTTCATTTTTTTTATCAAAAGAATATATATAAGTTTTTTCTGCTTCTACTTCTACTTCTTGTGTTGTAGGTTCATATTCAGTTATAACTCTTTTAGATAAAATACCAGGTCTAGATTTTTGAAATGATGAAGTTATTGTATGTTTTCCTGGTGTAAGATAGAAAACTTGTTTAGTCCCTTCCATAATAAAAGTTGCAGGTTTTTTGTCATCAATAGCAATAAGGCTTATACTACTAGGAGTAAGTATAAAACTAAGTAAATTTGAAGAAGTGCTTCCAATATAAACCTTTGCAGCCTTAGGATTTTTTTCTAACCATTCAAGGATTTCTTTTTTTCTTTTATTTGCACGATTAAACATAAAAAATGAATATCCAAGTCCAAAAATAATCATTACTCCAATATAAAGATATATAAATTTCACAATTTTTCCTCTCCTTTAATTTCTTATTATTTGTCTTTTTTTATTGTATTTATTTTATTAACACCAACATCTAATTTTAAATCATTTAGTAGATATCTAAATTGACCAATACCAATTAACTCGCAATCTATATAAGTTTCAAATCCATTCTCATCAATGGCATATAAACTACACTCTGTATCACCACTTGAAGAAACAGTCCTTGCACGAAAATAATATTTACTAAATTCATATTTATCTTCTTTTTTTCCATTTTTGACAATAAGTTCTTTATCATTAACAATTATAGTAATAAAATTTCCCCAAATTACTAACCATATATAAGATAAGAAAATTACAGTAGTTATGATAATTGAAATTAGTTGACTTAACCAGATATGTGCGATAAAAAAAACAAAAAGTGAAAGAACTGCACCACATAAAAAATTAAAAATTACTCTATACACTCTACTTTTATAGACTTTTTCCAATTATATCATCTCCCCCTTATTTAGTAAAAGTATTCATAAAAAGTATATCATAGTTTTAAAAAATGTCAATAAAATCAAAATTTTACTTAATATTTGCATCCTTGGTATCAATAATTATTGTTACTGGTCCATCATTTAAAAGTTCTACTTTCATATCAGCACCAAATTCTCCCTCCTGTGTTTCTATACCAAAGTTTTTAAATTCTTCAATAAATTTTAAATATAATTCTTTTGCAAAATCTGGTTTGGCAGCCTGAATAAAAGATGGTCTATTTCCTTTTATAGAATTTCCATAAAGAGTAAATTGAGAAATGATTAAAACTTTTCCTTTTACATCTTCCAAAGATAAGTTCATTTTTTCTTCTTCATCTTCAAAAATTCTTAAATTTTTAGTCTTATTAGCAAGCCACTTAACTTCTTTAATAGTATCTTCATGTGTAACTCCTAAAAGAACTAAAAGTCCTTTGTCAATTTCTCCTAAAATCTTTCCATCAACACTCACTTTTGCATACTTAACTCTTTGTATAACTGTTCTCATTAAAATCACCTCGTATTTTTTTAGATATATAAAGTTCATATATAATGTTAAATTAATATTTTGTAAAAAAATAAAAATATGATATAATTAAACAAATAGTTTAAAGGTAGGTATTTATAAATTATGAATAACGATATAATTTTAACAGAATTTGCAAGAGTTATCAACTCAGATAGATATCAATATACAGAAAGTGATATTTTCCTTGTAGAAAATATGCAAAATAAAGTTGCAGTCTTTGATATGTTTTTTAGAAAAACAGAAGATGGTGGTTTTGCTGTTGTATCAGGAATACAGGAAGTTATCCATCTTATAGAAGTTTTAAACAATACACCAGAAGAAGAAAAAAGAAAATATTTTTCAAAAGTGTTAGAAGAAAAACATCTGATAGATTTTTTATCTAAAATGAAATTTACAGGAGATTTATATGCAATACAAGATGGAGAAATAGTTTACCCTAATGAACCAATAATAACTATAAAAGCTCCTTTAATACAAGCAAAAATTTTAGAAACTCCTATATTAAATATTATGAATATGAATATGGGAATTGCAACTAAGGCATCTATGGTTACAAGAGCAGCAGATCCAATTAAGGTTTTAGCTTTTGGAAGTAGGAGAGCTCATGGTTTTGACAGTGCAGTAGAGGGAAATAAAGCAGCTATAATTGGAGGTTGCTATGGACATTCAAATTTAGTTACTGAATATAAATATGGAATACCTTCTAATGGAACTATGTCCCATTCATATATTCAAGCATTTGGAGTTGGGGCAGAAGCAGAAAAAGAAGCCTTTGTTACTTTTATAAAAAATAGAAGACAAAGAAAGAGTAATTCATTGATACTTTTGATTGATACTTATGATGCAATTCACATAGGTATAGAAAATGCAATAAAAGCATTTAAAGAATGTGGTATAGATGATAGTTATGAAGGAGTTTATGGAGTAAGACTTGATTCAGGTGACTTAGCTTACCAATCTAAAAAATGTCGTAAAAGATTTGATGAAGAAGGATTTAAAAAAGCAAAAATTACTTTGACTAATGCTTTGGATGAACAATTGATAAGATCACTTCGTGAACAAGGTGCTTGTGTAGATATGTATGGTGTTGGAGATGCCATAGCAGTAAGCAAGTCTTACCCTTGTTTTGGTGGAGTATATAAAATAGTTGAACTAGATGAAGTACCCTTAATAAAAATTTCAGGTGATGTCATAAAGATTTCTAACCCTGGATTTAAAGAATTGTATAGAATTTTTGATAAAGATGGTTTAGCTTATGCAGATTTAATAACTCTTGTTAAAAATGATAGTGATAAGGAAAAATTATTAAATAATGATGAACTTATGATAAGAGATGAAAAATATGAATTTAAAAATAGTATATTAAAAAAAGGTGAATATACTTATAAAAAACTTACAAAAATTTATATTAAAGATGGAGTTATAGATAAAGAATTACATGATGAACTATTTGATATTATGAAATCTCAAAAACATTATTTTGATTCTTTGGCTAAGGTTTCACCAGAAAGAAAAAGACTTGAAAATCCTCATAGTTATAAAGTAGATTTATCTTCTGATTTAATAAAATTAAAATATGGTTTAATTAATAAAATTAAGAATGTCTAAGAAAAAGATACTTATTTTCTTAGTTATAATATGTTTCATAATATATAATAGGGAAAGTAAAATGAAGTTTGAAAAAATAAAATATATAGAAAGAAAAACTGGTGAGATAAAAACTGAGAAAGTTATGGGAGAGGGAGCATTAAAATTTTTATATTATAATCCTTTTGGAAAGTTAGCTTTGCATACCATAATAAAAAGGAAATTTTTATCTGATTGGTATGGAAGAAAGATGTCTAAACCTGAATCAAAAGAGAAGATAAAATCTTTTGTTGAAGAAATGGGGATAGATATGAGTGAATATAAAAGACCCATAGAGGATTATATAAGTTTTAATGACTTCTTTTATCGTGAGTTAAAAGATGGAGCTAGAAAGATAGACTACAATGAAAATGTAGTTGTTTCACCAGCTGATGGAAAGATTTTAGCCTTTGAAAATATAAAAGAAGTTGATACCTTTTATGTAAAAGGCTCTAAATTTACTTTGGAAGAGTTTTTTAATGACAAAGAGTTGGCAAAAAAATATGAAAATGGTATTTTTGTAATAATTAGACTTGCACCAGCTGATTACCATAGATTTCATTTCCCAGTTGATGGAGAAATTTCAGAAGTTAAAAAAATTTCTGGAGACTATTATTCAGTATCAACCCATGCTATAAAAACAAATTTTAGAATTTTTTGTGAAAATAAAAGAGAATATGCTATATTGAAAACAAAAAAATTTGGAGATATTGCAATGTTTGATATTGGAGCTACCATGGTTGGGGGAATAGTTCAAACATATAAAGCTAATTCTTTTGTAAAAAAAGGAGAAGAAAAAGGTTATTTCCTATTTGGAGGGTCAACTTGTATCTTAGTATTTGAAAAAGATAAGGTTATTATAGATAAAGATATAATAGAAAATACTCAAAATAAACTAGAAACTAAAATCTATATGGGAGAAAAATTTGGAAATGAAAAGAACTAAATACTTTAAAATAGGGGATTTGGTTATTTATATCTTCTTAATAATTTTTTTCTCTATACTTATTTTAAAAATAGGTAGTTTTAAAGATGTTAAAGGAGCTAAGGCTGAAATATGGGTTGATGGGGAATTAAAATATGTGTATCCTTTACAAGAAGAGGAAAAAAATGTTTTTGTTGATACTAATTTAGGTGGTTGTAATGTACAATTTAAAGATAGTATGGTAAGAGTAACAACTTCCAATTCTCCACTTAAAATAGCTGTAAAGCAAGGGTTCATAAAATCTCCTGGTGAGGTTATAATTGGTATTCCAGATAGGCTTGTAATAAAAATAGTTGGTGATTCTGAGGAAGATGCAAATATAGATTTTATAGCAAGGTAGAATAAAAAGAGGTTAATAAATTAAATGAACTTAAAGAACACATTAAAAATTTTAGGAATAATATTGGTTTTTGTAATATTACAATCATATTTCACAAACCCAGATAGATTTGTATCTATAATTGATAAATGGAAAAATTATTTTATGACAATAATAATGTCAATATTTATAGCTATTCTTTTAGAACCAATAGTTAGGTATTTAAAGAAAAAAGTCAAAATAAATGATATATTAGCAATAAGTTTATCAATAATTTTTGTGATATTAATATTTACCATTTTATTCTTAATAATAGTTCCAGAAATTATTTCCTCAGTAAAGGTTTTAAATGATATATATCCATATATTTCAAAAAAAGCAATGATAATAGGGAAAAATATAGCTGATTATTTAGCAGAAAAAAATATTTATACTATAAATATGGAAGAAATAAATAATTATTTTACGAATTTTATTGCTAATAATGTTACAAATATTAGAAAAGTAATTTCAGCACTTTTCGGAAGTCTGGTTGACTGGACAATAGGTTTTACAAATTTATTTTTGGCATTTGTACTAGCATTTTTAATTTTATTAGATAAAGAACATCTAATAAAAACATTAGAAAATATTATAATAATTGTGTTTGGAGTAAAAAATTCTCCTTATGTGATGAATAAATTAAAATTATCAAAAGATATATTTTTGAATTATATTTCAGGAAAAATAATAGTATCAACAATAGTTGGTTTGTGTGTGTATATTATTCTATTAATAACAAAAACTCCCTATGCAGCTTTAAGTGCTATATTGTTAGGGGTAGGAAACATGATACCTTATGTTGGTGCAATTATTGGAGGGATAATAGCATTTCTTCTAATTCTATTAGTGGCTCCAATAAAGATAGTTTTTTTATTAATAGCAATAGCAATATCACAATTAGTTGATGGTTTTATAGTTGGTCCTAGAATAATAGGAAATAAAGTTGGACTTAATACATTTTGGGTAATAGTTTCTATGATAATCTTTGGGAATTTATTTGGCATAGTTGGAATGTTTTTGGGAATCCCAATATTATCAATAATAAAGTTATTTTATGTAGATTTATTAAAAGCTAAACAAAGGGGAGAAAAATGATATTTATAGCTTCTACAACTATGGGTTTAGAAAGTGTTGTTAAAGATGAATGTCTTGCTTTGGGCTTTAAAAATATAAAAGTTTTTGATGGCAGGGTTGAATTTGAAGGAAATTTTAAAGATTTAGTTAAAGCTAATATATATTTAAGATGTTCTGATAGGATATTTATTAAAATGGCAGAATTTAAGGCTTTGACATATGAAGAATTGTTTCAAAATATAAAAGCCATTAATTGGCAAGATTTTATAGATGAGGATGGAGGGTTCCCTATCTCTTGGGTAAGTTCAGTAAAATCTAAGTTATATTCAAAATCTGATATACAAAGAATTAGTAAAAAAGCTATTGTTGAAAAATTAAAAGAAAAGTATAAAAGAGAAATCTTTTTAGAAAATGGTGCTTTATATTCTATAAAAATTCAATGTCATAAAGATATATTTATTGTTATGCTTGATAGTTCAGGAGAATCTTTAACTAAAAGAGGATACAGAGCTCAGAAAAGAGTTGCTCCTATAAAAGAAACTTTAGCTGCAGCACTTGTCTATTTATCTAAATGGAAAGCTGATGAAGTTTTACTTGACCCAATGTGTGGAACGGGGACCATAGTAATAGAAGCTGTTATGATAGCTAGAAATATTGCCCCTGGTGCTAATAGAAATTTTGCAGCAGAAAAATGGAGTATAATTGATAAAAATCTTTGGACAGATATAAGAGATGAAGCCTTTTCAAATGAAGATTTAACGAAAGAATTAAAAATTTATGGCTCAGATATAGATGAAAGAAGTATCAAAATTGCAAAAGAAAATGCTGAAAAGGCAGGAGTTGAAGAAGATATAATTTTTGAGGTTAAAGATTTTAAAAATATTGAAAGTCCTGCTAAATATGGAGCTATGATAGTAAATCCTCCTTATGGTGA
>ERZ772764.2569-NODE-2569-length-10534-cov-5.476000_pt1 | contig 10534 bp, 8 predicted proteins | sample MGYA00512163_ERZ772764 | MGnify/ENA primary metagenome ERZ772764 (study PRJEB29015, sample SAMEA2737903) | human oral metagenome | biome: human oral; feature: human-associated habitat; material: dental | place: China | collected 2094 ...
AAGAAAAAATGAATATCGGAGAAATAAATCTTAAAATAAAAGAGAAAGAAATAGATTTAAAAATTGAAAATAATGAAATTTCAGATGTTCAAAATTATTTTTTAATAAATAAAGAAACGATGTATATTGATAATCCATTTATTTTGGATAGTTATGATTTCGATGATGAAAATCACCAGACACATTTAGCAACCAATGTTTTTTCAGAAAACGAAAATAGTGTTATTTCTGAAATAAAAGTGAAGAAAAAATTGAATAATATTTACCAAAAATTAAACAGTGTTTTGAGTGGAGAAATTTTGGAAAATAAAAATTCTAAATTTGTTTACAGAAAAAATGGTGAAGATATTGACTTGAAAAATTTATCGACAGGGCTTAAAACTTTTGCAATCATAAAAATGTTATTGCAAAATGGAACTTTGGAAGAGAATGGAACAATAATTCTTGATGAGCCAGAAATTCATTTACATCCAGAATGGCAACTAAAATTTGCTGAATTGATAGTTTTGTTGCAAAAAGAGTTTGGAATGCATATTTTGCTTACAACACATAGTCCGTATTTTTTAAATGCAATTGAAGTTTTTTCAGAACGACATAAAATTGATGATAAATGTAAATATTATGTGGCTGAAAATGAAGGAAATAGTAGTATTATAAAAGATGTAACAGGAAATACAAGAGAAATTTATAGAAAATTAGCAAGACCGATTCAGGATTTAGAAAATATTAGATATAGCAGTGATTTAGATGAGTAAAAAAATTAATTTGAAAATATATAATACTTCTACATTAAAGCAAACTTCAAAAGATGATAATAATGAAGAATATATGACAGAAAGTCAAATTAAAGTAATTAATTTTGATAGTGTTGGAGGAGATAAGTACACTAGAAATAATAATTTGAGTATTCAGCTAAAAACAAATGATGTTTTATTTTTACATAGCGATAGAAGATATACTTTTATTGAATTTAAAAATGGGAAATTACTTGATAAGTCTAATAGAATTGATATAAAAAAATTAAAGGATATAGAGTTAAAGATTCTTAATAGTATGTTTGTTTTAGGAGATATTGAAGAAAAATCTTTAAATACTTTAAAAGAAATTACAAATTATATTTTAGTCTACAATGAAGAAAAAAATTCACCAAATGAAAAGAATTCCATTTCAGAGATTGGAAATTATTTTATAAATCAGGGAAGTAGTTTATCAGTTGGAGAAAATACTTTTGGTAAAGATGAAATCATTTGTTTTGGACTTGAAAAATTTAAAAATTATTGTTTTAAAAATGTACACACTTACTCAAAAGAGGAATTTGAGGAAAAATTTGTAAGAAAATATGAGAAATAAATAAAAAATGAAAAAAGATGAACAGAGTACCGAAAGGAGTGAAAAAATTGAATTTTCTTTTTGAAATAGGATTGGAAGAATTGCCTGCACAATATGTGGATAAGGCGGAAAAAGATCTGAAAAAAATAATAGAAAATGAATTAAAGGCTGAAAGAATCAAGTTTTCAGGGATTGAATCGTTTAGTACGCCTAGAAGGGTTACTGCGATTATAAAGGATTTGGCTGAAAAACAGGATGATTTGGATAAAAAAAGCGTAGGGCCTTCGGTTGAGATTGCTTATAAGGAAGGACAGCTTACGAAAGCTGGAGAAGGGTTTGTGAAGTCGCAAGGTGCTACGATTGATGATATAAAGATTATTGAAAATGAAAAAGGAAAATATATTTCGATTGAAAAATTTATTGCAGGAAAAAATACTAGGGAAATTTTGCCTGAAATATTGAAAAATGCGATAAAGAAAATAGAGTTTGAAAAGTCAATGAAATGGGCGGACAGAACATTTAGATTTGTAAGACCGATTAAATGGTTTGTAACTTTGTTTGACAATGGAGAAATTTTGCCTTTTGAGTTTGAAGGGTTAAAAGGTGGAAATAAAACTCGTGGAATGAGATATTTTGCTTCTCAGGACATTGAGATTAATAATCCGCTTGACTATGAAAAAATATTGCTTGAAAATTTTGTTATTGTAAATGGTGAAAAAAGAAGAGAAGAAATTTTGAAAAGCATAAGGGAAAATGGTGAAAAGGATGGAGATACTGCGATAATCAATAAATATTTATTGGATGAAGTGGTTAATGTGGTAGAATATCCTTATGCAATAAAGGGTGAATTTAACAAGGATTATTTGCAGCTTCCTGAAGATATTATAACAATTACATTGGAAACTCACCAAAGATATTTTCCAGTAAAAGATAAGAACGGGAAATTGTCAAATAAATTTATTGTTATAAGAAATGCGCCTGAATATTCAGAAACTGTGAAAAAAGGGAATGAAAAGGTTGTAGAGCCAAGGCTTGCTGATGCGAAATTCTTCTTTGATGAGGATTTGAAAAATAAATTTGCAGATAATGTGGAAAAACTGAAGGAAGTTACTTTCCAAAAGGATATGGGAACAATTTTTGAAAAAGTTAAAAGAAGTGAAAAAATTGCTGAATATCTGATTTCAGAGCTAAACTTGACTGATAAGAAGGAAAATATCATAAGAACTGTAGATTTGGCAAAAGCAGATCTTGTTTCAAATGTAATTGGAGAAAAGGAATTTACTAAGTTACAAGGATTTATGGGTTCCGTTTATGCTCAAAAGCAAGGTGAGGATAAAGATGTAGCACTTGGAATTTTTGAACATTATTTGCCACGTTATCAAGGGGATAAATTGCCTACGACTGTGGAAGGTGCAATTGCTGGAATTGCTGACAAGATGGATACAATAATTGGATGTTTTGCAGTTGGATTAAAACCTACAAGTTCTAAAGATCCTTACGCTTTGAGACGTGCTACACAAGGAATTATTCAAGTTGTGTTAAATTCAAGACTATCTTTTGATTATAAGGAATTAATTGAAAAGGCTTATGAAATTTTCTCGGCAGATAAAAAAGTATTGGAAAAGAATGTCGTGAAGGATGTGACAGAATTTTTCAAACAAAGAATAATTAATGTGCTTTCTGAAAAATACAAGAAAGAACTTATAAATTATGAAATAAATCTTGAAAACAATGTTGTAGAATTGGATAAGAAATTATCTGAACTTCTAAAATTATCACAAACTGAAAATTTTGAGATTTTAATAAATCTTTTAAAACGTGTAAAAAATATTGTTAAAGATGAAAAAAATGTAAATCTAAATATTGACAGCGCATTATTTGAATCAGATGAAGAAAAAGCATTATACAATTTTGCAAATCAGTTGGAAAGTATTGAAAATGCAGATTTTTCAAGTTATATTGAAACATTATTAAATAATGCAGATACAATTAATCAATTTTTTGATAATGTAATTATTAATGCTGATGATGAAAAATTAAAAAATAATCGTATTGCATTATTGAAAAAACTAGAAAATTCTATTGATAAAATGATAAACATATAACTTAAATTTTGGCAATTTACACAGAAATAACACTTTGAAATCAAACTAAAAAGTAATAGTTATTCTGATTAAATCTAAAGTTTAATCTAATTTTATACAGTTTGAATTAATTATTTGGCTAATATAATAGTTTATAGGAAAATAAAAAAAAATGAAATTTTAAAGTGACTAATAAGTCAATAAAATTAGGTTATTTTATAGGAAATAGTAGTAAACATAATACTTAAAATGGAATATTGGTTAATTTTTTTATTGACTTTTTGTTAAAAAAGTGATATTATAACTTGTAAACGGAAAGTTTTAACTATAATAATAAATTAATTAGTAAAAACATTGATTTTTCTCTTAAAATATTGTATAATCTAAAAGAGGATTAGGAGAAAGAAGTACTAATTTAAAAAGTTAGAGTAAAAAATAAAATTCGGGAGGAATTAAAATGAAAAAATTAGTTATTTTAGGAACAGCTTTATTGGCTTTAAATGCTGTAGCATCTGAAGTACAAGTTAAAAGTGGATATGATTTCTACAGAAAATTTAAAGCAGGTTCAAGTGATCTTAGTGATGATTATGAACTTAAACATGGACCAACACTTGGTTTAGAATATATTGTTGATAACCAAGGTGAATTTGAATGGGGATTAGGAGCAGAATACAAATTATCTGCTAATTCTGGAAAATTAATTAGAAAAGATGACAAAGCTAAATTAATGAGAAGTGTTCCAGTTTATGCATTAGGTAAATTCAACTTAATCACAACAAACAATGGAAATGATGCTTTATATGTATTAGGAAGAGCAGGATATAACTTCGCTCACGGAACTAAAAATTTAGCAGATGCTAAAGTTAAAGGTGGATTATATACTGCAGCAGGAATTGGTACTGAATTTGGACCAGTTTCATTAGAAGCTATTTATGAAAGATCAGGTGTTAAAGTTAAAGGATTTGAAAATTCAGCAGGAAGTTCTGTTGAAAGAACAAGAAACTACAATGATTCAGTAGGAGTTAGAGTAGGATATAGATTTGGACAATTGAAAAATGACAGATCACCTAAAATCATAACTCAAACAGTTGAAGTGCCTGTACCAACTCCAGTACCTACACCAGCTCCAGAACCAGCACCAATTGTTAAACCAAATACAGCAATATTACCATTCAGCTGCTCACCTGATGAAAAGAAATGTGTAATCAGAGGATTTAAAGTAGATGGTAGAGTACCTAATGAAGGTGAAGCTGCTGACTTGAGAACTATCGCAGGTGTAATTAACCAATTTGCTGATGGTGGATCAATTGATTTCGTTGGACATACAGATTCAACTGGATCAGATGCTTATAACCAAAAATTATCAGTAGCAAGAGCACAAAATGTTGCTAGATTGTTAAGAGAATACGGATTGAAGAACACAATTTCTTACGGAACAATTACTGGACAAGGAGAAAGTAATCCATCAGATACTAATGATACTACTGATGGAAGATACAATAACAGAAGAGTTGAATTATTCTTCCAAAACGTTGACTTTAGTAATGTAAGATTCATTAATCAGTAATCTAAAGGTTAATAATTTTAAAATAAAATTTTAATATTTAATTAGAGAATCATTTGATAATGGTTCTCTTTTTTATAAAAAAAGGATATAAACATTGATTTTTAATCTAATAAATGCTATTATTTAGATAGATTTATTTTGAGGTGATATTATGGATTTGTCGAAAATTAAATTAGCTGTAATTATTCAATGTGAAATCGCAAAAAGACGTTGCAGCGGTTATCATTGCAGCCAGTCATTTTATGAGAGAAGTGGCGGATTTTCTGAATATCCGATAGATCAGGATATGAGAGTTCTTATGTTTCAATGTGGAGGATGTAATGGAAAAGGAGTAAATTCTCTTTTAATGAATGTAAATAAATGTATAAAAAAGGAAGGTAAGATTATACCTGAAGAAGTGGCTATCCACTTTGCTTCCTGTATTACACTTGATAATCATCATTCTTCCAGATGTATGTTTTTAAATTATATGAAACAGCAAGTTTCTAAAACTTCTTTTAAGAATTCACTTATTATGGAAGATACCTGGCATTCGAAAACTGCAACTAAAAGGCGGGCGGAAGGAATTTATAAGACAAATAAAAAATAAAAACATCAGGAGAAGAAATTATGAAGGAAATAATTGTGGAAATAAAGAATGAACAAGGACTTCATGCAAGACCAGCAGCTCTCATTGCTAATATTGCCAAAAAATATAATGTAAAACTGGAAATAGAAAAAATTGGGGAAAATGAAGTTATTGATGGAAAAAATGTAATGGGTATAATGATACTAGGTGCAGCTAAGGGAGAGAAATTAAAACTTAAAGCAGTTTCAGAAAATGAAAATAGTATTGAAGAAGAAAACAGATTACTAGAAGAATTAAGGCAGTTAATTGAAATTGATAAGTTTTTTGAAAAATAATTATGAAAAGTTATTTTATAAATTGAAATTAAAATTGTCGGGAAATTATATTGTAGTAAGATAACGATACAATATTAAAATGTTAATAAACAGAGCAAAAAACAATCCTTTGAGTTTAATAGGTCATTTGTTTGTTGAAAACAAATAGTTTTCTAAAAATACTTATTTTGGCTTATAAGGATAAGTGAGAAATAGTTCACGTCGTTAAGTATACTAATGGAATTTTTATAATGTATTCAAACTTTTTTAGAATCAAAATTTTTAAAATTTGATTTTTAAATAGTTTTATTATAGATAAAAATTAAATATAGAAGAAGGGAGAAGGACTGAACCAAAAGGGACAGTTCTAGAGTGCAAAATGGACGAAAGAGAATTTGAAGTATTATTGGAAGATTATTTACCAGAGGAAAAAAAATCTGGAGATGTAGTTGAAGGAGTGATTACACGAAAAGAATTGGATTATGGATTTCTGGATTTAAATGCTAAAAAAGAAGGAAGAATTTATGCTCATGAAGTACAGGACTTTGAAATTGGAGATAAAATCGAAGTAAAAGTTTTAAGGGAAGATGATGACAATATTATCGTTTCAAAATTTATGTTGGATAAGGCAAAAGAATTGGCATCATTTAATGTAGATGATATTGTAACAGGAGAAATTTCTAAAAAAATTAAAGGTGGATATACAGTAAGAATTGGGAAAAATGAAGCGTTTTTGCCATTTTCACTTGCAAGATTTGAAAAGGATAAGGATTACACAGGGCAAAAATTTAAATTTTTAATAAGAGAAAAAAATAAAAGTAATATTACAATTTCAAGAAGTGATTTAATTAAACTTGAAGAAGAAAAATATTTTGAAAGTGTGAATATTGGAGATATTGTTACTGGGAAAGTTAAAGAAGTGTTTGATTTTGGAATTATTTTGGATTTGGGAGCGGCAAGTGGATTTATCCATATTTCAGAAGTTTCTTGGGAGCAAGTTGATAATTTGACTGAAAAATATAAAAAAGGTGATGAAATCAGTGCTAAAATTATTGAAAAAGATGCTGAAAAAAACAGATTGAAATTGAGTATAAAACAATTATCAGAAGACCCTTGGATAAATTTTGCAGAAAATCATAATGTAGGTGATGTAGTTGAAGCGGTTGTAAAAGATGTTCTTGATTTTGGAATTGTTGCAACAGTTGATGGAAATTCAGGATTTGTACATATTTCAGAATTAGCTTGGCATAATGGGGCAAAAGAGCTGAAAAATTACAAGGAAGGCGATAAATTTTCAGCAAAAATTATTCAAATTGAAAACGAAAAGAAAAATGTTAAATTAAGTGTAAAACAATTGTCAGAAAATCCGTGGAATACAGTAAAGGAAAAATATCACATTGGAGACATTATTGAAAAACCGATAACAGAAGTATTTGATTTTGGATTATTGATTTCGTTGGAAAAAGACATTGACGGACTTTTACACGTTTCTGACTTGTCATACAAAAGAGAATCAAACTTGACATCAAAATATAAAGCTGGAGACTTGATTAAATTCAAAATAGTTGACTTTAATGATGAAAAAAACAGAATTACTTTAAGTGCAAAGGCACTGCTTGATGACAGATGGGAAGTTCTTGAGGAAACTTACGACTTTGACAATGCGTTTACTGGAAAAGTTATGAATGTTCAGGATTATGGTATTTTTGTGGAATTGGAAAAAGGGATAGAAGTATTTATCCATAGAAATGAATTTTCTTGGGACAAAAGAGAGCATAAAAAATACAAAGTTGGTGATGAAGTAGAATTTAAAGTAATTATAGTTGATAAATTGGATAAAAAGTTGTCAGGAAGTATTAAACAGCTAGAAAAATCACCTTGGAAAGAGGCAACTGAGCAATGTAAGAAAGGAAATGTTATAAATACTGAAATTGTGGAAATTCAGGAAAATTTTGTGTTGGTAAAATTGACAGACAGATTTAATGGTATTGTGCCAAAACGTGAATTATCAGAAGAATTTTTAAAGGACATTTCTGAAAAATTTTCTATTGGAGATAAAGTTCAAGCAGTAATTACAGATATTAATGAAAAAAGAAAATCTATTGCATTATCAGTGAAAAAAGTGAAAGAACAGGAAGAAAAAAAAGAGTTAGATGAACTTATGAAAGTTTATGGAGTATAATTTCAAAAATTCAAGCATATACTAAATATATAGTTAAGTTTAAAAAATAAATTTTACATAATGAAAAAAAAGTGTTAAAATGTAATAGTAAATATTAGAATGCTGAAATTATATGGAGGTAAAATTAAAATGGCAAAAACAGAATTTATGAAATTTGCATATTTCGATAAAGAAATTGTAGAATTTGAAAAAGCGACAGTTAGTATTGCGACACACAGTTTACAATATGGAACAACTTGTTTTGGTGGAATCAGAGGATATTACAGAAATGGGAAAGTAGCGATTTTTAGACTGAAAGATCACTATATAAGATTAATGAATGCGTCAAAAATGTTAGGATTTGAATATTTTATAACTTGGGATGAATTTAAGGATATTGTTACAGAGTTAGTTAAGAAAAATGATATAAAGGAAGATTTCTATATGCGTCCGTTCGTATTCTGTAAAGAGCCTAGATTGTCACCTAAAAAAGCTGGACTAGACTTTGATTTGGCAATTTATATGCTGCCACTTGCAGATTATGTAAGCTCAGAAGGCGGACTAAACTTAATGAGTTCAACTTACAGAAAATACAACGATTCAGCAATTCCTACAAAAGCGAAAGCAGGAGGGTCATATATTAACTCATTTCTTGCAACAAGTGACGCTCAAAGAAATGGTTACGATGATGCATTGATGTTTGATGATGCTGGAAATGTTGTGGAAGTATCAGTTGCAAATATAATTCTAGTTTATAGAGGGCAAATAATAATTCCTGATACTGGAAATGCGGCTCTTGAAGGAATCACAGTAAGATCGGCCTTAGAATTGCTTGAATACAATGGTTACAAAATAAACCGTGGGAAAATTGACAGATCAATGGTATTTACAGCTGATGAACTGTTAGTAACTGGAACAGCAATGAAAATTACTTATGCAGAATCATTGGACAAACGTCCTATTGGGCAGTTAGACTTTAATGCAAAACCACAAGCAGGTAAATTTCATAAATTGTTAAAATCAGAATATGAAAAAGTAATCAATGGAGAACATGAATTGTCTTCTGAATGGTTATTTGTTGTAGAATAGTTATATTTAATTTCAACAACAGTTTATTGATAGATTTGAATATATTAAGGAATTATTTTCAATTTAATGGGAGTAGTTCCTTTTTTAATGGGATTTAGTATTAGAGTTTTTTGATAAAAAAATTGCAAAAAAAAACACGATTTTAAACTTTTAAATATTTTTTAGTTATAAAATCATGCTTATTTCAATTGTTTTATTTAAGAATTTCTACTAAATCTCTCAACATAAATGGAATAAATACTTCACCATTAGCAAAATCTGTTCCTTCACCTTTATTGTAAATCAAGACTACAGCATCATTTTCCATATAAAAACTTTGATTTTTAGAAATAGCGGTAAATTTGTCAACAGGAAGTAATCCAAATTGTCTAAATCTATCGTTAACAGCTGTTGATAGTGGGGTATTAAAATCATCTATAAATAAATCTTTTAATCTTAATGTGCTTCCATCTTTTAAATTAAATGTAATTCCATCATAAAGTTTTGTCTTTTGACCAGTTTTTGTATTTTTTTCTTCAATTGTGAACAGGACACTTAAGAATAAACTGTTATCAGCTTTAATTTCAGAAGTAATAACATAAAATCTATCCTTAGTTGACTTATAGTCTAAAATAAATTTTTCCATATTCTTGTTCATGTTTTTAACAATATTGGCATTTTTACTACTTATAAACATTGGATAAGAAATTCTCGAACTTCCTAGAGCTTTTATTCTGTGTGAAGACTTTACAATGCTTGTTGCTGCTGATGGAACGAACCCTTGAAATGTGAATGCCTCTCCTGCCGCAAATGACAAATTAAATAAAATTAATGTCATCAAAAATAATGTGAACTTTCTCATTTTTATAATCACCTCAAAATTTTTAAAATTATATAATAACTAAAAAACTAGCTTTTGTTAAATAATCCAAATTTTTAAGTTATTTTAGTATATTATATACTAAATTTGATAAATAATCAAATGTTTTTCTATTCTTGAGCAAGTAAATTTTTTTGAATTTTATTTTTTAGAGTAATATAGACTTTTTAAAATAGAACTTGAGTTAAAAAAGTAGCTTTAATTTTATCAATGTCTAGTTTAAAAATCGTAAAACAATGTAAATTATTCTTTTTTGATTTTCTAATAAAAACTTTGGATATCAAAGTAATTTTTAATATAGAAGTTTTTTTTGAAAAATGATACAATAATTGTAAATACAAGTGTATAAACAAATGTTTGATAAATATATATTTTAGCAAGAAATTTAACAAAATCTAGCAAGAAGTCTCTTGCTTCTAAAGGCAGGAGTAGTTCACTAAGTACCCCATAAGTTTATAAATAAAGAGAGGAATGATGGAAAAATGAAACTGGATAATTTTAAGAGAATTGAAGATTATGAGGCTGAGAGAGAGAAAAAAGAGCTGGAGTTTATTATAAATTTG
>ERZ772764.2575-NODE-2575-length-10516-cov-2.607590_pt1 | contig 10516 bp, 8 predicted proteins | sample MGYA00512163_ERZ772764 | MGnify/ENA primary metagenome ERZ772764 (study PRJEB29015, sample SAMEA2737903) | human oral metagenome | biome: human oral; feature: human-associated habitat; material: dental | place: China | collected 2094 ...
CCGAGAGAAGCTTCGCTCCAGAAAACACGCTGAAGTACCCGACCCGAGAGAGCCGACTATCTAAGCATCACTTAGAGTTTAGGCAGCTCGTCTCAGTACTTCTACTGGCAATATCTGAGGTGCAGAAGATCCAGACGCCGAGTGCTGTCAGAGCCAAATACCTCAGGGAGATGACCCGGCTACGTTCACTCTACGACGGCATGCCTAGACCTAATATGTGTAGTCTATTCGCTGAGCGGGCATCCTCGTCAGAGAAGCTAAGAGACTAGCTAACGTGATCCTCCAGAACAAGAGGACACAGAGACGTGCTTGGAGGATCGACTATGCCATCCTCTTCGAGCGCTATGTCCAGTACCTCTTTGGGGCAATAGCTAGTAGGCGGGGGTACTCGGTCATGTGCAATACGCACTACAGCATATCCGGGTGAGCTCCAGTCTGGGTGCCACGTTACCTAGAGCCTGATATCGTAGTCGACAAGGGCGATGGTCAAGTAATCGTCGATGCGAAGTATAAGAGCCATATGCTTAATTGGGGATCGATGAGTGAGGGGCTGAAGGAGACCTTTAGGAGTGATCTACACCAGATATTGGCCTACAGTTCGTTTGCCCCCCAGCCGAGGAAGCGCGTAATGCTAGCCTACCCTTCTATGGCCTTCTCTAGCCAAAAGCTACAGATACTACACCTCTCGCTTCTACTAGCACCGAGGTGCATCTCCTAGGTATTCCCCTAGATACAAACGCCATGGACGAGACCCTATCTCAGCTAGGCACACTGCTCGAGGAGTGAAGCCCTTCGGGAGAAGTAGAATAGAATAAGGGGGAGCCCATCTTTGGGCTCCCCCTTATTCTGTCGAAGGATCTAGGATATAGCTATGTGGACGGATATAGTAGCCTATTATCTATTGGCCACACTACAACTCTATCGTGGTGCCATCGTAGCCTTTGATGACTCTAGGCCGGGTCGTATCATAGCTTGGGGAGAAGAAATCTAACCGAGGATTGTAATACTTGACCTTGACTCCGAGTAAGCCTAACACAGAGTTTGCGATCAGATCTGCCATGATCTTCCTATCCTTAGCTGCCAGGACTTGTTCATAGAGCTCAGGGTGCTGCTGGCGCATTGAGGGGGAGAAGTAGACCATGAGGGGAATAGTCACTCCAGGGCGAGAGACCTCATGCTCATAGTAGTCGGGACGCTGAGGATTCTCGTAGATCACCTGCCCATGGTCAGAGTAATAGAGAATGATCGAGGGCTCAGAGGCAAAGTGCTCCATGATCTTGGAGACGACTAGGTCATTGTGGTAGATCGAGTTCACATAGTCACGAATGATCCCTGCCCGCTTAGCATCTGTAGGTGAAGGCTGTCCATTGGGAAGATTCTTAGGGAGATCTTTCGTTTGGAAGCGAGCCATGTCCTTAGGACAGCGCTCTCCGTATGGCGAATGTGATCCCATGAGATGTACGATCTGTGCGAGAGCCTTGGCCTTGCTCCCCTGTGGAATCATCGACCTTGAGCCCAAGAGAGGAAGTAAAGCGAGGTCATCCGATGTATCCCAGTCTCCAGTTGTACGTATCCTAGTGAAGCGCGTACTATCCGCCGTCTGTGAGAGGGTAGCCAGCGGTTGTAGTCCAGAGCCCTGACTCTCTTGGTTGCTTAACCAATAAGTATAGTAACCAGCCTTGGATAGAACGAAGGGTAGTGTAGGGAACTTATACCATTCCTTTGGCTCCTCCTCTCTCGTGTAGAGACTCATACTCTGTGATACAGAGCTCACCGTCCAAGAGGCCGAGGAGACAACATCTGAGAAAAGGATCAGATCCCCCGTCCTAGCTAGAGAATCCTGCTTCGGAGTATTAGGCAGAGGATACCCATAGCAGTGCATGTAGTCCCGGCGCATCGACTCTCCGATGATGATGACCACCGTCACACTATCCATCCCCACTCTTCGCTCTATCTTCCCCAGATCAATATGCTTGAGTTGGGCTGTGTAGGTAGCTAGGTCTCTAGCGTCTTCTATACAATACATTGTCCCCTGGTACAGACGCTCGACGGGAGCCATATACAGGAAACTCCTCGTCGCATGCTGTGCCGGACGTACAACCATAATAGTTACTGGTATGGGTAGTAGTAGGACTGTGAGGAAGAACCCGACTTGCCAGCTACGCCCCGTAGCAGTCACCCTCCTCCTACCTACAGCATAGAGTCCAAGCAGAGCTATGAGCACGATGAGAGGTAGGAGAAATACCTTATAGTTCAGATTGGCAAGGAAAGAGGATGCCTCGTTAGGATTAGTCGCTAGTATATTTAGAGCGATACTATCCGTATAGACAGAGCTGTATGAATAGATGAGGAAGCTCTCAAAAAGCATTAGGAAAGCATAGACAGCCAAAGCTAGGGCCACCAACACCTGACGTACCCTACTCCAAGGGAACAAGGAGATAAGAAGGACTGGGATAGCTGCCCAACTCAGGATACTAATACCCTGGTAAACGAGCTCTCCCCCATAGGGATACCGTCCAGCATGAGCATAGTAGTAGAGCGCTGGGAATAGCTGCAGCGCCAAGAGAAGGAAGAAGAGGAGGCGTTGGCCATATAACCTATGGGCGTAGTCTCGCCAGAATGAGGGGAGTCGTTTCGTCATATATATAGCTAATTGATAAGCATTATTTTCTCGTTGCGCACAAAGGTACAGCAAGTATCTGACACTCACATACCATTAGCCCTCAGTCAGTCGGGTGGAGCTAAATGATGGCATAAGCTAAGCCCCCAGTCCCGCTATCCAAATGCGATAGCGAGGCTGGGGGCTCAGTGTGTATGATGTGCGGGCCTGCTATAAGCTCTTCTGACTGACGAGCTCGATCCACTCTTGGTTGGAGAGGTACCAGCGGACAGTGTGCTGTAGGCCTTCTTCGAATTGTAGGCTTGGTGTCCAGCCCAGTTCATTCTTTAGCTTGCTTGAGTCGATGGCATAACGTAGATCATGCCCAGCACGGTCGGTAACGTAGGTGATGAGCTCATCCGAGTAGCCCTTGGGGTGACCAAGAGCCTCATCTACGGTCTTAATCAGCAGGCGTACGAGGTCGATGTTGCGCCACTCGTTGAAGCCCCCGATATTATAAGTGTCAGCAACCTTCCCTTGGTGGAAGATGAGGTCTATGGCACGAGCATGGTCTATGACATAGAGCCAGTCACGCACATTCTCTCCCGTACCATAGACAGGAAGGGGACGACGCAGGACAATATTCTTGATGAAGAGCGGGATAAGCTTCTCGGGATACTGGTAGGGACCGTAGTTATTGGAGCAGTTAGAGATGATCGTGGGCAGACCATAGGTGTCATGGAAGGCTCTCACGAAGTGGTCACTAGAGGCCTTACTAGCCGAATAGGGACTATGTGGGTCATACTTCGTCTCCTCGGTGAAGAAACCTCCATCGAGCTCTAGCGCACCATACACCTCATCGGTAGAGATGTGGTAGAAGCGCTTCTCTTCGTATCCCTGAGGGGTCTTGGACCAAACCTCCTTGGCAGCCTGTAGCAGACTAAGTGTACCTAGGACATTCGTCTTGGCGAAGATGAAGGGATCGGAGATACTACGATCCACATGGCTCTCCGCTGCTAGATGGATGATGCCATCCACAGCATAGCGCTCGAGGATCCCACGCATGCATTCGTAGTCACAGATATCCTCCTGAATGAAGGTATAGTTAGGTAGCCCCTCTATATCAGCTAGTGTCTCCCTATTGCCAGCATAGGTCAGCTTATCTAGGCAGAGGATATGGTAGTCGGGGTACTTCGTAGCGAAGAGGCGGACGACGTGTGAGCCGATAAAGCCTGCACCGCCAGTGATGAGTATAGTCTTCTGATAGTCCATTATTCGTTTGTTTCTGTCGAGGTGAGTTGATTGAGGCAATCCTCGAGGGAGGTCTGCCAGTGAGGGAGCGTGATGCCAAAGTCTCTCTTGAGCTTGGCCTTATCTAGTACACTGTAGGAGGGTCGAGTAGCCTTCGTTGGGTACTGCTCACTACGGATCGGATGTAGCTGACAGCTGTAGCCCATACGATGGCGTATAGCCTCGGCGAAGTCATACCATGAAGCCACACCCTCATCACTGAAGTGGTAAGTCCCCTCCAGCCGACTATCCTTGTCCTGCTCTAGGTAGGATACAATGAAGCGAGCTAGGTCTCGTGCGTAGGTGGGAGTCCCAATCTGGTCAAAGACTATGCTCAGCTCCTGTCGCTCTTGCATGAGACGGCACATGGTCTTCAGGAAGTTCGCTCCGTAAGTAGAGTAGAGCCAAGAGGTGCGCAGGATGAGCGCTCTACATCCCGTACGGCGGATGGCATCTTCACCAAGGAGCTTGGTACGTCCGTACACACTCTGGGGACGAGGAGTCTCCTCCTCTGTGATCGGGCGGTGGCTATCTCCAGCGAAGACATAGTCGGTAGAGATATGGATGAGGTATAGGCCTTGAGCCTTGGCAAGAGCTGCAAGAGCAGCTACTGCCTGATGGTTGATACGGTCAGCCTCCTCAGGCTCATCCTCGGCACGATCGACTGCGGTATAGGCAGAGCAGTTGATGATGGTGTCGATATGATGATCCTGCACGAAGTGCCGTATAGCTAGCTGGTCCGTCACATCTAGCTCACTACGGCTCGCAAAGGCATAGTGCTGTGCACTCCCCTCTGCCGCTACCCGTAGCTCTTGCCCTAGCTGTCCGCTAGCTCCTATAACAAGGATATTCATATATAGGGATCTAATAGATTTCGATATGGAGACGACCTCAGTCTCCGAGCAATGGGCTAGGAGAATATACGGCGCTTGAAATACCGAAGAACCATCATTGCCTTCTCCTTAGGCGTCGCATAGCGAGCTAGCTTTAGGTAGTGGGGAAGTTCTGCTAGAGAGACGTAGCGAATGATCATATTGAAGTAGTCATACACGCACTTCTCACGCCAATCCTCGTAGGTCAAGCGCTGTAGGTAGGACGCCTCCTGCTCATTCTGCGGCTGAGGGATGGGATAGGAGGTGACCCACTCGAAGAACTGCGTGCTAGCCTCTATCTTAGGCTCAAGGTGAGCCTTAGACCCAGAGAGCTGCACCGTCGAGAGCCTGAAGGAGAACAGGGGCTTGGGTGTGCACGCTACACCACACTCTGCCATCATAATCGACATCGCTATATCCGAGCCTAGTGCACGGGGGAAGTCTACGAAGCCCTTCTCCTTGAGGACTGAGGTCCTCATCACGAAGTTCCCCATGCAGATAAATACATGTCCCTCTCTGTAAGCATAGATATACTCCAGCTGAGAGATAAGACGGCTCCCCTCGGGTACGAAGCGTTCTACAGCGACCTCATTCCCCTCTTCATCGACCGATCTTATGCAGGTGCGGATGAGGTGAGCCGATGGGTACTCAACGGCCAAGCGCATACACTCCTCAGCGAAGGTCGGAGCATAGATATCATCATCAGCTGCTATGACGAGGTATTCCCCTCTAGCGAATTGGATGCAATGCTCCCACTGCTTCGTCAGATACTTCCCTCCTAGGTTCTCCTTATTATGATAGTAGCGTATCCTAGGGTCATCGTACTGTGCCATCGTTGCATCCAGATCATCTGGAGAGCAGTCATTGACTACGATCAGCTCTATATTGGTGTAGGTCTGTGCTAGGATGCTTTCGACAGCAGAGCTAAGCCACTGCCCCTTGTATGCAGGCATGACAAAGGAGAGCAGGGGAGTAGTCTGTTCGGGTGATGAGTAGGTAGAGGTCATCGACATATATTTATTCTATTCAGATAGCTTGGACTGACTAGTATAGGTTATCGCCAAAGGAGAAGAGGCCCTCGGCATCTCTTAGGCGAGGGTGATGCTGATCCTTGGACGATAGAATAACTCGATCCTGGGGAATCATCCAGTTGATCCCCAGATCGGGGTCATCCCAAGCTATAGCTCCCTCTGACTCGGGCGCATAATAGTTGTCACACTTGTACTGGAATACTACCTTGTCCGAGAGGACACTGAAGCCATGCGCAAAGCCTCTAGGGATGAAGAGCTGACGGTGATTATCCTCCGTGAGGCAAGAAGAGCATCCGATGATTGTCCTCCGAGAGCTCGACGGCGACGTGCTTTCCGAAGGTCGGAGAGCCTACGCGTACGTCGACGGCTACATCAAGCACTCGGCCACGGACGACACGCACGAGCTTAGACTGGGCGAAGGGTGGGCGCTGGAAGTGTAGTCCCCTTAGGACTCCATAGCACGATGCACTCTCATTGTCCTGGACGAACGTCGTATCTCGTACCTGCTCCTTGAACACCTTCTCAGAGAAGGACTCAAAGAAGTATCCTCTTTCGTCCGAGAATACCTTAGGTTCTATAATAACCAATCCCTCAATAGCTGTTTTGATTGTATTCATTATATTATCTATATATCCAGCGTCCTTATTTATCGTGTCTCGCTATAGAGGCCAAGTACTGCCCATACTGGTTCTTGATCATGACCTCGGCCAGCGACAGTAGCTGCTCCTTAGTGATCCAACCCTGATGATAGGCGATCTCCTCGAGACAAGCCACCTTCAGTCCCTGCCTCTTCTCGATCACCTCCACAAAGGTAGAGGCCTCAGCAAGGGAGTCGTGCGTCCCAGTGTCGAGCCACGCAAAGCCCCGACCAAGAGGCTCTACGAGCAGACGCCCCTGACGCAGGTACTCTTGGTTCACACTCGTGATCTCGAGCTCTCCTCTGGCGGAAGGCTTGACCTCGCTAGCTATCTTGACGACATCATTCGGATAGAAGTAAAGGCCAACGACAGCATAGTTGCTCTTAGGGTGCTGGGGCTTCTCCTCGATAGAGATACAGCGTCCCGTCGCATCGTACTCGGCGACACCATATCGCTCTGGGTCGTTCACCCAATAGCCAAAGACCGTAGCCTCATTTGCTTGCTCCGCCCGCTGTACGGACTTGTGTAGGAGCTGAGTGAAGGACATACCGTAGAAGATATTATCCCCGAGCACAAGGCACACACTATCGTCTCCGACAAAATCCTTACCTATGATGAAGGCCTGAGCCAATCCCTCAGGGCGGGGCTGCTCTGCATAGGCAAAGTGCACTCCATAGTCAGAGCCATCACCGAGAAGGCGTCTGAAGCTAGGCAGATCCTCAGGGGTGGAGATAATCAATATATCACGAATCCCTGCGAGCATGAGCACAGAGATAGGATAGTAGATCATGGGCTTATCATAGATAGGTAGCAGCTGCTTGCTTACCCCCTTTGTAATCGGATAGAGGCGCGTACCTGCGCCACCAGCTAAGACTATTCCTTTCATACCTGAGACTATATAGCTATTTTTTGATACTAAAGTGACCGCCACAAAAATACAAAAAAAGGGCACACTCTACCCCTCAAAAACGGGAGCCCCGCAGGGCCGACGCATGATCTCGCTCGCACACTCCTGCCTTTGGATCTTCGGGGGGATCATTTCATATCCCGGGGAGCCTTAGCCCATCACTAAAGATCCTACGTATTATCCCCCAAGGAATAGACATACAAGCGAGTCCTATAGAGGATATACTTAGAGCGAGGTAGTGTACACGCGTGTATACTGTTGTGTACACGTGGGTATACAGTTGTGTACACACGTGTACACTCATCCCTCCTAGGTAGGAGGTATACGCTGGGGATCTCTACACCTAGGACACGGATACTTCTATCTTCGGCGTATACTCCCCCACGACCTTGCCCTCGCACTATGGTGATTTCATGCGTCAGCCCTGGTGGTGTCCCCTCCCCCCCCTCATCCTTAGCTCCGTTATCTCCTTATGTATCTGTGCTATGTGAGGGTACGCCTAGGGGGTGAAAACGCTCTTACCGAGAGCGTCTCTGCGCTCTCGGTAAGAGCGCATGAGCGTTCTTTATAGGAACGCATGAACGCTCTTTATAGGAGCGCAAAGGCGCTCTTTATAGGAGCGTAAGGGAGGGGCTCGGGAGGCCCGATATAAGGGGCTTGGGACAGCCCCGATGGCAGAGCTCTCTACCCGCTCCGATCTGTCTCGTCTCGTAGGTCGGGGAGCTCATGTGGCTGTCGCCCCGTCGAGAGGAGATAGATCCCCTTACCCAGGCTATCTGTACGACAGCTCTCGTCACGGCGATACCATCATGGGGCTTATGGGACGAGCTTACCAGAGGTGGGCATTGGCTCCCGCCACCTCGTAGTAGGTGGGCTCTAAGTCGTTCGTTTCGTTAGTTGTTAAAGAGTTATGTTAGGTGTGAATAGTTGTATTTGCGTATCTTTGTATCGCCATGAGACAAGAGCTGTCTCGTGGCTCATATAAAACTAACAGACATATATGAAGAAGATTCTCATGGTAGCAGCCCTCGCTGCTACATCGATCGTAGCCGCTCAGGCACAGAGTGAGTTCAAGCCCAAGGCTGGTGATGTCACCACAGACGTTAGCCTCTTTGGTAAGGGGCTGTTTGACAATCCTACTGCCCTCTACCAGAGAGATGTAGTTAGTGGAGTGTCAGGTACTAAATTTGGCTTCAGCACGGTAGGTGTCCTCAAGGGTCGCTACTTCTTCCAGGACGACCTCGCCCTTCGCCTCTCCCTTGGCCTCTCCTCCCCTTCGGTCAATTCTACCCTAGAGGAGACAAACCACAGCCTAGAGAATAAGTATCGCGCTACGACCCTCTCTTTCGGCCTAGGTGTCGAAAAGCACTTTGCTGGCACCGACCGCCTCTCCCCCTATGTAGGGGCTGAGCTACACGTTGGCTCCTACACAACGAACTCCGAGAGCAACGACACCCAAACTGTCGGTACCATCGTCACCAAGACTAATCAGCAGATCAAGACCGCTCCAGGCTTCACCTTTGGTGGTGGTCTCTTCATGGGTGCAGACTACTACATCGCACCTAAGGTCTTCCTCGGCCTCGAAGCTGGCCTCAACATCGATGCTCATAGCCTCGGCAAGACCACGGATATCAAGACAGTCAATGTGACGGGTCAGCCTACTCAGACGACGGACAAGAGCGGTAAGACCAAGTACAGTGGTTCTTCGCTGAACACTGACCTTCAGGTTGGCTTCAAGATCGGTTTCGTCTTCTAAGCACTAGATCACGTTCATCCCCTAGCTTTAGGCTAGGAGGTACATATGATACAGCCCATCGGGAACTATTCCCGATGGGCTGTGTCTGTATAGAGTAGGGCTGACGCTGTCGTCTCGTGGCTTAGGGCTATTGTCTCACGAGCTGGAGATTAGTCTAAGACTTGGAGCTGGGCGAAGCGTAGGAGGAGCTTCTTCGTGTCGCCTGCATCGAAGGCTACCACGGCCTTTGCATTCTCGCCCGAACCCTCTAGCTCCATGACCTCACCCTCCCCAAATCGCTTGTGTAGGACTCGGGTACCGATACGTAGGTCGCCGATCGAGGTGTGCTTCTCCTCCGCCTCATCCCCCCATCTGCGCTGGGTGAGGACACGCCGACTGGGGCGAGCTTGAGGCAAGAAGTCGGGGGCTGAGCTAAAGTCCCTCGGGAGCTCACCTCCACGCTGGGGGCGAGGAGGCCCTTGAAGCCACGAAGGGGTAGAGCCAAAGCCATGCGCCGTATCGAACTGGATGTACTCCGTGGGGAGCTCTCTGAGGAAACGGCTGGGGCGACAGAACTCCGTACGCCCATTGCGGAAACGCTCTCGGGCATAGCCCAGATGACAGGTCTTCTCCGCTCGGGTGAGTGCTACGTAGAAGAGTCGTCGCTCCTCCTCCAGCTCACGTCCCGTATTGCTCATCGAGGAGGGGAAGAGATCCTCCTCTAGCCCTAGGACAAAGACGTGGGGGAACTCCAGCCCCTTCGAGGCATGGATCGTCATCAGAGTCACGGCCTCCTCTCCCTCCCCTTGGGTATCTTGGTCGGTCAGTAGGGCTACGCCGCTTACATAGGAGGCCAGCGTGGGCGTGTCTCCCTCCTCGAGCGTCGCCTGTACATACTCCTCTATGCCGGAGAGTAGCTCCTGGATATTCTCTACACGAGTCTTACCCTCCTGCGTGGTATCGCTCTTCAGGCCGGCGAGGATACCCGTCTGTAGGATCACTTGCTCCACGACATCGTAGAGGTCATCGCTCGTCTGGCTAAGGGTACGGAGCTCGTCAAGTAGGGCTGCGAAGGACTGGAGCCGACCCGCCGTAGGCCTATTGACTGCTACCCCATAGGCGAGCGGATCACGTAGGATCTCCATGATAGGGCGGTGGTGCGTGCGCGAGGCACTGTGTACACGCTGTATCGTGGTGTCTCCTATGCTTCGCTTGGGGTAGTTGATGATGCGTAGGAGAGCTTCCTCGTCCTGCTCATTGATGAGCACACGTAGGTAAGCCATTACGTCCATGATCTCCTTGTGGTCGAAGAAGGATCTCCCCCCATAGATACGGAAGGGGATACCGATGCGACGAAAGACCTGCTCCAGTGTACGACTCTGTGCATTCGTGCGGTAGAGTATGGCTATGGAGTCGTAGCTCTGTCCCTGCTCTCGGTGTAGTC
>ERZ772764.2578-NODE-2578-length-10504-cov-13.760934_pt1 | contig 10504 bp, 10 predicted proteins | sample MGYA00512163_ERZ772764 | MGnify/ENA primary metagenome ERZ772764 (study PRJEB29015, sample SAMEA2737903) | human oral metagenome | biome: human oral; feature: human-associated habitat; material: dental | place: China | collected 2094 ...
GGAAGTCGGTGCCCAGGCACAGTTCGGCCTCGCCCTCCTCCAGGACGAAATCCACCAGGTGCCCGCCCCAGGTGCGGTCGTCGTCGACGATGTGGGCGTGGCAGCCTGCCACCGAGATTCCCGACTCGTACAAAGGTGTGCGGAAACCGGCGATCGTCCCGCTGAAGTCCTCGTGGCGGGCGATCTCCTCGCCGTCGGTGGCCTCGATCATGGGCCGGTAGGGACGGTCCTGTTTCGTCACCGTGCGTGCGCTTGCCCATGCGAATCGGCCGGTCACCCGCAGCGCGTACATGTAGTTCGAGCTCGGCACGAAGGCATCGATGGCCCGGGAGAACTCCTCCCGGGTCATCGGACCCGTCAAGGAGCGGCTCAGGCTCGGCACGAAATTGGTCACGACGGCGTAGGGGGTGCGTTCCGTCAACTCGGGCACACTCACGGACCCGTCACCGCGCAGCCGGTAGCAGACACCGCCCAGGATGATCATCTCGCCGTCGAGCCCGTTGAAGGTGCCGATGCCGAAGGAACCGTGGCCGAGGAGCTCGGCCAGGGTCATCTCGTCCTCGTAGACGCCTTGGGCGAGGGCGGAGATGAGGCTGGTCTGGAAGATTTCGTGACGGGTGACGGCATGTGCGGTCATGCCCCCACAGTAGACGCCTCGATCTCACAGCCGATTGAGCCAGCACGTGAGCGCCCTTCCCTTCCGAAGCTGGCTGAGCCGGGTCGCGGGGAACGAGCGACCCAAGTCGAAACCATCCGCACCCGGCAAGCAGGCCCACCCGCTCGCGAGCAGCCCGACTCAAGCAGCTTTCCCACCCCGGGCTGCAACGATGTCCGCCGCCGTTTCCTCCAACGGCGTGTGGGTCTCACCGAGCAGTTCGCGGGTGTCGGTGTCGTCGGCGACGAAGGGTTCGGTGTTCTGGTGGAGGGTCTCCCTCACCGCCCTCAGCGTCGGGGAGAACCAGCCCAGCACACGCAGCAACGACGCCGGCATGCTGCGCAACCTCGGTTCGTCGTCGCGACCGGCGGCTCGCAGCAACATCCGGGCCAGTTCGCGGACGCTGACCGCCGGGGCGCTGGGGACGTGCCAGGCCCGGCCGGGCATCTCCGGATCAGTGGCGGCGCGGGCCAGCAGACGCCCGAAGTCGGGGATGGCGGTCATGGTGTAGGGCAGGTCGGGATCGCCGAGGACGCTCGTCGCCCCCTTGGCCAGCAGCGGATCCACGAACCGCGGCCCGAGGTAGGCGCCCGGGCCCGCGTCGGCCCCGAGGTAGGACGACCCCCGCACCTCGACCGCGCGGATGCGCCCCTGTTCGTGGGCGGCGAACAGTCTGCGGGACACCTCGGCCCGGACCTCACCCAGTGCCGACGGCGGGTGGTCGAGGGGATCGGTGGCGCGCATCGGCATCCGGCCGCGCGCGTAGGAGTAGTAGTTCCCCGTGACCACGAGGGTCGCGTCCTGCCGCTCCGCCGTCTTGATGAGGTTGTCGATGGCGAGGGGCCAGTCGCGGCGCCACCCGGCGATCGTGTAGGTGATGCCGCAGCAGGCGACGATCGCGGCCCCGGGCGCGAGCGCCTCCAGGCCGTCGCCCGTGACGACGTCGGCCCTGGCGGCCTGCGCCCCGGGCAGCTGTGTGCCGCTGCGGGTGGCGACCGTGACGCGGTGCCCGGCCTCCACGAGCGAGCGGGTCGCGGCCCTGCCGAGCGGTCCTGCTCCGATGACGGTGATGTGTTCCATGTCTCCTCCGATTCTGTCGCCCCCAAGAACAGTAAACACCGTTCATGCCATTTTGTAAACAGTGTTCACGGTTTTGTTCTTCGTGTCGTGCGAGACTGGGACCATGACCCCCACTCCACGCCGCCAGGCCCGCGACGCCTTCACGCGGCGACTGCTAGAGGTCGCACACCGACACCTCGTCGAGCAGGGAGCCTCCGGGCTGGGCATGCGGGCCCTGGCGCGCGACCTCGAGGTCACCCCCGGCGCCCTGTACCGCTACGTGAAGAGCCGCGACGACCTCCTGACCCTGTTGATCGTCGACGCCTACGAGTCGCTGGGAAAAGCCGTCGAGGAGGCCGAGGGCAGGATCCCGCGCGGAGACCACGAGGGTCGCTGGGTGGCGCTGTGGCACGCCACCCGCACCTGGGCGCTGGAACACCGCAACGAGTACGGCCTCATCTACGGCACCCCGGTGCCCGGCTACCAGGCCCCGCCGGAAACCATCCCGGCCGCGTCCCGGATCTCGATCCTGCTGGCCCGGATCGCCTCGGACATGAGGTCGCAAGCGGGGACGACGCCGCCGCCGGACTCACCGGAACCGGGCCCGGCGCTGCGGGAGGACCTCGCGAGGGTGCGTCACTGGATCAGTGAGCAGGGAATGCCCGGCGATGTTCCCGACGAGCTGATCCTCATCGTCCTGCGGGGCTGGACCGAACTGTTCGGCTGCATCAACATGGAACTGTTCGGCCACTACGTCGGCAGCGTCGAGAACGGGGCGGCGTTCCTGGACGAACTGGCCCACCGCAGCTTCAAGGAGCTTCAGGACCGGACGGGTCCCTGATGGCCGAGGTGTCGAGGATCACCTGGGCGCACCCGTCTTGTCATAGAGGTCGTCATCCGTGAGCACCGGACCACCCGCATCGCGGAGACGCCGGCCCGCGGCAAGGATCGCATCGGCCCGCGCCCGAACGGAGTTGGCGAGAGTGTGCCTGGTGAGAGCCTCACGCGCCTCGGCTTCCATGGAGCGATTGTTCAAAGCCGCCAAACGTTTCAACTCATCGCGCACCTCGTCGCTGAGCCCTCGGATCGTGATGGTGGACACGCTTACACCTCCCAACAGAAATGCTAGCGATCACCTCAGGAGATACTTTCTCGCATCAAGAGGCTTCACATTTCCCCTTCCGCCTGCCTACACGTCATTCACCAGCGCTGTAGCGCGAGCAGACGACCACAAGGCAAGCGGACCAGGCAGTGACCCTCTGTTTCTCACGGACCTTGGCGCCTGCCCGCCTGCCGAGGTGCCGTTTATTCGCTCTGCAGCGCAGACAAACCGCGTTTCGGCAGGTGATCCGGCTCGGGCTCGGAGGAGGCCAGGCGGAACACCGCATCGCAGGCGGACGAAAGGTGGTCGTCGTGGGTGGAGATGACGATGGTCGCCCCGCGGGCCTTCTCGCCCAGCAGCAGGTCGTGGACGATCTGCCGGTTGCCCACGTCCAGTGAGGCGGTGGGTTCGTCGGCGAAGATGACCTTGGCCTTCTTGTGGATCGCGCGCGCAATACCGACCCGTTGCCGTTCCCCGCCGCTGAGCTTGGCGACCTGCTCGGAGGCCCGGCCTGTCAGGCCCACCCTGTTGAGCGCGTCCTCCACCCCGGCCCCCCACTTCTTCGGTTTGCGGAACAGCGGGGAGGATTCCATGCAGACGTTGAACCCGACGCTCTCATCCGGCACCAACCCGTAGTCCTGGAAAACGAATGCGACACTGTCGCGCCAGAACCGTCGCCGTCGCCCCTCCGACAGGCGCGTCACATCGGTGCCGTCGATCAGGATCTCTCCCCGGCTGACCGGGAGAAGCAGGCTGAGGCAGTTGAGCAACGTCGTCTTGCCCGAGCCACTGGGGCCGGTTAGCGCCATCGCGGTTCCGGATGGAACATCGAGCGAAACACCATCGAAAATGGTACGGGAATCGATCGTGAAATTGATGTCGTGGGCTGTTATCCGCATGATGTTCCTGAATTCAGTGAGCTCGTTGGGTGACACGAGCAACGACGTTGAATGCCGCTCGTTGATGACACAATCCGGAATATATGAGATAGACCAAGACCCCGAGCATTAGGATGGGCGACCAGGCCAGGCCGAATGCCAGGTAGACGACCGACACGATCACGAAGGTCAATACGATGATCACACCTTCAACGATGATCCGGTTTCTGAGCACGCTCCACCAGCCGCGTCCATAGGTCAGCATGGGGTAGATGAATCGCGCATTGTTGGTGGCATAGACCCGGGCGGACAACCAGCCGCTCACGGCTATGGCGGCCAGCAGGATCACGATGGTGGTACCGGTGGTCAACGCTGTCTGGTTGGCGAACTGTGCGGACAGCAACGCGGAATCGGTGACCCGGCTACGACTCAGGAACATGCTCGTCACCCCGAGTTCCCGGGCTTTCTGTTCCAGCACCCCGGTGTCACCGAACATGATTTCCCCGTTGGTCATGGCAGACACGACGGCGTCGTCGTTGAAGCTCGCGGTGATCCGTTCCGAGACCAGCAGCAGGGGATGCTTGGACCGTTTGAAACCCAATCCGTTCCCGGTGGGTGCGATGATCCCCTCAGAATCTTCGAAACGGTAGGCGGTGAGTCCATTTTTGAGAGCTGTGGCATTCTGTTTTCTGACTCTCCCGGAGATCCCACCGACGTTCCGTCCCTCCAAGGATTTCAGAAGCCTTTCCACGGTTTCCATGGGCACCGGAACCAAGGTCCTTCTTCCCTGCCCCGGGACAAGCCCCAGACCGAGTTCTTCCGCATATTTCTTGTTTATCACGGCCAAACCGTCGAACCCTTCGGCGGAGAATTCGGGGCCGGGATCCTCCCTATTCACAATGGAGGCGTATGCCACGGTTCCGGTCTCGTCGACGGCGCCCACGAAGCGGCCAAGGACGCCGATGCTGTTCTCGAATTCCTCATTGGTGACTCCCCCGACCGCTTGGGAGACGTAGCCTTTCAGCGGCATCGCCCTGCCCTGGATATCGGCCTGATCGAGAGACGAATTCACCTGCCACAGCATGGCCGGCAGAGCGGCCAACCCAAGGGTCAGGGCCACAGCCTTGAGGAGTTGACTGGGGAACTCGAACCTGGCCTCCGGAGGTCGTCGCAGGGCCAGTGATTTGACCGATGGCGCGGTGACCAGGGATGCAACCACCCCGAAGACAACGGAAATCCCACCCAGCAGGCAGAGGTACAGCCCGACGACCGCGATCAGGGCCGGCGCACCACCGAATCCCTTGAGAACACCGAACAGTATTCCCAGCAACAGCACGCCCACCAGCGCGATAGGTACCGCCAAACGCAGCCATCCGAGCATGTCCTGCGCCTGGATCCGTAGATCCGAAGTGCCCGCCAGCAGCCTGACGGCACGTGATTCGGCACGCGCCGCATACCAGGCCAGCACCACGGTGACGCCCAGCACCGCCAGCGCGATCAGCGGGGTCCCCGCACCTCCGTAGACGAGACCTGCGGCGAACATCGCCAACGGGCCTCCCTGGGACCAAGAAACGGTCGCGCCGTTGTCCTGTGCCCATCGTTCAAATGCCTCGACCCCGGCCGCCGGGCCTTTCAGGGCATAGACCGCCGAGAGATTGGTGTCTCCCAGCTCCTTCGCCGGATACAGCTTGCCGTGCCTGAGGAAATCAATCCAGACAATGTCCGTGGCGCCGGCCGGCTGCCTGTCACCCAGTGCGTAAAGATCCAACCCATGGAACGGATCATCCTTATTGGGAGCCCCCAGATAGACATCGATGTCATGATTGCGGCTGATTTCCTGAATTCCGTCCAAGATCTGTTCCTTGGCTAGATTGGAACTGCTGAAGAGGATTGTCCCGGAACGATCCGTCCCCAAGGGGTACTCCTGCTCCACGAGTGACAGTTGGAAGTAGGAGAGGACGGCGACGATCACGACGGTCACGACAGCCATCCCGCGAATCAATGACCTCAACACAGTGGCCCTCGTCTCTCCTCATTGAGCCCGGACTACACATCAGGTTGGGCAGATTGTACCCACCCCGTCCACCCAACGGCGATGCCGCGCCCCCTTTCGCCTGCCTACGCGTCGTCTGCCAGCGCTGTAGCGCAAGCAAACCGCGACAAGGCAAGCGGAAACGGACCAAAACAGGCGAGCCAAGCAGCGGGACGACGACCTGCGAAGCTGCCCGCGTCACTCCCTCTTCACCCGGTGCCGGCCGATGGGCATCACCAGCGGCGCCCCGGAGACGGGGTCCGGCACCACCTTCGAGGAGATCCCGAACACCTCCTTTACCGTCTCCTCCGTCACCACATCCGACGGGGTGCCCTGCGCCAGGATGCTGCCGGAGCGCATCGCGATGAGCTCGTCGGAGTAGCGGGCCGCCAGCCCGAGGTCGTGCAGCACCATCACGACCGTGGTTCCCCTCCTGGCGTTGAGGTCGATCAGCAGGTCGAGCACCTCGAGCTGGTTCGCGACGTCGAGGTAGGTGGTGGGTTCATCCAGCAGCAGGACGTCGGTTTCCTGCGCCAACGCCATCGCGATCCACACGCGCTGCCGTTGACCGCCCGACAACTCGTCGACGGGACGGTCGGCCAGCTCGGTGGTGTCGGTGGCGGCGAGGGATTCCGCCACCACCTCGTAGTCGCGGGGGCTCCACCTCCCGAGCATCCCCTGGTGGGGGTGGCGTCCGCGACCCACGAGGTCGGCGACGACGATGCCCTCCGGGGCGGTCGGCGACTGCGGCAGCAGGCCCAGGACCTTCGCGATCTCCTTGGTCGGCTGTTCGTGGAGGGATTTGCCGTCGAGGAGCACCTGTCCGTGCCTGGGTTGCAGCAGCCGGGCGAGGGAACGCAGCAGCGTGGACTTGCCGCAGCCGTTGGCGCCGACGATGGAGGTGATGGCCCCGGGTTTGACGGTCAGGTCGAGGTTGTCGATGACGGTGCGGTCGCCGTAGGCGAGCCCGAGTCCGACGGCTGTGAGGGAATGGTTCGCGGTCACTGGGTCTCCGGGGGTCAGTTCCGGCGCTGCCGGTTGGAGCGGATGAGGAGGTAGACGAGGAACGGGGCGCCGAGAGCACCAGTGATGATGCCGACGGGATAGCGGGCGCCGAAGGCGAACTGACCGATCAGGTCGGAGGCCAGCACCAGGATCGCGCCGACCAGGGAGGCGGGCAGCACCAGGGAGGAGGCGGAGCGGCTGATCCGCGCCGCTATCGGCCCGGACATGAACGCGACGAACGCGATCGGCCCGCAGGAGGCGGTCGCGACGGCCACGAGGGTGACGGCCGCGACGATGGTCCAGACCCGCACGGAGAACACCTTCACGCCCAACCCGGAGGCGGTGTCGTCGCCGAAACGCATCGCTGCCAGCTTGCTGGAGTTCACCCACATCGACGGCAGGATCACCGCGCAGGTGGCGGCGAGCGGCGCCACCCTCGGCCACCCCGCGCTGTTGAGCGATCCGGTCAGCCAGCGGGTCGCGACCTGCAGGTCCCACGCGGATGCCTGCGCGAGAGTGTAGGTGACCACCGCCCCCAGCATCGACGAAACACCGATGCCGATCAGGATCAGCCGGGTTCCCGCGAAACCGCCCTTGTAGCTGAGGGCGTAGATTGCCACGGCGGTACCGATCGCGGCGGCAAGGGCGAGCAGGGAGACGGTGGTCTCGTTCAACCCCAGGATCACGATGCCGATCACCCCGGCGGCACTGGCCCCCGCGGAGATGCCGATGACATCAGGGGAGGCCAGCTGGTTGCGCAGCAGGGTCTGGAAGGTCACGCCAGCAGACCCGAAGGCCAGTCCGGCCAGCACGGCGAGGGTGGCGCGCGGCAGCCGCAGCGTACCGACGGTGAAACTGGCGCCAGGCACCCGCTCACCCGCGATGACCCTCCACACCTCGGAGGGTCCGTAGAAGCTCTCACCGAACATCAGCGACGCGGCCCACAAACCCACTACCAAGAACGCCAGCACGAGGACTACCAGGGCCTGGGCCCGGATGCGGCGGGAGCGCGCGACGCGCAGAGCCTTGACGTCGGGGATGGCAGCAGCGCTCATAGTTCACGCACCTTCTGGCGTCGGACTATCCAGATGAAGAACGGGGCCCCGAGGAACGGGGTGATGATGCCGACGTCGATCTCGGAGTTGGGGGTGACGACCCGCCCCAGGGTGTCGGCGGCGAGCAGCAGACACGCACCCGCCAGGCCCGCGAAGGGCAGCATCCAGCGGTGGTCGGTGCCGACGAGGAGCCGGCAGAGGTGCGGCACGATCAACCCGACGAACGCGATCGGCCCGCACACCGCCGTCGTCACCCCGCACAGGATCACCGCGCCGATGGACGCGACCAGCCGGGTGCGCATCACGTTCTCACCCAGTCCGGTGGCGACGTCGTCGCCGAGCGCCAGGGAGTTCATGCCGCGCGCCGAGAACAGGCAGATCAGGGCGCCGGCCATCAGGAACGGGGCCACCAGTCCCACCCGGTCCCAGGTGGCGCCGCCGATCCCACCGATCTGCCAGAACCGGAACGAGTCCATCACCCGCACCCGGGGCAGCAGGATCGCCGAGACCAGCGACGAGCACGCCGCGGATGTCGCGGCACCGGCCAGGGCCAGTTTCAGCGGGGTCGCGCCGCCGCGTCCCAGCGACCCGACGCCGTAGACGAACCCAGCCGCCACACCGGCCCCGAGCACCGCGATCAACAGCTGCGCGTAGGGGTGGGAGAGGTCGAGGAAGGCCAGACCGATCACCACCGCGAGGGAGGCCCCCGACAGCACCCCGAAGATGCCGGGATCGGCCAGCGGGTTACGGGTGACGGCCTGCATGGCGCCACCCGCGATTGCCAGGGACATCCCGGCCAGCAGCCCCAGCACCGTGCGGGGCAGGCGACCGGCCGCGGCGGCCTGTTCGGCCGTCGCGGTTCCACCGGACAGCGCGGCCAAGGCATCGTCCAAGGACACGGCCCGCACCCCGAAGATCACAGAGGCCACCACGATCACCAGCAGGACCACCACCAGGACCGCCAGCCACAGCAGACGGCGTCCGGCCGAGCGTTTGATGACTTCGACGTCCGGCCGGGTCAGAACCCCGTCAGCGGTCACTCGAGGCCTTCGGCCAGTTTCGCGACGTATTTCTCTATGCCCCACGGAATGGACAGCGGCGACGGGTTCGCGGAGGCCGAGAGGGCGTCCTGCCCGAGGAAGACCACGTGGTCCTTGGCGATCGCAGGGATGCGGGAGAGCAGCGCGTCGGCCTTGATGGCCTCCTTCAGCGGTGTCGGGTCCGCGGGCCCGTAGGTCAGGAGGATGTCGACGTCGTTGAACAGCTCCGGTTTCTCCGAGGACATGTCCTTCCAGAACGCCTTGGAAGCCGCGGATTCCTTCTCGACGATCTCCGGGGTTCCCAGCCCGGCCTTGACGAGGAACCCGGCCCGCGGGTCGTGGGTGGTGTAGAAGCCGACCTTGGACAGATCACTGGCGTTGAGGAAGGAGAACAGCACCTTCTTGCCCTTGAGACCGGCGTGCTGCTCCATGGCCGCGGCGACCCGCTTGTCCAGGTCCGCGATCAGCGCCTTGCCTTGGGCGGCCATGCCCATGGCCTGGGAGTTCAGCTCGATCATCTGGTCCATGGTGGTGATCCACGCTGCCTCGGGGTAGGCGACGACGGGCGCGACCTGGCTGAGGGTCGCGTAGTCCTCCGCGGTGATGCCGGAATAGGAGGCGAGAATCACGTCGGGTTTGGTGTTGGAGACGGCCTCGAAGGGGACGCCGTCGGTGTCGTCGAACAGGACGGGGTCTGGCCGCCCAGGGCGTCGAGTTTCTCCTTGACCCAGGGCAGCAGGCCGTCGCCGTCCTCGTCACCCCAGTTGGCCCTGCTCATGCCGACGGGCACCACGCCGAGGGCCAGCGGAACCTCGTGGTTGGCCCACCCGAGTGTTGCGATGCGTTCAGGTTTCTTCTCGATGACGGTCTCACCGAGGGCGTGCTTGATGGTGATGGGGAAGGCGTCCCCGGCGGCGGGGGAGGAACCACCGTTTCCTGAGGCCGGGGGGGTGCCCTGGGGCGTCGAATTGCTGGAGCAGGCGGCGATGCCAACGGTTGCGGTCGCGGCGAGCATCGCGACGAAGGTCCTTCTGGAAAGCACGTGGGCTCCGTTCATCTCGGGAATGGCCCAGCAATGGTAAGGCAAACCTAAGCTGTGCGCCAGAGTGCGGGTGTGCGTGGACAAAAAGGACGACGCCGCGGGGAAATAGAAAGCGACCCCCGGACGTGCCGGGGGCCGCGGAGTGCCTGGCCGGGCTCAGCGGACGGGCTTGCGGATCTCCGAGGAGAGGAACCACGCCTGCTGCTCGAGCTGGACGGTGAGGTCCTCGATGATGCCGGAGGAGGAGGGGTCCTCCCCGTCGATGATGTCGTGCACGTCGCGCAGGGTCGCGACGACTGCCTCGATCGCGGAGACGATGTAGGCGACGGCGTCGGTGGTGAGAACCTCACCCTCGGGGGCGACGGGAACGGTGGCGGAGGCGGCGACGGTGGCGGGACGACCGTCGGGGGTGGCGTTGACGGCGCGCATCCGCTCGGCGACGTCGTCGGAGCCCGTGCGGGCGATGCCCACGACCTCGTCGAGGTTCAGGTGGAGGTCGCGGAAGTTCGGGCCGACGATGTTCCAGTGGGCCTGCTTGCCGACCAGCTCGAGGGCGATGAGGTTCACCAGAACGCGCTGGAAGCTGTCGCGCAGCGCAGCGGATGCGGTGAAGGACAGGGTCACATGCGGGGTGTT